>Ga0206682_10000098_pt1 | contig 82254 bp, 52 predicted proteins | sample M240m12015metaG_FD_155444 | JGI IMG/M metagenome (GOLD analysis project Ga0206682, IMG submission 155444) | Ammonia-oxidizing marine archaeal communities from Monterey Bay, California, United States - M2 40m 12015 | ecosystem: Environmental > Aquatic > Marine > Intertidal zone | place: USA... | reverse complement strand
AAAAAATTGTAGTCCTGCTTTCATCGGACTCCCGTTGAGGGGGGCTCCAGAAAAAGATCCGGATCTCGCTCCTCCTGATCGAGTCATGTCGACCGTTGTGGCATTCCCTTCGGAATTCTGAAGGTCCGACATCATGTCCTCACTACTATTGATCCAATTATCTGCTGGCTCGACCCCAAATTCCCCAAAGACCCGCTGGTTGTTCACGCTAGTGGCGTGAAAATTAAAGCTGATCACCTCCGCCCGGGTAATGGTGGCGCTAAAGAGCATCACCATAAAAGTAGGCAGAAAAGAGCCGCATATCATTTTTGACGCTTGTCTATTCATTATCGTTAGTTGGCTTCTCCTTTGCTTCAGTCATGATTAGAGAAAGTGATCGCTATTAATCTCTTAAAAACTTCAGAAGCAATTCTTCCCGAAGCGCCTGGGTCGCATTATGACCATGCTCGTTCACCTTGAAGTGAACGACATCTCCATCGAGGTAGGAAAAGACTTCGATTTTCCCGTCCACTTTACTGGCTTCCCCAAGCTTCTTTCCTTCGTAACCCATTTTCTTCGCCCAAAGGAAAATCGATTCTTCAGCATCCACAAAAGGAAGCTTCCCTCCTTTGGCCGGAATCGCTCTCGAGGGACCACCGCCATAAGGAACAAGCGGGTCGTCGGTCCCTGAAATATTCAGAAGTCGAACCCCCGAGAGGGGCTTGGCAATCACCTCGTAATTGTTTTCTTCGCCTCTCGACTTAAAATTTTTTCCGTCGTGCTGAAACCCATTCAAGGGGCTGACCGCGCTGATATAATTTTTGATATTCGGGAGCTTCGTCTCAATCGCGATTTGATTCACGAGCGCCGCTCCATTCGAGATACCCATGATGGAGAATCCATTTTTCTTCACGTCATCACGCTTCGAAAGCTCACGAATAATGGCCTCAATAAAGGCCCGATCATCCGCCTTGGACCGCTCCGAGACAATGTTCCAGCTCTCCTTATAGCCTTGGGGGAAAACGGTAATGAACCGGCGGGCAACCTTGCGGTAGCGATTGAGAACCATTCTTTGCAGACCCTTTGCATTGCCACCATTGCCATGGAGAAAAATAATGACGGGAAGAGCCTCTTCGTCTTCGCGCTCAGGAACATTCACCCAGTAGGGCCGGGCGTAGTTTTTTTCCTGCAACCAATTCTGCTTAATCACAAAACGATCACTGGCGTCATTTGCTTGAAATCGCTCTTCCTCAGGCTCTTCGTCTTCATCCTCCTTGTCTCTTTCCCCCGGCAAGATCTCTTCTAATTCCGCCTCAATGATTGCTCCTCTTCTTTCCTCCAACTCAGCGAGCTCCTCTTCGATCTCCCTGACTTCCTCTTTCAGTTTATTCAATTCCTGTTGCCCTTCCTCTATCTCACGATCGACTTGCTTCCCAACGATCTCTGCAATCTGATTACGGAGTTCTCGTTTCTCACTCTCATCATCGGTTTCGTGCCACTCTTCCAAAAGAGCCTGCAGACGAATCCGGCTTCTTTCAAAATCTAGAAAACGTTCAGCCGCTTCCTCTCCCTCTTTACGTTTAATTTCGAGAAACTCCGCAAGAAGATCTCGCGCTTCCTCAAGGACCTCCTCGTAGCCCTCATCGCCATCTTCTTCACGAACGCGCTCAAGAAATCGCAGGGATTCAGGCATTTTATCCTTCAGAAACCCCAGAACATGTTCGGTTCCAGGACGACTCTCTTCATCAGCGAAAACCAATTGAGGAAAGCCAAGAAAAATAACGGCAGATAAAAGAAGAAGAAAGTTACTCTGGATTTTCATGATCATAATTGGGGGAATTTTTCTAATCTAATTCTAAGTTTACGAGCCCTCTCTTGGGCGATCAGTATTTTCGGAAAACGGGTAGTTTGCCGTTCCCGTGCAAAAAGCCTTTGCGAGAGCCTTGGCATTCCCATCGCTTCAGGTAGAACAACGCCCTTCTCTTGGGTTTCTTCCCGGACCACTTCCTTCTTCCGTTTCTCATTCGAGGGCCACACCATATTGGCTACCGCAAGAATCACGATCGCGACCGCAGCCACAGAAACCCACAGCCCGATGCCACGCCAACCACTCCGTTCGGCCAATATCTCAGAAACTGCACCCTCGGCGAATGATCGTGAAGGGGTCATTGCCGGAAGTGAAGCCAGACGACCACGGAAAGCATCAAACACACCCAGCTCTTCAAAATAAACTCGCACTTCGGGGTCGCTTTTCAACAGAACCTGCATCTTTGCCTCCTGAGTAGCGTCAGCCTCTCCACTCCAATAGAGAAGGATCTCGTCTCGCGTCTTTGGATTCATCATCTTACCTATCCGATTCGGTGTTAAGCAGCGACTTCAGCCGCTTTTTTGCAGCGTGCATTCTCGCCAATACGGTCCCAATCGGAACCCCAACAATCTTTGCAATTTCCTTAAACGGAAGCTCTCCCTGAGTTCGCATCGCAACCACTTCTTTTTCTTTCTCCGGCAGCAAAGCAATCGCGCTCATAAGAGCCTGCACGCTTTCCCTTTCCTCAATCAACTCACGGGCTCCTGGCAGAGACACAATATCTTGCACTCCTCCTAAATACTCCTCGGGAGCTTCCGCAACAATCGTTCGACGACGGCGACGAATGATATCGATCGCTTCATTTCTCCCAATCCGAAATAACCAACCCTTAAAGTGGTTCTCTTCCCGGTAATTAGGGAGAGCTCTGAGAGCCTTCCTAAAGGTCTCCTGCATCACATCCTCGCAATCTTGTTGTTGTTGTAGCATTTGCCAGATGTATTGATAGAGGGGACGTTCATATCGCTTCAGCAGTTCGATGGCGGCATCGCCATCGCCTTCATTACAATATTTTCGGATAAGGAAAGAATCATCCACAGGGGTTCAATAGTTACTAACGAGATGGGCTCACTTTTATTGCCAAAAAACAAAATTATCTCAACCTGACCTCTTTCTTACTTTTTAGAGAAGCTTGTTTGCCATCGCCGCCTCTTCGAAGACATGGTATCATTCACCAACCGATGCGCCACACAAGACTCCTAGTTCCGATTTCCATGGTCTTTTTGAGTCCATTGATCAAAGGAAAAAACGAAGACTCAAACTCTCTTTTCCCTCCCGCAAAAGACTTCGCGGTTGAGACAATTGCAACAAACCTCTCAAACCCGATGGAAATGACCATCGCTGGCGATCTTGTTTTCATCGCCGAGCTCCACGGCAATATCAAAGTTGTCGATCTGACCACCGGGGTAACGCGAGTCGTCGCACACCTTGAAGTAGATTACCGGAAGAAGGGTCCAAAATGGAGCTGGGACGTTGAATCAGGTGTCTTAGGAATCGCCGTTGCCCCTGACTTCGAGAAAACCAATTGGGTCTACATTTGCTACACTCGGCCAGGTGGAGAGTCAGTGAAGCACGATCATGTTGTTTCACGATTTCGCTATGAAGACGGGATGCTCAACAAAGCGACCGAGCAGGTCATAATCAAAATCCCCGCTCTCCGCGACAAGGATCGTATTCACGAAGCCGGATCCCTTGCCTTCGGCCCAAAGGGAAATCTTTTCATCAGTAGTGGAGACAACCAAGACCACACCCAATTTCATTACGCCGCACGCACCTCGACAAACAGCGCGGTATTGAATGGGAAAATCCTGCGGATCCGTCCGCGAGAAAATGGCGGCTACACCATCCCAGATGGAAACCTTTTTCCGATCGGAACTCCAAAAACCCGCCCCGAAATCTACGTCATGGGCTGTCGCAATCCCTTCCGAATCTCTATCGACCAACGGACCAGCCATCTCTATTGGGGCGAAAACGGCCCTGCTGACCACTACAGCGGGAGTCTCCAGAACGTCGACAAAAAACTCCTACCACTGGGCTTCGATGAATTCAATCAAGCCCGCAAACCGGGCTACTTCGGCTGGCCCTTTTTTATTGGACCCAACGAGTCCTACCCCGATTACTCCTTCAAAAAAATGGAAGTCACGGGAGTCTTTGAACCGGTCAGGGCCGTCAATCATTTCGAAGAGAATACCGGGATTAAAGAACTGCCTCCAACGCAGAAGCCTCTGATTTGGTACAGCCATCCTCCCTCGAAAGACTTTCCATCGTTGGGCAGCGGAGGCGCCTCAGCCGTTGGCGGACCAGTTTACTACCATAACGACTCACGCAGCAACGAAGGACTCCCCAAGTCCTTCGACCATCATTGGTTCATCGCCGACTACGCAAGAGGATGGGTCAAAATGGTGGAGCTCAATGACAGTGAAAACCTTGTCGCGATCAAGGACTTCCCCACCGATCATCGATTTCAAACGCCCACTAATATAAAGTTCAATCAGGCTGGTCAGCTGTTCGTCCTGCAATATGGCAGAGGCGGATGGGATCCTAATAACGGAGGAAGCCTCGTGCGCATAAGCCATCGAATTGACGGTGGACTGGCAGGAAACCAGGTGATCGCAGCTCGCCCGCTCCGAGGCCTCCCTCCAAAGCATCCGGGAACCGCCCTGATGGGACAATTCAATTGCGTGGCCTGCCATCAACCCGGAAGCACTCTCATCGGACCATCGCTCGAAATGATCGTCGATCGTTATGCGGATCTCACCACTCGGAAGACTTACTTGAAGGGGCAGATCAAAAAAGGAAGCAAAGGCATCTGGGGAGAAGTTCATGCCATGCCACCGCACGACTTTTTGAAAGACGAGCAGGTTGAAGAAATCGTGGATGCGCTCTTCAAGCTCAAACTGATCAACCACGAAGCTCGGAACTTCCCACCAATCCTCGCTTCCCCGCCCAGCCCAAACTACCCCGGAACCGGACCGGCCGAACTTGTCGATGGCATCACCGGCGATCCCGAAAATCTCAAAATCGACTGGCTGGGCTTCGAAGGGGAAGATCTCTTTGCGACCATTGACCTCGGAAAAACGATTTCGATCGAAGAACTAGGCCTCTCTTCCTGTGAGGTAACCTCTGCCGGAGTTTTCTTACCACCGACCGTTGAGTTTTCGGTCTCACTTAATGGAAAAGATTTTAAATCAGTCGCCACGACCACAACAGAGGTTCCCAAGAAACAATCCGTCGACACCCGTATCCTCTCGACAAAGATCAAAGAAGTGAAAGCACGCCATCTTCGCGTTCATGCCAAGAACCTTGGAACGATTCCCGACTGGCATCAGGCCAAAGGTCGCAAAGCTTGGTTATTCATTGATGAAATTCTTGTAAACCCTCAGCGGTCACGAAAAAATCATCGATAGAGAAGAATTCCTGCCCTTCTAAGAGAAAAATTTTCAAGCTCAGCCTCCCAGGATTTCACAATCTCCATTCTGGGCTTCAATTCATTGATTGCAGTCTCGGTTGGTGGATGTCGCAGCAGAGTATTCAGTTTCTTGGTTTCCCACTGATCAGGATACAGCTCCCGTAAAGTTTGCGCCAGCAATACGCCCAACTCCACGGAGGGGCATTTTTCTGGATCTTTTAAAATAATGCGCACCCCTCCACATTCCTGATCTTCGAACTTGCTTGCCGTAGGGGTAAAACGAATGGGGACAAAGGCCAACCCCGGAAGCCTAGCTAAGGCGAGTTTGCGAACGAATTCCACTTCATCAATGTAACTTGCGCCAAAGATCTCGAAAGGAAAGTTTGTCCCCCGCCCAACCGACACATTGGTAAACTCGAGCAACCCAAGTCCGGGATAGAGAGTTGCCGCCGTGAGATTGGGCATATTCGGCGAAGGCTTGATCCAGGGAAAACCAGTTTCGTCGAAGCGCATGCCACGAGTCCAATTCTCAATCGAAATCACGGTGAGCTTCAGTTGGGGACAATGTTCTTTTTGGTAGAGCCGAGCTATTTCGCCAATTGTCATCCCATGGCGTAAGGGAACCTGATGAAAAGACGTGAAGGTCGGATCGCCCTCGCGCATCGGTCCCGCCACTTTTTGGCCCCCAATGGGATTCATTCTGTCGAGAACGAAGAATCGTAAACCTGCATCCTCCGCTGCTTCCATCGCCAATCCCATCGTCGAAATAAAGGTGTAAAACCGTGTCCCAATATCCTGCATATCGAAAACAAGAGCGTCGACCTTCGCTAGGTGTTCAGTCTTGGGTTTGCGTCGATCTTCTCCGGCATAAAGACTCACTACCGGAAGCTTCGTTTTGTCGTCCACCCCATCTTCGACCTTATCATCGAGGGTCCCCCGAATCCCGTGTTCGGGTCCGAAAAGCAACTTGAGGTCCACTCTGTGAGAGCGGTGTAAGAGATCGATCGTGGTCACCCCTTTTCGATTAGTCCCAGTCTGATTCGTGATCAACCCCACGCGCATTCCCTCAAGCGCTGCAAATTGATCCCGCTCCAAGACATCAATTCCATTCAACACATCGGGAAATCTTGGCAACTTCGGGACCACTTCCGGAAGACGTTTTTTGACGGTCGAAAAATCAAAACCCGTAGCCTTCGCGGCGAGCGTTCCAAGGTCTTTTCGCAGCGCAATCACATCACCTCCAGATGGATGATTCCGATTACTTAGAAAAATAACAAAACTCTCGCTCGTTGGATCGATCCACATCGAAGTCCCCGTCCATCCGGTATGACCAAACGACCCTCTTGGAAACAACTCACCTCGCAGCGAAGAATAGGTAGAATCGATATCAAACCCTAAGCCCCGCCTAGACTCGATATTCGCAGGCGATTGCACCGAGGTCATCAGGGAAATTGTCTCTGGCTTCAAAATTCCACCTCCGCCATTCAGCAACATCCGGGCAAAACGGGCCAAATCATCGACCGTGCTAAAAAGTCCCGCGTGCCCTGCGACCCCTCCCATTCGACGGGAAGTAGGATCGTGCACGATTCCTCTCAAGAGACTTCCGTCCTCGAGAAGAGTAGTGGGCGCGATCCTGCCCTCCAGTTTGGGGTCAGGCAGGAAGAAAGTCTCGTTCATTCCCAACGGCAGAAAGATCTCTTTCCAACAATAGTCCTGAAGCGGCATCCCAGTCACCCTTGCCACGATTTCACCCAACAGGATATAATTGAGATCGCTGTATTGGTAAGAGAATCCCGCCAAACTACGAGACGGCTCACCAGCAGCCAAAGCAAACCCATCCTTGCTCCCGCTCCATTCATAGCCTCTACGCACCCCTGCCGCCAAGCCAGAGGTGTGTGTTAAGAGGTGCCGAACCGTAATCTTCGGTTTATTCGAGTCTCCACTCAGTTCCGGCAAATATCGTTGTGCCGGCGCATCCAATTCAATCGCCCCTCCTTCAATCAACTTCATGACCGCGGGAGTCGTCGCCACCACCTTGGTCAACGAGGCTAAATCATAAATGGTCTCCTTCGTCGCCTTCTCAGTTTTCGGCACAAGCTGTCGGTTGCCATAGCTCTTTTGATAAATTGCCTTTTTATGTTCCAAATGAAGAACCCCACCCGGCATCCGCTTATTAGAAATTCCCTTTTCGATCAGGGCATCGATTTCCTTCAGGACTTCTGTATCAAGTCCCTGCGAAAAAGCCGCTGAGGCTATCACTAAAAAAACAAGACCGCGGAGCACAACAAACAGGAGAGAAATTGAAAACTAGAGGGTAGCAAAAAATGATTTTGATTACTTCTTCTTTTTCTTCCCAATCTTAGATTTTTTCTGCCATTGCTGCACCGCATCCTTACTTAGATCACTTTGAAATTGGGTGTCATATCGCTTCATCACACGACTCAGCTCGGCGAAAACCTTACGTTCATCGTCACTAAGATCCGAAGACTTTTGAAGTTTACGTTCATAGGGAATCGAACAATCAAAGAACTCAATCTTCTTATCCGGCCCACCCTTGCGGTAAACTAGATGGGTTGCGTTTCGCACCACCACCGAGGAAGCCGACTGGGTGGCGTCATTTCGACTATAAAACAGGTAGGACCAAGGTTTCTTTCGCTCTCCTTTCCCGATTAAGGTGGGTAATAAACTGACCCCATCGAGATTCTTATTCTCCGATGTATCGATCTTCGCGAGCTCGCAAAAGGTGGGCAAGAGGTCTGAAAAATCGACCAGCTCATTCGAGATCTTCCCTGCTTGCACCGTTCCCGGCATCGTCACAAAAAATGGAGTGCGCACCCCGCTGTCACGATCAGCCTTCCCCTTACCTCCCGCTACCGACTTTCCGTTTAAGGATGTCACGACCGGAACATCGGTTCCATTATCTCCAGTGAAGACGATCAAGGTATTTTCGCTGAGCCCTAACTCATCGACCTTCGAAGCGATCCGACCCACCAATTGGTCCACATGCTCGACCATATTCTTAAAATATTTAGCATCACCTTTGTAAGTCGGGCTTCCCGGGGACTTGGGATTGTAATCCGGCGTCCCCGGAGTTGGCACGAAAGGACAGTGGGGGAGAATCATGGGATAGTAGACAAAGAACGATTCGTCCTTATTGGCTTCTAAAAACTTCTCAATAAAATCAACGCAAATATCAGGACCAAACTCACCATTACGAAATTCTTTGGTGACTCCATTGATACTGAGATCGGGACTGGTGTGGCGACTGTCGTATTTTTTCCCCTCTATGGTATGGCTATTTCCCTTTTTGAGCTGCCAGAGGCACGATTGATCAAAACCAAAATGTGCGGGAGCATCAATTTCCTGACCCAGTTGCCATTTCCCTGAGATACAAGTTTTGTAACCAGCATCACGAAAGTAGTTTCCGAAGGTCCTCTGACCGCGATCGAGCTTACCAAAAAAAGTGTAATTCCGGACATTAGCCTTCCCTGTCATCAACTTCACCCGCGAGGGCGTACAAATCGGATTAGCAAAGGCATTAGTAAAACGCATCCCCTTTCTAGCCATGGCGTCGATATTGGGGGTCTTGTAGTCATTGCATCCATTAGCCCCTACAGTTTCGTAGCCCATATCATCGGCCATAATCATGATAACATTAGGTTTCCCTCCCCAGGCATTCGATAGAAGCAGTAAGGGAGGGAGAAAGTAGGCAAGACGAGTGATCCTCATAGTGATTCAAGTATAAGAACCCGCTTCCCGACAACAAGGATCCATTCCCTAACTATCAATTTATTCTCGCTCCAGCACGAGTCTTACAAAGCAGATGGAATCAGCATGAGGAAGATCCACCGTCACCCGGTCAAAGCCATCCTCTCCGGTGACCCGACTCAATTCGTTCACTTGGTTTCGTTGCCAATCTTGAAGGTCTAGACTCGTCTCAATATGAACTGAAAACCCATTCAGATTGGATTGTACGGAATACGTGAAATGACCTCCTACAGGAGCACGCAGAGCATTATAAGCTCGATCCGAACTCCCAAGAGCCCACTCAAGAATAGCGTTGATTCCATCACCATCCAAATCTTGACGGCTATCCCCATTGAAACCCTTAAAAGCCCCGCTGTATGTGTGACTGTCGCGCAGAACACCTTCAGCATCGTACAATTCGAGAGTCTCTCCCTCCGCTGCTAGATGCCCAGAATAAGGCCCAATTAAAAATCGCTGCTCGCTTCCGGCCGGGCTCAAATCACGAGATCGGAATGCCACGACATCCGGACTTAAGAACAAACTATCCCCCGACGGGATCACCGCTCCAGGGGGGAGGGTGATCTTAATTGCGCCATCTACTCGCCATCCCGAGACATCCACCGCGGTCGGTGACTGGTTAATCAACTCCACATACTCCTGATCTTGATCATCGGAAATCGGATCAAAATCGAGGGCCCCTATCCTTACCTCTGGGGACTCCAAAGAACCAGGAAGGTCCGGAGTATTACTATAGATTTCAATCCGTCTCATTGGCAGCCACTCTAAGTTAATCCGGTCGCTTGCCCGCTCCATCGTTTCAGCATCAGGATGAGTCGTATTCCAGACCTTCGGAACAGGGTCGGCGTCATACCAAGTCCCCCACGTAAAGGAATCGCGTAAGGCATCACCCGGAAAAATCGAAGCTGGCGAAAGCCGAGCGAGCTGTTCTTGGGTGCGCTCTGGGATATATTCAGACGCAATAAACCGATCACTTAAAGTCCTAAGCCTCCTAAAAAACATCTCTCGCGTTCTCGGGTTTCCTCTCAACACCTCTTCGACAAGCACGCTCGTATTGAAAGACTCGCTGAACTCGGTGAACCCTTCAGTGAAAAGGTTTCGGTCAAAGTAACCCGCACGACTCGTAAAATCGCGCCCGAAGGTCAGGTCAAGATCCCACGGTAAAATTGACCACCGTCCGTCACCTTTAGTATCGTGATAAAGGTAATAATTTTTTGCGCCCATGTCGGTCTGCATGATCACAACAAGTCCCGCAAGAGTATTGATGGTCGTTGGTAAATCCACTTGATCAAAAATATAATCCCAACGAGCTGAACCATCCTGATTTATCCCAGTAATAAGGGCATCTAGATCTTCTAATCCTTCTTCTTCGCGAGTCATTTTCCTGACAATATTGGTGTTTCCAATATCCTCTAATCTCAGCGAAGTATTCACCGCCTTATAAAGCGTGCCATCCCGATCGAGGCCCGCGCGATCTAGATAAATATCATCTGCATCCTCCACTAAATCCGCAGTACCGAAGAATTGACCATTGCGCTGCACTCTCACACTAAACGCGAAATGGGTTGGCACCCCGGATTCGCGGAGGATCTCGTAAGCCATCTCATTACGAACCTTTGCCTTATCACCCCAATTCGTGACTAGGTTGATGTCGCGCACCCTTGGCTCGCCCTCTTTCCATCGGAATCGCTGAGTCTTATTGAAGTCGATATTGAAACCTTTCTTATCGAAAAAAAGTGTCGATTGTCCACGCGGACCAAACTCTACATTATCGTAAAATTCTCCCAAATAATACAATCCCGCTCGCACCTTTTGAAAGGAAATGAGCCGAGCATAATCGTTCCCGTTGATGAACCACTCGAAGACCTCTGCCAAACTTTCAGCATCAGGATTCGCAACGGGAACTCCGTAGTATTTGTGAGAATCAAGCGGATTGGCAAATGGCGGTTCCTTCGTGATTCGTCCATCAATATCTTGAGCCACGAAACGCCATCTGATGACGTCTCTCACAGCCCCTCCGGGAACCGTCACCGAGTAATTCCTGCCGTCAGCTGAATTCATCGCTGCAGCTTCCTCCGGCCCAAATCCCACTCGATAAAAAAGAGTCACATCCTCCGCTCCTGAAACGGTTGCCGTAATATCAAGAGGTTCAGCCACAGCTGGACGAACCCCACCAGTACGATATTTTAAAAATAGAGGCCCCGGCAAACGGCCCGTTGTATTAGCACTCCCAGGCGATGAGACATCCAGATAACCAATCCCAAATTCACCCCCACCATAACTTCCATCCTCAAATTGAGGCGGGTAGCGATCTCCGAAGTCCGTAACCACCGTCATGCCATCAGGCAAAACCAATGCCAAATATTCACCTCCCGCCGACAACTTGAAATCTGTGTGTAATTCACCAACATCTCGATCCTTTCCTGAAGAAAACACCACCAACCACTCCCCCGGATCCAGTATCACTGAAGGAAAAACCCACCGGTTCAATACCTCCGAATTATCTGTCAAATAATAACCGGCGAGATCAACGGGCTGATCGGCCGAATTAAAAATCTCAATCCAATCCGAAAAGTCTCCATCCTCATCGACCAGCGTTGTTTCGTTCGCAGCCATAAACTCCGAAATCACAGGGTTTGCCACGACGGGAAAGGCCCAAAGCAAAAATAAACTGATCCAGACTCCCCTCATCGATACCTAAATATAATCTTTTCGCTCTCCACGTCGAGCGATGTTGTCGGCGCAATGATCTACAGCGTGTTCGTTGAACTCAATCTTCAAGGATTACCCTCAAGCGAAGATATCTCACTGGTAAATTTCCAAGTAGCCGAGCAGCAAAACTTTTAACTCCCCAGTCATCTGTTTCTTCCGCGCTGAAGATTTCTAAGTCGCTGGGCCCACAGGCTTCCCAATTCTGAAGATCGTCCGATTTCTCGATTTGAATACCGAGTCCTCTTGGCAACCACCTCGCTTGATATCTCAGAATTCTCTCCCCCTCGGCAGACCCCAAAATCATCTCAATCGGCTGGCTACTGTCAGCCTTTTTTGGATCGAGCCCGAGGCCAAATTCTAAGGTATTGTTAAGCCCGTCTCCGTCCGGATCCGCCTGCCGGTCTACGATCACACTGGCGGAAAGTTCAGCCTCCGAAAAATGCTCTATAAGCCACGCTTGAAAAGGACTCTCTGGCTCGGTCACTTCAAGAACTTGGTCGACCGCGACGTCAAAAAACTCCTGCTCGATTCCACTCGACCAACGCACTTTAAGCCGCTGGATAGGCTCGGCAGAGACACCCAAACCAAAATGGGCCACCTTCTCGCTCTGCGTCAGATAATGACTACCACCACTGATCTCCCGTCGCTGAATGGAAGCATCATCACCCGAAACGATTGTCACAACCGATCCGATGCCATCGCGATTGGAGTAGCGGCCACGCAGCTTGACCCGTAGCCAGTGATTGCCGTTATCCATATCGTTCCGATAGAGAACTGGACCGCTCGCATTATTAACGATGAACAAGTCAAGATCTCCATCCTGATCGTAATCAAAAACCAGCAAGCCCTTGCCCGTTCCATCATCATTAATCCCCACTGAATCAGAAACATCAGTGAAGGTCCCTCCATCATTTCGCCACAACTTCGTGGGATCTGTCTTGAAGGGTGTTTCGGTTTCCAAACGATCGGTTTCAAATCCATTGGTCATCGCCAGATCAAGATCTCCATCATTATCGTAATCGAAGAACACGGCTCCCCAACCCCAGCCACCATCACGCACCCCACCCACGTCAGTGGCGTCTTCGAAGACCCGGTTGCCAAGATTTCGGTAAAGTCGATTGCCAGTCACACCCCATCCAGAATTTGGCACCTGAGGGTTCCGCGCATCATAGATCGAAGTGAAAAACAAATCCGGCAAGCCATCACCATCGTAGTCACCCACGGCTAATCCCATCCCATTTTCCTCATCGCCAATTTTAGCCTGCTCCGTTCCTTCAAAAAACGTCCCATCTCCATTGTTCCAGAAAAGGCGACTGGTCCCGTAGTCACCAGCCACGACCAGATCAGGCCATCCGTCACAATCTAAATCAGTTAATCTGGAAGTGAACGCTTGGGTGGTAAACTCTAGCCCCCCTTGCGCCTCTGGGTCTTTCCACATCTCTACCCCGGCGCCAACCGTAACGTCGACAAACCCTCCCAAAGGTCCTCGATTTTTCAGAAGAACAGAACGATTTTCCGGACCCGTGACCGCCCACTGACAAGTATGAATGTCGAGCCTCCCATCAAGATTGTAGTCACCGAAAGCCACACTAAAACCAGACTGCCAATTCGGCATTTCAAGATCTGCTCCCCAAAGTCGACCTTCTTCAGAAAAAGTTCCATCTCCCTGATTCACATAGAGTAAATTGCGGAGAGGCTCACCTGACTCACCCGCGACACTAAGATATAAATCGGCATCGCCATCATTGTCGATATCTCCCCACGCTGCCCCGTTACTCGGGGCGATCACATTGATCCCTGCAAGTTCGCTAACACTCTCGAAGGTCCCGTCACCAAGATTACGAAAGAGGGTATCGGTGTTGTCATAGCGAGTTACGAGCAAGTCTACCCACCCATCATTATCAAAATCCGCGACCGCTGCACCACCAGTCATGACCTCTGGCACATGCTTAATCCACTCCTTTGGCGGCGTCCACTGAAGGTAGCCCACTTCAGCTTCATCTGTGACATCAACAAAAACTCCCCCCGCCAAGACCCGCGAATCATTAACGATGAGCAATACAAGGGCAGCGACGGTTGAAACGTTCATCGGAAACGCCTTCAATTTCAAAGATTGCCAAACCACGCACATTCCACCCCATGGTGCCGCCGACCCGTGGGATTGTCCACGCAATTTCATCACAGTTACAACATTTAAACGCCTGTATTCTCCTTCATTGCTTTGCCGATTTAGATCAGCTAAAAACCTGAGCTCCGCCTACTCAGCCACCACCGATGATCACAAAGCCTTTCATTTCTCCTCTTTTCTTCACCGTCGCAGTCTCGATTATCTTATTTTGGGATACGCAGAGTGCAGACGCAGATCCCCTGGATGACGCTATCATCAGCGAATTTCTAGCCGATAACAGCGATGGAATCGTTGATGAAGATGGTGATCGAGAAGATTGGATCGAGATCTGGAACACCTCAGGGAAAGCCGGAGATCTCAGCGGTTGGCATCTCACTGACGACCCAAACGATCTCACCAAATGGCAACTGCCAGCCATCGAGATGACAAGCGGTGGGTATTTGGTAGTTTTTGCTTCCGGCAAAGACCGAGCAAAGGTCGGGAGTGAGCTCCACACAAGCTTTAGCCTGCAGCGTGAGGAGGGCGGATATCTAGCTTTGGTAAAGCCCGATGGCTCCACGATCTCTAGCGAATTTCGTGACTACCCCCAGCAGACCAAAGACGTCGCCTTCGGGGTAGGGATCGAGGGGGAGGCCCCCATCACTTTTTTCTCCGCCGGAACACAGGCAAAATGGCATGTCCCGACGGGCCCAGTGGATGATTGGACAAATCCTAATTTTGATGATTCGAGCTGGAACAGCGGAGCAACGGGCATTGGCTTTGACAGCCCCGGTGGCCGCTATCAACCCTTGATTGGCACCGGAGGCGATGCCGGTGACGAAATGCGGTCTCAAAATGCCACAGTCTACATTCGCATCCCCTTCGAAGTCGCAGACCCATCAGGTATCAGCAACCTCAACTTACGCCTGAAATGGGAGGATGGATTCGTCGCTCACTTAAATGGCACGGAATTTTACAAGGAATCTGCGCCAGAAATTCCCGCGTGGAACTCTAGATCCACAGAAGGCGGTCGCAACGAAGACAACGCGACAAGCTTCTTCAATTATCCAGTCAACCAAGGAGGATTAGTCACCGGAACTAACATCCTCGCAATCCAGGGACTCAACAGCAGCGCCGGGAGTTCAGATGCTATCTTTGTTCCCGAATTCATGGGCATTTTCAAAGACACCACCAATCTGAAGGGAGGGTTTTTCGTCAGCCCAACTCCAGGAGAAGTCAACGGTATTCGCTATGAAGGACTGGTAGGTGACACAAGTTTCAGCGTTGACCGCGGGGTTTATGACGCCGCCTTCGATCTCATAATCACCACAAAAACAGCAGGCTCGGAAATTCGCTACACCACCGATGGCACTCCGCCCAGTGAAACCTCCGGCCAAATCTATACCGGACCCATTTCAATCACGGGCACGACTGTGGTCCGGGCCCTCGCGCACAAACCTGGCTTTCAATCCACGAATATCGACACGCATAGTTACATCTTTCCAGAAGATGTTTACGGCGCCCAATTCTCGGATGCCCTAACTGCTGTCCCAACCATTTCATTGGTCACCCAAGCCAACTACGACCTTCGCTTGATGTCAGTGGCATCGACAAGCGAACTTCCCTCGCGAACCAACGAGCGACCAGAGAGTTCTCAAGTTATCGTGGCTTTGGTGAGCGGTAACATTCATGTGCGAATCATCGATGTTCACATTCGGAGAAGCCAGGAAACAAACCGGCTCGAATACCAAACCGTGATTGATAAACCCGAAAGTGAGCTGACAAATGGGGCGGAAAAAACCGAACTCCAAAATTTGCTGAACCAAGCGCCTTTCCCGGACACCGCCTCCCTCTCTCCGGAAACTCAGCGAGAGATTATTAACCAAGCGATCGCTATCTCGGGACACACACCCCGCACTCCCTTCCTTCAAGACAACAATAACGACTACATCGAGCATAAGAGCTCGATCGAGATGATCTATCCCGATGGGAAACCCGGATTCCAAGAAGACGCCGGAATGACAAATTTCGGTGGTGGTTACACCAACTTCACTAAAAAAAGTTTCCGTCTCTATTTCCGTGAAAAATATGGCGCGGCCAAACTCAAACATCCAATTTTTGACGGATTTGAATATAAGAATACGCCGCCAACTGACGAATTCGACGCCATTAACCTCCGCAGTGGTTCGCACGATATGTCAAGACGCGGAGGCTATATGGCCTCCCGGTTCGTCGATGACACGATGCTCGAGATGGGCCAAATTGCGCCGCACGGGCGCTTCGTTCATGTCTATCTCAACGGTCAATACTGGGGGCAATATCACCTCCGTGAACGCTGGGACGCCGAGATGGCATCCAACTACTTTGGCGGCAAAAAAGAAGACTATGACGCCATCAGCGCCAACAACAACGGCTCGGAATTCCAGAACGGCTCTTCTTATGACGGCAACGCGGACTTTTGGAATGAGACACGTAGCTTGATAAGTGGACCCGATCCTTTCCTTAACGCTTCGAAGCACATCGATATCGCCAATGTCATCGACTTTATGTTGCTGTGGACTAGCGGGGAATGCGAAAGCGAGTTTCGCTCGTTTGGTTCTCGATCCCAGGAAGTGCCCTTCAAATTTATGATCAGAGATCCCGACGGGTTTCTACCAAGAGGCGGCTGGAGCAGTTCCCACCCCGTCACCCACAATGGCCCACTCAGAGCGATGACCGAACTACGAACCGGTGGAAACCCTGACTATAATATCCTTCTAGCAGACCGCATTCACAAACACTACTTCAACAATGGCGCAATGACCGCTGAGGCAAGTACCGAACGTCTACGCAAGCGCTTCGAGGAAATGCGCCCTGGTTTCGCCGCCGAAGCCAGAAGGTGGAACTTCCTAACCGTCGGAAGCTGGGAATCCTACGTCAATAGCTGGTTGAATACCCAATTACCACGACGCAGCACCAGCACGCTGCAACAGCTCCGACAAGCCGGCATGTATCCAGACGTTCTTGCGCCTGCTCTCTCCCAGCATGGAGGGTCTATTCCAGCAGGAGGTGGTGTCACCATGACCACAAACACCACGGCCATTTACTACACCACTGATGGATCCGACCCCCGCCTTTCTGGAGGCGGCATCAGCCCCACCGCCATCAATGCCGCATTCGCCAACGACGCCCGCGAACCCGAGGACTTTGTCATCACCGGCGAGACTTGGAAATATCTCGATAACGGGAGCGACCAAGGCACGGCTTGGAGAAGTGTCACTTACGATGATAGCGCTTGGGCGAGTGGTCCCTCTCAGCTCGGATATGGCGAAACAAGTGTCCTCACTACCGTAGGCTTCATTGACACTGACCCAGACATCCGCGGAAATCAGAAAAATGCCACCACCTACTTCCGCAAAAAGGTGGCGATTGAAAAGCCCGCTGATTTTTCAAACTTCGCGATCGGTCTGCGCTACGACGACGGAGCCGCCATTTACGTGAATGGGATAGAAGTCGCTCGCACCGCAACTCTCCCAGCAGATGCCAACTTCGACACCTTCGCGACAGGCCGCACTCCAGATGAAAATACCTATTTCGAGTATCCCATTCCTTCGTCTCGATTTAATGACGGAGAGAACACGATTGCAGTGGAAATCCACAACCAATCGGCCGGAAGTTCCGACATTCGATTTGACCTTACGCTCCGTGGTGAAATTGATCTCACAAATGGCAGCAATATCACCGAGCCTGTGATGTTCGATGGGCCAACTGAGTTCAAAGCAAGAAGCTTCGACAGAACCTCCAACGAATGGAGCCCCCTGACCTCGACCTTCTTCAGCCTTGATACGGTGCCCGCCGCTGCCACCAACCTCGTCATTTCAGAAATCCATTACCGCCCGGCCGATCCGACCTCGGCAAAGGAACTTGCGGTCTCTTCCGACCGCGACGATTTTGAATTCGTCGAACTTCTCAATACATCCTCCCAACCTATCGATCTAAGCGGAGTCTACTTCAATGAGGGGATTAGCTTTTTCTTTGCTGACAATACGATCCTTGAACCAAATCACCGCCTTGTTCTGGTTAGAGATCTCGAGGCCTTCACGGCCCGCTACGGCAATCTTACTCAAGGGAAGATCGCCGGTGAATTTGGCGGCCGACTCAGCAACGATGGGGAGCAGCTCATCGTGAGCAAGTCAGGCGCGATCGAGCTTATCAATCTCACCTACAACGACCAAGCTCCGTGGCCCATTGAAGCTGACGGAAATGGAAACTCCATGATCTTCACCGGAAACGTTCAGGCACAGGCAACTTCGTGGTCTGCCCATGCTGCTATCGGAGGAGCCCCCGGCATGCCTGACACCGCCCTCTCCAGTGGTTATGAAGACTGGAAAACCGTGAATGGAATCACCGATGATCTCAGTGACTCGGATCACGATGGCCTCAGCGCACTTGCCGAATATGCCACGGGAAACAACCCAAACGTCGCCAATGGCGCTCCTGTCATCACCCTCGGGCTCGTCACGGCCGGAGCCAATGATTTCTTTTCAATCACTTACCAACAAGGCCTCAACGTAAGTGACATCCTCTTTGAAATTCAGGAATCCTCTGACCTCGAAAACTGGACAACCATCCCTGCACCCATCTTGGTTGAGGAAAAAGTTGATCCTGCCACTCAAACGAAAAAGGTCACTCGACGTCTCTCCAATCCAGTGAATCAAGATCCCAAAAAATTCCTACGTGTCCGTATGGTGCGGTAAAAATGTGCGGTGACATCATCCCTCGCCTTGTTGCTATTTGCTGATTCTAGCCCACCCTGAAAAAATTAAGATCTCGGTTGCGTAAACACCGCACCCTATGAACCTTAGTTGCCGATGGCCTGCATAACTTTCTCTCTCCGGACCCGTCGCTGTCCCGCGTTCCTTCCCTTCTTGGTAAGCCTCCTTTTTACGGGTGCTTCTCAAGCTCAAATCTCCTACCAAAAGGACGTTGCCCCCATCTTGTCTAATCACTGTGTGAAGTGCCACGGGGAAGAAAAACAAAAATCGGGCCTTCGGCTCGACCAACGCCCCCTCATGCTCAAAGGAGGCGACTCCGGCCTTCCTTCGGTCGTTCCCGGAAAACCCGAAAAGAGCTTTCTTCTGGAGGTTGCCTCTGACCCCGAGCACGAGATTGCCATGCCCCCAAAGGGCGACCGTCTCAACAAAGAGCAAATCGCGACTCTTAGCACCTGGATCGTCGAAGGCGCCGACTGGCCTGGCCAGATGGACAAGCAACTCGAACTCAAAACTGACCACTGGTCTTTCCAGCCTATCGTCCGTCCTCAGCTCCCATCCGGATCCGATAATTCCATCGACGCCTTTCTAGATCGTAAGCTCAAAGAATCTGGCCTCGCTCCCAACGAAGCAGCCGACGCCCGTTCACTCATCCAACGCGTCCACATCACCATCACCGGTCTTCCGCCTACTCCCGAAGAAGTGACCAAGTTCGAACAAGCTTTCCAAACCGACCCCGAAAAAGCCTATGCCCATCTCCTTGACGCCCAACTCGAATCGACTCACTTCGGAGAACGGTGGGCACAACATTGGCTCGACGTCATCCGCTGGGCCGAAACAAACGGCTCCGAATCCAACCTCTACCGGAAAAATGCCTGGTTTTACCGCGACTACGTGATCCGCGCCTTTAACAACGACACCCCTTACAATCAATTCATCACCGAACAACTCGCCGGAGATCAACTCGGCGTCGGCGAAGCTACCGGGTTTTTGGTTGCTGGACCGCACGTCCCAGCCGCCACCGTCGGACGCGAACCAACCGCCATCCGGCAAGCGCGTGCTGACCGGGTTGATGAAATCATGCAAACAATTGGAGCCTCTATGATGGGCGTCACCGTGGGCTGCGCCCGCTGCCATAACCACAAGTTCGATCCCATCTCGATCCAAGATTACTATTCTCTCACCGCGGTCTTCCAAGGTGTAGAATTCGGTGGTCGTATCCCCGAACTCAAGAAAGACCATCCTCGAAAAAAACGCGCTGCCGAGATTTACCCACAGCTTAATGCTGAACGAAAATTTCTTCGCGAGAGCGTCGGATTCTGGGAAGAAAATTGGGGGGCTCACAGTGACATGGCTTTCCCAAACACCACTACTAAAAAACTCCGTATCGAGTTCGGTTCACCAAAAGTCTTTATCGATGAACTCGAAGTCTTCGGCCCCGCTAACTTCCGCAAAAATCTCGCTCATCAAAACACCGGAACGACCCTCGTCGAGTCTTCTGAAATGCTTCAAAAAGGCTCTACCGTTGAAAAAGCCAACGATGGCAAATATGGCACGATGGTCTGGAAAGCCGCCGCCCGAAAGAACTCCAAAGAGAAGCCGTGGGTCGAAATCAACTTCCCAAAACCCATCGAAGTCAACCGATTCCGTTTCTCCAGCAACCGTGAGTATCACCTCGAGACTGACTATCTCGAGAAAATGCCTGGCTCTTACTACCCCGGCTTCCGGGTCCTTGCATTGCAAGACGATGGCACTTGGAAAACTCTCGCCGCTACCCAACTCGCCCGGCAATCACTTAAGAAGAATCCTGAAGCTAGTGGAGCTGCCAAACGTCTCCAAGCCCATATTGCAACGCTTCGCGAAGAAGGCCCTCATCACTCTTTTATTGGTCACTTCACTCAACCTGGCCCAACTAAAGTCCTCCACCGCGGTAGCCCTGAAAACCCACGTGATGAAGTGCCACCTGCTGGCTTTGCCATCATGGAAGGAAACCTCGGACTCGACTCCAGTACGGAAGAACCCATACGCCGAAAAAAATTCGCAGATTGGCTCACCAACCCCAAACACCCCCTCACTGCACGCGTCATGGTGAACCGCATTTGGCACCACCTCTTCGGCACCGGAATTGTCCCTACTACTGCAGACTTCGGCATCGCGGGAGCTAAACCTACTCACCCCGAACTCCTCGACTGGCTTGCTTCCGAATACATCGAAAATGGTTGGTCCACCAAAGCTATGATCAAAAAAATCATGCTCACTCAGGCTTTTCGACGCTCCAGCCTTCCTGAAAATAATGGGATGCAAAAAGACGCTAATTCAAGTTTGCTCTGGCGGTTTCCACCCCGCCGGGTCGAGGCCGAAGTCATCCGCGACGGCATCCTGCAAGCTTCAGGAAAACTCGACTCTAAAATTGGCGGCCGTAGCTTCCGCATTCACAACGTCAAAAAGACCTACGCTCAGTGGGAGGTCACCGACAACCACGGTCCCGACACCTGGCGACGAATGATCTACCAAGAGCGGATGCGCCGCGTCGACGATCAGATCTTCACCGCCTTCGACTTTCCAGACTGCGGACAAGTCCGCGCCAAGCGTCCCGTCTCGACCACCCCACTTCAGGCTCTCAACCTCCTCAACTCTCCTTTTGTGGTCGAGCAATCCAAACTCATCGCAGAAAGAGCCCAGAAAGAGTCCCCCAATGACCCCATCACCCGAACCTTCCGACTTATCTTAAAACGCCCACCCAACCCGGAAGAAAAAGAGGCTGTCAAAACCATCCCTCTCAACATCCTCTCCCGCTCCCTCATCAACTCCAACGAATTTGCCTTCCTGCCCTAGAAAAATTCACGCGAATACGCAGAAGATTGAAATATCCTTCATCTGATTAACTTCGGTGCCTCAACACGGAACCTCCTCGTCAGCCCATGACCCCAGAACACCTCTCCCCCTTCGGCCGCAACCTCCTCAACCGGCGCGACTTCATGTCTAAGACAGCCCTCTCCATCGGCAGTCTGGGCCTCGCCCATCTCCTCGCAGCCGACGCCAAAGAGGATCCCACCAACTTCACAGGAAAAGCGCCCATCCGCCCCAACATCGATCCAGACAGCCCCTACCTCACCCGCCCCTCCCACTACGACGCCGCCGCCAAGCGCGTTCTCGTCATCTACTGCCCAGGTGCCGTCTCCCACGTCGACACCTTCGACTACAAGCCAGACCTCTACAAATACCACGGCCAAAAGCCACCAGGCATCCCCGCCGTCACCTTCGAAGGGCCCACCGGTAACATCGCCAAACCTTTCTGGGACTTTAAGCCGCGTGGCAGGTCCGGCAAAATGATCTCCGACCTCCTCCCCCACCTCGGATCCCACGCCGACGAATTCTGCTTTCTCCACTCCCTCCACACCATGACCTCCGCCCACCCTCAGGGCGAAAACTTCATGAACACTGGCTTCACCATGGAAGGCTTTCCCTCCTTTGGCTCATGGGTCACTTACGCTCTTGGTTCCGACAATGAAGACCTCCCTGCCTTCGTCGCCATCAACGACCCGCGCGGCATGGCCCGCTCCGGAAAAAACAACTTCGGCAACGGCTTCCTCCCCGCCGCCTTCCAAGGCACCGATTTTAACGCAAAAAATCCCCCCGCCAACCTACGTCGGCCCGACGGTTATAATGCCACGGACGACAAACTCACTGCCGAAGTTTTGAAGCGCCTCAACAGAAACCATCTCGAAAAATACCCCGGTGACGCCGACCTCGCGGCCCGCATCGCCAGCTACGAACTCGCAGGAAAAATGCAGGTCTCCGTTCCCGAAATGATGGACCTCGCCAACGAGCCCACTTCCATCCACAAACAATACGGTACCGATACCGGCTCAGACCTTAAAAAAGAATACGCCAAGAATTGCATCCTCGCCCGCCGCCTCCTCGAGAAAGGCGTCCGCGTCGTTCAACTCTTCAATGGCTCTGATCCTTCCGGTGGAAACGGCATCACAAACTGGGACAGCCACTCCAACATCAAAGACACCCACGCCATGCAGGCTGAGATCATGGACCAACCCACCGCGGCCCTTATCGCCGATCTCAAACAACGCGGTATGCTCGACGACACCCTGGTGGTCTGGGCTACCGAATTCGGTCGTATGCCTTTCTTGCAAGGCAACGGCACCGGCCGCGACCACAACCCCGATGCCTTTACCTGCTTCCTCGCCGGGGCCGGCGTCAAAAAAGGCCATAGCCACGGCACCAGTGACAACTTCGGCGCCAAGGCCGAAAAAGACCCCACCAGCGTCTACGACTTCAATGCGACCATTCTTCACCTCATGGGCCTCGACCACGAACGCCTCACTTACTACCACAACGGACTCGAACGTCGCTTAACAAACGTCCACGGCCACGTCATCCAAGACGTCCTCGCCTAGCTAGCTTACACCCCTTCCTCCACCCCGGTTTCCGCGACTTTTGCGCCAAAAGCAAATTCCTAGCAGTCATGGACATGGACCTTCACCACCGGTGCTAACCCGGCCGGTCTTGGTCAAAAACTTCGTGTCGAAATCCTCGGGGGTGGCGGCGTCCAATCGCTCTTCGACAACGTGCAGTTGGAGGTGGCGGTAGCCAAAATGGATCAGAGGAAATAGCGTCACGACTGAATTTTTGCCTAGCTCCGATTTGGGGAATCATGAAACTTGGAGGGGGAAAACCACTTTCTCCACCATGTATTCCGCCAAATCCCGGTTTCCGCGACTTTTGCGCCAAAAGTAAATTCCTAGCAGTCTTATCTAAATGCTCGGTAAATGGAGCAACTTACACTTGATATCGGGACTTTATGAATTTCGCAAGCTAAGCCAATAATTCCTTTAGCGATCCTTTTCCGGTGTCATATTTTGCGTAGCCGCCTCCCAAGTTGAAATGCTCAACCGGGCTGCCCGCCGCTTCGAGTAAGGTGGCATAGAAGCTGTTGATCGGGCGGTCGTTTTCGATCTTATGGTAGTGACCCTCTTGCATCGTTCCTCCAAAATTACCGAGAGTCATAAAGGGCCAACTTGCGCCATTGGTGTGCTGTTTGTCAGCATTGTTACTGGTGTAAACAATCAGGGTGTTGTCCATCATGGTGCCATTGCCTTCCGGTGTTTCCTCAAGGGCTTGGACGAGCTTCGACAACATCCGCATGTTGTATTGTCGAATCCGTGTCCAAATATCGGACGTCATCGACAAGTGACCCAATGAATGTCCCTTCGAGGCAATGCCCAGGCCTTCCCACGAACCATAGAATTCGCCACAGCCTGAATTGATCGTGGCGACATTCGTGAGACCCGCTTTCAGGGCAGCAATCGTCAAGTCAAGCATCGCGTCATGCCAATCCGTTTCATGTTTGGGCGCTGAGTATTTTTCGTCAAATTCAGGCATGTGGATTTTGAGACTGTCTGACATGGAGCTGACACTGTCCCGGAATGTACTAATGTCGCTATAAGGTTTTAATTTTTGCCGGCCACTCTCTGGTATCGTTCCGGCGCTTTGGGCCGAGATTCTAGCGATGAATTCCAACATCTTGGAATTTTCATCGTAGGTCTCTCGTTGCTTGCCAGTCGCGACGGACCCAAACATGAGCCGGTATAGAAAGGTTGGATCACAGATCATCGACGCCTTATCCCCGGGTCCCCAGGCAGAGGTTGCATGGAAAATGGGCACTTGTTTCATCCGATTCAGCGATTCCATGCCGACACTCAAAAGAGGCACGGGAGCCTTGGGGAGAACCTTGCTTAATGCGCAATCAATGGTGATGTCGAAGGGGGTGGATTTATTTCTTCGGTAACCACCTAGGCATCCATAATAAGCGCTGTGAGCCGGGCTAGTGTGCTTGCCGTGCAAGCCCTGAATAATCGTGAGTTTGTCTCGATGAGGCGCCAAAGGATCGATAAACACTGGAAGGTCCTCCGATCGGAGTGATTTTCCAGATTTGATTCCTTTGACGGCGCAATTGGCGTCACTGAATCCCTGGGCTTGCAGGAAAAACACCACTCGTTTTGGATGCCTGCCACCTTGCGGCTGACGATCCGTTTTGTCCTCTCCCAATGCCGTGTAAATGGGAGCAATTGTGCTCGCTCCGGCTACCCCACCAAAGCGTTTAATGAGGTCTCGTCTATTCAGCGTATTTGTCTTCATTGGTCTTGTGCGGGTTTACGATATAAAAATGAATCTGAGGTAAGCAGTGAGATAATGAGGGCCTTCATGCTTCCCCCATTTTCTTGGTAAGCCTTATGCGCGGCCTTGAGAGTTGGGGCATCATTAATCGTTTCATTACGGCCCATCCAGTAGCGGAAGGCGTGCCTTACAAAAACTTGTTCCACGTGCTCACTCTTGGCCAACCGGTGGATCAGTTCAAAAGCATCTTCGACCTTACCATCCAGCTCTTCAACACCACTGGCGATAATTTCCCCGCTAGCATCAACCGGATTGCCATGTTCGTCGACTTGTTTTCCGCTTTTGATTTTTCGAAGTTTGCCAACATGGTTAAACATTTCAAAGGGAAGCCCCAGAGGATCCATTTTCTGATGACAACGCCAGCAGGCATTCTCTTGAGTCACCCGCATGCGATGACGTAGTGATTTTTTCGGTTCATCAGGGAGAACCGCATCGACTGTAATTGGCACTTCGGGCACACCCCCACCCAATAATCGTTCTCTGATCCAGCGCCCGCGAAAGACGGCGTGGTTTTCCATAGCGTCCGAATGAGCGATCAACCAACTGGGCTGGGTGAGGATTCCGCAACGTTCGGTGGCAGGGAAAGTCACCATCTCCCAGGGCGAAGGGCCGGTGACACTCGTTGACGCCCAATATTCACGAATAAAAATCGGGCGCTCAATATCTTCAATACCAATTTCTCCTTTTTGGTTTTGTCGCTTGCTGTATCGAGTGACCGTATTGTTGTAAAAAGAAAGCGAAGTCGCATTGTTATACGTATGAAATGGCTTTTCTTCTTTAATCGTAGGCCTGGCTCTTACGACACATTCGTTCGTTGTTAAAAGCTCATGCAAAACGTTTCGGTCAGCTGCTAAAATATACTCGATCAGGCGATCGGTTTCAGAAACCAGATAGTTCATCTTAAGGTTGTATTGATTCCCCGTATCGTGAACCTGAACCGCCTTCAAAGCTTTGGTGTCCTTACAAATCGAAGGAGCACGATGGTAATCAAAGTATTCCTGGAAAAACCTCAATATCCGCGGTTTGCGAATTGAACCGTCTTCCATAATCCGCGTGACCTCGCGTAGGACATCTGCTCGAGACTTTAAATTTTCAGCCTTGAGAGCCGCCTGTAATTGGGGGTCCGGCGACATATAAGTCAATGCACCAGCAATCGAATTGGCCAACTCGTCTCCAGCGAGCATGACCCGGCCGTATTGGTCGGGCACACCACTCCCAAATTCATAACGGTACAAGGCTTCGGGGTGCAGAAAGATGGGAGCGCAACCAACAATAAGCCCCTCTACTTTTCCCAATACTTTCACTTCATCTTGAATAAACGAAATCTGCTCATTCAATTCCTCAACCCGGGGATTTCGCCCCGTGAGGGCGTGGAAAAGAAAGGGCACCAGCTTTTCCAATTGAGTTTGCGTAGGTAACCCCTCGGTTTCCATGATGTCCATAAACGGGCTGTATTTTCGTTGATAGCCTTTGATGAATAAATGGCAGCCTTCCCGATCGGCGAAACCCCTCTTTTTGCCGTCTACGATCATCGTTCCGATACGGTAAAGGGTGAATTTTTCAGGATCTCTCCACATGTAATCCGGGACATCCACCGAGCCGACAATCATGTGTTTCAACACCGCTTTCGCATTGGTCACTAGCAATTGCATCTCATCACTCGTCACCTCGTACATCACGGAAAAATCCTGCAGCCCTCTCTCATCGCTCAGGCTTTGGACTGGTCTGACAGAAGGAAAACCATTCAGCCAACCAGAACCATTGCGTATTCCCATGACTTGATCAGATCCCAGTGACAATTTCAAATCCCCCGTGTCTGTCATGACTTTCGAAACTATCACCGGGTCTCCACTAGCTAGTTGCCCAGGATATTTTGGATTATATTTTGGTGTATTGTGAACTAGTTCTTTGAGTTTAACCAGATAGGCGTCCGGGTGGATACGCCACATCCTTGAAGGGGTGGAAGGCAGCTCTGATTCTTGGCCTGTGTGGGAAAAGAGCAGCTTGTGGTCCACGTAATTACCTTTTGTAGGTAATAAATTTTCATGAAAGCCGCCTTGGTCTTTCGACGCTTCCTGTAAGGCCGCTATCACGCCGTTCACAAAGTGCATCCGGTCCACGTGAGAGGGTTGTTTTTTCTTCCTGGGTGGCATTTCTTTGAGCGACACCTGCTCCCAGACTTTCTGCCATTCGACCGCATTCCCTGCCGTCATTGATTTGAGTGACTCGATATTGAACCCTCCCTTTTCGGTTTCACCGTCATGGCAATCGATACAATGTTTCTCAATAAATGCTTGTTGGGAAACCCCAAGAGTCAGCGAGGTGTCACCATAGCTCGCTGTCGTCAGGATCATAAGCAGCGAGCAAGCCCCATCGGTCAGAAACCGTCTTAACATAAATTTACCTTTACAATCACTTCTTACACTCTGGGAAGAATGCCTCTTAGAGTCAAAAAAATAAGCCGGGCACACTTTGTGAAAAAATGCCCGAATCCCCGAAACTTCAGGGGTTACATCGCACATACGCCCGGAAACAAAGTGTTCCTGACGTCCATGGAAGCCTTCTCCTTGTGCAGGGAGGAATCGCATTAAAATCCCTCTCATTGATAGACCTGCCGATCGGTCGGCAGGATGTCCTCTTCCACTGATGAATCTCACAACGAAAGAAAACCCACGAAGGAGATGGCATGTTCTTCTACAGCCAGGGTTACCGAGGCCTGAACGAGCGATACGCCAAGGAAATGATCCAGTTGCTAGAAGAGGTTCATGCAGACGGTAAGAATGGGATAGACTCGATGATTGTCCCCCTTTTCACCCCCTCCGCCCCGGTCCAATGCGTCTTCAATCCTTTCCTGCCAAAAGAAATTTCCTAGCAATCAAGCTAGAACTCGACGCCCTCATTTTTTGTCTCTAGGTTAATTTAACAACTACTTCCACCACGCATGACTTACCCTCTCAACCTAAGCTTCAAAATCATCGCCGTTGCCCCCCAAGTCATTGTCAACGACAACCAGAACAACCCCATCTGTTACGTCAAACAAAAGCTGTTCAAATTTAAGGAGGACATCCAAGTGTTTTCTGACCCGAACAAAACCCGGCAGATCGCAAGCATCAAGGCAAACAAGGTGATTGACTGGTCGGCCCGCTACTTTTTTACTGACCATGAAGGCAAAGACCTCGGCTCCGTTGGTCGGCAAGGCATGCGATCGATTTGGCGCGCTCGATATGATGTGTTTGCAGCCGGCAACGAGCTCGCCGACTTTAAAATTCAGGAAGAAAATCCATGGACCAGAGTGCTAGATGGATTGCTTGGCAACATCCCGATTGTGGGATTCCTGACCGGATACTTCTGCCACCCAACCTATATTGCCACCCGCGCCGACGGCACACCAGTCATGCGCGTGCGCAAGCAACCTGCTTTTTTCGAAGGGAAATTCACCATCGAAAAGCTCGCAGACCTTTCACCCCAGGAAGAAGTCAACCTGATCTACTCCTTCCTCATGCTCCTCCTTCTGGAGCGGTCCCGGGGCTAGTTAAGACTCCAGCCCCTTTCTCCCCCATATATTCCGCCAAACCCCGGTTTCCGCGACCTTCCCGCCAAAAGTAATTTCCTAGCAGTGAGATGATGTTAGAGCTGGCTACTAGGAGTAGTTCTAGATCTCTCCTAAAACAAGGATTTCACCTCATCAACTAATTTCTCAGCACTCCACAGATTGCCAACCAAGATAGTTTTTATTTCTCCAGACCGGTCAATAATCAAGGTGCGTAGGTTGTGGTCCCAACTTAAATTATTTTTTTCGTCACGAGTCACTACCACGCCCACTTTTCTTGAAAATTCATCGAATTCAGCTGCACCTGGAGTGAGAAAAGTCCAGTTTTTGTGATCGTTAGATTTATAGCTTGTTGCGTACTGGTTCAACATTTCAGGGGTATCATATTCGGGATCAAACGTGATAGACAAGAAATGGTATGCCGATTGGTTTAGGGTATCAGCACTAAGAATATCGAGAGCAGATTTGAATCTCAATGAGAGGCGAGGGCAGAAATTTGGCACGGGACAGCGTGTATAGATAAAAGTAATGACGATGACTTTACCACGGAAGTCGGACAACTTTGTGGTTTCATTTTTGTGGCTTAGAAAATTGAAGTCCTCGATCGTATCGCCGATTGTAAAGTAGTTTTCCCCAGCACCTGTAGGAGCTGGCTTATTTTTTTTTACTCCTTTCGATTCATAGTTGGAGGATCTTAGTAAGATTATATTATCTATCCAGCTGTCCTCGCTGGTCACAGTGTATTTGAAGCTGATTTCATCGCCGACGTTGATACCTTCAATGTCATTTTTATCTTTGACATTAAAAGGCATTGTCATCGCGGCCATGTAACCCGGCATTTCCTCATGTTCCACTGTTAGCCCTCCCCCTTCATCCACTCCCTTAACGAGGCCTTTTGTATGGAATACTAATATGTTTGTATCAGCGGCAACCGGACTTTCGACGCCTGTTTCCTCTCGGTTACAACCGGCGAGAGCCAGAGAAACCAGTAGGGCGAGGGATGTTCGCAAAACACTCATATAAATACAAAAAGCACCATGATTAATGTTGCTTCAGGTGGTTTATTTAATTCGTGTTAATTTTGCAGAAGAGGAGACAATGCTTTTGTCCTTCTCGATTGTCTTATAATAGGACTGTAGCTGGTTTGGTTGCTCTGTATCGTACCTAATTTCCCAAGAATTTACAAACTTGTCTTTACCTGCTTTCAGGCCGCAGCTCGAGTCGAAAGCGAAGGACAGGGTGTTCTTGTCTTTTTTACTCAAGGTGAAAGATGGGGCGTTCCCTAGGGCGCAGTAATGAGTAACGGTTAGCTGTCCATTTTTGTCGTGATACATGGTAAACATTTCTGTTCCGTCTTCGACCGATCGCTCCACGATTGCACTCCCATTTGATGTCACGCGGAATTCGGACTCGATTTTGACTACGGTGCCATCCTCTCTTGTCAATTTGCCTTTCCACTTGCCAACTACCTGCTGTAATTGCTTGAAACCTTCACTTGTCTTAACAGTGGGAAGATCGTCCTGCTGCGCGGACGATGAAAAAATCAGTGCGGTGACTATTGAGAGTATCAGTGAGGGTAGTTTCATTTTGGTATAAATTGAGTTGTTTTGTTAATTTTGGCTGATCGAGCCTCCATTCAGTCATGCGCCAATTCTTGGCAAAATGTGTCAAAATTTTTTGCGTGTGCCCCGTCATTGGTCGGAACGCCACTCGGCAGTGTGCGTGGGAGCGGCTCTCTTACGGCGGGCAGAGTCAAATACGATTCGTCTGAGTGCCCCGGCACTCAGGAGTAAGAAACGAAGCAGGTCTCAGAGTTGTTGGTGACGCAATTTGTGTCTTGGCCTCTTGCACCACCGAATTGGCGTGCAGTGCTAAAACGCTCTCCTCTAACCAGGCTGACCTATTCCTACAGCCAGTTGGAGTTTAATGAAGGATCTTGGTCATCACGTTTCCATGCACGTCGGTCAGTCGCATATCGCGACCCCCGTAGCGGTAGGTCAGCTTTTCATGATCCATCCCAAGTTGGTGCAACACCGTGGCCCAAAGGTCGTAGACCGTGGTTTTGTCTTCAGCGGCATGGTAGCCCAGATCATCGGTGGCTCCGTGCACGCTGCCCCCCTTGATTCCCCCTCCGGCCATCCATAGACTGAAACCATAAGGGTTATGATCCCGGCCATTGTTACCCTGTGAAAAGGGCGTCCGGCCAAACTCGCCGGTAAAAATAATCAAGGTGCTCTCAAGGAGGCCTCGCTGTTTGAGGTCATTAATGAGGGCCGCAATAGGCTGGTCGACTTGGCGGGCCATTTCCTGATGACCATGAGGCAGGTTCCCATGCTGATCCCAAGGGTTAGCCCGTTGCCCGTCTCCTTTGAAATTGGAGCAAGACAACTCGACAAAGCGCACCCCCTGTTCCACTAGACGACGCGCCACCATGCACTGCTGCCCATAACCAGCCACCAGTGGATCTTTGTGCTCGAAGCCATATGCCCGCTTGAGATAGGCCGGCTCTTTATCGAGGTCCATCAATTCAGGGACCGCCGATTGCATGCGAAAGGCGGTTTCATAATTTTTAATCGCCGACTGCACATCCCCTTCTGCGGCCGAGCGCTTCGCAAAGGCCCCATCCAACTGCTCCAAAAATTCCAAGCTCGCTCGCTGCTCTTTCAAAGGCCGGCTTGGCCTCACACGACTTACCACTTCCTCCTGATCCAGATTAAAAATCGAGGCCCCGGTGGTAGCAGGTAAAAAACCATTGCCGAAAATCGATTTACCCCCGTGGGGTATCCCGGTTTTATTGTTGAGTACGACATACCCAGGGAGATTTTGATTCACACTGCCCAGACCGTAATTCACCCAAGCCCCCGCCGATGGCGACCCCAGAAAGGGAAATCCGGTATGCATGTAAAAGTTCCCTTGAGCATGTTCCGAAAACTTTGCCGTCATGCCGCGCACCAGAGCAATGTCATCGGCACAACCTGCAATATTCGGGAAGAGGTTGGTCATCTCTAAACCCGACTGACCATATTTTTTTGCCTCCCAGGGCGATTGCATGATCCTACCGTTATTATCAAACTGGGTGCGCAGCACCTCCCCGGGCATGTCCTTGCCATGCCTCTCTTTCAGGAGAGGCTTGGGGTCAAAACTGTCCACGTGACTCACTCCGCCAGACATATAGCACAAGATTACCGAGCGCGCCTTCGCTTGATGATGGCTAGGCCTCCCCTCCCCCGCACTTAGATGGTTCAGGGCCAGACCTCCAAGGCTGCCAAACCCCATCTGCATGAAGCGTCGACGGTAATAGGTATCAGTAAACATAGATAAGTTCCTTTGAATTAAATAATGTGGTAATCAAACGACGCCAGTCTTCGGTATCGGGGTTGTCGCCTAAAAAATTCCCACACAGCATGCGTTCGCTTGCCGTGGCCTCACGGGCATAAAGCGTCACAAACAACTCACGCAAGACAACATCCACCTCCCGTTCCGTGTCCACACGATTCAACAGATGGCCAGTCAAATCCTCCGCCAAGCCGTTCATCATACTCAAGGCCTGAGCCGGCACGTTGTCGCTAGGTCGCCGACTCACCGTGGTCACTGGCACTGGACGGTTGAAGGCAGTCAGGAAGGGGTGCAGGCGGTTCCGGATCACACTATCATAAATCGCGCGCTTGTTCTGCCCCGCCACAAAATGCAAACTGTCGTAGATCGCCTCCGCATCGAGACGACGCGGCTTGAAAAAAGACAAGTACTTGTTGTCGGGATCAAGCTCTTTGGCGGCTGCATTACTCTGACTACTCAATTTGAAACTATGGCTGGTCACCATCAACTTGAGGCTCTTCTTTAACGACCAACCATTCCTCTTGAAATCATTGGCCAGAAAATCCAGCAATTCGGGGTGCGAGGGCTGCCCCCCCATGCGTCCGAAGTTGTCGGTGGTAGTCACCAGGCCAGCGCCAAACACATAATTCCACAAACGGTTGACCAGCACGCGTCGTGTCAGGGGATTGTTGTCACTCGTAATATCCTGTGCCAGCTCCAGCCGACCACTGTTTTTGTTGTAAGGCTTGTTCGCAAAAATTTCCAAAAACTGCCGGGGCACCGCCTCCCCTTCACTTTGATGGTCACCACGATTCAGAAAGGGGGCATCCACCGGGTCAGCCTCATACACTCCGGGGGCTCGGGTAGGGACGGGGATCTCATTTTCAAGTCTGCGATACTGCTCTACCAGTGCCACCACGTTTTCGGGTAACTGTTTCATATCGTGGTTCAAAACGTTGCGCTGCAGCAACTGCCCCAAAAACTCCGACTCCTCATCGCTGACGGTTCCGGCCATCCATTTGTTCAAAATACTTTGGAGGGTTGTTTCATACCCTTCCAACAAAGAAGCTTGGTCCACAGGGGGCGTGGCCACCCACAAACTCAGAGGAGCCCCCATACTCTGCGGAGCTTCAGGGCCCATCAGAATCTCGCTCACGCCCCACCAACTACGCTCGTCCCCCTCTTGGTTGATCACGTCGCGAGCGGTTCGGAATTCATAATGAATTTTTTCACCCTGCCAGATATCCATCTTCCGCGAGCCCTGCCACACCGGCAAAGGTTGATCGAGGCGATGGTTATCGTGCAGCAAGCCTCCAAATGGGTAGTGCCTGACCGCATAGCGTCTATTGGCTTTGCTCCCAGCAGCGCGTACCCAGAGATTGTTGGCGGCCGCCGTCATCCGGGGCGAGCCCATTACTGCGGCATGCTTAGTGCTGATCAAATGGCTGTAAACTCCAGCAGGGTAGACCCCTTGAAAGACATTCTCCCCTTCCCCCCTCAAGGCAAAAGAGCCCGCAGGTTGGGGAGATAGATGCGAGCCATTACCAGTTTTGAAGAAGGTCGCCACCACCTTGGGGTCGCGCAAATCATAGTAGGCGACTGCTCCTTCTTTCACCTTTTTGTTGTGCGCCTTCACCCGCTTCACATGTCCCTGCAATTCCTTCCAATACGATTCGAATTCTTTCGGCCCCTTCTCTTTCATCCGCAGCCATGGGGTCAAGGCATCACTGTCATGCTGTTTCTTTGTGCTCTTTACCTTTTCCAACCTGTCTTCAAGCAACTCCATTTGAGAAAGCCAGTAGGTCGCAAAAGCTTTTTTAATTTGAGGTTTCAGCTGCTTGATAGCGTCTTGATGGCGTCGTTGTTTTTCCTGGCTATCCACCACAATGGTGGCGGGGCGGTTGCTGATCATCACCCCATAAAAGCGGGTATAGTCCTTCTGGCTGACAGGGTCAAATTTATGATCGTGGCAACGGGCGCATGACACCGTGAGGGCCATGGTGGCCTTGCTCACCACATCCACTTGATTGTCGGTGAATGCCACCAATTCTTGGTAGGCGTCCACTACCCCATAGCCAAAAGGATTCATACGCAGATGTGCGGGACCAATCGCCGATTCATTAATGTGCGTTTCGTGATTGAGTCGGGGCTTCGTCAACAAATCGCCGGCCAGATGCTCGATCATCAACTGGTCGTAGGGCACATCCTGTTCTAGGGCCCGGATCAAGTAATCACGGTACTGCTGTGCAAAGGCGATACGGGGATCACCCTCACTGCCATGACTTTCGCTATAGCGATACCAATCCATCCAGTGTCGGGCCCAACGTTCCGCGTAAGCCTTGCTGCCCAACAAGGTGTCGACATATTTTTCATAGCGCTTCGGATCTTTATTCGACGTAAATGTTGCCACGTCGTCAGGGGACGGAGGCAAGCCCGTCAACACCAGCGATACTCGGCGCAACAAGGTGTGTGAATCGGCGAGATCGCTAGGCAGCAGTTCTTGCTGTTTTAGGCGATCATAGACAAAAGCATCAATGGGGTTGTAGCTCCAATCAGCCTTGTTCACTTTCGGCGGCTCAGGGCTTGTGATCGGCTGGAACGACCACCATTTTTTACGGTCATCCCGCACATCGTCCCAGCTGCGCACCTCTTTTTCCAAACTGGTGGACGTAGGCTGTGTGTGGCGTGGATCCGGAGCCCCCATACTTACCCACTTTGTGAAGTCAGCGATGACGCTATCGACCAACTTGGGCGCTTTGTCAGGCATATCCTCTACGTCCGCCTGATGACGGATGGACTGAATCAATAAACTTTCATTGGGATCACCGGGTATGATCACCTCCCCCGAATCCCCACCCTTTCTCAACGGCTGACTCCAATCGAGGGCCAAGCCACCCTTTTTTTTGTTGTTAGAGTTATGGCAGTCGTAGCATTGCTCGGCCAAGACCGGGCGGATTTTCTTTTCAAAAAACTCCCGTTGAGCCTCCGTAATCGTAGGATTCTCTGCCAACACCACCGGGCTCGAAAGCGCCCACAAGCACAAGATTAACACGCAACAAATCGACCTCCGGAGGTTAAAATTTCTAAGCGGCCAAATTAGACGAGTCTTACTGACATGAATCTGACTTATATTGGTAGGGAGATTGATTCTCTGGGCTTGGTTCATAGTCAGCGGAATGTGAGAAAAGAGGATGTTCAAGTTCGACTTAAACGAGGAAACTTTTCAAGGGGATTACTACTTGCTAGAAGACATGGATTTTTCAAGTGAGGGGAATACGACGAATTGCAGGGCGTCGAAGACCTGGGCTCGCCCTAAGATCCAGCCTTCTTTGCCTCGGTCACAGATCACCTTTCCGTCCGACCTTAAAACGATATTTTTGATAGTGAATTGGAAAAAATAAACTCATGAAATCAAGGAAATCGATCCTGTGAACGGCAAGAAACGGCGCTCCTACTTTCTTTCTTTTTGTTTGTTTGCCGCCTTGCTGAATGCGGGCGTGGCGGACGCAGCCAAGACCAACTAGTTGATCCGCAACTTGTCCTTGATGCGATCGGGAACAAGAGTGTCCGATATATCGCCATTGATATTGATTCTAGGTATGACGACGCTAGCGGACCCGCCCTCTTGGGCCATATTCAGATCTATGGGGTTCCAGAAACAGCCTTCACCCTCGCCATCACCGAGATCAGTTATGACAAGGCGAGTGAAAAAGTAACCCTCACTTGGACATCAAGACCCAACAGGACCTATGCCGTGCTCTACTCTAACGGCGAGATATTGAATTTCGTTTGGGATGTCGATAACAGTGTGGCTTCCGCCGGTGACACCACGAGCCTGACCTTTTCCAACCCGGCTCCGGATGCGCCGAGACTCTTCTTCAGAGTATCGGAAAGCGGGCCCTAGTTTAGAGCTGCCGAAACGGTCGAGAACTCACTCTCGTGCTTCTCATCAACTCCAATCCAAAGACAACTTTAAGGCCTTCCCGACAAAAACAATTGCCAAGTCACAAGCAATTTACTCCCCAAAGCAATAGAGTGTCTTCTGGCTACGGAGGAAGACCCGGTTGTTTGCCAACGCGAGACTACAACGTTGGTCACGCACAGAGCGATCGCCAAACTCAACCTGATGGAGGATTGAAAACTTCTTGGGGTCCGCCGCTACCACAAACACCTTCCCATTGTGGTCCTGAAAGTAAATCTTCCCATCGCCAAGGGTCGGCGAGGCTTCGATTTTAGCCCGTGTTCCAATCGCACCCGTCCAAAGCACTTTGCCACTCCTCGGTTCGATACAGGAAATTCGTTTGTCCTTATACTCCCCATTAAGAACGTAGAAGTGACCATCGTGGTAAAGCGGAGTGCAAACATCTGAAGACACTTCGGGGTCCTCGCTTTTCCACAGCAGCTTCCCGGTCTTCATGTCGACGGCATAGACCGGACTCTTCTTCGGGGCACAAGCCAAGGCCACGCCGCTTCCTGCAACCGGAGAAGGCACCAGTCGCCAGTGTCCGATTTTCGTAGGGTTCCAAGTCCCCCATCGCCAGAGTTCCTTCCCATTGGTGGGGTCGTGACCGGTAAGAGCATCACCACCAGCCACGAGAAGCTGAAGGTCTCCACCGTCATCGGCGGTCCGACTGAGAACCGGAGAGGTGAAGGCCTCGAGCGACTCGGCCACCGCATCACCCGGACGGTCAGCCTTCCAACTCTGCTTTCCAGTCGCAAAATCAAAGGCAACAAGATAGGAAGGGATCTTGGTCGCTCCCTCAGGTCCGCGTGACATCCCGCCGTAATGAAACGGAACGTCACGTTGCAAAATCTGCATGATAAGATTGTCACCCGAAAGAATAGGGCTGGTAGAAAAAGTCCATTGGAACGCGAAGTATTTACCACCTTCCGGAATGAGGTTTTTGCGCCACTCTTCCTTGCCATCCATAGAAAAGACAATTAGGTCTCCAGTCCCAAAAAAGAACGCGACCCGCTTGCCGTCAGTGACCGGGGAAGGCGAGGCGAAGTCGCTTCGGTCATCCAAATGCACTCTTCCCTTTGAAACGACCTTTGACCAACGGAGCTTACCGGTGGAGGCATCAAGGCAGATGGCGTGCAGCTCCTTTTTCTCATGATCAGCCGCGGTCACAAAAACATAGTCTCCCCATACGACCGGGGTGGCAGCCGAACTGCCCGGAACTTGCGCTTTCCAAACGACATTCTCAGTAGGCGAAAACTTGGCAGGTAACTTCATACCCTCTCCCGCGGTGCCATTGAAGTGAGGGCCACGTTGCGTCGGCCAGTTAGGATTAGCAATCGCGACAAGCGAGAGAGACAAGCTAAGTGAGATAAAAGATAAAGTTTTCATCATGTTGTTAGACCACCATATGCAATCCAGAGAAGAAGACTCAATACGAATTCTGAAAATACCACAAATTCCACCACCCTGAAGGCTGACAACCGGGACACTCCTAGACCCTCCTCACCAATTCATTCTAATCCAAAAGCGATTTCAACTGTTCCCCGGAAACAGTAAACTCTTAACAAGATATTCGCGGGAGAAACTACTTGGCAAAACAGAGTTCGTGTCGTTCACTTCCTCATCCATGAAATTCTTAACGATTTTTGTAACGATCGCTGGATTGACACTTTTCTCTAGCTGCACCAGCACTGCCCCGTGCACTGATGAGTGCTGCGCAGAGACCCCAAAGGGCCAGTAAACCCTGCCTATCCTGTGGCGAAGCCCCAGAAAGTGAGCGGGCAAGGCTTTGTTTTCCCGATTTTTTGCTCATTCCCAAAAACGACTTCTCGCCTCGCCCGGAAGAAGCAAGCGCCAAGCAGTTTGCTCTCTTTTTAATGACCTAGATCAGCGGCCGAAAAATCGTGGGGAATAGGCTCTGAAATCTTTTGCTCGGTCTGCTCAACAGCCAAAGCTTCCGGGCCAAGTAAGTGCAAGTGGAGCACCGCGACACAACTACATTTCTGATCAAAGCAAATTCCTAACAATTAGTTAGGAATTAAACAGGGACAAACATCGTTTGGGATGATGTTATAGCAAATCTAATCAATTAGGCGTTTCGTAAAAGATCCCTAAACTGATTACAAATCTCATTTGAATCTCTATGGACTTCTTACTCTTACTTGTTCTAGTCTTCCTTTTCCTACCTCTCATCCTGCTCATCGTAGTGATCTCGAAGCAAAGCACGCTGAAATCTTCGATCGAATTTCTTCATTCAAAATTGGATCAGATTTCGGAATCTCTTGCAGAACAATCTCACCCATCTTCGTCAACAGAAGAACCCCTCTCCGAGACAACTGTCTCGAAGCAAATCAAAACGGAAATACCGATTGATCCAGTTCTCCCCGAAGCGAAAAAAGTGCTTCAAGATCGAGAGCCCATTCCAGAAAAGAGCATCTCCTCTCCTCCTCCGCTAGCTGACAAAGAGCAACGAGAATTGCTAACACCAAGAATCAAAGAAGCCTCAGAGAAAACTGAGGAAATGGCACAGGTCGCCGTAAAGATTTCCGAGCCCTCGAAGTTTGAAGCTGCCGCAAAGGAAATCCTTCAGAAAATCTGGAGTTGGATCGTCGTTGGAGAAGAGCATCGCCCTAAGAACGTCACGATGGAGTTTGCTGTCGCAACAACATGGCTCCTCCGACTAGGGATCTTTATTCTCATCCTTGGTATTGGCTTCTTTCTGAGTTACACCGCAACCAGCGAAGCAATGGGACCTCTCGTTCGGATTTCGGTCTCCGTCCTAACGGGGGTTCTGCTTCTCGTGGGAGGAATCAAACTCATTTCCGGTCAGTATGACCTCATTGGGCAAGGTCTAGCCGGGGCGGGATTTGCCACCTTCTATTTTAGTTTCTTTACCGGTTTCCGACTTGAGGTAGTCGGCGCCCCTCTTGCCTTTGCCCTAATGATTTTAGTGACGATTGCAGCAGGAGTAATCGCGATACGAAGAAACTCACTCTTGATTGCAATTCTCGGAATCGCGGGAGGCTACCTCACTCCCTTTATGATCGAAACGCAGAACCCTAGCGTGGTTTCCTTTCTCGGGTATCTGCTCTTGTTAGGTTCCGGCGTACTCTTTATCGCCTGGCGGAAAGACTGGAGAATTCTAAACTATATCGGCTTTGCCGCAACAAGCTTACTCACGCTGAAAGCGGTCAATGCGGGATTTTCTCCAGAACGCTTCTGGGAATTTATGCCATTCCTTATAGGGTTTTTCACTCTCTTCTCCACCGCTACCTTTCTTTATCACCTAGCCAGCAAGCAAAAAGCAACTCTCCTAGAATTACTCTTTCTTTTTCTGAATGCTAGCGTCTTCCTTGCCTTCTCAGTTCAGCTTGTCGAGAGCACCTTCTCAAGAGAGTCCATTGCCTTCGTCACTTTGGGACTCGCAGTCTTTTATATCGGACATATCGCCTACTTTCTTCGAAAGAACATCGAAGACAAAGGGCTTCTTCTGAGTTTCATGGGCTTATCTTCGGTCTTCCTTGCCATCACTTTACCACTCGTTCTTTCCAAAGGCTGGATCACGGCAAGCTGGGCCACCCAAGGATTTGTGATGCTTTGGATTGCCTCACGGATGAAAAGCGAGTTCCTCCGCCAGCTCGCCTATGTCCTCTATTTAATCGTCCTAGTCAGAATCGCGATTTTTGATCTTCACGATCAATTTGGTCAACCTATGGCCAGTCTTTCCGGAGGAGAATATGCCCTTGCTCTACTAGAACGCCTCTTTCTCTTCGGTCTTCCTATTGCCTCATTCTTTGCAGCCGGGCGCCTTTTCTCTCGCGAAGGAGAGAAAAGTGGATCCTGGCTGATCTCTGAGAAGAACGATATCAAACCTTGGTTTGGCCAGACGCTTTTCAGTCGGATCTGCTTCTGGGTCGTGGCTGGGCTTTCTTTCCTCGTTCTTAATTTTGAAGCTTTTCACACTTTTAATTACATCTACGAGCCTTTCACGCGCCCCGCGTTAACCTTCATCTGGCTTGGTCTGGCAGCAGTTCTCTTTCGTGAAATGCTCGCGAACCCTAATGGACTCGCCGCCAACACGTTCTGGATAATTATCAGTATTCTCACACTCAAAATTTTCTTCTTCGACATCAACTTCTGGAATCCGGGAGTGAATCTAGTCTATCAAGTAAACGAGTTCGTCGCCGGAGGCGTAATGCGGCTTCTGAACTTTGGTTCACTCATAGTCTTCTTGGTTTTGGCATGGCAGTTTTCCCTACGACATCTTCCGGATTCCAAGACCACGAAGATTTTTGCTTTCGCCTCACTTGCTGGTCTATTTGGGTATCTCAGCCTTGAAGTGTGGACTGCCCTCAACCAGTTCGTTCCCGGATTAAGAATGGGAGGACTCTCCATATTCTGGGCTATCTTTGCCCTCTCCATACTTTTAGCAGGTATCTCAAAATCACAGGCGGAGCTCCGCGGGATAGGATTGACCTTGTTCACCGCTGTCATCCTAAAGGTATTCGTTATCGACCTCGCTGGCCTCGATCAGATTTTCCGCATTATTTCCTTCATCATCCTCGGCCTTGTCATTCTTTTTGGGTCCTTTCTCTACCTCAAATATCGCCACCGCTTTCTCACTGACTCTTCTTATCCTGAGAAGGAAAATAAACCATCTGACTCCACTGACTCATGAATCGATTCATTCAACTCATAGCCCTCCTATTTCTCAGCAACTCTTTAAGGGCAGATGAGACGGGGACACCAACAGCTCCGTTCGCTCTCCTTCGTGACTCTGCGTCTAATTCAACTCAAGAAGGGCTTGGGAGGATTCAAGTCGATCGATCCCTATTCGTGAAATGTGAATCGGACTTTGCTGATCTACGGCTCTTTAGGGTCCGAGGAGAAGAAGTTCTCGAGTGGCCCTTCCTCGTCCGAGAAACACGCCCAAGAACGCGCGAAATTGCACCACAGGAAATTTCCAGCACGATCATCGCCTTCGACAAAACCTCAGAAGACCTCCTCGTTTACACCGTCGAATTGCCTGGGGATTCACCGCAGATCTCAAAGATGCGCATCCATACTCCCTTACGAAACTTTGAAAAAACAGTTTCTGTTTACGCCAAAAAAAGGGAAGGAGAATGGTCCCTCCTGATTGGCGGGTTTCTAATCCACGACCGCGAGGCTTTTGTCGATTTCAGAAGAACTGATGTTGATTTCGCCCGCGGAGTTTACGATCAGATTCGAATACAACTTGAAGACGCAACGGATGAGCAGCAATCGGACTTACGCCGGGTCACGGAAACTCTCGGAGCACCATCGGGGCCGCAAGTCACAGAATCGACCACGGTAAAAACACGAAATTTCCGGGTCGACAAATTCACCTTCTTCACTCCCAAAAAACCCCGCCTCCCAGAGCGAGGGATCGTTAAATACCCACTTGAGATTATTTCCCAAAAACAGGTCGCGGAAAATGAAGGGGAGAGAAAGAAAGAGACCGAAATTATTCTTGAAACCGGAACCATCCCGATCAACCAGTTGGCCCTCACCGCAGCAGGAAGTAATTTTAGCCGGAAGGTCCGTATCGAGGTCCCGCATAAAGATGACCCTGAAAAATGGAGAGAGATCAGTCAGGATACGATTCATCGCTACGATCTCGCTGGACTTAAAGAGGAGAAGCTAAGTTTGCGGTTACCGGAAACCCAAGTAGAGCAGATAAGGCTGATCATTGAGAACGAAGACAATCGTCCCATTCAAGTCGAGTCTGCGAAAGGGAACGGACCTCTTGTCGAGTTGGTCTTTCTCACAAAACCCAGCGATTCGTGGCAGGTCGCCTACCATGCCCCAGCCGCAAAATTACAAAAACCCAACTACGATACCGCTGTCCTTCAGCGAGCCGAAAGGGAAGGCATTGCAAGAGAAAGTATCGTAATGAGTGATCCTCGACCTAACCCGGATTTCGACGAACGCGCAGGAATTGACCTCCCACCGTGGTTTGCCAAGAAATGGATCCTACACACACTGATTGCCTTCGTTGTCGGCATTCTCATCTGGGTTCTCTATGGTGCCGCTCGGAAAATTGAAGCGGTGGAGTAAATAGGATGACATCTCTGAGCTAATCCTATTGAATACTCAGGATCTTTTCTCCCCCATCCACCTGCCCAAAGCCGAACTCACGGAACACCCCGCCAGGACAAACTCCTAACATTTAAGAGATCGCTTGACCGACTTGGGAGTCTTATTCATCCTTTCCTGACGCTGGGTAAAGGTTTCTATCGGAAACTCCTGAAATTCAGTGGAATCCACAACCTCCAAAACTAAAAGACTATGAAAACCTTATCCAAAATCCTCTCTATCGCAGCCCTTTCGGTCAGCTTCACAGCATCCAACCTCCAAGCGCAAACTCTTGGCGACGTGATGAAAGAAGCAGGAATCGAAAAGATGCTCGGTACCTGGGTTGATGCAGATACCAACGGCGAAAATTTCAAGCTCTCATACAAATGGAAAATTAAGAATCATGCGGTGGAGGTAAGTCTCAAAACTCAGGAAAACACCTCCTCAGCACTCATCGTATTTGATCAGGAATCCGAGCAAGTCCTTCAAATGGGAGCGAATTCACAAGGGGCACTTGGCCGTGGAACTTGGACTGCTCAAGATGGCGGCGCCGTTCTCGACCTGACCCAAACCAATGCTGACGGTCAGGAAGTAGAGCTTAAAGTAACCCATAGGATCGTCGACAAAAACTCGCTTACGGTTGGATTTGAAATGCAATCGACAGGTGACACAGGTGAAATCTCACTGGTGCGTCCCGCAAAGAAGCAGAAAGCGAAAAAACCAAAAGCTGAGTAAGGCAAACCCTTTTCCCCTCTCCGGCCGCTCCAACAACGTCCTCGAGGACACTTAGCAAAAGCAAATTCTTAGCCATTCCTTCCTTCTTAAGGCGTTGATGAATTAGATTGGGTAATCATGAGATCCCATCTATCGATTCTAATTCTGATTTTTTGGGGAGGGTGGCTGAGCGCTGAACCGTTACGGATCAGGAAGGGAGACAGCATCGTCATCCTCGGTAACACCTTTGCCGAACGGATGCAGCTGTTCGGATATTTCGAAGTATTCCTACACAGTCGTTTTCCCAACCACAACTTGCGTGTCCGCAACATGGGGTGGTCGGCCGATGAAGTACAGCAGCGCATCCGCCCGCAAGGATTCCCCAAGCTCTCCGCCGAACTGAAGGAACATCGAGCCGATCTCCTATTTCTCTGTTTTGGTTTCAACGAATCATTTCAAGGGGCGACGGGACTCGATCACTACAAAGCCGAACTGGGCAACTTTTTAAAAAAACTGCAGGGCCAAAAATTTAATGGAGAATCTGCACCACGCATCGTGCTAGTCTCGCCGATCCCGTTTGAAAATTTTGATACAGGATCCTCAAATAGCGGTGAAGGAAACCGTGGGATCCAACTTTACTCCACAGCCTCCGAAACAGTGGCTCAGGAACACGGAGTTCGTTTCCTCGACCTTTTTACACCGATGCTCGAGCGGGCTTCGAATATTTCTAATCGAAAAATCACCACCAACGGTGTTCACCTGACCGAATACGGCGACTGGACGGTGAGTCAATTGATGGCGCGTGGGCTAGGATTATGGAACGATGATCTTAGCCTCCCAGCAGCGACGCCACGTGATGAAAAATTCCGACGTGCCGTTTACGAGAAAAATCATCACTACTTTACGTGGTGGCATCCGCCCAATGCTTCCTACATTCACGGCGGCCGCAACAAGACGCGCGGGGCGATGCATTTGGCGAATGAGCGTGAACAGCGAAAGCTCCTGATCGAGGCATCTGAGCGCGAGCTATGGGCTATGGGGAAACCAAAGTTGTCCGAAGTCTGGGGAGCCGAACCCGTCGAGGGTAAGCCGGTGTGGTTTCCAACTCCAGGCAGTCGAAACATTCCTGGCGTTGCGAAAGGCCAGGAAGCCCAATGGGAGGTCGAGAGCGACGGACCATCCGATAAGCACCTGCGCACGCCACAGGAACAGCTTGCCATGTTCAAGGTCGCCGATGGCTACGAGGTCAACCTTTTCGCATCAGAGCAGAGCTTCCCAATTGCAAATCCTTTTGCAATCCGTTTCGATGCAAAGGGCCGCTTGTGGGTCGGAAATTCGCCAACCTGGCCACATTCGTTGCCTGGACAGCAACCCAGAGACTCACTCGTAATCCTCGAGGACAAGGATCGCGACGGCGTTGCCGACAAGCACTCGGTGTTCCTCGACAAGATGAAGCTGATTCACGGTTTTGCACTCGCCAAGGACGGCGCTTTCGTGGCACAGGTCCCAAACCTGATTCTAGCCAAAGACAAGACTGGCAACGGCAAGGCCGACTGGGTGCAGACCGTGTTGCACGGGTTTGGCGCCGAGGACGCCGAGCACGCAATGAACAACTTCCGCTGGAGCCCTGGCGGCTCACTGCATTTTTCCCAAGGAATTTTCTACCATACCCAGATCGAGACGCCATACGGTCCCAGGCGAGTCCGTGATGCTGCCGTCTTTCGCTACACTCCACACGACCACCGGCTGGAGATTCCGGTGTCTCACGCGTTCTGGAATCCCTACGGTAAAGTCTTCGATCACTGGGGGCGCGGGATCTTGCTCGATGCCTCAGCCGGGCAATATTACCCGATGGATGTGATCTCCACACCATTCATCTATCCAAAGCAGAAGACCCGCACTAACCACTTGTCGTTCGCTCCGGGCGGGTCTATCGCCGCTGGATGCGAATTCGTTCGCAACCGTCACTTCCCGCAAGAGGTGCAAGGACGATTCGTCGTGAATCACTGCGAGGGTGATGTTGGCACACACTGGTATGAACTCGAGACGAAGGGCTCGGTCTACGAGGCAAAGCGGCATGAACCCTTGGCAACCTGTACGGACAAGAACTTCCGCCCGGTCGCGATGGCATGGGGCCCTGATGGGGCGCTCTACATCGCTGATTTCTACACTCACATTTTCGAGAACGTAAACTTTTCAAAACGTCATCCAGGTCGCGATCGCGAGCACGGACGCATCTGGAGGATCTCTCGCAAGGGTGCAGCGTCGCTCGCGGCTCCTGTAATCGAGGGTCAGACGATCCTCGGCTTGTTAGAGCTGCTAAAGAATCACGAAAATTACACCAGAGACCTAGTGCGAGCCGAACTCCGCGGCCGCGAAAAGGAGCTTGTCATCTCTGCCTTGGAGAAGTGGTCCGATGATCTCAATACGGCCGATCCAAATTATGCACACCATCTTGTCGAAGCTCTCTGGATCTACCAAGGTCAAGGTGTCATCAAGAGTGAACTGTTACTCCGCGTTCTTGAAGCAAAGCAAGCCGAAGCCCGTCTCGCCGCGACACAGATCCTGCGCTCTTGGCAACATCACATCGAGGGGTCGGTGGAACTGCTTCGCGCTCGGATCCACGACGAAGACTCACGGGTACGGCTGCACGCGGTCTTGGCGATCGGTGATAGCCGTTCTTCGCAGGCGAGGACGGTCGCACTTGAAGTGAAGGAACACGAGATGGATTCGGGATTAGAATACGCCCTAAACCAGACCGTGAAGTATCTCGACAAGTCGGTGGAAGATCAATTGGCTGCGGTTACAGCGCTTTTTGATCAGATCGGCAGAGGGGAAAATCGAGCAGCGGCGACGGCAGCGGTCCGCGCGGCAGATCGGGTAACATGGCCTACGGATCGGATTGCCCCCCTCGCCCAAAAGGTGATCGCCTATCTCAATTCCACGTCGAACGCGTCGCATGAATCCCGCGAATTCCTGGAAAGCTTCGCCTTCGGACGAGACCTCGCAGGGATGCTGCCCAGCTCTATCGGCGCGGATATGAACAAGGCATTAGACGACTTTGGGGCGAAGACTTTTCTTATCAAAACGATACCTGGGCAATTGCGCTACGATCACACACGTGTCCTTGTCTCCGCCGGAACGGCGGTTCATCTAATTTTCGAAAATAATGACCTGATGCCGCATAACCTTGTTGTGGTGAAGCCAGGAGCGATCGAAGAAATTGGAGCTGCCGCGGATCTGATGGCCGCAGACGTCAAGGCGCGTGCAAAGGGCTACGTCCCAGCTTCAAAAAAGGTTCTGTGGTCGACAGATCTGCTCCAGCCAAAGGGGCGTCACGAGCTCAAATTGATGGCACCCGCAGAGCCAGGGGAATATCCATTCGTCTGCACCTATCCGGGGCACTGGCGCGCAATGCGTGGAAAATTGGTGGTGGTCGCCCGCAGAAATTAACGTGCCACCACTCTCAGAATTCTTTACTGACCATGAAAGCAATTCCTAGCAATTAATATGAAAATATTTTTAGTCGCTTTCCTTGTATTCTCAACGTCGCTTTCCGCTTCCGCTGATGAGGGCGATTTTAAAATTATCAAACGCTCACTCGCTCCTACTTCGGACCAAAATGTACGATTCCAGCCGGTGTATCAAAACGAGGATTGGAAACCTACTCAAACGGCTGTGATCGTTTGCGACATGTGGGATTTACATCACTGCTTCAATGCAACTCGACGAGGAGCTGAAATGGCACCTCGAATGAACCAATTTTTAAAAGCTGCTCGCAAAAATGGGTCGTTGATTATTCATGCTCCTAGCAGTTGCATGAAGCCTTACGGGGATCATCCAGGCCGCAAACGGGCCCAAAACGCCCCAATGTCTGCTAACCTCCCGAAGCAGATTGCCGAATGGTGCGACAGAATTCCGGAAGAAGGGCAAAGCGCTTATCCGATCGACCAAACAGATGGGGGAGAAGATGATGATCCCGCCGAGCATGAAGCATGGGCAAAAAGACTTGTAGCCAAAGGACTAAACCCCCGATCCCCTTGGACCAAACAAACCGAGCTACTCGATATTTATAAGGAAGATGTGATCAGTGATAGCGGCATTGAGATTTGGAATGTGATGGAAGCTGCAGGAATCAAAAATGTCATCCTTATTGGAGTCCACACAAACATGTGTATTCTTGGCCGCCCATTTGGGCTGCGACGTTTAGCCTCGAACGGCAAAAATGTTGTATTGTGTCGTGACCTCACTGACACCTTATACAACCCCAAGATGAAGCCTTACGTTAGCCACTTCACCGGGACTGACTTGATTATTGAGCACATTGAAAAGTGGATTTGCCCAACAATCACTAGCGACCAATTGCTCAAAGACGAACCATTCCAATTCAAGAATGATACTCGCCCACATCTTGTTATGTTAGTAGCTGAGTGTGAGTATATGACCAATGAAAGTTTGCCGGCGTTTAGCTTAGAACATCTGGGCAAAGATTACAAAGTCACGATTTTACACTGTGACGAAGAAAGCCAAGGTGAACGCAACGATATCCCCGGCACCGCTCAGGCGGTGAAGGACGCGGATATTCTACTAGTGAGCGTTCGGCGACGCGCTCTGAAGACAGCAAACTTTAAGGCCGTCGAAAAACACATCAAAGCAGGTAAGCCAGTAATTGGTATTCGCACAGCTAACCACGCGTTCTCATTACGCGGCGTAAAGCCGCCAGAAGGCCACCTCGTTTGGGAAGATTTTGATGCTAAGGTTTGGGGCGGAAGCTACTCCGGCCACCATGGAGCAGGCAAAGCTGTCACGATCAAAAAGCTCGGGGATCACCCAATTCTAAAGGGAATTGATGTGGATACCTTCAAAGGTGCCGGATCACTATATGTTGTTAATCCAATCGCAGATAGCACCCAAGCAATCCTCTCTGGTGGGATTGATGGTGAACCAGCCGAACCAATCGCGTGGACTAATAGAACCAAGTTTGGGGGCAAGGCCTTCTATACCTCATTGGGCCATGTTGTTGATTTTGAACAGAAGCAGATGAATATCATGCTGAAAAATGCCATTGATTGGGTCACTGCAAAATAAAATAGGGTTTAGGAATGGACTCTTATTTAGACCCTTCCTTCGCAAAAAGTTAAATCCTGACAGTTAGTAGATTGACGGCTGCCAGCAAGGACGCCAGCCTATTGGCTCATAAAAATATGAAGAATTTTCGCCAATCACTAGCCCCCACTCTTCTCTTAGCCGCACCACTCACCTTCGCAGAGCCGGAAGTTGTCCCACTAGAGATGTTCACGACCGAGGATTCAAATCTTGAAGTGACGCTGTGGGCTCAGACTCCGATGTTCAACAATCCGACTAACATGGACATCGACAAGGACGGTCGAATCTGGGTTGCCGAGGGCGTGAACTACCGCCGCCATGGGAGTCGCCGTCCTGAAGGTGACCGTATTGTCGTCCTCCAAGACACAAACGGAGACGGTCAAGCAGACAAAAACCACGTCTTCGTCCAAGAAAAGTTTCTCACCGCACCACTTGGAGTCGCAGTGCTTGATAACAAGATTGTCGTCTCAATGACTCCAAGCATGATCGTCTACACCGATGTCGATCGAGACCTAGTTTTTGATCCAAGCAAAGGCGACACACGCGAAGAGCTGCTCACAGGATTCAACAGTAAACAACACGACCATTCCTTGCACAGCGTCACTGCTGGCCCCGATGGCCAGTGGTATTGGAATCACGGTAACTGCGGCGCACAATTCACAGATAAGTCCGGCAAGACTTTCCGCCTCGGTAGCGCCTACCAGATGCAGCACATCGCTGGCAAGAAAAGCGATGACGGCCATGTCTACGTCGGTGGAGCTTCTTATCGAATGAATCCCGACGGAACGCACGCTACCGTCATTGGGCACAACTACCGTAACAGCTACGAACAAACGATCACCTCGTTCGGCGATGTTTTCCAGAATGACAACGACGATCCGCCTGCCTGCCGAACAACCTTCGTTATGGAGTATGGTAACGCGGGCTTCTGCTCCTTCGACGGCAAGCGCTCGTGGCAAGCTGATAGGCGTCCTGGACAGGAGACCTCAGTCGCGGAGTGGCGTCAGGAAGATCCAGGCACCATGCCAGCGGGTGATGTCTACGGCGGCGGATCCCCTACCGGGATTTCCTACTATGAAGGCGGCTCGCTCGGCACAAAATACGCAGGCGGCCTCCTGCTGAGCTGCGAACCAGCACGCAACGTGGTCTTCGGCTACCTCCCAGTTCCAGAAGGGGCAGGCTTCAAACTAGAACGCTTCGACTTCCTCACCACTAATACCGACAAAGACTTTGCCGGCACCGATTTTAAAGGCGGCCGCGTTGATCGGAACAAGAAGAAAACCCTATTCCGCCCATCAGATGTCACAGTCGGTCCAGATGGAGCGATCTACGTTTGCGATTGGTATGACCCGCGGGTTGGAGGCCATTCCGACCAGGACGAAACACTCTCAGGAGCGATCTACCGTGTCGCACCAAAAGGATTTAAATCCTCTACACCGAAACTCGATCTCGAAACTTCTGCTGGCCAAATCGCAGCACTGAAGAGTAATGCGATCAACGTTCGCAACCTTGGGTTTACTCGCCTTAAAGCGGCTGGAAAAAAATCGGTTCCAGCTGTCGCCGCATTGCTCGACGACCCAAACAAGTTTATCCGCGCCCGTGCGGTTTGGCTACTCTCCCAGCTCGGTGATACAGGTATCGCGAAAGTGCAACCACTTCTAAAACATAGCGACGCGGCGATGCGCATCGTCGCCTTTCGTGCATTGCGTCGGCAAGATGTTGATCTGCTAAGAAATGCCGAGAAACTGGCCAGCGACCAATCTCCGGCTGTCCGCCGGGAGGTCGCCCTCGCGATGCGCAATCTAGGGAAAGAAGCAGTCCCAGTCCTGACCACTCTTGCAACTCATTTCGACGGCGCCGACCGCACCTACCTTGAAGCAATCGGCACTGGTGCGACAGGTAAAGAATCGCAAGTCTACGCGGCTGTCATTGGCGACTCAGCTCCTGAAAAATGGACAGTCAGTCAGGCTAAACTCGCTTGGCGCCTCCACCCACCACAGGGGGCAAGCGCACTCCGACAACGCGCCATGTCAGCCAGCGTGAATCCCGAGGAAAAGAAAGCCGCGATCGTCGCACTCGCCTACACAAAGGAAAAAGAAGGAGCAACCGCGATGCTTGACCTCGCGCAGAACGGCACCGGCGAAGCCCGGGGCCTTGCCCTTGGTTGGTTACTGAAGCTGAAGAACGCGCAATGGAAAGACCACGGGCTCGATGCCGAACTCAAAAAACGCAAGATCTACGATCCTGGAAATGTCGAAGTGATCGAAGTCATTGCGGCGCCTTCACCAAAAACGAAACTCCCTCCGATCAATGAAATCCTCTCAATTCAGGGCGATACCGCCAAAGGCAAGGTTGTAGCGACACGCTGCTACACCTGCCACAAAATCAAGGGAACCGGGATTGGCTTTGGTCCAGACATCACTGGATTTGCTAAAGCCCAGACTGCCGAGGTCGTCCTCAAATCAATTATCGAACCATCGGCAGACATCTCCCATGGTTTTGCTGGAAAGGAGATCATCACGAAGGACGGCAAAACGGTTCACGGCATCGCCCTCACCACCGGCAATCCGGTGATCATGCAATCGGTCGGGGGCCTGCAACAGACAATCCCTAAAGAGAAGATTAAGAGCCAGAAAAACCTCGGCCATAGCTTGATGCTCAGCGCAGATCAACTCGGCATGACTGCGCAGGATCTTGCGGACTTACTCGCGTATCTGAAATCCCTGTAAGGTCCCTGTAAGGTAATTCCTACCCAGTCGTTTTACGGAGTTGCTGAAATTTCAATCGAGTAAGTTCCACTGAGGAATTATCTGATCACGCTCACATTTCCGTCAGAAGAATTACCAATCATATTACTTTGCAGTTAATCCGAGCCGACTCTAACTCAAAATATTGTGGTGGTGAAAATGATTATCGCCAGCCGTATTAATCGTGTCCACCAAGACAGCCGCAAGACTTTCATTTCCAAGTTCATCAAAGACCGTGAAAAAAATTAGGGAAGAACACCGCTTTCTAGACCCCGCGGCAAAAGATCAGTAATACTTAAAGGGGGATTAGATTCTGGATCTCGCCTACACCCTCCTGAAAAATCAGATCTAGATTTTGATGATAGAGGCCAAATATATCAAAAGAAAAATCTCGGTTTCCTTTTCAAACAGATTCCTGATTAACTATTAGAAAGTTCGTTCTATTTTATAATGGACACCAACTATCTTTACCAATATTTACTTAATTGTTAAACATTTTTAAAGAGATGATTTTGTCTTTCTCTTTTGACCTAGTTGTAATTCGCCTTCAATCCAATTTCTCATGTCAGACATCCCATCAACACCACCCCCGGTTCCCTATGGCTACGAGCTTATCTTAGACCTTCATGGTTGTGACGCTTCAACTTTCAATCGTAAGAGCCTAAGGGGATATTTCGAAAAACTTTGCGACGAAATTCAGATGGAACGAGAAGATCTCCACTTCTGGGATTACGATGGTGTTCCAGATGCAGAAATAACTACTGAGGCTCACCTTTTAGGAACCTCAGCTGTGCAATTTATAAAAACTAGTAATGTCGTCATTCACACTTTGGATCTCCTACAGGCGACCTATGTGAACATTTTTTCATGTAAAAAATACGATGCCGTAGTGGCACAAAACCTTACGCAAGAATGGTTTGGCGCTGCAACCTGCCGATCAACTCTCATTGAGAGGATATAAAGATGTTAATTACAGAAAAAGAGATTCTTATCCCTAAGACTAAAGATCATATTAATCTTTTGGGACACATTACTGATTTCGTAAAGAGCCAGCTAAACACCGGCGAGACACCAGTCAGAATTACGATTAGCAAAACGGATGACCAAGGATATCATTGTGAGATAGGCACGCTATCCGGGGCCAAGGACGATTATCTTCACAAGATCGACTCTATTTTTGACCTCGAAAAAAGAAGATACGAAAATTTCAAAGAATTTAATGCCTTACTTCTTGTGCCAACCGGTATCGGCGCCGAACTCGGAGGACACTCCGGAGATGGAGGCTCGCTTACACGATTGATTGGGGCAAACTGTGACAATTTAATCACGCACCCAAATGTTGTCAACGCAGCGGATATCAACGAAATCCCAGATAATGGTCTTTACGTTGAAGGCAGCGTTATTTCCAGGTTGATCATGGGTAAGTTAGGACTCCAAAAAGTAAACTCTAATAGGGTCTTGATGATTATTGATGAACACACTGATCAAAAGTTCCATGAACTCGCCATAAATTCAGTTTCGGCAGCTAGGGCTGCTTTTGGATTAGACTGTCCTGCCGTAATTACAATGGAAGAGCGTATTCTAATGCGGGCTTTTTACTCCAGATCGGGGAGGGCCGTAGGGAGAATCGAATACTTAGAACGACTCTGCGAAGCTTTGACTGAACATCGCAATGACTACGATGCTGTTGCCCTAAACTCGCTAATTGATCTACCAAGTCACTACCACGCGGATTATTTCACATCTGATCATATAGCGGTAAACCCGTGGGGGGGAGTTGAGGCGATGCTTACTCATACTATTTCCATGCTCTTCAATATTCCGTCCGCTCATTCACCAATGATGACATCAGAAGAAGTGATGAATCTGGACGTTGGAATCGTCGACCCACGGAAATCAGCTGAAGCAGTTTCAACTACTTACCTCCATTGCATTTTAAAAGGACTTCATAGAAGCCCGAGGATTGTCTCAAATGCGCCTATTCATGGCGACTCAAATCTAATAACGGTCGCTGATATCTCATGTCTAATCATACCTGATAGTTGCATTGGTATACCCACTTTAGCCGCACTTGAGCAGGGCATTCCGGTAATAGCAGTTCGCGAAAACTCAAATTGTATGCAAAACAGACTCGAAGACCTTCCTTTCGATTCTGGGAAGCTCTTCATTGTAGACAATTACCTAGAAGCGGTAGGCGTCATGACAGCCCTCAGGGCTGGAGTTGCTCTTGAGACGGTAAGACGCCCAATAACTGCGACTAGAATATTTCGAAACACAAACACCGAGGGAAGTCTCCGAAACAAAACAAACTTCTCAATCAAAAACAATTAAACTAAGGAATGATTTATGACTGAACTATTTTGGCTACTATACAGTGCTGGATATTTAATATTCGCTATCATCTTTCTTTTCATCGCGAATAAATTGTTCGATAGATTAACTCCCTATTCGGTAAAAACTCACCTTACCGAGAAAGACAATGCAGCAGTCGGCTTACTACTAAGCGGATTTATGCTCGGCATCACGGCTGTTCTTTGTGGTGTTTTAGCCGGAGATACGCCTGAAAAACCTGACTGGGAAAGTTTCTCTAAAGACCTAATTCCAATTCTCATTTATGGCTCTTTAGGTTTGCTAATGCTTTTCGTTGCAGGCATTTTGAACGATAAAATCGTCCTTCGGCGATTTTCAAATCAAGAGGAAATCGTAACCAATCAAAACTCGGCTGTTGGGATCATCATGGCAGCCACCTACACAGGATCAGGCCTTATAATTGCAGGTAGTATCTCAGGAGGGTTAGATATAAGGTCCGTAATTTCCACATTTCTCATCGCCCAATGTGGATTTATTATATTTGGTTTAGTTTATCAACTAGTCACTAGATATGATGATCAAAAAGAAATTGGTCAAAATAAGAACCTTGCCGCTGGAATCGGTTTTTCAGGTAATCTTATAGCCTTTTCCATAATTTTAATGAAAGGGCTTACAGTTGATGTTGAATTAACTGTGGCCTGGGATCTAGCCGATCGTCTTCTCCATATGCTTTATTATGGGATTGCTGGTTCTCTTTTACTCGTAATTCTGAGGTTCATAACTGACCGAGTTTTTCTGCCGGGAGGCAGAATAAGTGAAGAAGTTGTCAAAGATAAAAATCTTAACGCTGGCTATATTGAAGCCACTCTCGCGATATCCGTAGGGGCCATCCTTTTCTTCTGCCTCTAATCCTATCCAATATTCGACTTAACCAAGGAAACCGACACCTAATGAACGAATCAAAAAATCATACTAATTTGAAACTCATAGCAACCAGCATGGCTTCTGCTTCAATTTTGACGAGTTGTGGTCCGAAAGAGCCACCGGAAGTTCAAGACTGGAGAAAGGCCCCTGGCACTAACGGATTCATCAATTTAAAGGACGTTGTTGAAGCATTTCATAAACTTCGAAAAGTTGAGGCCTTTGAAAAGCGTGTAAATGAAATCTTTGAAGGCGATAATATGGTCATATTTACCTCAAAACCCTCAGAGGCAAACAATAGTAAAATTGAAGGGACCGCCAATGGATTCATCTATGCCGCATTTGAAGATCTGGATAAAGACGGGAAAGTAAACACTCGCATTATTAAAGAAGGACAGCTTTCTGGTGATGACCCCCTTTTTACAATTGCTGTGAAGAATGAGAAGGCCACTCTCTATGGACACGGAGTTAATAAATACTATAAATATTCTTGGACTTATAAACCCCTCGAGAAAAAGCAAGAAGAGACCGCCTATCGCAATCATTACCACAGCCCTTACTACCACCACTGGTATCACGGTTCAGGATGGGGCGGCTATTACAGCCCAAGGGAAAAATATCATACGAATACCAAGGAAAGAGAAAAATTCCGGAGGTCAAGTGGTTATACCAGTCAACTAAATGCAAATGCGGATTTTGAAAAATCAGCCGCCAGAAAATATGGTAGTTCATTTACCTCAAGCGTCGGACAGCAAAGTCAGGTCAGAAAAGATTATATTAATAAGGTAGCAAAAAGCGATAATATTCACTCAACGATAAGGTCAAATCCCGCTAGCAAAATTAAATCTAGCTCCCGCACTAGCAGCACGTATTCCAAAGCTGCTGCGGCTACTAATTCTATCGTAGGTGGTTCGCGGGGAGGCTCATTCGGAAGCTCAAGAGGGTCGAGCGGAATCGGCATTTAACTTTTTTAGCAGTAGAACGTGAAACGCAAGTTTGCCAAGGCTTTACCTGGGGCAGATACTGTCTTTAGACCTGATGATATTACTGAATATGAAAATGATGCATGGGACATCAGAATCTCCCTCGCGAATGGGCCACTTGAAGAAGCATTCTATTACACAATGGAAGATCCTGCTGCGGTTGATCTATCCATTTCTCAGTTAATCAAGCACCATGCTCTCAATCCCGAGAACATTAAAAATCTTCAAGTTGCTGATTTTCCAGATCTTCCGTTTATTCAAACTGAGCTAAACCTCTATCTCGAAAACGCAAGGAAAGGCATTCTTGTCGTAGATTTTTTTATTAATCAGGCACCAGAATCAGATGCCATAGACCTAAATAGTAAAGCCAGAGATCTTCTTGGAGTGTGCACTTACCATGATGGATCTCTTGACTATCGTGTACTTGACTTAGTCCTAGTAGCAGGACCACCAAACCTTGGCACCTTTGAAATCGATGACCTTAGAAGGAAATACGGGCAAGTATATTTACTTCTTCTATTTAGCTATAAACAAAGTCTAGGGACCTTAGAATTTGCGCATTTTCTTGAGGAGCAACCCTTCATCGATTTTAAAGAAAATAAATTCGACAGTGGTTATAAGAATATTATCCGCGCAATCCAATCGTTGGAAATGAAACAGCTCGTTTCAATATCCTCAGGCTATGGCTCTGACAAAACTCGACCCATTATTCAACTGACTGATGAAGGACATGCCCGAAGCGAGCGATATAGGAATACGGCAAAAGAAATTGCAGGTAACTACGACCGCTACGACTCATGTTCTATAACTCCACCAGCATTAGGGATTCCTGGTGGATTTGACGTCCGGGTTCAAATGATGGAGTTTGATGGATTAAACCTTTCCGAGTCGATTCTCGCGAGAGTGCTTGAAGATTTTGGAAAAGAGTTTTTCGACGGAAACTGGGCTCAAACCTACGAGACGATGGCTTTTTATGAAAATGTCCTCGATGCCCTTGCTTATAAAACTAACTTCTCTCTCGAGGTTCTTAAGCAACTTAAAAAACTTGGTAGTGGCAGTTCATGAAACGCGTAATCTTTGCTGATCAATGCGCAAATAGAGATCTATATGTGCTTGCGCTACCAGATTCCATGGATAAATGGAGCGCCCGATCCTTGTTTAAATTTTTAAATTATCCCCAATCAGAAAGTAGATACGAAGGCTATCTCCCCTTACCTGTCGACCCCCTCCACTTCGAGCAATTCCGACAGATTTTCACTCGGCCAGCGATGACGATGAATGCCCCAGTGATATTATGTCTAAACGGCAACCCTCTCTCAAAAGATGATGAAATTACTCTCGAAAAAGACGATACTATTATCGAGGTCACACGAGCGGATTGTGACTTCACGGAGGTCGTCGATAAAGTTTCCCTTTTAAACCAAAATCTTACTGCTTTAACCTCTTGCCGACTTGAAATCTATGACGCTATCGATCGAGTATTAGACTTAAAAAAACATCCCATAATAGATAAAGAAAACGAAAAGCTAATTTCCACTTCAGCAATCATTGAGCATTCGAGAGGAGGAATCTCAGATGATGAGATTTTACGATTAATATCACGACTGGCAAAAATTCTTTATCTATCACCTTTTGAAAATATCACTAGGCTATTAGACAATCGCCAAAGTCGCCCTGGATATGCTGTCTGGAAAAATATTGCATCCGGATTTGGAGGAATTTGTGCAGAAAAGACTGCGGCTCTTGGTTTTATTTGCGACATTTTAGGACTCAGGTATTCCCACGTTGTCGGAAGTTTAGCTGAACTACCAAACAAATACGAAGACCAGCTAAGGACTTATGTAGCTTCTGGCGGGGAAAAGCCTCCCCCTGACTGGGCTCAACATCATCTAATTGAATTGCACATCGGTGACGAAGATTATCTGATCGATACAACTAATGGAAACTTTCCCTTTATGTTTCTTAATTCAAATGACAGCAAAGGTTTTTTTAGATCGGGAATCAGAACCCGAATGGTTTATAATACCGAGAGAATAAAGCTTCGTAGAACGAATAAAATTACCGGAGATCTATTATTAAGCTTGAGCCAATTTCATATCCCGGAGCTACACCTTCAATACATCTTTAAACAGGGCCTTGGATTAAAAATCACTTCATCTTTCTTCATCGGTGTTTATTTTGACTGGGGTGGTGAACAATCGATGACTCAACAAAATTATTATTCATCGATGGCTAAAAAGGTTGGATTTCCCTATCCTCGATTTCTTCATGAAAATAATCTAGACAGTATTCCGGACCAAAACCTAAGGGAGATGTTACGCGATTTACTATACTCACTCAGAGAGAGATATAATCATAAACACTATACGGGAGATTTTACATTCGTTTGGCAGCCAGTAACCAATAATTTTTGGGAATCACCAAAAGTAAGTCAATCACTTGAAATGAATTTCGAAGAGCTGCTATACGTTTCTTGATAAGATAGATCTAATTCATTTTAAATTATTTAGAATTTTCCACATAATGACAGTCACTATAAAGCCAAAGAAACTTTACGCGTTCATATTGAAATACAATATTGGATTAATATCATTGATAGTTTTATTGGCTGCAGCTCAATTCTTTCGGGAGGCTGAGCGAATTCGCCTAATAACCAAACCCAATAATCCTAATGCTTTTGGGGATGGCGATATCGTAAGGGTAATCGACGTCATTGACGGTGACGAACTGCTAATCGAAAAAGATGGGATACAAACCAATTTAAGAATACTTGGCATAAAATCATTCAACTCAAGCCTCAGCGATCCTTTAATCACAGAATACGGCAGGGTCTGCTTCCAATACCTTGGGTCAACCGCTAAGAATCAAAAAGCAAAGATAAAGATCCCCAGTAAAAGGGTCGGGGGTCAGGGACGTTTACTCGGAATATTATTTCTGGCCGACCAGTCCGGTCAGTATAGGTTCGATCTTGGGAAGGATTTGATTAGCAAAGGATACTCTATGGTCTATTCCCGTTATGACTTTGATTTGATGCTTAAATATCTAGAAGTGGAAAATCAATCGAAGTTTGAGAAGAATGGATTTTGGGGTAACGAGACTATTTCTAATCGAGTAATTTCTATGAAAAATATTTGGGAGGATGAGAAGTTAGGTGATTAATATTATCACCAGACATCTTGCGAGCATCATCAGGCTCACAATGAAAAAGCCAATACAGATTGCAATTTTATTTATATCTTTGCTCCTTTATTCGGCTACCGGATTTATGTGCTTTGAATTAGAAGCGAATCCTAACTTGGAATGGTCAGACGCATTTTGGTGGTCGATTGTCACTATGACCACGGTAGGCTATGGTGATCTTTTTCCAGTTACCTTTTGGGGTAGAATCATAGTGGGATTTCCCACTATGATTATTGGCGTAGGTCTATTAGGTTATATTTTGTCGCTCGCAACATCAGCAATATTAGAATCGCGTATCATCGAGAAAAAAGGAATGAAGAAAATCACGCTTAATGAACACATTATAATTTGTAATTTTGTATCAACAGAAAAGTCGTTGAAGCTAATTCAGGAAATTAAAAAAGACCATAGCATCAAGGATCCTAATATTGTAATTGTAGATAATAAAATAGAAGAGCTACCATCACAATTAAAGAGCGACACAGTTCATTTTGTGAAGGGAAATCCATCACACGATGATGTTCTTGAGAGAGCTGACATTAATCACTGCTCTTCTGTGATCATCCAAGCACTCACAGATTGCCCTGAACATTCAGATAACGCAAACTTACGAGTGGTGCTAATGATTGAGACAATTAACCCCGAAGTTTATACGGTGGTCGAATGCATTGACCCTAAAAATGAGATTTTCTTCAGACGGGCGAATTGTGACAGTGTTGTCTGTCTCGCCGCGCTATCTGGCCAAATTCTAGTGCATGAAATGCAGGACCCTGGGGTGTCTTCGATTATAGCTGAATTGACGAGCCATGAATGCGGCAAACAATTTTATCTGGTAGATTTTGATCATAAAACCATCAAGACCTATGCCGAACTTAAGGATCTGTTTCACGGAGGAAATTCTTTCACTCTTGGTGTAAGGAGAAACAACGAAAATTTACTACTTCCATCATCTGAAAGCCTTTTGGTAAGCGGCGACCGCGCGATTATTATTTCTGACACTAGGCCATAATAGCTTATCCAAAGCCCCTTCTTTTTCCTACCCGATCCGCAAAACGCCAGCATTCTACTTCTTCCGATTGGAAAGATCCCTAATGTATTACTCTGAGGTTGATCCAACTAAGCTCTATCTCTAAAAGTCGTGATGCAGCGGCGCATTCCAGTTCTTCTCACTTTTCTTTTTAGCGCAGGGGTATCCAACGCCACAGAAACCTTATCTTCTACTCCGAATATCGTTTGGATCGTGGTGGACGATATGTCCTGCCATTTTTCCTATCAGGGCGAGAAACGAGTTCACACCCCTAACGTTGATCGCCTCGCGCGCGAAGGGATCACTTTCACTAAGGCCTATGCGACTGCCCCGGTTTGTTCCGCATTTCGCTCCGCGATGATCACCGGGATGTATCAGACCGCGATTGGTGCGCACCACCACCGCAGTTCCCGCGGAAAACTTAAATTAAATTTACCCGAGGGAATCAAAACCATTCCTGAGCTATTTCGCGACGCCGGATACTACACGACCAACGCCAACCCGAGCGGAGGTAAACCTGGCAAGGAGGATTATAACTTCGTCTACGAACGAGCAAAGCTCTACGACGGCGCCGATTGGACGAAGCGTTCCAAGGGAAAGCCATTCTTCGCTCAGTATCAACTCCGTGGAGGCAAGCTGCGTAACGTCAGTAAGTGGAACAACGAAGCTGAGGCTAATGTCATTCAGCTTGTCACCCCTAACCAAGTCAAACTCCCGCCTTACTATCCCGACCACCCTGTCCTGCGTGAGGATTGGGCGGATTATCTCAACGCCGTGCAGTATACCGATATCGAGGTTGGCCGTATCCTAGCCAAGCTCAAGAAGGAGAAAGTTCTAGACAACACCATCATCTTCTTTCTTACCGATCACGGGATTAGCCACGCCCGAGGCAAACAGTTTCTCTATGAGGAAGGAGTCCTAATCCCATTCATCGTCTGGGCTCCAGAACGCTTCAAACCGGAGCAGCGCAATGACTTCATCGCACACATCGATCTGTCAGCCACTTCGTTGCAACTCGCGGGCATCAAAATTCCGACATACATGCAAGGCCGTCCCCTCTTTGGAGAAAGCGCAAAGCCACGCGAATACGTCGTCTCCGCTCGCGATCGCTGCGATGAAACTGTCGACCGTATCCGCGCGATCCGTCAGGATGATTTCAAATACATCCGCAACTTTTACCCCAAACGCCCCTACCTCCAGCCTAGCGCCTACAAGGACAAAAAGCCCTTTATGCCAGTCCTACGGGAATTGTTCGCAGCCGGAAAGCTCAACGAAGCACAGTCTCTCCATCTCGCTCAAACTCGCCCGAAGGAAGAACTCTACGATCTCAGCAAAGACCCATGGGAAATCCATAATCTAGCCGCTGACCCCACCCACAAAAATCGCTTAGCTGCGTTCCGTGAACTATTGGTGAAGTGGGTAGAGGAATCCAATGATCAAGGGCGATTCCAAGAATCAGAAGCAATGTTTGACAGCGATATGGCCGCCTCTTTGAGCACAGGCGTCCGAAAAAAAGATCCAGTACATGCCGGAAAGCTAAAGGCGAACATTGCCTTGATGAAAAAGTGGAAAGCTGAAGGAAGATAGAAACCTGCACTGTCTGTTCGAAAGATTTTGACTGATAACCGCCACAGTGAGGTCGCGGATGACCCTAGCCTTACATGGAGTTCCTGACCAACCTACGTCAGAACAAAAAAAGAGAGAGAGGTTGCCCCTCTCCCTCCAGGTTTGAATTATTTGGGCAGCAATCTAGCGGCGCCGTCTAAGGAAGAAGGCGAAACCTGCAAGACCCAACAAGGCAGTCGATGGTTCTGGAACCCCAGCCGGGGAGAAAGCACCAGAGTTGTCATAGCGGATATATTCAAACTCGACCGAGCTGCCCGGTCCGCCTAGGGTCGAGCCACCGACATTGGTGCAGCAGTCACCAACGATCAGGCGGGTACTGCCTGTCCCACCCTGCTGGCCGATTCCACCATCTGGAGTGATCTGAAGACCATCTCGAAAATAGTGGTATGTGTCGTCAGAGGCGTCATAGGTGAGGCGGAAGTCATGGAATCCGCCAGCATTCGTTTCGGTGCTGTAGACATTGCCAGCAAGGTTGGTGACCTGATTTTCTCGGATGGTCATAATGTCGCGCTCGCCGTTAAGAGCACCCCAGATGACGAAGCCGCCTGATCCAGCGCTGGCGCTGATGTTAGCACGGACTTCGACGGTCCAGCTGCCGCTACCATTTTCCCACGGGGTCGAGTCATTGTCATGCTGGATCCAACCGTTGGTTGCTGTTAGGGTCGAGATGACGTTACTCCCGTTGAGTGTTAAGTTATCATCGGTAGCTCCCCCTGCTGCGACCCAGCCATTGGCGGCGTTAGTTCCATCAAAAATGTCATTGCCATTGTATTGGCTGGCGAAACCACTGGAGTCGAGCGTGGTGAGGGCTGCTTGGGCAGACAGCGCAGAGACGGCAAGGCCGCTGACGATGAGGAGGCGGATATTAGTTTTCATGGGATTCGTGTTACAGTTCGGGCAGAGTTTGTTGGGCTCAAGCTTGTAGTGCAACGCTGGCATACCGGTTTGGGCAGCAAACCGGGTGTGGGGAGCGGCGATAAGACCTAAGATGCGCACTCGATTATTTTTGATTAAGGGGCTGAACGCGAAAGCTCTGTCAGATGGTTGGATTTATGAACCAGTTGTGATTGCTTTCAATCCCAACGGTGGCTGGTAAGTCGTGTGGAACGATGATAGATTGCTATCCGCCGAAAAAGTCTGATGCTTTGACTTTTATCCGCCAACTTATCTTTCTTGTTTTCATCGCCGCGCCGGCCGGTGAGTTATGGGCAGGCTTGAGGATATCAGAGTTTGTGGCGAGTAACGGGAGCGGGCTTGGCGACGAAGATGGGGACTATGCGGACTGGATCGAGATCGAGAATACGGAGATTGGGGCGCAATCGATCGGAGGGTATTTTTTATCTGATGACGCTGACAACCTTCAGCGTTGGAGGATCCCCGACGGGGTGGAGTTGGACGGGGGTGGTTTTTTGTTAGTGATAGCTTCGGGGAAAGACCGGGCGCTGGGTGGGAGCGAGCTACACACTCGCTTCCGGTTGTCGAAGGCAGGTGGGAGTTTGTTTTTGGTGGCGCCGGATGGGGAGACGATCGTCGACGCAGTGCGGGACTATCCTAAGCAACGGGTGGATGTTTCCTATGGGCGAGCGGCGGTTGGTGAGTGGCGATTCTTTCTCAACCCGAGCCCGGGGTTATCAGCCGAGGGTGTCGGGGTGCTAGGGTTTGTCGGCGACACAGCGTTCGATATTGACCGTGGGTTTTTCGACGAGGCGATCGATGTGGTGATCTCGACAGCAACAGAGGGGGCGCGGATTTATTACACGACTGATGGTTCGGTGCCAACCGAGACCAACGGGGTGCTTTATGCTGATCCGGTTCCGGTGACATCGACAACAATCTTGCGGGCGGTGGCAGTGGCGGACGACATGGTGGCGTCGAATGTGGACACGCAGACCTATGTTTTTCCTGCTAATGTTTTGCTACAAGACGGAGACGGGTTGCCAGATCCGCCCCGGCCGTCGACCTCGGACTGGGACTACGAGATAGATCCCAAAATTGTAGGTGACCCAAGGTTTTCGGAGTTAGAGGATGACTTAAAGGCGCTACGGACGTTGTCGGTGGTTTTACCGGTGGAGGATCTCTGGGAGCGGGATGGGATCTACGCGAACCCGACGCGCCAGGGAGAAGCTTGGGAGCGGGCATGTTCGGTGGAGGTTTTGGTTCCGGAGAGCCCGGGGGATAACTACCAGCAAGACGGTGGAATCCGGATGCAGGGAGCAGGGAGCCGGTTCCGGAACATTGGGAAGAAATCGATGCGGCTGGTATTCAGGAACGAATATGGAGATGGAAAGTTGAGGTATCCGTTATTCGGGGATGCGAATCCGGGGGAGTTCGATACGATCGTTTTGCGGGGTAGCTATTTTGATTCGTTCACGGTGCACACGGCGGGGAACGGAGCTGGGATCGGCTGGTTGAACGCGTTGCAGTTCCGCACCGATTTTGGGCACGAAACGCATTTAGAGATGGGGGGGCAGGAGATTCTGAGGGACTGGGTGCACCTGTATCTGAATGGGCAGTACTGGGGGATCTACAATATCCACGAGCGACCTGACGAATCGTTTGCGAAGCTGCATTTCGGGGGGCGTGAAAAGGATTACGACGTGCTAAAGCAGCGGCCGCGAGGGCGGCCAAACGGGAGTTTGCCAGAACTGACGAACGGGAGCTTGGACGCTTGGAAGGATTTGATGGTAACCGTCAAGGGAACGACGGAGCAGCCGGAAGTTTACGCGGAGATTTTGCGGCAGATCGAACTCGAACCGTTCATTGATTATATTTTGATGAACCTATGGGGAGGTAACAGTGATTGGCCGCACAATAATTGGTACGCGATCCGACACGCACCGACAGATGGTCCGTTCCAGTTTTTTAACTGGGATCCGGAAAATTATATTTTCGCGGTGAACGTCAATCGTGTGGGGGTGAACACGGACAACTCGCCGGGGATCCTCTTCAGCCGGCTGCGGAGGAACGCGGAGTTCCGGTTGCGGTTCGCAGACCAGGTGCACCAGCACTGTTTCAACGGTGGGGCGTTGACCCCCGGTGCAGCGGCGGCGCGATTCGAGGGGCTCGTTGAGCGGCTCCAGGGGCCAATGAATGCTGAGTCGGCACGATGGGGAGACGAGCGTGTGAGCCGGCCGCTGAACACCCTTGATACCTGGCTGCCGACGGTGGACGACAAGCTGCGGAACTATTTCCCGCGGCGGACGGATATCCTGTTGAGTCAACTACGTTCGGCGGAGCTGTATCCGGAAGTGGTGGCGCCAGAGCTGAATGTTCACGGTGGCGATTTTTTGGGCCCAGTGGCGGTGACGATGGAGGCTCCGAACGGGATGATCTACTATACGACCGACGGGAGTGACCCGAGGCAGAGGCCGGTGGCGGAAGGTTCCGCGTTGATTGATGATGATGCGACGGCACGGGCGTTGGTGCCGTCGTTGGAGAATGGTGGTGAGAAGTTAGGTGATTCCTGGTTGAAGCCAGAGTTCGACGATAATGGGTGGAAACCTGGGGTGACAGGGGTTGGTTTCGAAGCAGCTAGCGGGTATGAAAGCCACCTTGGTCTAGAGGTTGAGGAAATGTATCGGGGAAACGATTCGGTGTTTGTTAGAGTTCCTTTCGCAGTCGCGGACCAAGCTGCTATCGACAGGCTACCGATGCTCTTTTTAAGCATGAAATACGACGACGGCTTCGTAGCCTACCTGAACGGGGTTGAAGTAATAGCTAAGAACGTGCCAGCTGAGAGAACGTGGCAGTCCGCGGCGACCACGTCGAACAGCGACTCGCGGGCGATGGTGTTTGAGGAGTTCGATATCAGCGGGCATCTGGGGGCATTGCGGGTGGGAATGAACGTGTTAGCGATCCACGGGATGAACCAGGTGAACAGCAACGACTTGTTGTTGTCGCCAAAGCTGTCGGGTAGAAGCGCAGAGCCAGCGGGTGGAGTATCCGGCTTAGCGGTCGAGTATTCGAACGGGTTAGTAGTCAGCGAGACGACGACGATCAAAGCGAGGGTGTTGGAGGGAGGCGAGTGGAGTGCGCTGACCGAAGCTAGTTTCAGGGTCGGCGTGGAAGCGGCGACGGGAGAGAACCTACTGGTATCGGAAGTCCACTACCACCCGCGAGAGGCTTCGGAATCGGAGCAAGCGGCGGGGTATGGGGATCAAGACCAGTTTGAGTTTATTGAATTGCTTAATTCTGGCGGGGTTGCGGTGGACTTTACTGGTTTGAGGTTCGCGGGCGGGATCGGGTTCGAGTTTTTGGAGGGAACGGTGTTGGCGGCGGGGGCAAGGTTGGTCTTGGTGAGGGATGGGGAAGCTTTCAATTTCCGGTATCCTGGTGTGGTTGTGAGCGGGGAGTATTCGGGATCGTTGGCGAATGGTGGGGAGCGGATTTTGCTAGTGGGTAACGAGGATGAGGCCCTGGTCGATTTTTCTTATGACGAAGGGGGATTTTGGCCTGCTGAGGCGGACGGGGACGGATTTAGTCTCGAGTTGGAGGATGAGGATGGAGTTCCAGAGTATGGGGTGGCCTCGAGCTGGCGGCGGAGTTTGACCGTGCATGGCACGCCGGGAAGCCGCGGTGGATTTTTCGGTGATCCGGATGCAGACGATGACGGGGATGGACAGTCTGCTTTTGGTGAGTATGCGTTTAATACGAGCGATGCAAATGCAGGAGAGAATGGGACTTTGATAATTTTGTCGGGAGCGGGTGATCGTGCCGAAGTCGGTTTCATGTCCAACATCGATGCGATTGGGGTTAGGTTCGTGATCGAGTGGTCGCAGGATCTAGCCTCGTGGCAAATTGCTCTACAGAGGGATGCGGAGGTCAAGGATCTTGGCGGAGGGCGGCTATGGAATCGCTACGAGATCGAAGTGGATGGAGCTGAGGAGCGCCCGGTTTTCCTGCGCGTGCGGGCGGTTTCGGTGGCTGGAAAATAGACCTTAGGTGGTTTTAAAAAAAAACCGGTTAGCGGTCGTGGTTCCAGTCAGAGAATCCAACTAAACTAACCAAAACAAGTCCCTACTACCAACCATGAACAACCAACTATTTTGTAACCAAAACTTGATCGGCCTCGCGGCGTTGTTTTCCCTCACCTGCGCGAGTTTACCAGCGGCGCTTGTCGAAAAAGACTCGTCTGAATTTGAAGTAAAGAACAGCGCCGCTGAGATCTTTGACGGTTTCGGTTTTGTGAACGATTGGTTCGTCAACGGGGGCGGAGTGGACGGGGAACTCGACGGTTCGCAAGTGACCATGACGGTTACCGAGAACAACGGATGGATCGAACTAGATACAGGTGCTACGGCCTGGGAGTTAGGGGTCGGGAATGTCGTGGGGTGGACCATCGAAGTGCGCGCCCGGGTAGCCAACGACCCCGACAACGGTTTTGTGATCTGGGCAGCTGATGGTGTGGAGCGTGGGATCTTGCAGGTGAACACGAATTCGGTGCAAAACTTCGGGGCGGAGGTATTAGAAACAAGTGGTAACACTGCCGGTTTTCACGATTTCCGAATGGCGTTTGACGCAGATGCGCTGCTGTATTATTTCTGGCGCGACGGGGAGTTGCTCAACCCTAACGGATCACCGGCACAATCGGGAACGGGGAACAACCGACTGATTATCGGCGACTGTTGTTCGAACCTGCGGACCTCATCTTTCGACGTCGAGCACATCCGTTACGACACGACAGGATCGTATTCGCCGGTTATCGATGACAGTGATACGGACGGAGACGGGATGCCGAATTCTTACGAGGAGCAGAACGGCCTCGATCTGGCGCGAAACGATGCGAGGGAGGACAAGGACGAAGACGGATTGACAAACCTCGAAGAGTTCGAAGCCGGTTTGCCGGCGAACAACCCCGACGCGGACAACGATGGATTATTGGACGGCGTCGAGGATGGATCGGGAACATGGACGAATGCAGGCGCTACCGGGACGTTGGCAAAAAATGCCGACTCGGACGGGGATGGGATCCCCGACGGGGCGGAGACGAATACGGGAACTTTCAAAGATAGGGACGATACCGGATCTGATCCAAACAAGGAGGACTCAGATGGTGACTCGTTCGGGGACGGTCAGGAGATCGCTCGAGGATCAGACCCGACAGATGCCGGGAGTGTGCCGATGGCGTCGGTGCAGCCAAAGGACTCCGCGCTTTTTGAGGTTACGGAAAGCGGTAGTGAGATTTTCGACGGAACAGAATTACTTGGGGACTGGGTGAATACCGGTGGGGTGTTGGATTTTACGCTCAACGGTAATGTCCTGACATTGGGAACGACCGACACTAACGGGTGGATCGAGCACGATAGTGGAGCGACGCCTTGGGAACTCGGAGTTGCTGGTGGTGGGTCATGGACGGCAGAGATCCGGGTACGTATCAGCAACGATTTTGGCAACGGAATCGTGATTTGGGCCGCGAATGGAGCGCAGCGTGCGGTCATGTTGATAGACGACATTTCGGTTTCTATCCTCAATGGCGAGCTGCTCGATGGGAATGACAACACGGACGGTTTCCATACCTTCAGGGTGGCCTTCGATGCTATTGAAGGGGTTTACTTTTTCTGGCGTGACGGAGTGGCGCTCAACGACGTGGGGCTGCCGGCGCAAGGGGCTACGGGGAACAACCGGCTGATCGTCGGTGACTGCTGTTCGTCGGTGCCGATGACAACGGTGGACCTTGAGTATGTGCGCTACGATACGACCGGTGCCTGGTCGCCGAGTGGCTCGCCGAGCGCACCGCCAGAAATTATTGGAGTCGACGTCGATCAAGTTCTCAACAAAGTGCTGCTCAGGTGGAATTCCAAGATCAGCGCGACGTATATGATCGAGAAGACCAGTAATTTAAGAGAGTGGGAAGTCCTATTCGATTCGGTGCCGTCTGACGGCGAGACGACGACGCTCGAGTTCGATGCTCCGGGGGCTGAGGTCGGAAAGTTTTTCTATCGCGTTCGGCGCGAGTAGGAAAATCTGTTTCCTGTGGCACCCGCCTGCCAAGGTTCGAGCTGGTTTCGGGCAGTCATCCTGTTACACTTAAGGCAAAGTAAGAGATAGTGATGTGAAATGGATCTAGTTCCGAAGAGACACAGTTTGGTTACAGAGACGACTACGTTGTTGCGGGAGGCGATCGCGGCGGGGCGTTGGCCGGATCTATTGCCTGGCGAACGGAAGCTATGTCAGCAGATGCAGATTGGGCGAGACACGTTACGTGCTGCGATCCAGCAGCTTGAGCAGGAAGGACTAGTCTTGGGGGGAGAGGCAGGAAAACAGCGTAAGATTTTAACGCCACGGGGGGAGGTGAAAAATACGACTGCTGCCTCGGCAGGGATTATCGCATTTCTTTCGCCGCAGAAGCTAGAGCAGTTTCCAAATTCTCTGCTGGTAGAGATCGATGTGTTGCGGGAGCGGTTGGCGGGAAGTGGCTATCGGCTGGAGGTGGTGACGGGGACCAAAGTTTTCACACAAGCGCAGCCCGGTCACGGCTTGAATAAGCTGACGGCAGACTATGCCGCGGAGGCGTGGATCCTGCACCAAACGACGGCGCCGATGCAGCGGTGGTTCGCGGAAAAGGGGCCGCCGAGTTTGTTGCACGGGCAGCCTCAGGGAGTGGAATTGCCAGCGGTCGATGTGGACTATATGGCGGTGGGGCGGCACGCTGGTGGGTTTTTGATCAGCCGTGGACACCGGGAGGTTGTGATCCTGAGGCCTCATGCTTCGCTGCGAGGATTGGACATGGCCGAGACTGGATTACGTGAGGCATTCGTGAATCACCCGGGGAACGTATTGCCGACTCCGATGACGTTGCGAGAATCTGAGGCGGGAGGGGCGGCGGCGCTGGCATCGAAGATCGGGAGGCTGATGAAATCACAGCGGCAGCCTACTGCCCTCGTGCTGACGCGGTCTCGGCAGGCGCTAACGATGGTCAGCTGGTTGGCGAAGCAGCGGTTGCGAGTACCGGAAGACCTGTCGTTGATCTCGCTGGACTACAGCCAGAATTTCGACCACTTGTTGCCGGCCATCACCTGTTACCGGTCGGACCCGGAGATTACCGCGAAGATCGTGTTCCGAAAAGTGATCGAGATCGCCTCATCAGGGGTATCGATCAAATCACCTCCGGCGATCATGCCGGACTTTATTACGGGGGGATCGGTCGCGAAGATTTCATAAGAGTGTTCAGTATAGTTCTTGCCGCTATCTTCTTTTCTGTCGGTTTCGTTAGGGCCTAAGCCAAACTATTCTGCTGATCGTGCCCGAAGACACTGGCCCGGAGTTAGCCTCCTAAGGTGATCCATACGCACAAACTGGGGTGGTGGACAAGTTTCCGGCGGCAATCGAGCTCTGGAATACTGGTATTATTTTCCTGCCACCTTGTTTAACTTTTTTCGTCAGGGCGATCTGGCAAATTTCATCTACCCTCACCCCACCCAGCTCAATGCGAAACGTTTTTTCTATCGCCGTCTCCGGACTGTGTCTGTTGTTGTGTTCCAACAGTTTTGCGGAGCACTACCAACTATTTCTACTTACCGGACAATCGAACTCGCTCGGGGTAACAAATGGTGGAGAGGCGAACTGGTCGATCGGGGATGATCCGGCCGATGCGGATGTGCCGTTTTTTTGGAAAAACGTGGCCAACGCGACGACAACGTTGGGAGATTCGGGAGGGGAGTTTGTTTCACTGCGGGAGACGCAGGGCGGTTTTTATGCCGGCAGCAAGACGCACTGGGGGCCGGAGATTTCGTTTGCGAGAACGTTGTACCGCGCGGGTATGCGTCATTTTGGGATCATCAAAGTCAGCCGCGGGGGTGGTGGGAACGGGCTCTGGTCAAAGGCGGATCGTGGGCATATGTATCAGCTGGTCGTGGATACGGTGGGACGGGCGGCAGACGCGTTGACGAATGACGGGCACACATTTAAAATTATCGGGTTGATGTACCTGCAGGGAGAGAGTGACTCTCGGGCGGAGGCGGCGATTGCGGATACGCGGTTTTCTCAGCTTTTAGATAACTTGCGAGCCGACCTTCCATCAGCGGAGTCGATGCAGGGGTTCATCGGTGGAGTAGCCGCGGCCGGCGGGAACCGTGATTTAGTAAGGGCGAAGCAAGCGGCGCTAGCAGCTCGGGATGCGCGGGTGCACTATTTTGACAACTTGGATCAGCAGCCGCGGCTACACGATTCGCTGCATTTCAATAAAGCGGCGAAGATCACGGTGGGAGAAAGGTATGCGGAGGCCATCATGAGAGCAGGATTGTATCTACCGAGTTATGGGGAACTGGTTTTTGTCGGCGACTCAATCACGGTTCCCAAGAGTTCGGTGCAGCGTAGCTATACGCTTTTTGAGTCGGCGGACTTAGGTATTGAAGATCCGTGGCGACAAGTTGGGATGCCGATCACCGGGAACGATGATACCCTTAAGTTTTTGCATACGAGAACCAAGGAGAAAGGTTTTTTCCGAGTAGAAGTTTCGAGCCATGAGCAGCCGTGAGCGTTTTGAACGAGATGGATTTGTGGCAATTGGATCATTTTTGTCGAGGAGTGAAGTGGCGACGTGCCTGCGGGAGGTCGAGCGGTATGTTGCTGAAGTGATACCCGGATTGCCTGCCGAGCATGTTTTTTACGAGAACAAGGATGACCTGACGACCTTGAAGCAGCTTCAGCGGATGCATGAGCACGATGCTTGGTTCGGAGAATTCTTTGCGGACAAGCCGCAGCGACTGGCGGAGAATTTATTGGGAACTAAGGTGGTCGGAAAAAATCTACAGTATTTCAACAAGCCGGCCGCCGGGGGTCAACCGACGCCGCCGCACCAGGACGGGTTCTATTTTAAGCTGAACCCGCCACATGCGTTGACGATGTGGATGGCACTGGAGGACGTCGACGAGGAGAATGGGTGTGTGCGGTATGTGAAAGGTTCGCACCGGAAAGGGATGCGGGAGCACGGGCGGTCGGGGACGTTGGGGTTTTCGCAGGGGATGACGGATTTTGGGCGGCAAGAAGACCTTGCAGCGGAAGAGGCGATGCCGGCTGCGCCGGGCGATCTACTGGCGCACCATGCGCTGACAATCCACCGGGCCGAAGGGAATTTATCAGCGACGCGCAGCCGGAGGGCGTTGGGGTTTATCTTTTACTCGATTGAGGCCCGGGAAGACCTCGTGGCAGAGGAACTTTACAGGAGGGAACTGGTGAAGCAGCAGCAAGGGAAGATCTAAGGATGGTTTGAACTCACAGCATTAGCTGAGGACTACTGGAGCACGTTGGTGGTCCACCACTTTTCTCCCCTACCCGACTCTCCCAGCTCTGGCTTCTCTTCTCTCCAAAGGAAAATTCCTAACAGTTCAGTTATTTCAAAGTCTGTAAATAGGCTAGGATATCCTCGATTTCCTGAGGCTCTAAAAGCAGATTCATAGGTGGCATCGGCGAAACCTTCAAGGGATAGCCCTCGGCGATTTCGGCATTTGGCTCCAGCAAAGATCTTTTAATATAGTCAGGCCCTTTTCTCGCGGCAATCGTATCCAACGCTGGGCCAATCACACCACCTTTTCCTCCAACCACATGACAACGGCTGCAAGCAGCCACCGGGTGAGTATTAAATAAATTCTTGCCCCGTGTCGCATCACCCGGGCGCAATTTGACATCAGTTGGTATTTTAGGGATGGCCGCCAATTCTTTCAGCTCTATCTCATCAAACCAAGCAATTCCCGTGGACTGCCCCCACCCTCCAAAGAGCGCATTGATCGTAATTTCCTTCCTTCCTAAAGAATTGAAATCAATCGAAACCTCGGTCCAATCCTTCTTTCCACGAAAAGCCTTAGTCTTAACTCTCTCAGGACTTTGCAATTCATGCACATTGAAAAGCGCGCCCAATCCTCCACCTTGAATTCCCTCTGTCTTAATCTTACCTCGCAAACGATATCGAGTATTTGCTTTCACCTTAACCTCGGCTCCCCACGAAGTATCAGTCGGCTTTTTTGATTCAATTTTAAGACACTTGCCCCCCTTGGCGCCTTCTTTAGTGGGCCTTAGATGTTGAGCTCCATTTCCACTATGAATGGAAACTTCCCAGTTCACATTCTCCAACAAATTCTCATTCGACTCTTGATACTCCAAATCAGAAAATGCTTCAGCCTGATGTTTTTTTCCTGCCGCATCGAGAGCCGCCGATAACCATTCATCTTTTTGATTCACTTCATCATTCCCAAGAGAGGTTACCGCATTTTTAACAGGCTCACTTGTCGGGAATTGCGCCAAGGCCACAAAAGCAGCAAGACGAGTCGTGAGATCGGAATCGTTAATGACTCCAGATTGAAAAATGAGGTCTACTCCTGAATCGTCCAATGGTAGAGCACGCACCGCATTACGACGAAGAACAGGATTTGTTGAGAGCAAGGCATTACGATGAGTGTCAGCATCCAACTTTCCTAATCCATCAAGAGTCCAAAGCGCATGAATGGCACCAATCCCAGGTTTCCCGACAAGAGCCCGCAGCGATTTAACCGCCTCGATCTTCTTTCCATCTACTAGAAGTCTTTGCGCGGTGAGTCGCCAAAATTGGTTGGAGTCACCCAGTGCCCAGAGCAATTCCTCATTGGAAGCTCCTGCCAGTGATTTTATTTCCGAATCGGGAGCCTTGTCCCAAACCAAGCGATAAATCCGCCCATGTTGCCGATCCCGGTTTGGATTAATATGCGCGTTTCCTTTTCCATTCTTGGCAGCATATCCACCACGATTGTCGTTGGGAGTAGGGTTGTGTTGAATGATGAAATTATACCAGTCGGAAATCCAAAGATTCCCATCAGGACCGACCTCAGCCGCAACCGGAGAAAACCATTCATCAGCTGAAGCAACTAGCTGAAATGCGTTCTTCGACTGATATCCTGCGCCATTCCGGCTCGTCTCAAACATCCCGAGTAGATTCCCGGTTGGTCCTGCTACGAAGGCCCGCTTCCCGCGCCACGATTCAGGGAAGTTGTCTGAATTGGCAAAGGCATGGCCAGCTGCCGCAGTATAACCACCGAAAACATCAACTTGTCGGATATTGGGCGTGATCGGATGGAAGGTAGAGGAGGAAGCCACCATCTTCGCGCTTAACCCTTTTCTTCCTGGAAGAATCGTTGCTGGAATCCCACAGAAGAAGCTTGGGTTATTGTTAGCGGTCGAGCCGAATACATCTCCCTCATTATTAAGGCCCAAACCCCAAGTGTTATTATTGAACTGGTGCAGAAACTCCAGGGACGAACCATCTTTTGTAAAACGATACACCCCGCTCCCGAATCGATTCCCATCATTAGAAAACGAGGAATAACCGACCGTCCCCCAAATTTCGTTATCGAGACCATAGCGAAGATTCGATGGGCCGGCATGTGTATCACCAGTTCCCCATCCCCTCAAAACAACCTCACGAATATCCGCCTTATCATCTCCATCAGTATCTTTAAGGAATAAAGTCTCGGCCGCGTGATGCACGTAGACACCTCCATTTCCAAACGTCAGCGAAGTCGGGATATTGAGACCATCTGCAAATACCGTCACCTTATCGCATCGGCCGTCACCATTCGTATCCTCTAGAATCTTGATCTTATCGTCACCCTTGCGCTCCGCCTTAATCTCATTCGGATAATCCACTGTCTCCGCGGCCCAAAGTCGGCCACTTTCATCCCAGGCCAAACCAATAGGATTTACGATTTGTGGCTCTGAGGCGAATAGCTGCAGTCTCCAACCCACCGGAACTTGAGTGTATTTTAAACTCTCCTCGGGACTCAGCGGATGTTGATACTGAAGTGGCTTTGGACGTTTCTCGTAGTTGGGGATATTAGCACGCGTCTCATAAGTCAGCGCCTTACGCGATGAGATGAAACCCTTATACGATTTCTTACGGTCCTCTCCAATAGCCCAAAGAATCCCCGACTTCAGAAGTTGGTGGAATTCGTCACGAGACCAAACCCGTTGGTCATGGCCCGAGGCTGTATAAAAAACACGACCCTTCCCCTCGTTCCGGGTCCAGGTCCAAGGCTCGGGCTTTTTGACGTTATCATCTCCCTCGGGTTTCCGAACCATAAGAATTGTGCGATCACTTCCATGTCCCGAATGCACATAAGTCTCATCCCAGGCCTTGAATTCCCTAACATTCTTCATCGCCGGATGCTTCGGAGCCACCACTGTCGTGGTAAATTCCTTTCCCTTATGATGAGCAAACTTCCCACCTACCAATCTCACGAAGTCAGGCTCATTATTAAAACAAGCACTCGCACAATGGACAGGGATAAACCCTCCTCCTTCAGTGATATACCGTTTCAAGTTCCCATACTGTTTCTCCGAAATTGCGCCATGGTTCGCATATAGCAAAACTCCATCATATTTCGAAAGATGTGAAAAATCTCCCAGCGCCTCTTCGACATCAGTGTAGTAATCAAAGTAAATCCCATCTCGGCCTAAAGCTTTCGAAAGCATCGGAAAATACTTGTTGGAATCATGATGCTCCGAATCGTGACCCAAAAATAAAATCCGAATTGGCCCCTCAGCCTCAGCGGGAGTTTCTGCTTTATTCAAAGCGAAAGAAAGAGCTGCGAGCAGAACGAGAGGAATGGCTATTACGAGACGTTTCATGACCAAGATTATTGTAAAGTGAATTCAGGAAGCTTAATCAACTCGCCACCTTTTTGAGCGGACTCGTGTGCAAGAATACCCGTGCAAGTAATGTTGGCTGACTGGGCGGCATTGGGGTAACCCTCGCCATTCCCTCGTAGCAATTCAACAAACTGATGCGCCAAGTGAGGATGTGAGCCACCGTGACCTCCACCTTGGGTATAGGAAAGGTGATCTTCTCCTTCGTCGCCACCGTAAACTCCTCCCGTCGTGAAAGGTGCGATTTCGTCGGGAAGTAAATGAGCAAAGTCAGGGCATTCAACCTTCTCGGGAATCTCTGGCTCGGGCTTCTTCGCTGTATGAACCACTAAGGGCTCACCTTCGATGAGGGGCCACTCAACCGATTTATCAACGCCGTAGACTTCAAAAGACTCGCGATACTGACGGGCCACATCAAAGAGCGAGCGATAAACGAGCCCCGAAAGATCACTATTCTTGAACTTAATGTGACAACTTTGAATAGCGTATGGCGAGCCATAGCAATCGTGCATATCCTCCGCGATCGTTCCCGATGCGAAGCACGAAACATATTCCGCCTCATGACGTCCAAGCCCTAGAACCGGACCCACACAATGCGTCGCATAATGCATTGGAGGGAGCCCCGGCCAATATCCCGGCCAGCCTTCCATATCCTGCTGATGAGACGCCTTCAAAAACTGTAACTTCCCGAGCTCACCTTTGTCATAAAGTTCCTTCATGTAGAGAAACTCTCGTGCATAAACCACCGTCTCCATCATCATGTATTTCAGGCCGGTCTCGTTACAAAGCTCTACGATTTGACGACAATCTTCCACAGAAGTCGCCATGGGCACTGTGCACGCAACATGCTTCCCTGCCTTCAAAGCCGCTATTGTGTGCGCCGCATGATCAGGAATCGCGGTATTAATGTGAACCGCATCGATATCCGGATCAGCCAACAAAGCATCGTAATCATTGTAGCGCTTTTCCACGCCATACTTGTCACCAATTTCATCCAAAGTGGATTGCGTCCGCTGACAAATAGCCACCATATTGGCATTCGGATGACGTTGATAAATCGGGATGAATTCGGCACCAAAACCGAGTCCAACGATCGCAATATTAATCTGCTCGTTTGACATTATGACTAGATCATAGCGATTTCACCGTTCCTTTACTAGTGCATGAACGATTATTTTGTGTATAAAAGCGACATGTCTCCCCACGAAATCAAGAGGCAATGGATCGAAAAGCTCTGTCCCGGTCAGGTTTCCGAGCTGTTCAACTATATGCCCGACACCCTCTATTTCGTCAAAGACCTCGAACTGCGGCTCATGGCTGGGAACCAAACTTTTGTGGAGCGCTGCGGCTTCCAAACCGAGGAAGAAATGATCGGGAAGTCCGATCGGGAAATTTTTCCCATCGAGATGGCTGAGAAATACATGAACGACGATCGTAAGGTCATTGCATCAAAAGAGCCCCTGATTGAAATTGTCGAACTATTCCCCAATCAAATCGGGGAGCCTGAATGGTTCGTTACCAATAAAATTCCACTCTTCGATCAAGACGGCAAAGTGGCCGGAGTGTGCGGTCTCGTAAAAAGCTTCGAAGGTGTTCGAACTTCGCTCCAACCCTACCTCGATCTCCTTCCCGTTACAGAGTATCTTAAAAACAACTCCGCCTCCAAGGTCTCCATGCCTGATCTTGCCAAGAGCATCGGCATGTCAGTTCGCAAACTCCAGCGGCGCTTTCAAGAGACTTTTAAAACAAGTCCGCAAAAATATGTTGGCCGTCTTAGAATACTCGAAGCCTGCGAACTTCTCGTGAAAACCACACTTCCCGTGACCGAGATTGCTCTCCAAGTTGGCTTCTACGACCACTCAGCCTTCTCCAAAAAATTCTCCGAACTCATCGGCATGTCGCCAAGAGACTATCGCAAGCGACTGCACCCCCTTTCTCCACCATCTGCGCCGCCCCTCCCCATTCCGCCAAAGGGAAATTCCTAGTCACTCCTTAGGAGGAATACCAAACCATGTAGTCCTGCCCCAATGACATTACGGAGAAATAGTTCTTCTCGAAACAGGGTATGACTGGTCACCATCCCCCCGACTTATGAAAATCGCCCGATTTCTCCTTCTCCTCGCTTACCTCGTCCCATGTGCAGCCGAAGCAAAACAAGACAAGCCTAATATCGTCTGGATCGTTTCCGAGGACAACTCTGCCAAATGGCTCCGTATTTATGGCCCGAGTGGAGCCCCGATGCCGACTATCGAACGACTCGCCAAAAATGGGCTCGTCTTTAATCACGCCTTCTCCTGCGCTCCCGTTTGCTCGGTCGCCCGCAGCACCATTATCTCCGGTTGCTACGCCCCACGCACCGGCGCGCAGTATCATCGCAAACAAGCCACCGTTCCCATGCCCGATGGGCTCAAGATGTTTCCCTTTTATCTTCGTAAAAATGGATATCACACCACTAATAATTCTAAGGAAGATTATAATTTTCATCCGGCTGATAAAAGAGAGGTCTGGGATGCCTCTTCACGCAAAGCCAGCTACAAGAACCGCAAACCCGGACAGCCTTTCTTCCATGTGCAGAACTTTGGAACGACCCACGAGGGCAAGACCTTCGGCGACCCCTTAAAGTTTCGGCTCAAGACTGATCCAGCCAAGGTCAAGCTCGCGGCCTACCATCCTGACACACCGGTCTTCCGACGCTCTTATGCCCACTACCTCGATATGCACATGGCAGTCGACGCGCAGATGGGAGCTTTCCTCAAGCAGCTCGAAAAGGACAAGCTCCTCGACGACACTTTCATCTTCTACTACGGCGATCACGGCGGCGTGATGCCTGGCAGCAAAGGCTACGCTAATGAAAGCGGTTTGCGCATTCCTATGGTTGTTTCCATTCCAAAAAACTGGCAACACCTTGCTCCCGCTTCTCCAGGAACACGCGTTGATGGCTTCGTACAATTCGTCGACCTCTCTGCAACCGTCCTGAACCTTGCCGGCATCGAAATTCCTGCCGCCATCGACGGAAAGCCTTTTCTCGGAAAAGGAGTTTCGCTACCAGAGCTCAACAAACGCGATCAATCATTCGGATACGCCGATCGCTTTGACGAAAAGTACGACCTCGTCCGCACGCTGCGAAAAGGAGATTTCCGCTACAGCAGAAATTACCAGCCATTCAATTTCGACGGTCTTTACAACGAGTATCGCTACAAGCAAACGCCCTTCTCCCAATGGCGTGAACTTTATCTCGCTGGAAAACTCAACGCGGCCCAACAACAATTCTTCAAATCTCGTCCTGCCGAAACGCTCTACGATCTCTCCGCCGATCCTGACGAAGTAAACAATCTCGCCAACGATCCAAACCACCAAAAAACCCTCCTTTCAATGCGCGCCTTACTTCAGAAAAAAGTCAAAGGTTTGCCCGATCTTAGTTTTTTTCCCGAACCCATTTTCATCAGAGCCGGGCTCAAAAATCCCATAAATTTTGGCCAGAAACACAAAGTGCAAATTTCGAAGTTCATCGATATTGCCGACCTCAGTCTTGGGAGTTTTAAAAAAAGTCGTCAGGGGATTTCTTCCGCTCTCAGTTCAAAAAATCCTTGGGATCGCTACTGGGGCCTCATCGTTTGTAGCTCATTCGGCAAGGAGGCGGAACCATTTTACGAGCAGGCCAAACAACTCGCCAATAATGATAGCGAATCACTTGTACGAACCCGTGCTGTAGAATTTCTGGGCCTAACTGGGCAACAAGACCCTCGCCCCATTCTCACCGAAATTCTCAACTCCACCGACAACCATATCCTCGCCAACCTTATTCTGAACACCGTCATTGTCCTCCAAGACAGCAAGCCAGGTTATCAATTTGATCCGACTCTGCTCACCGCCCCATGGACTAAAATCCAGAAAGCCGAAGTCGCTAGCCGGGTGCTCTATCTTCGCGAATCCTCCAAATAGAGAGCACACTTCTTGGAGACCGCCAGAAATTGACCCCAATCCCTAAGGGAAAGAGGGAAATCTGCATTCTTTAAGGTCATCCTATCGTGACCAAGAGGACTTGGCAGAGATAAACTGAAGGTCGGGAAAACTTCTATTATCTTTAGGTTCCATTTCTCTCAAATTTTTGAGTGACGGGATCCCTAGAACCGATCAACTCTCTAGCGGCTGAGGTAAGATCATTACCCGCCTCAAAAAATATCTATTTATGAAAATATTCAAAACTCAGACAATTAAAGTAATCTTCGCCAGTTTCGTCACCTTTGGAAGCCTTCAAGCGAGTGAAGTAACCTACGGAAATTTTACTCGGGATCAGGGCTTTAACCTCGAAGAGGTCCCTGTCTTGACCCTGAAAGAAGGAGAGCTCTTTGAAGTGATCAGTGCCAATGCAAGGACACCTAAAACCGTAATCAATATTAAGATCAAACCTGAAGGCACCGACTCGCTGATGTGGCAAAGATGGTGGGTCGTCAATGACCGCGCTACGAAGTTACGCAATACCATGAGTGATGGCACTACCTCTGAGCCTCCGTCTCAGCTCGCGGTAGGTCCTTGTGATATTGTTCTAAGCACCTTTGTTCAGACTAGCCCCGTCACAGGCCCTTATCGAATCAGCTACAAAATCACCAAACCTTCGCCAGTGAACACTTCGCCTCCTATCCTGCTGCCACCAACCGAGGACCCGTCTAAAAATTGGTTTGTCAAACTTCAGGTGTCTACCGACTTGAAAAATTGGGAAGATGTCGAAGCGGGTCAATTTCTCGGCTCAAACACCGCACGTTTTTTCCGGATTCAAACCTCCGAAGAAGGAGGCGAATAGTCTGCTATTTTTAAGGGAGCTCACTTCCCACCTCAGAGGCGGCCCTGATTCATGGTCCGCCTCTTTGTATTTTTGAAGCACTGCTAGGGCTCTGGCAACCAAGGCGCAAAGGACTACTAGTTTAAAAAAATAGAAACCAACAAGAGTATAGAAGGTTTATTGATTAATGCGTGTTTCAAGAATTTTCTCAGTGATCCTACTCACAATCCCCCCCTTGTTCGCAGATCCTGAAAGTAAGAGGGTGGAACAGTGGCTGAAGACAGACAAAAACAACGATGGTGTTTTAACACTTGAAGAAACAACTGGGCTGATGAGGCGGTTTTTTGATCGGAACGACCGTGATGGTAACGGTAAATTAACCAAAGAGGAATTAAGGAACCTCGATGAGCGTCTTAAGCAAAATCCTAGAAATAAAGCGCAGCAGAGAAGGCCGGAGGCAGCTCTCGTGAAAGGGGTGACGGTGAGAAAAAATCAAGTCTACCGCAGCGGCCATAATCGGTGGAAACTGGATGTCTATTTACCCAAAAAAGAAGCACCGAAAGGTGGCCGCCCTGGGATAGTCTTTGTTCATGGAGGCGGGTGGAGAAGCGGGAGCAAAGACGGCGGGTTCTGGGCTTCTCTGCCAGCCCGTTATGCGGCAGAGGGTTATGTCTGTATCTCAGTCAATTATCGACTGACTGGTAATGGCGGCGGCTTTCCCGCATGTGTTCATGATGTCAAAAATGCCGTTCGATGGTTCCGCGCCAATTCGAAGGAGCTTGGGCTAGATCCAAAACGGATTGGAGCCTATGGCAACTCTGCAGGGGCACACCTAGTCTCGATGCTTGGCTTGGTGAAAAAAGAGGCCGACCTCGAAGGCCAAGGAACTCATTTAGAACAGTCTTCTCTTGTTCAGGCTGTCTGTGCCTCAGCCACTCCCTCCAATTTCCTCAAGTGGAAAAATCAGTTGTTTCCCAACCGGGGACTACTTGCAGGAGATCAAGAAACCCACCATGTTCGAGCTTCAAAAGCATCTCCGGTCACCTATGTGGCCGCGGATGCCCCACCGTTCCTCCTAGTTCATGCTGAAAATGATCGCACCGTTCCGTTTAAGCAGGGTGAAGTCTTGGCGGATCGACTGAAAGCAAGCGGTGCAAAAAATATCACACTCATGAGATTTAAAGATGGTGGGCACGGAGTCTTCAGAGCGAAGGAATCCCAGACTTTTAAGGCAATGGAGGAATTTTTTGCGAACGCACTCAAGAAGAAATTGAAAACCAATCGGTCAAAAGCTGAGATTCCAAAAGCTTGCAAATAGATCTACTAGCTCCAAGACATCAGGAAGCGACGCTAGCTAAATCGGTTTAGAACCTCGAGATGGCAATCTTTGTCGACGAAGAAAATCTGAATTTTCGCATCACTCGGGCTAGAATTACTTCGCCTGAATCACGATTTATGATACCGATCCTCCATGAGGGTTTTTATTCAGGTTTTACTGTTTTGTATTCCGTTGCTACTCAGCGCCCAAACCCCGAACCGGGCCACCTTAAGCCTTGTCCAAGAGCGTGGCTTTAACGAGTTCGATATGGATTTGGACGTTCAACTGATTGGAGGGTCAGATGACACCTCAAGGCTCACAGGTAGCATCCAAGTGGAAGTGAATATCATTCCAGGGATTTCAAGCACTGACCAACTCACGATTCTAAACGGCAACGTCCGCGGGAGTGACGTCGATCTCTCTTCAGGAAACTTTCTCGCGAACTATTCTTTTACGAGTAAGGGGCTAGGATTCTCGCTGCGGTCGGTTTCTGAACCGGGTATTGTTGATCCACAAACTGGTGAATTTGATGCCTCACAATACGAAGTTACGGCCAACCGAGGCGTGCTTGAAGGTTCAGCCTATACTCTCGTAACGGGCGGACAAGATATCGACTTTAATTTTGCTGACCAACCTTTTTCGGGGGTAGGGGGAGGAGCTGGAAAGATCACCGTAACACAAAGTAGAACGGTTGGATCACGAGTCTACTTTAATCTCGCTGTTGAACTGCCCCTTAGCATTGAGCAGGCGATTGATAGCGACCAGTCTCCAGTTGCTGCCGATGTTAAAATTGACGGTGTCATGAAGGCCGTTGGTGAAACCTTTATCGAAGTTGCTGATTATGCAAGATGGGCCGCGCAACAAGGATTTCCCTCCCAGAGCGAGGATAAATTTCAACTTTGGCCATCTGCTTCAAACTACCATTACTTTGCCCTGGGCTTTAATCGGGCCACAGCTCCCGATCAGCTTTTTGATTTTAGCCAAGCGGGTGCAACTCTCAAAACCGGAGCAGAGTTCGCTTTTGGAAGTTTGGAAATTCAATGGTCTGAGGATCTAGAGACCTGGAGCCGGGTTCCGGCTGCAGCAATGGCCAGCGGAAGCAGCGCCATCACCTATTTAGATTCTCTCACAATTCCGCCAATTATTAAGATGGACCGCGCAAAGCGCTATCTCCGAATTGTTCGGGTAGACGCACCCTAGATCGTTGCTGATCTTAGCCTCAAGCCCCTCCAAAAGGGGAATTTGTCTTAACATTTTAGACCAAAATTGGGAGAGTTGCTTGTAATTTCCCAAATCTTACTACGTTTCCTAACTATGGCCACGCCTCCTAAATGCGTCCTCGGAATCCTCATCTTTATTTTCGGTATCCCGCTGTCCCCTGGCGCTGAAAATTTCACGCGCGGAAGCCTTGAGTTTTTCGAGAAGAAAATCAGGCCTGTTCTCGCAGAACATTGCTACAAATGTCATTCTTCCGATTCTAAAAAGCTCAAAGCCTCTCTCCATCTTGACACCCGAGCCGGTTTCCTCAAAGGCGGAGATACCGGTCCAGCTATCGTCCCCGGCGACCCCGAAAAATCGCTTCTCATCGAAGTGATCCGCTACACGGATACAGACATGGAAATGCCGCCTAAATCAAAACTGCCGGATGCTGTCATCGCCGACTTTGAAACTTGGGTTGAAAATGGGGCAGCTTGGCCGGCAGGAGAAGCTTCCGCGGCCAAACAAAACGCCAATGCCTTCGACCTCGCAAAACGCAAGTCGGAGCATTGGAGCTGGAAGCCTCTCGCTCCAGCTCCCCGAGCTCCAGGCTTCATCGATGATCTTATTGGCAAAAAACTTAAGGACGCCAAACTCCGCCCCGCTCCCTATGCTGAACCTGTCACCCTTCTCCGACGTCTGACCTTCGACCTCACCGGCCTACCTCCAACGGTCGAAGAAATCGAACACTTCGAGAAAGACATTGTTACCGATCTAGATACAGCCATCGCGTCAACCGTCGATCGTCTCCTCGACTCCCCTCACTTCGGCGAACGCTGGGGTCGTCACTGGCTCGACCTTATGCGCTATGCTGAAAGTCATGGTCACGAATTCGACTACCCGATTCACAACGCCCATCAATACCGCGATTACGTCATACGCGCGCTCAATGCGGATGTTCCTTATGACCAGTTCGTCGCGGAACACATCGCTGGCGACCTCCTTCAAGAGCCTCGACTTCACCCTGAAA
>Ga0206682_10000097_pt1 | contig 82934 bp, 75 predicted proteins | sample M240m12015metaG_FD_155444 | JGI IMG/M metagenome (GOLD analysis project Ga0206682, IMG submission 155444) | Ammonia-oxidizing marine archaeal communities from Monterey Bay, California, United States - M2 40m 12015 | ecosystem: Environmental > Aquatic > Marine > Intertidal zone | place: USA... | reverse complement strand
TGTTGGCTCTGGGGCTAATCAGCGCGGTGCTGTTTCTTGTGATTCTTCGCCCGCTTATGCGCTCGCTGCCCGGACGCAGGGTATTTAGAAAACAACAAAAAGATATGAATTGATTGATGATAAAGGGGGCTTGATATGCAACGTAAGGCAACATTGGTTGATGCCAACCACATCGACTGTACGTTAGAGGGCGTTCTCAAGGACAACCCTAACGAGGTGATTGAAGAGGCGATTGAAGAAATTCTTCAAGACCCGCTTGAAGGCTCGCGAGGGGACTTTCCGCCAAATCAATACTCAGAGGGCGCAACAACGATGCTGCGTAAGCCTGGGGTGGAGTACGAATTGAAACTTATAGAGGGCAGTGGTGGTCAGCTTGGGCTTGTGGAAGTGCGACCAGAACCGAGTTTTTTCATTCGCTGGTTTTTAGCTTATGGAAATGCCCTGCACCACCACGACCACTTTATGTAGGTCGTCTGGAGTTAGGCCTGCCCTGAGATTTATATTTGGGTCTAGGGAAAAATGTGAGGCTTAACCCTGTTTGTGCTTAGGCATTGTCTGGTTTGGGGTACTTTGCTGTTTATGGCAGTTTTTCTTACCGTTAATCTTTTCGGTTGAAGTTCGTTGGGATGGATATCAGCGTAAGTTCTCGCTATGGTCCTGACAGCTTTTTACCGGAGAGGGCAATGTCTAAGCCAAACATCATTTTTATTTTCGCGGACCAACATCGCCATGACGCCCTGGGGTGCGCGGGCAATGAAGTGATTCAAACACCCAATTTAGATCGGCTTGCGGGTGAGGGCGTTCGCTTTGCCAACACCTGGTGCCAGTCGCCTATTTGTCAGCCGTCTCGTGCGTCTATGATCAGCAGCGCATATCCAAACGAATTGGGTGTTATGCGCAATTTTGGCCGCGACCTTGATAGCAATACCCCCACGTTTATGCAGCACTTACAAAGCGCAGGCTATCGCACTGCCAATGTGGGTAAAACCCACTACTACTCTGAAGGTTTGGTAGAGCCAGATAAAGACGATGGCGATATGCGCCAATTTGATGCCCAAGTGAAGGCCTTTGGCTTTGACCATAACGTGGAAGAGTTCGACCGCTATGTGCACGCTATGGAAGGGGTCACCACGCCTTATACCGAATATTTAAAACGCGAAGGGGTGTTTGAGCCTTACAGTGATCTGATTAAATCCATATGGCGTTTAACGCCTCAGCATTGGGATGGTGTGACCAGTCCAATAAGTAAGGAGCAGGATTTAACCAGCTTTTTGACTAGGGAAGCCCAGCAATGGATTGCCACGCAAAAAGAGGATCAGCCTTTCTTTCTGCAACTCTCTTACGTTCAACCCCACGTGCCGTTAATGGGTGACCCGCAATGGGCGGAATATTATGCCCAAGCACCGATCACTCGCGGGGCAGCCCTTGTGCAGCAGTCACACCCGGAGGTTTGGCAAAATTATTTAACTTGGTGCGATCACCATGCTAACGGTAAGTTGCTCACCGATGAATATGTGTTAGCTGGCGCACGTCAGTACTATGCAATGATTTCTCTCGTTGATGAGAGTATTGGCAAGATTTTAGCGCAACTCGAAGACCAGAATATGTTGGACAACACGATGATCGTGTACAGCTCGGATCATGGCGAAATGCTGGGTGATCATGGGTTAATGGCCAAATTTAGCTTTTACCGTAGCTCGGTGCAGATTCCACTCATTGTTAGACCCGCTGGAGGTTGCGCGGGCAAGGTGTCAGAGGCATTGGTTGAGCTGGTAGATGTCGGCCCTACATTGTTAGACGCTGCCGGCGTTGCAGGTCTAGAAGACACTCAAGGGCGCTCGGTGCTGCCGCTGATGCGTGAGGGCGATCATGGTAAGGGCGATGCTCAGAACGGTGGGCGAGAATATTTGTTCAGCGAAATTATGCAGCAAACCAGAAGTAAAGATGGCCCCACATTTCGCGCTATTCGTAATGGTCGTTATCGTATGACGATAGAAACTAAAACACGAACTCCCTGTGAATTCTTTGACTTGCAGGAAGACCCTAAAGAGCTAAATAATTTGGTTGCGGGAGCGGGCGCTGATCTAGCAAAGCATGCTGACACAATGGCGGCCATGGTGGCTGCAATTGATGCCCGAATCAGAAACTCTATGGTCTAGTCTCTGCTCGCTTAGCCTTGTAGAGACTGATCTAGTCTAGAAACGGTAAGGCCAATGCGAACTCTAACGCAAATATTCCGGCGTAACGGTGAACGGTCAGCGTTACGAAAAATCGGTTTATTTGCGCGTGAAGTGGCGATTAAAGAGGTTAGCCTGATCTGTTGTTAGCGACGGCCTTGGCTGGCGCAGGATTTCTAATCAATTGTGCCGATGGCGTTTTGCGCTCGTACCTTTCAGCAGGCGTGTTAACAATCTCCAACAATTCTCCTTGCTTGTCACCCGCCTTAATACGCTCGGCGCTCACGCTGCCATAGACAGTGGATCGTTGCTGCGGATCGCGATTCAGATTGCGCACGATGGTCTGCATCTGCCGGGGCGAGGTTTCTTGGCCATGCTGAGTGCCAGCGGCGCGGCTGATAGATTCGTTCATCAGGGTGCCGCCTAGGTCGTTACAACCTGCATTGAGGCAGGCCTCTATACCCTTATGGCCCATCTTCACCCAGCTCGCCTGAATGTTATCTATTTGGCCGTGCAGTGCTAAACGTGCAACCGAGTGCAACAGAACAGCTTCGCGGAACGTTGGTCCTTTGCGCGCTTTGCCTTTCAGGTACATTGGCGCTTCCATATGAATGAACGGCAGCGGCACAAATTCGGTGAATCCACCGGTTTTTGCTTGTAGCGTGCGCACCCGCAATAGATGCCGGGCAAGGTGCTCGTGCTTTTCAACATGGCCATACATTACGGTGGCGGTCGTCTTAAAGCCCACTTCGTGAGCCGCTTCCATGACATCTAACCATTGCTGGGTATTGATCTTATCAGCGCAAATCACCGCGCGAACTTCGTCGTCGAGAATTTCCGCTGCTGTGCCGGGTAGCGTACTGAGCCCGGCATCCTTGAGTTGGGTTAGGTAGGTTTTAAGATCCATCTCGAGGGTCGCGGCACCCTGCCAAACCTCTAGTGGTGAGAACGCATGTATGTGCATTTCTGGCGCCGCAGCTTTGACGGTTTTAATGATGTGGGTGTAGGTATCGCCAGTGTACTCAGGGTGTATGCCGCCTTGCATGCACACCTCGGTCGCGCCTCTGTCCCAAGCTTCGACTGTGCGGCGCGTAATTTCTTCGTCGGAAAGGTCATAAGGACGCCCTCTGAGGTTCTCTGACAACTTACCCTTTGAGAACGCGCAGAACTGGCATTTGAAGTAACAAATATTGGTGTAATTGATATTACGGTTAACAACAAAGCTGACGCTGTTGCCGTTGGTGTTGCGTCTTAGCTCATCTGCAGCCTGTGCTACTGCGCTGAAGTCATCGCCCCGAGCTTGAAATAAACGCACAATCTCTGCTTCCGTGAGTTCCTTGCCAGCCTTAGCGTCTTCGATAATGGCCGCTATATCAGCGGATAAATGCTTCACTGGATTAATGATGGCGCTCATGACCTCCTCAGGAGGCTGAGTGTCTACGTCCCCCGGACACCACTCGTCAATGCGAGGCATGCCCTCGGTGTCGATCATTTCCAATACCCGTTCGTGTAGGTCTGGATGAACCCAGCGTTCAATATCTTGCGCATAGGCGGGGTAAATGGTTAACCGTTCGGTTAGGTATTTGCCAGCTGAGGCGGTCTCGCGGCTAAGCTCTTCAACCTGAGGCCAAGGGGCTTCTGGGTTGACAAAATCTGGGGTCACCGGCGACACGCCGCCCCAATCGTTGATACCCGCGTGAACAATTTGTGGCAGCACGCCTGGGCTCAAATTAGGCGGTGCTTGAATGCTCATGGTGGCGCCGAATAAGATGCGCGCAATAGCGATGGTCCACAGCAGTTCGGCAAGATCTGGCTCTGGCGCGTTGACCATTTTGGTGTCTTCCTTGGCACGGAAGTTCTGAATAATGATTTCTTGCACATGGCCGTGACGCATATGAATGTCGCGTATCGCCAGCAAACTTTCAACGCGCTCAAGGCGAGTTTCACCAATGCCAATTAATATGCCTGTGGTGAAAGGCACGCCAGCAATGCCAGCATTTTCTAATGTTTGCAGGCGAACTGCGGGAATCTTGTCCGGCGAGCCATAGTGAGGCATGCCTTTTTCGCACAGTCGCTCACTGGCTGATTCCAGCATGATGCCCATAGAAGGCGACACCGAGTGAAGTTTTGCCAGTTCCTCGGGTTCTAGGTTGCCCGGATTCAAGTGGGGTAATAGGCCTGTTTCTTTAAATACGGCTTCTGCTGCAGCGAATAAGTATTCTGTGGTGGATGCATAGCCCATTTCCGCCAGCGCATCTCTGGCCGCTCGATAGCGCAGCTCAGGTTTTTCGCCAAGGGTGAAAAGCGCTTCCTTGCAGCCCATGGCTTGACCGTGCCGTGCCACCTCTAAAACCTCTTCAATGGTCATGTAGGGGGCTTTAACCTTGCGCGGTACTTGGGCGAAGGTGCAATAGTGACAAACATCTCTGCACAGGTGGGTGAGCGGTATGAAGACTTTGCGTGAGTAGGTCACCACATTTCTAAAGCCTTGATCGCGCATGAGTGATGCTGCGTCAGCTAGCGCGCGGGTGTCGGTGTTGTCGACCAGTGTTAGCGCTTCTTCGTTGCTTGGGCTGATTCCAGCTACTGCATTTTCGAGTAGAGACTTCATAAATTATCCTGGGCCAAATGGGTGTTGGTATTAAGCCGATGGGCGATACCAGATCTATTCAAGTAAATGGCAGTTTGGCTGCGCGGTTGTTGTTGATAGAGCGCCATCAAATCTTTTGGCGTATCAACATCAAGGGCGAAGCAACTGGCAGGCACAATTTTGGGTGTGATGCCTGCGGCAAAGGCAGCATCCACATGGGGCTTGAAGCTTTTGCCGTCAAAAATGTACGGCACGCTGAGCGGAGGTGAACAAATCAGTCCATTGGTGCCGACATTTTCAGAGTCTGGTAGCACGGTAACTTGGTTGTGAGAGCGCACCAATTGATCCACTTCATCAGTGGTAATGGCCGGCACATCGGCAGGCACAACAAAAATGCCTTTAGCGGAGAAGTGTGAAACTAGGTATTGGGCTGCCTGGGTTAAAGCGCCAGCTAAATCCACGTTGGGACTCTCTGCAAAGCGTTCTGTGGCAAATGTTTCTGCAAGAACGTCGGCTTCTCTGGCACGAGATACTATCAAAATCCCGGTGAGGGTTTCGCTTTGAGACAAACAGGTCAGCACGTCTCGCGCCATTGCCAGCATAAGTGACCTTCGTTCGTCTTCGTTTAAGACATTAGCCAGACGTTGTTTCGCCCGAGCGAAAGTCTTGATGGGAACGATAGCCCACATCAGCATCTCCTGTTTTGTTAATAACACGGTATCGACCCCTATTCGCACCCCTTTTTTGTGCAACTGAGTTGTCGTAACCGTTCTGGACTATTGCAGTGGCTCGTAGTGCTACGAGTATCAGCAGAGCTGATCATTACCGGGTGCGCCGAATTCAGCCGGTACCCCATATGCCTATGCGGTAAGCGACTCAGCGAAAAAGACCGGTATTATTTAGACTGCAGTGTGTCCAAAAACCTCATGCATTCGCGGGCTAAGCCCACGCGATCTTCTAAAGTTACCATGACCGACTGAGTGGCGATAGCGGGTAATGTTAAATCCCCTATGCTCTGGGCGTCGGTTTCATCTAGGACAAAACCATTTATGAGACCTTCATACTGGTCCGCAATGGCCTTTGCCGTGGTGGGTATTTGTAATTCTCGCATCATCTTCGCAGCCGGACCTTTCAGCGCCATGCCAGCCACAATCGGCGATACCGCGATAATGGGTAGGTGCGCTATGGCCTGCTTGAAGCCAGGCACCTGAAGAATGGGTGCAACAGACACGAACGGATTAGACGGGCAAATGAGGACGCCGTCGCAGTCCTGTAACCAAGCTTTAACAGCGGGGTTAATTTTTGCCTGCTCAATGCCTTCAAATCTGAACCCGGTGACGGCAGGTTTGCATTGCTCGCGTACAAAGTAATGTTGAAAGGCCAGCTCGCCGTCAGCGGTATTAACCATGGTGCGAATTGGGTCATCGCTGATGGGTGCCATGGTGTGTTTGATGCCCATATGCGCGGCAATCTCTGCGGTCGCTTGGGTTAACGTCTTGTTGTCTTTGAGCAACTGGGCCCGGCGCATGTGGAGCGCAAGGTCTTTGTCGCCCAATCGAAACCACGCCTCGCCGCCCAAACCACCCAAGGTTTCAATAAACTGCCAGGTCTCGCCCGCGCGTCCCCAGCCTAATTCTTGATTGTTTTCGCCTGACAAAGCGTAGGTCAGGCTGTCTATGTCTGGCGATATGTGTAAACCAAGGTGTTCAAAGTCGTCGCCCACATTAACGGCAAACATAACCTCTTCTGGGCCAAGGATTTTCGACAAGCCTAAAGCCAATTTGGCGCCGCCTACGCCGCCGGTCAGCGCGAGAATTTTAGCCATTAGCGGAACATGTCCTCAGCCAAAGGGCGGTTAATGTCCTGTGCGGTTTGAGCGGGGTCTCCATCATTGGCTAGGGTCGAGGCCTTAGGCAGTCCGCGTAAAATCACTACAGGTAGTTTTTCTGTGGTTTCACCCATCATGAGGGTTGCGCTACTGGCCAGGGCGTCGGCTCTGTTGACCAATGTGGCTTGCAGTGAGCGACCGTAAATGTCTTCGCCGCCACGGAAATCGTCCAGCACCTTAATGCCAGCACAGCCAATAGCGCTGCCAATGGTGCCCATACGCCAAGCGCGATTGTGTGAATCTGTAATGACCACGCCAATCTGCACGCCAAAATGTTGTTGTAACTGCTCGCGTATGAGCGCTGCTGAGTCGTCTGGATTTTTCGGCAGTAAAAGTGCCTGCTCGCCGTCGCTGTGGTCGACATTGGACTGATCAATGCCTGCGTGAGCGCCAACTATGCCTAGGTGATGTCGCACCACAAGGACGTTGGGTTTGTGTCGCATGACTTCGCTAGATTCGTTCAGAATCAGCTGCACCATGCGTGGATCTTTGTTTGTCGCAGCGGCCAGTTCAATGGCCTCTGGCCCAGCTTCAATGCTGGCGAGAGAGACCGTTTGGCCTTCAGCTTTAGAAATAATTTTTTGTGCGAGGCAAAGTACATCGCCGTCCTCAAGTGTGAGATCTTGAGCCTTGAGGGTGCCAGAGATAATCTCGCTGAGATCATCTCCAGATTCCACCATAGGAATGCCGGGCACCCCTATGACGGAGAAGCGCGGTGCCATGGATTAGTGCTCTTGACCGATGATCTTGATGCCAGAGTGGGACAAAATGCCACCACGGTTGATCTGGATCAGGATTGAAGTCAATGCTTCGGCTGCTGCTGCGTTGGCAATAGGGCCTGCGTGCCAGCCAGTCATGCCTGCCTCAGAGATCATTTCAATGACCTTGGCGCGAGAATCTTTGCTGTTACCAGCCACTAAAACGTCACACTCAATGACCACATCTTGCTGCAGCAAGTGCGCTGCAATGTTTTGAAAGGCACTGACGACATGCACTTCTTCGCCGAGGAAGTCTTGAGCGCGCTTGCCCGCGCTGCCTTCTTCAGGAAGCTGGACGGTGCCAACTTTGGGCGGCACCAATGGTACGGTGACGTCGATGAGGATTTTGCCTTTAAGGTGGTCCTTAAGGGCGTCTAGTGTAGAAATCTGGTGTGCGGCAGGTACGGTCAATACAACAATGTCTCCCGCAGCAGCAGCGTCGCCATTTTCCATTGCTTGAGCTGGCGTATCTGGGCTGATGGCCTGCAATGCCTCTACGGCTGCCTGTGCTTTATCTAAAGTTCTTGAGCCAATAACGATGTTGTAACCGGCTTTTGACCAACGAATTGCCAAGCCTGTACCGAGGTCACCTGTACCGCCAAGAATGGCGACTGTTTCTTTTGTAGACATAGAAATACCAGATCTTTGAATTAGGGCGCAGGATTATGCCGTTATTCACTAGGTAATGAAAAGTCCGTATTTGTAACCCTTGATTGTACAAAGGCGTGTTGCTGGTCATAAACGCCGTATTGGCCTCTAGAATGTGTGGCTGTGACATTCCTCTTGTATTAGCAGCAAGCTTGGGCCAGCCTTACTTTTTTCAATTTTGGAGAGGGTGATGCGGATAGGTGCAATGATTGGTGCGGACGGCACTAAAAGCTCAATAGACGAAGTGATCCAGCTGGGTAAAGACATGGAGCAGGCGGGTCTTGACCATGTTTGGTTGGCCAATATTTTTTCCTATGACGCCATATCGACCCTCGGGTTGATTGCGCGAGAAACCTCTACCATTCGTGTCGGCACTGCGGTTACCCCCACCTACCCGAGACATCCGGGCGCACTGGCCCAACAAGCAATGACTACCGCTGCGGCCTCAAAGGGTCGGTTTACCTTAGGCATTGGTTTGTCTCACAAGGTGGTTATAGAAAACATGTACGGTATGAGCTACGACAAGCCAGCCAAACATATGAAGGAATATTTGAATGTTCTGATGCCCCTGATTCGTGGCGAAACGGTTAATTACAATGGGGATGAGTTTCAGGTTAATGGCCTGACATTAGATATTCCTGGCGGCAACGATTTACCTGTTGTTGTGGCGGCCCTCGGCCCGCTTATGATTAAGCTCGCCGCGCAAATGACTGACGGCACCAATACCTGGATGGTGGGTCCAAAGACTATGGAAGAGCATATTATTCCCAGTTTTCGTGATGCGGGTAAGCCAGACCCAGCGATTGTTGCGGGCATGCCTATTGTGTTGACCACTAACGTCGACCAGGCCAAAGCTGTGATTGCGGAAAACTTAACCGTTTATGGTCAGCTGCCCAGCTATCGCGCCATGCTCGACCGCGAAGGTGCTGCCGGTCCCGCTGATATTGCAATTGTTGGTGATGAAAATCAGTTGCGTGGTCAGATTAAGCGCTTTGAAGATTTGGGTGTGACGGACTTCAATGCAGCTATTATGGATACGGAAGAAGGCGCCTATGCTCGAACGTTAGAGTTCCTTGGCAGTTTGAAAGGTAGTTAGCAGCTAAAATAATAATAGTGGGCAAGGGTTCCAGTATGTTTGAAGCGAAATTTTCGCCTGCGGCGGAGCGTAACAAGGAGGTGATTTTGTCCGTATTGCGCGACGTGCTGCCGCGCAGTGGCGATGTGCTCGAAATAGCCAGTGGTACCGGCCAGCATATTTTGCATTTTGCTGAGGCATTGCCTAATTTACGCTGGCTGCCCAGCGAGCCCGATGAGTCCTATCGAGTGCCTCTGCATAATATCATTGAGCAAGCAGGGTTGAGTAATGTGGCTGAACCCACTGATTTAGATGTGCTTGAGGATTGGCCAGACATCACCGTGAATGCGGTGATAGTTGCTAACCTGTTGCATATATCTCCATTTGCTACGGTGCAGGGTTTATTAGCCGGTGCGGCAAGAGTACTGGTGCCGGATGGTATTTTGCATATCTACGGTCCCTTTAAAGCGGCGGGTGAGTTCACCAGCCCTAGCAACGAAGCGTTTGATGCGAGTCTGAGGGCGCGTAATGAACTGTGGGGTATTCGAGATTTGGAGGAAGTGACCTTGGTGGCCATTGAGCAGGGTTTGCAATGCATCAGCATTAAGCCAATGCCTGCGAATAATTTTTCTCTCGTGTATAAAAAAACCAGTTAGCTATTTGGTCTTGAGGTCTCTCACGCTCGTAAAGAGCGTCTTCTGTATTAGTAATGAGGTGGCGGTGGTTCTATTTGTGGCTCTGCGCCTTCCTCTTCTTGGCCTCGGGATTGCAGCTTTTCAGTGAGCATTTTTAGGCGCTTCTCTTGGAGATAAAGCCTCTTCTGCAACAGCACCATCTCGTCGTTTAACTCGGTTATGGTTTCGTCTTGAAACTCGAGGCGGGTTTCAAGTTCAGCTATACGTTGTTCTGTGTCATTCGCGGTCGTTATCATATGTTGCTTATCTTAGTGAGCGGTGGGTTGGGGCGCAATTAGATGTGTCCGCGGAAGCCAATGCGTAGGCGGGTTTTAAAAGCGAAAAAATTATCTTTGCCGGAAACTTTTATGCGTTTTAGTCGAAAAGCATTTGGTTTCGTATCTATGCCCTCGTCTGTTGTCACTGCCGTGCTGAAGTCTGCGGCTTCGCACAACTTAACATCGTCGTCACCATAGTGGCCGAAGGGGTAAGCAAAACTAGTCACTTGAGTGGCGAAGGTTTCGCTCAATACTTTTTTGCATTCATTAATTTCAAATGTCTTAGTGCCCACATCAACACTGGGTAGGTGACAGTGGGTCAGCGTATGACCGCCAAGTTCAAATACGTTGGACGCAAGCATTTCTAACACCTGCGCATCGCTGAGTTTAGCCTCGCGCATTAAGTCGCCAGAATTGTGTTTGGCATTTTTGCTCACAGACCAATCTCTTTCATGGCGGTCGGTGACTAAGTAAAGGGTAGCGCAGGCTTCGTACTTTTTCAGTATAGGCAGTGCTTGGCTGTAGTTGTCTTCGTAGCCATCGTCAAAAGTAATGGCCACCCGTTTGTCGCCTTGGGCTTTTTCAGTGAGCAGTTCTGAAGCCTTGATAAAAGTCCAGTCGTTAGCCTTGAGCCAGGCAATTTGGCGCTCAAACATTTCTGGGCTGACCCTTAGGCCTCGGTGTTTTTGTTTTGGCTGAGAGTCGCTGATCATGTGATACATAAGCACGCGCGGGTGCTCAAACCCAATGCTAGGCCGCCACCAACAGTATTTGAGTGAGAGCAAAATAAAGACAATGAGACCTGCGCAGATAAGCCACAACATTACAACTTAACCTTGAGCGGATTTGCGTTAACCATGACGACGCACCAATTCTTCATAGGCATCAAGGGTATGCTTGCACATGTTCTCCAGCAAAAAGTCGGTGTTGTCCTTGATCTTCGCTTTTACGTTCTGCGGTTCATCGCTGAGTATGCGCAGACATACAGCAAACAAATCATCGCCATCTTGGGCGCGCACCCGTCCCTCTGGAAACAGTACGCTCAAAATTTCCCCAACGCCGCCAATGTCGAAGCCGGTGGTAGGGGTGCCGATGCTCAACGGTTCAAGCACCGTTCTGCCGAATGATTCGGCCTTGGTAGATACGGCTAAGACCACTGTGGAAACCGCGTAAATATCGCGGATGTCGGATCTATGCCCAATAAATGCGATGTCGTCTTGTAGTGATTTACTCGCAATATCTGCCTTTAGTGAGGCCAAATAGGTGTCGTGGTCCGAGTCTGCGCCGCCAACGATAATACCTTTGACGTCACTCACCCCCTGTTCTTTAAGGCGTTGGATGAGGTTGACTAAATGGTTGTGGCCTTTCAGTCGCGACAGTCTGCCCGGCAGACAAATTAATCTTTGGCCCACTAGGTTCGGCCATTCTGCCGCCCAGTTTTCCTGCCACTGATTCGAGGGTTGATAGCCTCTTGGAAAATCCGTTGGATCTGTGCCGCGATGAATGACCTTTATCTTTGTAGCGTCAATTCTAGGATAATTGTCGACAAGATATTTTTTCGCAACATTAGACACCGTAATGACGGTCTCGCCGCAGCCCATGATTTCGCTATAGCGATTAACCGAATGCAAACCGTGCAGTGTGGTGACCAGTTTAGGTCTGGTGGCGGGATCCATCTTGCGCCAGGCCAGCCAGACAATCCATGCGGGCATGCGCGAACGCACGTGAATAACGTCAGCAGAAGATTGTTGTAACCATTTTCTGAGTGGCCGTATGTATCGCAAAGTCATGGGTGACTTTTTGTGCAATGGCCAGTTGTGATGCTGACTGCCCTGCATGATGAGTTGGTCTACTAAGCGTCCGCCATTTGAGACCACATGAGATTCGTGGCCGCAGTCTACTAACGCCTGGGCTATTTCTAACGTGCCGCGTTCAACACCGCCACTCTCCAGACTAGGTAAAAACTGAATAACTTTCATCGCTGCTTATTCAGCGTATTTCGCAGCTCATTTCGCAGAAATGCCGCAGGCTTTGAGGTTAGGGGCAAATGCCGAGTAGTAAAAATGTGCGGGCGCAGACTTGTCACTAAAGTCTGCCGTCTACGGCGTGGCCGGGTAATGCACCCTTGGTGTCGAAAAGCACATGGGTTCCTTTACCCCATTTTCTAATCTCACTCGCGCCTAGGGTTTTGAATGCTTCGTGAGCGACGGTCAGAACAATGGCGTCGTAGGCATTGTTCTCGGGCTGGTCGGTCAGGGTAATGTTGTAGGCGCTTTTTGCTTGTTCAAGGTCTGCCCAAGGGTCAAAGACATCTACAAGCATGCCCAGTCCCGTGAATTCGTTCACAACATCTATCACGCGACTGTTGCGCAGATCAGGGCAATCCTCTTTGAAGGTAAGGCCCAGTACCAAAACCTTTGCGTTATTTACGGCTACGTCATTTTGCATCATTAGACGAATGACTCGATCAGCCACGTAAGCGCCCATGGCATTATTGATTCTGCGGCTGGCCCTAATCAGTTCTGGATTGTGGCCAACGGACTGCGCTTTACGGATAAGGTAGTAAGGGTCCACTCCGATGCAATGGCCGCCCACTAAGCCGGGCTTAAAGGGTAGGAAGTTCCACTTAGTCCCCGCAGCTTCTAGTACTTCCAATGTATCTAGTCCAAGTTCTGCGAAGAGCGTAGCAAGCTCATTAACTAACGCTATATTTACGTCTCTCTGCACGTTTTCTATGACTTTCGCTGCCTCTGCAACGGCTAAGCTGGGTGCTAAGTGTGTGCCTGCAGTGATGACCTTTGCGTAAATGTCGTCAATAGTTTTTGCCGCTTCAGGCGTTGAACCTGATGTGACTTTCACAATGTCCGTAAGGCCTCTAGTTTTGTCGCCTGGGTTAATGCGCTCTGGGCTGTAACCGACAAAAAAGTCTGCGTTGAACTTAAGGCCAGACACTGTCTCTAGAACAGGAACACAAATTTCCTCGGTTGCGCCGGGGTATACGGTGGATTCAAAAACCACTATGTCATCGGCGTTTAAAAATTTACCCACCGTATTGCTGGCGCTGATTAGTGGTGAGAAATCAGGTTGGTTAGACTCATCTACCGGTGTGGGTACGGTGACAATATAAAAGTCGCACTCGGCCATGTCGTTTGGGTTTGAAGATAAAGTGAGTTGGTTCAGCGCATTGAGGGCTTCGGTGCTGAGTTCGCCTGTGCGGTCGTAGCCGTCTATTAGTTCGCTCACTCGCGCTTCGTCGACATCAAAGCCGACCACTGGAAAGTACTTTGCGAAGGCCGTGGCTATGGGTAAACCTACATAACCTAAACCAATCACTGCGATATTTTTTTGCCGCTGCAAGGGCATACCCCAATAAAGAAAAACGCACTATAGAACGAAATTGCGTTCAGCCAAAGCTTACAACCAACGCGATGGCGCTTTTGTTTTAGGGGGTGGGGCCTCAATGCCTCAAGAATACTTGGTCAGCGCGCGCATTATGCCGATGCGCCACCACAGCGGCCAACGAAGGCGGTTACGAAGCCGGTAGGTCCGCTTGATATTTACGCCCCTTATATTGGGCATCAATCAATTTCTTGGGATGCATACCATCCACGTAGCCTTTGAATCCGGGTTCGATAATATTGTAGCCCAGCATATTTTGAATTTTGGCACTGTACTGGCCCGCTATATTTGGCGGCACGGCCAAGACCATGTTTTCAATTTGCCTCAGTCCAGGCGAGCAGTATTGGGGCGTAATGGCCAAACGGTCGGCGCTAGAGTTGTTTGCGCCGCCTCGGTGAATTAGGGCACCATCAAATACCAAAACCGAGCCGGCGGGCATAATGACTTTAATGGCCTCGCCCTCGTTACCTAGCCGTTCTTCAGGCCAACGGTGGCTGCCGGGAATAACCTCCGTGGCGCCGTTGCTTGCGGTGAAATCATCGAATGCCCAAATTGTGCTGACCCCGAAGCGAGGCCTCGGTTTGTTGATGCCTAAGTGCTCAGCGGCATCGTCGTAGTGGAAGGGCTGAGGCGTCTCCCCGGGGTGTACCAGAATGGATAGCGCGGCGGAGAGCAAATAGTTGTTGGGCAAGAGTGCATCCACTAAGGCCATAACACTTGGGTGCTCAATGATTTTCGCCACAGGCGGTGCCTTGGCCAGCAGCGCGTAGACACGCTCGGTGTTGTGGCCCTCGAAATTATTTCTACCCGGGTGTTTGCCCTGGCAGAAGGGGGCGAGTGCGCTGCGAATTTCCTCTACCAATGCGCGATCAATGGCATTTTCAATAATCGTAAAACCATCGTTTTCTATCGCTTGTAAGCGCTCTGTTAAATTGTCGTTTAGATCATTCATATGTTTTCCACCTGCCAATCTTCTGCCTGCCACTATGGACCTTCTAAGGTGCAGATTCTATGCTCAAGGCAAATGGGTACTGATCACTAGATGGGCCCAACTTAGCTAAGGGAGAGAGAGTATGTTGCAAGATTTATCAGGCAAAGTGGCGTGGGTGACTGGTGCGGGTACAGGTATTGGCGAAAGCGGCGCAATTGCTTTGGCGCAGGCGGGTATGCATGTGGTGTTGTCCGGCCGTCGTAAGGACAAACTCGAAGGAGTTGCCGCTCTGTGTGAGGGCCGCGCAACCATTGAAGAACTAGATGTGTCGGACCGAGACAGCGTGTCAGCGGTTGCACAAAGAATTATCCAAAAGTTTGGGCGCATTGACGTTTTGCTCGCCAGCGCGGGCATCAACGTAAAAGAGCGCAACTGGCACAATGTCAGTTTAGACGACTGGGATTCGGTGATTCGCATTGACCTAGATGGCGCTTTTTACTGCTGCAAGGCGGTACTGCCCACTATGAAAGAGCAGGGTAGCGGGCTGATTATTAATATCTCCTCTTGGGCGGGTAAATATGTCAGCGTGGTCACTGGTCCCGCTTACACCGCTGCCAAACATGCGATGAACGCCATGAATGAAAGCATCAATATGGAAGCGGGTAGTTTTGGCGTCAGAGCTTGTGCCATGTGTCCTGGCGAAGTAGCCACGCCGATTTTAGACAACAGACCTATCCCAGTGTCCGCGGAGGATCGCGCGCAGATGGTGCAGCCGGAAGATTGTGGTGAAGTGATTCGATTTTTGGCGCAGTTGCCCAACCATGTGTGCATTAATGATTTGACCATCAGCCCTACATATAACCGCGGATATGTGGCGCAAGCTAAGGGGCATATACCTGGGCCTGCTTAGAACTTTAGTTGGTTAGTGTATTCAATAGGGCTCTTCAAGAGCCCTCATGTCTAGTGATTGTTGCTGGTCAAAGCGGATGCGCTCGACACTCAGACTTTTAGTTTAGAGCGTTTATTGCGGGTAACAGTTGTTCAACTAACATATTGGTCTGCTCAATCATATCCGCTGTGCCAGAAGCGATGGGCCGCAGAATAAATTTGTGCGCGCCAGCCGCATGAAAGTCTTCTACCAAAGCCATCATTTCGTCCACGCCGCCGACGGCGGTGTAAGCGGCTGGGTCTTTGCCTAAACGTTTTTCCAATACTTCATTGTACTTTTGCACCATGGGATCACTTTGCTTGCCAAAGCGAAAACCGAAGCCCGCGCCAAAGTGGTCGTCGTCGATTTTTCGCCCCAGCTCTCCAGCACTTATTTTGATCGCTTCTATGACGGGCTTTATTTCTGCGGCGGATTCTATGCCAGCTTGCCAACCAGTACCCCAGCGCGCTGTTCTCGCAATGGCTTGTGGCGCAGAACCCCCAACCCAAAGGGGCATGGGCGACTGCACGGGTTTTGGTGAGATGGTTGCATCGATCAATTGGTAGTAGTCACCCTGAAAGTTAACGCTGTCCTCGCGCCATAGCGCAGACATAATTTGTAGGCTTTCCTCAGTGCGCTTGCCCCGGCCTTTGGTGTCTCGGCCTGTGGCTATAAAGTCCCTAGATAAAGCGCTGCCCACACCGAACGCGGGTAAAAGGCGTCCGCCGGATAGCACATCAATGGTCGCGCACGCCTTGGCTGTTAGCACAGGGTCTCGTAGTCCCATGCTGGCTACGTTCATGCCAAATTTGAGTTTTTTGCTGCCGCCGGCTAACGCTGCCATCACACTCATAACTTCTAGGTTGGGGGCTTTCTCAATAATGCGGTCACTCTGCCAGATGGAATCAATGCCACCGTTGTCGCAAAGATTTACCCAATCCCAAAAGCCCTTGCCATCGTCAAATGTAAAATTTGCTATTCCGATTCCTGCGCCAACGGTCATACCCTTCCCCAAATTTTGCTACGTATTTTTTTAATGCAAAGGAATACTACCGGGAACTGCCGCACATGCGAACGGTTCTTCGACCCGATGAGATTTGCGTTTTGTGTCTTATCCCTCGGTCGACTCTCATTGGGAGTTTTCCAAACTGCCCAGTTTGCGAAGTCACTTAACGGTGACAGTTAAGGCATGGACCAGTCAGATTTATGAGTTAAAAGGGCTGCGTTGGATATCGTCGCGGTGATCGCTCAGACGATCGCCTAAGGTGTTACAACACCAAAGGGTGGTGACTAAAAGTATGCCGGGGAATATCAGCATCCAGGGAGATGATTCTATGGTTGCGGTGCCGTCTGCAATGAGTACTCCCCAACTGGTATTGGGTTCTTGCACGCCCAAGCCGAGAAAGCTGATGAAGCTCTCGGCGAGAATGACACTGGGTAGGGTAAGGGTTGCGTAGACGATAATTGGACCGGTGACATTGGGAATGATGTGCCGCCAAACAATTTTGCCGGTATGTGCGCCTAAGCTTCGAGACGCCTCAATGAACAAAGCTTGCCGAATGCTCAGCGTTTGACCGCGCACAACACGCGCGAGATCAAGCCAAAATATTGCGCCAAGGGCCGCAAAGAGTAGGTAGGGATTGCGGCCGAACAGCACGACTAACAATATGACGAGGAGTATAAAGGGTAGGCCATATAATACGTCGACGATGCGCATCATGATTTGGTCAACGCGGCCACCTAAATAACCAGCAAAGGCGCCCCAAGGTACGCCAATAATGAGGCTGATGAGGGTGGCTATGAACGCAATGGTTAGTGAGGTACGTGCGCCGATCATGGTGCGCACGAATAGATCCCGGCCTACCAGGTCAGTACCAAAGGGGTGGGCTAGCGAGGGGCCTTGCTCCATGGCTTCCCAGTCAATGTCTTCCGGCTGCCAGTTACTCAGTTCGGGTCCAATGATAGCCGCGACGATAATGATGCCAAGCAGAGCGATGGAGACCCGGGTACTGCGCCGCATCTTGCGCTTGTTGTTAGGTCTTGTTATCTGGCCGTCTAATTGCTGCATTAGTGGCTCAATCTGATCCGTGGATCTAGCCCTGCATAGGCCAAATCAACGATAAAGTTGAAGGTAACGATGGCTGCTGAGTAAACCACCACCACGCCCATGACGAGGGTGTAGTCGCGATTTAGCGCGCCTTGAACAAAGTAGCGGCCAATTCCGGGTAGGTCGAACACTTGTTCTACCACCACTGAGCCGGTCAGTAAGGTGGCGGCGGCTGGACCAAGAAATGAAACCACGGGTAGCAGTGCCATGGGTAAAATGTGACGAGATATCAGGCGTGACTGACTCAGGCCTTTGGCCATTGCTGTTTTAACATGGGGTTCAAGTTTGGTTGCAATAATGCCTGCTCGTGTTAAGCGCGCGATAGCTGCGCTGTAGGGCAGTGCTAAGGCAATGGTGGGCAGTATGAAATGCCAAACAGAATCGCTGCCGCCAGCAGGGAGCCAGCGCAGTAATACGGAGAAAACAAGAACCATTAGTGGTGCAACTACAATGGTAGGCAGCGCAATATTTAGGTTGTTCGCAGCCATAATGAGGCGGTCCGCAAATGTGCCTTGGTGGAAGCCGGCGGCGATACCTATGCCTACACCCGTTAGCAGAGCGGTAAGCAGCGCTGCAAAACCTAAACCCGCCGAGATAGGTATGCCCGCACTAATGAGTTCATTTACATCAAAATCTTTTTGTCTAAAGGACGGCCCTAAATCACCTTGAAGTAGTCCGCCCATATAGCGCGCGTATTGCTGATAAATGGGTTCGTCTAAGTGGTAGGCGGCGCGCAAGTTGGCTTCTATATCGGGGGGTAGGCGTCGCTCGCCATCAAATGGCCCACCGGGGGCTAATCGAACTAAGCCGAATACCAAGGTGATGATTGTGAGTAATGTGACAAGCATGAAAGCAAATCGCGCCAGCAAGTAACGTGATGAGATTTTAGGTTTCACTATTTATTGCACCCATAAGACATGCTTTTGTCGGTTGAGTTGAGTGTTGCAATATTTTACCGCGCCTCTTCCCAGCTAAGATAACGCACTTGGTGCATGTCACGTAGATTATCCTCCCAACCACTAAGCTGTGGCCTAACTAATCTTTTTACGCTCAAGTTGTACAGCGGCACCACGGGATAATCTTTTACTGCAACGTTGGCGGCGGCGGATAGCAAATCATTGCGCTCGCTTAGGTCAGCTTTAACCTGGGCGCTGCGCATAAGGGCATCAAATTCACTCGATTGATAGCGCCCGTAATTCACCGAGCCAATGTCAGATTGTAGGAGCGACAGGTAGTGCTCGGCGTTGTTCTCGCCAATCCAACCCGCCCAGGCAACGCCAAATTTTCCCTGTCGTAGGTCGGTAAAATGGGCTTTCAGCTCAGCCTGATGCAATGTAGTTTTCACGCCAACGCTGCGCCACATGCCTGCGATGGCTAGATTTATTTTTTTGCCCTCAATGCCGCTGACATGACGAAGAGTGATTGTTAATGGATTGGTCTTAGTAAAGCCTGCTTGGGCCAGTAGTTGTTTTGCCATCGCTTGGCGCACACTTAAGGCGATGCCCTTATGGTCTAATGTTGCGGGCTGGTAATTGCTTATGAGGGACGGTGCAAAGGTGTAGCTGGGCCGGTCCCCAGAGCGCATGACTTTGGTTGTGAGTATGTTTTGATCCACCGCCATGGACAGCGCTTTACGCACCCGTAAGTCCGCAAACGGCGGTTCCTGGACATTGAAAACCAAGTACATTGAGGAAAGGAGTGGCGATAGGCGTAGGGCCGTGTTGGCAGTTTCGTCGAATGCAGTTTTGAGCGTTTGTAGTTCACTGGTTGGCACGCTAGGGATGGCATCCAATTCGCCACTGCGGTAGCGGTTATAGCCTGACTGTTCGCTGGCCAGCGGGTGGTATCTGACGGTTTTTATCGCAACGTTTGTGAAAAAGTGCGGGTTGGCGGTCATTTCCACATAAGCCTGGGGTTGCCAAGTTTTCAGCGCGTATGCGCCGTTTGAGACCCAGTGCTTCGGTTTTATCCAGCTGTCGCCCTCGCGCTCAATGACGTGTTTGGGCACCGGAAAAGCAACCGGGTAGAGCAGGCGCTCAAGAAAATAGGGGTAAGGGGCCGCCAACTTTATTTGAAGCCGCAGGGTGTCAACGGCAGTGATGCCCAGAGATTCTACCGGCATAGCACCTTGGTTTACTTGAGCCGCGTTTTCTATCATGTAAAGAAAGTACGCCAGGCTTGCCGCTGTTTTGGGGTTAAGTAGCCGGCGAAATGAATAAACAAAATCGTCGGCGGTGAGCGGCGTGCCATCTGACCAGCGAAGATCTTCTCTTAAGTTAAATGTCCAAATTAGACCATCAGCACTTTGTGCCCATGATTCTGCCGCGCCGGGCACAATTTCACCTTTTGCATTAAACGTAGTGAGTCCCAAAAACAGATCGTTGAGTAACGTTTCTTCAAGCCTAAGATTGTAGCGGTGGGGGTCTAGTGTCTGGGGCTCGCCAGTGTTGCCAAGATTCAGTGTCTTTGGCGTATCTGCAGAAATTGAGGTTGCTGGGATAAGTAACTGACAAAGCAGTAGCCCGAGCACCATAGGTTTACGCCACGCGTAGACGGCGCGACCACTGGTCAAATTAGATGGTGTAAAACAGCGCGATCTTCTACTTCTTATGGCGATCATTTACAGGTCCTGTATGTAGCGGGCGCACCATACTAAAAAGTATCCGCCTCTGACAGCCTGTAACGGCATGGTTTTTTCGGCAGCATCTAACCCGCCCGGCATTTTGCAAAACGTCGTACCGCCAAGGGGTGTTTGCAGTTGGGTTAATAGGAAAATTGCTATAAGTTGCCTGCTGGCTTGGTCACTGCTAGCAAATTTTGGAGGAAAGATGACTATAGGTTTATCTCTGGTCGCAGATATTGGCGCTACCAATGCACGTTTCCAATGTTGCGCTATAAATGACGATCCCGCTGAGGCACCGGTGCTTGTGGGTGAGCCGTTGGTATTGTCTACGCCGGCTTATGCCACTGAGGCCGCATTGTTGACCGATGTGCAGGCGCATTATGCAGGGACTCAATTCGCTGCAGCCTTGTTTGCGGTGGCGGGGCCTGTGAGCTTGGACGGCAGCGCAGTGGAAGTCATTAATACTGGCTTACAAATTCGCGCGAGTGAGGCCAAAGAACGACTGTCCACTACTGTGACCTTTGTTAACGATTTTCATGCCCAAGCTATGGCTGTGCCCTTCGCGCAAAAGATTCAACAGGTGGGTGGTGGCGCCGTGTTGCCTCACGTTAAGGGTGTATTGGGTCCCGGCTCTGGCCTTGGCATGGCAACCCTTGTGCCAAACCACAGTCGCGGTGGCATGCATTGGCAGGTGTTACCGTCAGAGGGCGGTCATGCGGATTTAGCGCCCAGTACCTTTTTGGAGGCGGAGTTGTGGTCTATTCTTGCGCAAAATCATGATCATGTGTGTTTAGAAACCGTGCTCTGCGGCAGTGGGCTAGTGAATTTGTACGGGGCTATGTGCGGACTGTGGGGTTCGCAGGCTGAGGAAATTGCAGCTGAAGAGATATCCCAGCGCGGACAAGCCATGAGTGACCCTGTTTGCCATCAAACTCTGGAGGCTTTTGCCGGTTTCTTAGGCTCTGCAGCGGCCAACCTAGCCTTGACCGTTGGGGCGAGGGGTGGCGTATATATCAGCGGTGGTATTGCCCCGCAAATGTTGGAATTTCTTGTCAGTAGCCCGCTGCGCCGTCGCTTCGAGGAAAAAGGCGATCTCAGCGACTATGTCAAAGAGATCCCCATTTTGATGGTGCTAGATACTGAGCCTGGTCTTACTGGGGCAATGTACTGTTTGGCAGAAGGGCGCTAGTTGTCTGCTTGATTGCGTCCGCGATCTTGAATTTGCGCGCGTCGGGCTGCTACTTTTTCAGCCCTAACTTCGCTTTTAGCGTGCGCGCGATTTGCGCGGTTTTCGATACTCAAACCCTCACCTAATGAAGTGTGCCAACCGGCATCCATAATTTCTCGTATCGCCCCTCGGGTAATGGGTTCGGTGGTCAAAATGTCTGCGGCGAGCTTTTCACAGGTGGGCAATAGCTCGTCTTCGCTGACGACTCTATTCACCAACCCCCAGTCGCAGGCTGTTTGAGCATCTAAGTAGTTGCCAGTGAGGCTCAATTCTTTAGCTCTATTGATGCCAATGAGCCTTGGGAGTCTCTGCGACAAGCCCCAGCCAGGCACAACGCCCACACGGGCGTGGGTGTCGGCAAATTTGGCATTTGGTCCGGCGATCAAAAAATCGCACATCAGCGCAATTTCAAAGCCGCCGGTGATGGCAAATCCGTTAACTGCGCCAATCACTGGCTTACCGACATTGGCGACAGCCTTGCCGAGGTCTTTGTCTGTGACGGTGGTGGAAGCGGTTTCGCCGCCCAGTTCCTTAAGGTCTAAACCCACAGTAAAGGCACGGCCAGCGCCGGTAAGAATAATGACTTGAGTAGTGTCATCTTCAGCGAGCGTGATAAAGGTTTCTGCAATAGCTTGGCGAAGTGGCCCTGATAGAGCATTTAGCGCCTCTGGGCGATTCAGAGTCACCGTGGTTACGCCATTATTACGTGTTATTAAGACTAGGTCTGCGCTGCTCATTAAGTTGCCTTTTTCCCTGTTATGGCGCCCAGCATAACAAGTCTTTACTGAAACTGGATATCCCCTCAGTGCAGTGGTCCCTTGTTATGCCTTGTTGTGGTGTTCTCTTGTTATGGCCTTTGTTGCAGGGAGCGCACTAGATGCCAACGATATGCTCAGGCTGTCGTCTAGATACCACCTACTGGGGCATTGGTGTGTAGATCTATTAGACAATTCTCCGTAGTCTCCAAAGGATTGTTATTTAGATTTGGATAACGCGATGACTATGCAAGATAACTTCATTGGCTTTGCTCGGCGATGTTTAAAAACGTTTAGGGCAGTAGTTAAAACAGGGTCGCTTATTGGCGCTGTTTTAGTTGTGGGTTCTATCAGCCAGCACGCTATGGCGGATAGTTACCAGAATAATTGGGGTCCCGAGGTGGGTTCGCAAATTGCGCTTTTGGCGGCAAAAGACCAAAACGGTGATGTGCAGCAACTGAAAGATTTAGCCGGCAGCCAAGGCGTACTGATTTTTTACAACCGCTCAGCCGATTGGTGACCATTTTGTAAGCGCCAGTTGGTTCAACTGGAAGAATGGCGACTACGGTTTGAAGGGCTAGGTATTAATGTCGCGGGCATGACCTACGACTCACGAAAGATTTTGCGCGAGTTCCATGACGAGCAAAAGCTCGGCTACCCGTTACTGCAAGACGAAAATGCAATGCATGTAAATGCGTTGGGTATTAGGAACGAAGACTACGCCGAGGGTCATAGGGCATTTGGTATACCTCATCCCGGTATTTTGCTGATTGGCAGTGACGGTAAAATTCGTGCCAAATTTGCGGTGCCAGGATACCGGACGCGACCGCCTTTTGAGGACATCTATGCCGCCCTCAAGGCCCTGACTGAGTCTGGGTAGCTCTGGTGTTAGATCTAAAGGCTTTACCGCCAGTGCCAAATCTGGGTTCTAACGATTAGCGCCAATGGGCTTGGTGCTATTTTAAAGTTGCAGTGCAAGCTGGAATATTTTCGCAGCGGTTGATTTAGTGGGTTGGCACCGATTAAATAGGGTCTTCGTTGGATGGCCCGTCGGGCCGGTATTACGCACAGTTAGATTTCTTCTAGATTTTTGTTGAGGCAAGAAAAATTCCACAATCTAAAGCACAGGGTCAAATGGTCATTCAAGCTCGCACTCATAGAAAGACGAGAGCGCCAGCTCAATGCCAATCTACCCGGATCAATACTCACGTGGGTGCAAAATCACTTTCATTTAGACGCGCACTCTTATTGCTCAGTGTACTGCTAACGCTGTCTGGGTGTTCTTCATTAGTGGGGTCGTTGACTCAAGGCTTTGCTGAGGACTTATCCGCAGCAATTTTGAACAGCGATGACCCAGCCATGGTGCGCGATGGAGCGCCAAGTTACCTTATTCTTATTGATTCGCTGCTGGCGGGTTCGCCTGAGAATGTTGGCTTGTTGAGCCAATCCGCCGAACTGCATTCCGCATACGCTGGCGCTTTTGTTGACGATGAAGCGCGAGCTGCACGCCTACACGACAAAGCGCGCAGACAAATATTTACAGCTACCTGCCTTTCTTTGGAAAATGCCTGTGATTTGGACTCACGCCCGTTTCCAGAATTTTTGGCCTGGACAAATAGCCGTAGCGCGAAAGAGGTGCCCGCCTTGTACAACTTGGCCAGTATTTGGGCCGGTTGGATTCAGGGTAATAGCAGCGACTTTTCAGCCATCGCTGAATTGGCGAGAGTCAAAGCGCTCATGCAGCGCGTGGTGGTGCTAGACGAAGCTTATTCAAACGGCGCGGCGTATTTATACCTAGGTGTGTTCGAGACATTGTTACCTCCGGCTATGGGCGGTAAGCCTGAAATTGGACGCGGTCACTTTGAGCGAGCGCTAACAATATCGTCAGGCAATAACCTGATGGTTAAGGTCATGCTTGCTGATCAGTATGCGCGGTTGGTTTTTGACCGCGAGCTACATGATAACCTGCTGAACGAGGTGATAGCCGCAGATGGCAAGACGCCCGGTTTGACCTTAATGAATACGGTTGCGAAAGAACGAGCACGAAAACTATTGGATTCAGCTGATGATTATTTCTAGGGTTTTGAAATTTATGCACACAACTACACTGCTTCGACAAAGCCTACTTTCCGTAATGGCTTTCGCCTTGCTTGCTGTCAGCTCTTTTTCTAGCCATGCAGTGACGTTTAAAATTGCCACGCTGTCGCCTGAAGGCACGGGGTGGATGAAGGCGTTGCGCGGTGCAGCTAAGAATATTGGTGAGCGGACAAACGGCACGGTGAAATTTAAGATTTACCCCGGCGGTGTCATGGGTGATGACAAAGCTGTGCTGCGCAAGATGCGTATTGGCCAATTACACGGCGCAGCGTTGACCTCCGGCGGCGTTATGCAGCCGTATCCAGACATTGCTCTTTACAATCTGCCGCTTATTTTCAGAAATTATGCAGAAGCAGACTATGTTCGTCAGCGTATGGACGCCAAGTTGATGGCGGGGTTGCGTGAGCAAAAGTTTGTCGGTTTTGGTTTGGCCGAGGTGGGTTTTGCTTATCCAATGACCCAGCAGCCGGTGACGTCGGTAAGTGGTTTCGCAGACCGCCGCGTTTGGGCGCCAGATAATGATCCCGGGGCCATCAAAGCTTATTCGTCTTTTAATGTAACGCCTATACCTCTGCCCATTGCAGATGTTCTAACGGGTTTGCAGACTGGGTTGATCGACAGTATTGGTTCGCCCCCCATTGGCGCTATTGCGCTGCAGTGGCACACACAAGTGAAGTACGTGACGGAACTGCCAATACTTTACGTGTATGGTTTGTTCACCATCGCAGAGAAACCTTTTTTGCGCTTAGATGAAGAGCAACAAAAAATCGTTACTGAAGAGCTCAGTGCCGCAGTACGTCAAGTTGATGCAGACTCTCGCCGAGATAATAAAAGCGCCGTGGCCGCACTAACGAAACAAGGTATCGAGTGGTTGTCACCCAGTGCCGTGGAATCGTCAGAATGGTTTGCAATGGCCAGCAACGCTAACGAACAATTGATTCGCGAGGACTACGTCTCAGAACCTTTGTACCAAGAGCTGATCGGACACTTAGCGCAGTATCGAAGTGAAAATAGCGATCAATAAAACCTTGGGGTTTCTGCGCAAGCTCGAAGACGCGCTGTTAGTTACTCTGCTGTTATCTATGGTGGGCATTGCCACCACACAAGTACTGTTGCGCAATTTATTCGATAGCGGCTTTTATTGGGGCGACAGCTTGGTCCGCGTCATTGTGCTTTGGGTTGCCCTAGTTGGTGCCATGATCGCCTCGCGTAACGACAGTCATATTCGCATTGACCTAGCCAGTCGCTTTTTGAGCGGGTGGGTTAAGCCCTGGGTTGCCAGAATCAGTCACGTATTCACCTGTGGCGTTTTAGTCCTCTTTACTTGGGGCAGTTATCAATTTGTCAGCTATGAGTTTATGGATAACGCCGTTGCCTTCGGCGATGTGCCTGCTTGGATTTGCGAATCTATTATGCCTTTTGGTGGTGCGGTGATGACTATCCGTTATGCCTTGTTAGCGATTAAGCCCGAATGATTTGGCTTGGTGTTGTCATAATCGTAATTATGGCCGCCATTGGTGCGCCACTGTTTTCCGTGTTGCTTGCCGCATCGATGCTGGGTTTTTACAGCGCAGACATCGAGTTAGCCATTGTCGCCATTGAGTTGTATCGCATTGTTGATACACCGTTATTGGTGGCGCTGCCGCTTTTTACTTTCAGCGGCTATCTGCTTAGTGAGTCCAATACCTCCACCCGTCTAGTCAATGTTATGCAAAGTCTGTTTGGTTTTTTGCCAAGTGGCTTAGCCATTGTGGCGTTTATTGCATGCGCCCTGTTCACCGCGCTAACTGGTGCTTCAGGGGTGACCATTGTGGCGCTAGGTGCGTTGCTGTTGCCGGCCCTGCGTCAGGGTGGTTTCTCAGAAAAATTCAGTACCGGTTTGGTGACAACTTCGGGCAGCTTGGGTTTGTTGTTAGTGCCCTCAGTTCCTCTGATTCTTTATGGGGTTATTGCGCAACAGATAGACGTTGGCGAATCCTTTACCATTGTTCAATTATTTGTCGCAGGTGTTGTGCCGCTATGTTTAATGCTGGTGCTGCTGTCCGCTTGGACCCTTTGGAAGCACCGTGGTGGTGTTATTCCTCGCGTGCGGTTTACCTGGGCAAACGTAGGTTCTGCGCTCTGGGATGCTCGTTGGGAAATTCCGCTGCCCTTTGTTGTATTGGGTGGTGTGTTCAGTGGCGTGTTTGCAATTTCCGAAGCGGCAGCGGTGACTGCTCTCTACGTCATTTTTGCTGAGGTTGTCCTCTACAAAGAGGTAACCGTTAAGCAGTTGGGCAGCGTTGCGATTGAATCTATGGTCATGGTGGGGGGTATTTTACTGATCTTAGGTATTGCCCTTGGTTTCACCAATTACCTCGTTGACGCAGAAGTACCCCAGCAATTGATGGTCTCTATGCAGACCTACATCAAGAGCCCTCTTGGATTTTTACTGCTGCTGAATATTTTGCTCTTGGCATTGGGCGCGATGTTAGACATCTTCTCGGCACTGGTGATTATGGTGCCGTTGTTGCTGCCGGTTGCGGTAGGCTACGGAATTCACCCGGTGCATTTGGGTATTATATTTTTGGCCAATATGCAGGTTGGATACTTCACGCCGCCAGTAGGCATGAATTTGTTTATTGCCAGCTATCGCTTTAAGAAACCGCTGTTGGAACTTTATTCTGCAACGCTGCCATTTATGCTCATTTTGCTGGTGGCGTTAGCCATGATCACCTACATTCCGGTGCTCAGTCTCTGGCATATGTAGCTGTTATTCCGATGATGATTTGTGCCCGTAAGCGGTTACAAATTAGACGTTTGAAGTAAATCTTTCACTTTTGCATTTGTGCAATTGAAGCAATATTTTGTAGAAAATGTGTTTTCTAACCCGTATTTTTTGGAGTCTTTTATGAATCATCAGTTTTCTGTAGCGGTTAATGGCCAAGGGCTGTACGACATAACGCCCCAGGTTAAATCCTGCATTGAAGACGCTGATGTTGCAGAAGGTTTGGCGACAGTGTTTATTCGGCACACATCCGCCAGCATTCTTATTCAGGAAAACGCAGACCCAGCGGTGTTGGCAGATTTAGCCACATGGTTAGACCGCTTAGTACCCGAGAATGATCCGACGTATACCCATACCGAGGAAGGTCCAGATGATATGCCAGCGCATATTAAAGGCGCGATCACAGCAGTGAACTTGTCAGTGCCGATAATTGAAGGGCAGCTCGCGTTGGGTGTTTGGCAGGGGATATTTCTTTGGGAACATCGACACAACGTCAAAGAGCGCAAACTCATAGTGAATGTGATGGGCTAGTAGCGAATAGGCGTGCTGGGGTTTCACAATTACCTAGCTAGCTAATTTCTAACCAGTTCCTAACTAATACCTAACGAGTACGCCACTGCGGTTAAACTGATGGAAGCGATTCGCGAGTGATGGGGACGAGTTATTCGGCGCAAGCATTTTAGCTCAAGCCTTTTAACTCGAATCTTCAAGTTCAAATCACGCGACGCAAGTCTGCTGACTTACTTGTTCAGGTCGTCGCGGATTTCGCTCATCCAGCGCTCGTGACCTGCCGGATCTAAAATCATACTCGAGAAATATTGCAGCAGATCTTTGTGGGTCTGGTTCAGCTTGGCCTCTAGCATGGCCTGTTCACCGGGCTTACTGCTGATAAATTCAAATACAGCGTTCAGGTCGGTACCTTTGCCTAAAACTTCGCCTAACTCCTCTACCACAAGATCATGAAGGGCTTCTAAGTCGTCTTCGCCTATGCCTGCCTCGCCGGGTGAGAGCACAACATTGGCCCAGAGGGTCGCCATATAAACTTGGTACAAGTTACGGTCGATGAAGCGCTCAACTACGGTGGAGCGTTCGCGTATGTCTGTGAAGACAGGCTCGAAGGCGTATTTAAGGTCGGTAAGTTCTAACATCTGGTAATGGTGCCATACCTTCGCTGGGAGGACTAATATTCCAGCGTAAATTCATGGCGCTGGAGCCAAGGGTACCTTTTGTCTAGGAATATGCGTAACCCCCACTGAAATGGACGGGCGAGATAACCCTCTGATTTTATTCGGGTTTTATCTTTTTGGATCCTCATTGCCATAGTTGCCGGACGCTGTCTAGATTTGCACCCCCCAGTAGGCTGAAGTAATGTCTCGGCTGAAAATTCTAATAAAGAGGTGGGGAAAGTAATGCTGCAATTTGACCGAGTAACCCTAGACAGTGAGTCCGAAGTATTGCGGCAACGGGTACGAGATTTTGTCGCTGATAATCAGCATCACATGCCCCAGCCTAACTCAGATTTCGTCACCGGCCATGACCCAGAGTTCTCAGCCAAGCTTGGTGAGCAAGGCTGGATCGGCATGACATGGCCCAGTGAATTTGGTGGCGGCGAGCAGAGTAATTTTGAGCGTTTGGTTGTCACCGAAGAGTTGCTTGCCGCTGGCGCCCCAGTCAGTGCGCATTGGATTGCCGATCGGCAAAGTGGCCCTCTACTGCTGCGTTTTGGTACCCCAGAGCAGCGCGAACGTTATTTGCCCGGCATTGCCAGTGGCCAAAGCTACTTTTCTATTGGCATGAGTGAGCCGGATACCGGTTCAGATTTGGCCTCAGTGCGTACCACTGCGGTGGCGGAAGGCGATGCCTATCGTATTAATGGCACCAAAATTTGGACCACTGATGCCCACCGTAACCATTATATTATTTGTTTAGTCAGAACCGAGGCCCCTTCCGAAAATCGCCATGCGGGTTTCTCGCAAATTATTGTCGATCTAAAAAACGATGGCGCCAAGGTGCGACCCATCAGCAATATGGCAGGTGGCGAAGATTTCAATGAAGTGGTCTTTGAAGATGTATTAGTGCCTAAAGATCGTATTGTGGGTGAGCCGGGCAATGGTTGGCAGCAAGTGACTTCTGAGCTTGCCTATGAGCGCAGTGGCCCTGAACGCTTTCTTTCAGCCTTCCGGGTGTTTGTGGAAATGGTGCGTATTTGTGGCGACCAGCCCAGCCCGCATCAGGCAGCGGCGATAGGTCGCCTAGCCTCGCACTTTATGACGCTACGGCGCATGTCTATTTCTGTGGCCGGTATGCTGGAACAGGGTAAAGACGTTGGCGTTGAAGCGGCTCTGGTTAAAGAACTGGGTAATAATTTTGAGAAGGTGTTGCCAGAAGTTGCGCGGTTAGTGGTGCCAGACCTAAGTCAGTTGGATCCCGGCAAACACAAACTGTTCCGCGACACGTTTGAAGAAACTTTACTGCTTTCGCCATCCTTTACATTACGTGGCGGTACTCGAGAAATTTTACGCGGCGTCATTGCACGCGGATTGGGGTTACGTTGATATGGACACAAGACAACTCATAATTGATACGGCTGAGAAAATTTTTGCCGATCACTGTCAAAAAGGCCTGTTAGACGCAGCCGAGCAAGGCATCTTCCCGCAAGATTTATGGGGAAAGATTGTAGAAAACGGGTTTCACCAATTAGGTTCAGCGGGCAGTGGTACTAATGCCGCCGACCTTTACGCGTTTCTGAAAGTATGTGGCAGATATTCCGTGCCATTACCCATGGCAGAAGTACTGTTGTCTAATCAGTGGCTGGCCTCAGCAGCAACTGAATCAGGCTCGGACTTTGCCAGTATTGGTCGGTTAAACGACACCTCAATTAACCAAGTGCCGTGGGGACGCAAAGCAACAAAGGTGTTAGGTGTTGCAGCGGACAGCCATAAAGTACTGGTAATGGATGCGCCCAGTATCAACGAGCAAGGAAATAATCTTGCTGGGGAAGCCCACGACACCTTTTTGCTGGCGGGTATCGAGCGAGAAATTGAGTTAGAAGACTCGCCCTTCGCGCAAATGGCTTTGGCACGCACCAACTTAATGGCGGGTGGTCTGCAAGCCACATTAGATTTAGGCCTACAGTTTGCTAGTGAGCGCAGCCAGTTTGGTCGTTCCATCAGTAAGTTTCAGGCCATTCAGCACAGCTTGGCAGTTGTCGCTGCTGAGGTTGCAGCCGCGCAGCGTGCAGCGGATGCGGCGGTAGATGCGCTAGGCACTGACCGCTTCATAGATGAAGTGTCAGCCAGTAAGGCGCGAGTAGGCGAGGCAGTAGGCATTGTTGCTGAACAAGTACACCAGGTGCACGGCGCAATGGGCTTCACCTATGAGCATCGATTACACCACTTTACCCGCAGATTGTGGGCGTGGCGCGATGAGTGGGGTAATGAATTTTACTGGCAGGCGATGCTAGGGAGCCGTCTAGCGGCTATGGGTGCAGACAAAGTTTGGGGTTATATTGCTACTCGAGGGTAGCTAATTTTAGCAGCCCATACTTTGTACAGAGGAAGGGTTATGCAAGCTAACGAAAAATTTGAGATTCGCGGAATAAACCATTTGGCATTGGTCTGCCGTGACATGAAAAAGACAGTGGATTTCTATTCGGGTGTTTTGGGCATGCCTTTGGTTAAAACCATTGAGTTGCCACAAAATTCTGGCCAGCATTTCTTTTTTGATATTGGTAAGGGCGATCAGTTGGCGTTCTTCTGGTTCCCCGGTGCGCCGGAAAAGGTGCCCGGGGTGACCAATGCGAAATCTTTAGTTGGCCACGGCTCCATTACTTCTGCGCACGCTTCCATGAATCATGTTGCCTTTGACGTACCTGTAGAAAAAATTGCCGAATACCAAGAAAAGTTGGTGGCTGCGGGCGTGGAGGTTACGCCAGTGATTTTTCATGATGAGTCGGAAAACCAAGCCAGTCTCACCGATACAGACAGTACTTTTGTCAGATCTATTTATTTTAAAGATCCAGACGGAATTTTATTGGAGTTTGCAGCCAGCACCCGAGCGTTTAATGAGAACGATGTGAGTTGCGAGCCGGTGAGCTTAGACTGAATGGTCTCAACCCCTAAGTTCTATTGCTGAAGTGGTTTAGCGGGTGGTGTCAAATATGAGAGCCCGATGAGTGTTGAAGTCAAAGATGATCGCAAGCTTTTCTTTGCCTATTATTTTATGCCAGAGAAGCGTGAATACACGGAACTTAAACTCTATGTCGTGATGGAAGAATGTGATGCTGAGACTGATTGGTATTGTAATGTTGGCGCTATTCAGGGGATGGCACGGTTGGGATGGCGTGAGGGATCGAATTGGTTTGATGCAGGCTTGAGGGAAGGTGAGACTCGAGATAAGGCCCTTGTCATGCCTGAACAAGCGCAAGAGATTGCCAGAGGCATGGGGTTAGATGTCGGAGATGCTCATGACACACATATTACTGACTTTGCAAATGAACGCGGCTATCCACCAACCATGCTGCCCACGGACCACAATTATATAGAACGTATCAAAAGGGCAAAGGCCCGGCCCTGATCATCAGGATTATGATTTGGTGGCAAAGGCGCAGCGCGTTCTTGTATTAGTTCATGCGGGTGAGCTAAAGAACAAGCCAAAAAAAGGGCAGTAGACGTTAAGCCTGCTGCCCCTCATGTAGCCAATAAACTTAAAGTTTTAGACCAAAAGTTAACTGCAAAAAATCTTAGAAGTTAACAATCATCTTGCCAGTATTAGAACCCTTGAAGAGACCAATAAAGGCTTCCGGTGCCTGATCTATACCCGTGTAGACAGTCTCTTTTGTGATGATCTGTTCGCTGGTCACCCACTCTTCCATATCGCTTCGGAACTTGCCTGCTAGGTGATCAAAGTGATTCACAATAAATCCGCGCAGGGTTAGGCCCAGACCAATAGCCATAGACAAGTTGTTTGGGCCAGGGCGTGGTGATGTGTCGTTGTAGGTTGCAATAGCGCCACATAAAGCGATACGTCCGAAAGGTCGCATGCACATAATGGCTGCCTGCAGGTGCTCGGCGCCAACGTTGTCAAAGTAAACGTCCAAACCGTTTGGCGCTAACTCTTTTAGATGACCTAGAATGCTGCCGTCGTTGTAATTGAACGCTCGGTCAAAGCCTAGCTCTTTAGTCAGTAGCTCAACTTTATCGTCAGAACCAGCGCTGCCAATAACGGTGCAACCCTTCAACTTAGCGATTTGCCCAACAATGCTGCCTACTGCGCCAGCGGCGCCAGAAACAAATACTGTTTCGCCATCCTTGAGTGCGCCAACTTCTAGCAGCCCCACGTAGGCGGTCATGCCTGGCATGCCAATCGCGCCTAAGTATTCTGATGCTGGGGCAACAATGGTGCCTAAGCTCTGAATGCCTTGCGCAGATTCGGTAAATGCTTCTCTCCAGCCAAACGCGCTGCTCACGTAGTCGCCTTCTTTGAAATCTGGGCTAGCGGATTTAACCACTTGGCCAATGCAGCCGCCGGTGAGTACTTCGCCGATTTGAAAAGGTGGTACGTAAGATTTGCGGTCAACCATTCTGCCGCGCATGTAGGGGTCTACAGACATGCTCAGGTTTTTCACCTGAATTTGGCCGTCTTTTGGCTCCGGGGCTTCTATATCAATGATCTGAAAATCTTCGGGCTTAGGCATGCCGTCTGGGCGTGTTTTTAGTGCTACTGCTTTTGCTTGCATAGTATTTCTCTGCATCTCTCTGTGTATTTTTGGATTAGTGATTAGGTTATTCGTTAGAAATTGTAATTTCTTTGTCAGTTATGAACTCGAGTAGAGCTGGCTGACCGTTTTGTGTTGCCTCAATACCTCTTTTTAGGGCCGCAACAATGTCGTTGGGATCTGTTATTCGCTCACCGTAGCCACCAAAGGCTTTAGCCATTTCTGCGTAGTTGCCAGAAATATCGGTAGATCGATATTTTTCCGTAGACACCTGCATGATCGGTATTTCAATGGCCATGGAGAAGTTGTTGAACAAAATGGACAGTATTGGAATGTTCTCTCTAACCGCAGTTTCAAAGTCCATGCCGGTAAAGCCTATTGCTGCATCTCCCCAAACGTTGATACATAGTTTATCTGGTTCTGCTAACTTTGCACCCATGGCTAACCCTAAACCGTAACCCAATTGAGTGGTTTTACCCCAGCCAATATATGAAAGGGGGCTGGTAGCCTGCCAAAATGGTGTGGTTTGATCTCGTGGGCTGCCTGCGTCGTGGGTGATCACAACTTTATCTTTATCGACAATTCGGTCTAGTTCTGCGACAACTCTGTACGGGTTAATTGGCGCGTCGTTGTTGGTCAGTTTGGGTAACCACTCGCTCATCCACTCGGTTCTGATTTGAGTGATGCGCTCAGGCGCGTGTGCTCTAGCTATCGCAGGCTCTTTGGAATAACTTTCCATCGTTGTGCTCAGTGCTTGCAGGGTGAGCTTGGCGTCGCCAATCAGGCCGTGCTGGGCCGGAACATCTTTGTTTAAATCCATTGGGTCGAGGGTGGCGTGAATAATGGTTTTGCCTTTAGGCATCGAAACACCAAAAGCGGTTAGAGCGAAAGAAACCCCAATGCCGAGTATCACATCAGCTTCCTTTAAGTACTGTTTCACTGGACGAGGGTTGGCGCGCCCACCACTCCCTAATGACAGAGGGTGGTTTTCTGGGAATGCACTTTTACCCTCAATACTTGTGGTAACGGGAATATTCCAAGTTTCTGCTAGGGTTTTAAGCTCATCCCATGCTTTGGCGTAATGCACGCCTTGTCCCGCGTATATCACCGGGTTTTTGGCTTGCGCCAGTACTTTAGCTGCTGCGTCTACATCGCTGGGAGCGGGGCCAGTTTTGGCGCTGAACGAGGGTATGTATTCCCAGTCATCTGGCACGTCTTCGTTCATGACATCAAGCGGTACTTCTATCATCACCGGCCCCGGGCGGCCGTTACGCAATTGAAAAAAGGCTCGACGCATGATCTCAGGCACAGCCTTACCCATAGTGATAGGTTCAGCCCATTTTGTGATGTGCTGCATATTCATTGTGGAATTGAAGTTGGGGTAGTAGTGCGCCAAGCGGCGAGGGTAGCCGGCAGGGATAACCAGTAGCGGCACTGATTCCGAATAGGCCTGAGCTATGCCACCAAAAGCGTTTTCTGCGCCGGGTCCATGCTGCATGCAAAATACGCCGATCTTGTCGCCAGACGATAACCTAGAATAGGCATCTGCCATGTGCAGGCCAATACGTTCTTGGCGGACAATCACGGTGCGAATGTCGAGCTTAGCCGCAGCTTCAATCAATGGATTTACTGGATAGGCAAAAAGGATATCTACCCCCTCGGCCTTCATTGTGTGCGCAATGGCATCTACTACATTCATGGTTCCTCTCCTCTATCTTTTAACTCTCTGTTGTCGCTTTTTATTTTTTCGCTTTTCTTAAAGCGTGTTAAAGCGAGTTAAAACCAACGCTTTGGCTGGCCTTCAATCAACTTGGGATAATAGTGCCACATCCCACCCGCCGTTTGGCTAAAAAGGGTTAAAAGGCCAATAGAGCGTTGAGCTCCTTTAAGTTCAGATAAGTCGACATGTGGCCCAATTAGGGCGTAGAATTACTGTTGAACGGGGAGTTTGAGCTAAATCTAATATTTGCGTGCAGATAGAGGTGCTTTCGTTGTCGACGCGCAATGCGGTACAAGGTCTTTTTGAGCGCGGCACCGCGGTGGTTGAGTTTCCTTGAATGTGCCCCTTTTGATGGCGTGTCTTGTTGACTAAAAGTTACTATAAAACATATGCTTAGAGCCGACTTCTCTATGTAAGTGTTCTGCATACTATTGTACGCGTTTTGAACACTAAACCTTTTTTTAGAAGGTGTACGATTTGAACATGTTAGGCGATAGGTTGAGAATAAAGTTAAAAGGTGCGGGTTTTACACCCTCACGCTTCGCGCACGTTCTCGGTGAGACTCGTCAGACTGTAGACGGATGGTTGCAAAGAGGCGTACCTCCTCGCAAGTGCTTCAAAGTTGCACGGTTGCTAGACGTTAATCCTGAGTGGCTGGTGGTCGGTTCGTGCACCGACGAAACGTTGAAATCCCCTGAAACGGAGGCGTTTCTTCAAGGTTTTTCGCCAGAGCAAGTGGATGCTTTGCGAGTAATTATTAGGGCGTTTAGACGCCCACACTAATGGTTGTTAGTTCTTGCAAGCCTTCTTCCAATCTTTCCTTAGTTTTTCTTGGTAGACTTCAATTAGAGTCATTAATCCAGGTCATTAACCAAAGCACTTAGTGAACTAAAGTCTCTTCTTAGTTCGCCTTTTTGTCTTCCCTCCAAGTCGTTGTAAGAAAGGTTTTCCCGAAAGTCTGACTTTAGCGCACCAACTATCTGCGAATTTTCGTACGCCTTAGCTTTACTGGTCGTAAATTCATGGCGGCGATAAAAGACTAAAAGAAGAACAAAAAAAGAGGCTTTTGACAGCCTCTTTCTCAATCAATGAAGCAGCCTAGGCCGCTTCACTTTGCTACATCTCAGTTAGAACTGATTCATAGTGTTTGCTGCGCCGCCAGCCAGTAGTGCCTTTTCACCAAGGAAGTATTCCTTGTGATCGTCACCAACATTTGAGCCAGCGAGATCTTGGTGCTTAACAGAAGCCAAGTTCTTGCGGATCTCTTGACGCTGTACGTCACGCACATAAGCCAACATACCTAAGTCGCCAAAGTAGCCCTCTGACAATACGTCAGTGGACAAGGCTGCTGTGTGGTAAGTAGGCAGTGTGATCAAGTGGTGGAAAATGCCCGCTTCTCTGGCAGAGTCTGCTTGGAAGGTGCGAACTAATGCATCTGCAGCGGCTGCCAATTCAGTGCTGTCGATGGCAACGTTCATCATGCCCATAGCGTCTTCTGCGGGATCAGGGTATGCAGATACGTCTTTGCCTGCGTCCTTCCATTCTGTGTAAACCTGCTCACGGAACTTCAGTGTCCAGTTAAACGAAGGCGAGTTGTTGTAAACCAGTTTGGCTTCTGGGCGTACTTCGCGAATAGCGTTTACCATGTCAGCAATTTGCGAAACGTTTGGCTTTTCTGTTTCGATCCACAGTAGATCGGCACCGTGCTCTAGGCTTGTGATGCAGTCCAGTACGACACGGTCGAAACCGGTGTCTTCTTTAAATGCATACAAGCCGTTGTCTAGACGCTTTGGCTTTGCAAGCTTGCCGTCTACACGAATAGTGATGTCGCCGTCTTGTAATTCAGAAACGTCAGCTACTGGCTCAGTGTCGAGGAAGTCGTTGTACTTGCTGCCAAGGTCGCCCGCTTGAATTGACACAGGGATCTTTTGCGTAAGGCCAGCGCCTAGGGAGTCTGTGCGCGCAACAATAATACCGTTGTCTATGCCTAGTTCTAAGAATGCGTAACGTACTGCGTTGATCTTAGAAACGAAATCTTCGTGAGGGACCGTCACCTTGCCTGCTTGGTGCCCACACTGCTTTGCGTCGGAAACTTGGTTTTCAATTTGAATTGCACATGCACCTGCTTCAATCATGCGCTTGGCAAGTAAGTAGGTGGCTTCTTCATTACCAAAGCCTGCATCAATGTCAGCAATAATTGGCACTACGTGTGTTTCATAGTTGTCAATACGCTGAATGACAGAATCTGCGTCGCCGCCGTTAGCGCGAGCTTCATCTAATTCAACAAACATATGACGTAGTTCACGCGCATCAGCTTGCTTCAGGAAGGTGTAGATTTCTTCGATTAAATCAGAGACTGAAGTTTTTTCGTGCATGCTCTGATCAGGTAAAGGACCGAACTGTGAACGTAACGCTGCAACCATCCAACCTGACAAGTAGATGTAGCTACGGTCTGTGGTTTGCTGGTGCTTCTTTACGCTCATCATAACTTGCTGGGCAACGAAACCGTGCCAGCAACCTAAAGATTGTGTGTACTTGCTAGAGTCAGCATCATAGTTGGCCATATCTCGGCGCATAATGTCGGCAGTGTACTGCGCGATTTCTAGGCCAGTTTTGAAGCGATTTTGAAGCTTCATGCGTACTGCGTACTCAGCGTTAATTGCGCTCCACTCTTGCTTTGCGCCGACGGTTGTTCGTGTCTGTTCGATCAGATCCAGATAAGATGACATGGTTAATCCCTCAATTAATGTTCACGGATTTCAGAGAAAGTTGAACGGCCATGGGCTGTGCCACCTCTGAATTGGGCGGCAAATTAACAGTAGGGCCTAGGGAATAAAATGGAATAATTCACAAGCAATATATTCCATATAGGAAGGTATGGTTCTAGGTTACGCGAATGTAAAAGATACCGGCTGAACCGCTAAGCGACTGCGAACTTTATTTCGCCTAGTTGGGCAAAATCTGCGCTATAACGGCCCGGTGTGGCCGGTACCATTGGTCCAATTGTGCCAGTAATGAGGAACTGTTCAGGCCTAATCTCATAACCTTGGTCCAGTACTTCATTTATTAGCCATGTCAGCGCGTCTAGTTGACCTGCCATTATTGCGCCTGCTTGGACGGAATAGAGTTCCTCATCATTTTGCCGCTGGCGTATTTGAGTGGTATCAATATCAGCGCTGATTCTGGATGACACTTGGGTACCCCGAATAAATCCGTAGCTTGCTGAGTTAGCGGCGATGAGGTCTATGCCATTGGGACGCTCAGCTAGATTAGGCGCGGCCAGTTCGATCACTGGCATATAGGCTCTGATGTACTCGGCGACATTATCTACTGTTACTGCAGTGTTAATCGTTTTGCCGACGATAAAGCCAATTTCAGTTTCAAATAATACCGGCCTGTCTAATACCAAAGTGCTGTCAGCCTCTTGGGCACCCTTGGCGAACAGAACGCCGACAATGCCTGCTTCAAGGCCCATCGCTTGCTGTGCCTGCTGCGCAGTGACAGCGGCCTTAAATCCCACTATGTCGCCCCATTTCTGTGATTGCGTCAACTGGCTCACAAACTCTTTTTGTATCGCGTAGGCGTCAGTAACGCTGGCGCTGGGGTGTTCAATGCTCAGGTTGGGATAAGGTTGACCATTTAGAAGCGATGTTAGAAGCCTGTTTGACCAATCAAGCATGGGGTCTCTCCGTTATAATCTAGATGTTGTTCACATATTGCCTGCACAGCTGTGAGCTATGCAAAAGTAAGGTTTTGAATTAAGCCACTTTAGCAAATAAATCTGGGCTTCTGCAGTTTTGCTCAGGAGCTGAGGTTTAAACTTAGCTGCACGTTGCAAAGGCGCTCTGGTTAAGCGCACTAGACAGCGTACAGTCTTTGGGCAAAGAAGGACGCCAATGACATGAAAGACGCCCCCGTGCATACTCGATTTATAAATAGCGTAACCGGGGTTCAGTTTTATCACCGCACTCCATACCCAGCGTGGCGTGCATGTGCACTTAGACTATTCGTCTCAGTTATAGAACCAGACTCAGACACTGGGCAAAAACATAGACAAGCATTGAAAGAGGGCTTTACAGCTAAATTGCTGAGAGTCGAAATTTAGGAATCGTGATGACCGAGCAAACCTCAAATAGAGCGCAACGCTTACTCAAGTTGTTAGAATTGAAGCAAATTGAGGAAAATCTTTACCAAGGCTTCAACGAAAAAGAAAACGGCTCACGGCTTTTTGGTGGGCAAGTTTTGGCGCAGGCTGCTATGGCAGCTTACAGAACGGTACAAGATGTCCATGTGCATTCGCTGCATGCTTACTTTTTGCGTGCGGGTAATGTCTCGCGCCCGGTCTTATATGAGGTGGAGCGTATTCGCGATGGCCGTTCATTCACAACCCGCCGAGTGGTTGCTATTCAAAATGGTTTGGCTATTTTTAATATGGATATCTCTTTTCAGGGCGATGAACTAGGCCTAGACCACAGCTCGCCAATGCCCAATGTGCCGCTGCCTGACGAGTTGCGTAGTGATCGAGACGTTGCTCTGAGTTTGGGCGGACCCAAAGCGGACCCACGCCTAAGCCCTATGGCGAAAATTGAAAGACCGTTTGAGATCAGATCTGTTTTTGAACTGGGCAGTGATGCATGGGGAGAAAATAGATTTTGGAATCCGGCGTGGATTCGCTTCCTTGAGCCTTTGGACGGTACATCATCTGATGCTTCTACAGACAACGACTTCCAGCGGCAGCTGATGTCGCGCTGTTTGCTAGCCTACGCCTCGGACATGGGGTTGGTCTCAACTGGAAATTTGCCCCATCAATCCGACGTGGACCGCTCGCAACTGCAAATGGCCAGCTTAGATCATAGTATTTGGATTCACCGTCCGGTGCCCATGGATCAGTGGCTACTGTTTCACAAGCGCACTTCAACGGCTCAGGCGTCTCGAGGCATGGTGCACGCTGACTTTTTTACCGCAGACGGTACGCTCATTGCTTCAGTGACTCAGGAAGGTTTGATCCGCATAACTCAGTGAAGTGAGCTAGAAGTAGGATTGTTCCAGGACTTTGAGGCGGACTTCCTTCGTGTAACTTGCAAAGAGCAATGCGGCGCCTAAATCATCCGAGAGCTTGATGTGAGTTGCATCTAAGCGCACTTGATTCCAAGTGGGATCAACTCCTTGCCATTGCCCATTGGCTAATACCTCGTTCCAAGCATGAAACATGAAGCTCGGTTGGTTGCCATTGCTATAAGCAATACCAAAAACTGTCCTAGCCGGTAGTCCTGCTGCCCTGGCCAATGTTGTAAATAAATCAGCGAAATCTGTGCATTCGCCCTGGCCTAAGGCCAAGGCAGTTAACACCGAGCCTGCTGGTTGATTGTCGGCGTAGGTCAATTGCTGGTGGGCTGTGGTGACTAGCGCGGCTATCAGTGCGGAATCGGTGGCGGGCTTATCCATAGATTCTAGGATGCGGATAATCTTCTCGTTCTCAGCAGGTATTCTCAGTGTGCTTTGGACGAACGCATTTGCGTCGCTGGCTGAAATGTCACTGGATTTTGTGTGGGTCAATGTAGGCGGCAAGTTCAAAGCTTCTAAAGAAGTTTGTCCACTTGCCGTGAGCGCAAGTTTTAGATGTTTGAGGTGCTCGTGCTTTTTCAAACGTTCATCTAAAGGGATGGAATGTTCGAAAATATGCCGATCGTCCAAGGATTTGATGAGCGGATTGACAGCTGTGGCCAGTTCCTCGGTGCTGCGATTGACAATAAAGACATTGGAAATAGTGGCTCTAATGGCCAGCATATCCGGGTCCAAATAGGTTGTACTAGTGGAGCCTTCTTTGGGGTTTTCGAAGACGTAGCCATCGTCGCCCTGACTTAACAGCGATCTTTTGTTCTCGCCAATGGATAAATTTTCAAAATTTATAAACGCGGTAGTAAATATTGTGCCTGGCTTTGCCGCTTTAGTGAGCAGTTGGATCTCTAATGCCAATTGATCTCTAAGGCTAAATTGCCAATCCAAGCGCAGGGGTTCCACGTTGCCTTGGCGCGCTAGAGTGCCCACATAGTGTTCGTCAGATAGGTCGACCTGAATGCTCGTTGTATTACTCGCCGAGGCGCGGGTGTAGTGCGCAGAGGTCAGTTGGTATGGTCCAGTGCCGGCAAAGGTCAAGTGCTGGGTAATCTTTGTCGGCAGTCCGCCTATGGGTTGAAACACCGTTAACGTATCCAGCGCCCACTGACCTTTCTCAGTGTACTCAACGGAGCTGCGCATAAAGCCAGTGTGTGTGCCTGATTGTTCAATCTTGTACCACGCACTGCCGATCATTGAATGGGCGACCTGCTCTACAGGCGGCCTAGCGTCATAAATTTTTGTGTAAAGAAATGTTGCCATGCCGAGCACAAAAATAGCGGTGATTAAGGTGATTGCTCTGTGCTGCATGGTTATGGAGGTCTCACTAAAGGGCGCTTTCAGATTTGGCTGGTGGTTGCGTGAGTTACTGGTTTGCCAATTGGTTTGGCAAATGGTTTTCTAATTGGTTTGCTAGGCGGTAGATAGTATATTTTTTTTGCGCCAATTACCTAAGTGAAGAGTTTTCGCCAAGTATTGTTTTTCATTAACTCACTAATGTGCGAGAACTTGTAATTACCCTTTGCCAATGCGGTCAGGTCAGGCAAAATTCCACTTTAAGCAAAAGTCTGTGCGTTCCGGTGCGGATAAGCTATATCAAGTTAGGATTCCATGGAAAACGAGACAACTGATTTTATTCGACAACGTATTCAGTCTGATATTGAGGGCGATGTTTTATCCCAAGGCGTAGTTACGCGTTTTCCGCCCGAGCCTAATGGCTTTTTGCATATCGGCCACGCCAAGAGCATTTGCCTGAACTTTGGTGTTTCAGAGCAATTCAGTGGCACAACTTTTTTACGTTTTGACGACACAAACCCGCAGAAAGAAAGCGAAGAGTTTGTTGAGTCGATTAAAGCCGATGTGGCGTGGTTGGGGTTTTCTTGGGGTGCGTTAACTCATGCGTCGGACTATTTCGAACAAATTTATCAGTACGCCGTAGACCTGATCAGCAACGGTAAGGCCTATGTCTGCTCTCTTGATGCCGAGCAAATGCGTATTTCTCGCGGGACGTTGACGGAACCTGGCACTAACAGCCCCTTCAGGGACCGCAGTGTTGAAGATAATTTGGATTTGTTCCAGCGTATGCGCGCAGGCGAATTTGCAGATGGTGAGCATATCGTTCGGCTGAAAATCGACATGGCGTCCCCCAATATCAATTTGCGTGACCCTGCCATTTATCGCATCCGACATATTGCTCATCAGCGTACAGGCGACGCTTGGTGCATTTACCCCATGTACGATTTCACCCACTGCATTTGCGATGCGTTGGAGGGGATTTCTCACTCCCTGTGTACGCTGGAGTTTGAAGATCACCGTCCGCTCTACGATTGGGTACTGGACAACATTGAGTTGAATTACCACCCGCCGCAAATTGAATTCTCTCGTCTAGGCCTAGAGTACACGGTGATGAGTAAGCGCCTATTGCACCGCTTAGTGGACGAAAAATTAGTTTCGGGTTGGGACGACCCACGCATGCCAACCATTGCTGGCCTACGTCGCCGGGGCGTAAGAGCTGCGGCAATCCGTGATTTTTGCGCGCGCATAGGTATCACTAAACAAGACAATACGGTGGAGATGAACCTGTTAGATTTTTGCATTCGCAAAGATCTGGAAAGTAGTGCGCCTCGAGGGATGGGCGTGCTGGAACCGCTGAAGGTTGTGCTGACCAATTTCCAGGATGACATCGAACTTGAAGGCCCTTGGCATCCGCAAAATGCAGATTTGGGCACGCGCAAATTACCGTTTAGTCGCGAGTTGTGGATTGAGCAGTCAGACTTCTCAGAAAACCCACCGGGTAAATGGAAGCGTCTTTCGCCGGGTGAAATGGTGCGGCTGCGCTATGCATTTATTATTCGCTGCGATGGAGTTGAATACGATGGCGACGGTAATGTTGTGCAACTTAATTGCACTTACTTTCCTGATTCCAAGAGCGGCGAAGATACCTCTGGATTGAAACCCAAAGGGGTAGTGCACTGGGTCGATGCTAAGCAAAGTGTTGCAGTAGAGGTGCGAGATTACGACCGCCTCTTTAATGTGCCTAGTCCTTCTGCTAAAACCTTTATTGACGACATCAATGAGCAGTCGTTGACCACACTTCATGCCATGGTCGAGCCTGCAATGATGGCATTGGGCGAGCAACATTTTCAGTTTGAGCGCCAAGGGTATTTCTGCAAGGACTCTGAGCTGCCAGGCGTATTTAATAAAACAGTGAGTTTGCGCGAAGGCTTCTAAATCTTTTTGCGAATCGCATGGCTTAAATACAAGCGTCAACACAAGCTGGAATAGAATGCGTGAACAGATCGCGTGAAACTTATGGTGAGGGTTAGGTGATGCAGCAATCAGTCACAGTCATGGAAGTCAGCCCCAGAGATGGCTTACAAAATGAAGATGTAATTCTCAGCACTGAACAGAAACTCAGTTTGGTAGAGGGCGCTATTGCCGCCGGTTGTCGCCGTATAGAAGCCACCAGTTTTGTGCATCCCACTCGCGTTCCGCAGATGGCCGACGCCGAAGCACTGTGCGCCATGCTGCCAGATACAGACAATGTTCGTTATACCGGGCTGATTCTTAATGAGCGCGGCTACCGGCGTTTAAGAGACACCAAGACAATTCATGAAGCGGGGCTAGTGATTCCTGCCACCGATACCTTTGGTCTGAAAAATCAGGGCCTAAATGTGGATAGCGCAGTAGCCATGGCGACTGAGGTAATTCGTGATGGCGCACAAACCAATTTCCCCGTGCAGGTTACCATTGCTGTTGCCTTTGGTTGTCCGTTTGAGGGCGAGGTAGACCTTAAGCAATTGCTCGATACTGCTCAGCGACTCGCTGATGCGGGGCCGGTGGAATTGGCGCTTGCTGACACAATTGGTGTTGCTGTGCCCACTCAAGTGCGCGAAGCCTTCACTCAGCTCAAAGATAAATTAGGTGAGCTGCCATTGCGCGCCCATTTTCATGACACGCGCAATACTGGCATAGCCAATGCCTATGCCAGCGTGCTAGCTGGGGTGTCTGTATTGGATGCCAGCATCGGCGGTATTGGAGGCTGTCCTTTTGCGCCGAATGCCAGTGGCAACATTGCGACTGAAGATCTGGTGTATATGCTCAATGGCGGCGGTATTGCCCATGGCGTAGAGCTAGCGAAACTGCTCGATACCGCCTCATGGTTGCAAGAGGTGTTGGCAAAACCCTTACCGTCAATGATGTTAAAAGCCGGTGTCTTTCCTCCTGAATGAAACAGCGAAATAAAATAGCTAACTGAAACCGTGAAATAAAACAGTGACCTAAGCCAAAAAATAAGAGCCTGTGTTTGACGTTGTTGGTTAACGGCCTAAAGGGGTAAAGTTGGCGCTGGTTTATACCGGGTATCCCATGTTAGAGCTAAGACCAAACTGTGAACGTTGCGATGTTGATTTGCCGCCTGCATCGAATCTTGCGTACATTTGTTCATTTGAATGTACTTTTTGCCAAGGTTGCGCGGCTCATTTAAGTAACTGTCCAAACTGCGGGGGTAATTTAGTCTCTCGCCCAGTTCGCCCCGATGCTCTATTGAATAAATTTCCAGCCTCCACTCAACGCGTGAGAAAAGATCATGAATGACTCTACCCATGGATTTTTTGGCCATCCTGTTGGCCTAAAAACTTTATTTTTGACCGAGATGTGGGAGCGCATGTCTTTTTACGGCATGCGTGCCTTGCTGGTTTTGTACATGACTGGTGTGGTCACCGGCGTAAATGGCGGACTGGGCTGGTCACAAATGGAAGCCCAGGCGATTTACGGTATTTATGTGGGCATGGTCTATTTTATGGTGGTGCCCGGCGGCTGGGTTGCCGACAACCTTATAGGGCACCAGCGCGCTGTACTGTATGGCGCAGTGATCATTGCTTTGGGACATTTAACCTTAGCTGTACCCATTGAGCATTCTTTCTTCCTCGGTCTTGCGCTTGTTGTACTAGGCACGGGGTTATTGAAAGGCAATATTTCTACCATCGTCGGTAAACTCTATGTCGCGGGTGATGAGCGCCAAGATTCTGGATTTACCATCTTTTATATGTCGATCAACATTGGCTCCCTTATTGGTTATGGCATTTGCGGTTACCTAGGGGAAAAAGTAGGTTGGCACTGGGGCTTTGGCGCAGCCGGGTTGGGTATGATTTTTGGCGTGATTCAGTACATTCGTAGTCGCCACTTGCTGGGTGATGCCGGCGCGCAACCCAATCCAATGTCTGAGGAACGGCGCAAGAAGTTGATGGCTGCTACTCAGATTGTCCTTGGTTTAGTTGTAGTTTTATTTGTTCTGGTATTAACCGGGGTTATCACAGTTGCGCCGACAGTGTTTGCCGAGAATTTCGCCTACTTCCTAACCACTCTTGCCGGTGTGTACTTCATTTATTTGTATTTCTTCGCTGGACTCAATGTCGCTGAGCGAAAGAACATCACTCTGCTATTTTTGTTGTTTGTGGCGGCAGCGGCTTTTTGGTCGGGTTTTGATCAGTCCGGTGGTTCACTGAACATTTTTGCTCGTGACTATACCGACCTCACTTATTTTGACTTCACCATGCCGGTTTCCTGGGTACAGTTCATCAATCCAATCTATGTAGTCATTTTTGCCCCGGTGTTTGCCGGTATGTGGGCTCAGTTAGCGCGGCGAAATTTGGACCCATCGCTGCCTTTGAAGTTTGTCATTGGTTTAGTTTTTATGGGCATTAGCTTTCTCATCATGTTGGTGGCGGTGGACTTAGCATTAGAGTCCGCGCCCATTGGGTTGCAGTGGCTGTTGCTCACATACTTGTTTCAGACTTGGGGCGAGTTAGCGCTCTCACCAATCGGATTGTCTGCGTTTGCTCGTTACTCACCGAAGAAATACGTGGGCCAAATGTTTGGATTATGGTTCTTGGCGTCTGCCATTGGTGGGGTTATGGCTGGGTTGTTAGGGGGCGAAGCATTGGGCGATGGACTCTCCAGCATGTCGCCAGTCTTTAGTTATATGATTAAGTACTACTTCATCATAGCGGCTGTCTTAGTTGTCTTGTCCTACGTTGTAGGTAGAAAACCCAAAGATGCCCAAGCATCTGAATAGACCTCTGGGCTGAATCCGGAAAAGACTCAAACTGAGATCAGCGGTGATCTCAGTTTAGGCTCCAGTAGTGGCGCCGGTTGTGAGTACACAACTCGTCTATGAGTTGACCCGCTCTTCTTTATTTAAGGCGCGAGTTAGGTCGTGAGAGGGCTAAAACTGGCCTAGCGGGCAGTTTTACATGACCGGCGGTAGCGACTAATTTCTCTAAATCTAGTGGAATAACTATTCGTAGTTGGAGGTTCTTTTGCCTCGATAATGGATAAGGATTCCGTCATGCAACCCGTAATTAGAAGAATAAAAAGATCAGACGCCAGTGAAATGCAGGCCGCCGTTTTAGAGTCAGTAGGGCATATTCGCCCATGGTTGGATTGGTGCACACCCAGTTACCGTTTGAGCGATGCGGTGAGATGGACTGAGGAAGCTGCATCAAAATGGCAAGAAGGGTCGGATTACCGCTTTGTCATTGAAGATCCAGAATCGGGTTTAATGCTCGGTTCGGTGGTCATCAGGAATGTATGTGGACCCTATCGTATTGGTGATTTAGGTTATTGGCTTCGCAAGCGCGCGTTAGGTCAGGGGAACTGCACTATGGCCGTGAAATTGGCTATCGAATACGGTTTTGAACAGCTTGGCTTTGAGCGCATTGAGATGAGAGTTCTGCCTGAGAATGAATCCAGTAATGCCATTGCCTTTAGGTTAGGGGCTTCATTTGACGGGCTTCAAGCAAATAAGATCATTCATAAGGGTGTAGCAAAAATGGCTAATTGCTACTCTTTTAATGCTCCGGTTTCCTGTAGAAATATCTACCAAAAGGCTGACATAGTGTTAGTCGATACTAACGTTCAAAGTGTCAGTGGGTTTTGAGCGCCTTCGCTGCGCGTTGTCATTACCCAGCACCGATCAGCTAGTTACAACTGTCAGCTCTGAGAAATGCGAGATAAAAAGCGGTCTACTCACCGCTTCAGGACGCGACCAACCTCAAGTTCATTTAGTGAGGGTAAATGCTTTGTGTTTACCATGATTTATTCGATACCCGGAATACAGTAGGGCCGCTAACAGCGCCGGAATAATAGTGGCAGGTGAGTCCATAATACCGAGCCACATAACAACGTTTGCATCCACCTGACCTGGAATAGCTTTGGCTGGAAAACTGATTAAATCTAGCACTATGCCGGCAATCAGGGTGCCAATGGCGCGGTCAGCTTTAGCAAAAAAAGCTCTAGCTGCATAAAGTATTCCCTCTTGGCGTACGCCGAATTTAGCAGCGTTTTCATCGGCTATATCAGCTAACGCTGACATTACGCTGATGTTGAGTACGGAAAGACTGGCGCTGCCCAACGCATGACAAACTAAAATAGACGGAAAAAGTTTGTCACTGCCATTTTCGGGAAATAGACCCAGCATGCGCAGGCACACCGGCAGCGCGTCGAACACACCATAGCCCAATGTGGCTATGACGATTGAGGCGCGTTTGTCGAAGCGTTTGTGGATGTAAAATGTCAGTAGGAAACCTGCGATATAGCCGCTGACACTGCCAATAATAAACCACCTTATTTGATCAGATACCAATTCCCAGAAATAAAGGTTCATATAGTTATTGAACGAAGCACGCATGCCTATTGTGACGCTCAAAAGCAATAAGCCCAAAAGCAAATACATATAGTTAGGGTTTTGTAGCGCTTGCTTGAGGTCCGTAAAGAGAGCGGGCATGCTGAACGGCTCAGTGGACTCGGCAGGTTGCGAAAGTGTTGGGATTCGGTCTCGGGTGAACCAGGCGCTGATATAAAGGCAGATGACTACGACGACACTGGCGACCAAGCCGAAGTCTTGGTAAGCCTCGAGCTTGAGTAGGCCGTTGGCCTGCTCGGCTGTTGCGTAAAAGAAAAAGGTTAGGCCAAACCAGTGAGCGCTGGCGGCGCCTATGTAACCGCCAAAGTTGTTGTAACTCATGATGGTAGAGCGTTCGTGATAGTCCTTAGACATTTCGCCGCCAAAGGCAAGATGGGGAACAAAGAACAACGTCATGAAAAGATGAAGTAATACTGAGAAGCAAATTAACCAAAGAAACAATTCAGTTGTTTCTAACCCGGCGGGTGGTGAGAAAATCATATAAAAAGACAGAGCTGCCGGTATTGGTGCAGTGAGCATGAACGGGTGCCGCCGGCCCCATTTCTTATTGCGCAGGCGGTCGGACCAAGATCCCACGAGCGGATCTGTTACTGCGTCAACGATCAGCGCGATGGTTGGGCCAAGACCAGCGAGCGTGGCGGGCAGGCCTAAGACTTGGTTGTAGTAGAGCATTACCAAAAAGCTAAATGAGTAGAGGCAAATGTTTTCTGCAGCTGTGCCTAAACCAAATAACGTTTTAGTCCTAATAGGAATTTTTACTGTGTGCATTAGTTCTCTCTCCGCCCACTTTAGCCTAGGTACTAAGACACATTGGTCTCACTAAAACAGATTGCGCTCATTGGTGAATGCTTGGTTAAAAAAGGCGCAACTGTACCGATCGCACCAGCTCTCGAACTGCCAGTTTTCCAAAAAAGCCCCGTGGCCGCCATGATCAACCCAGTCCAAGGAAATTGAGCCTGGCAGGTTGGCATAATGTTTGGCAGGTATAATTGGGTCGTCCCCCGCTGCCAAAATTTTCGCGTTTACCCCTTCAAGCGCGCCTTTACTTAAATCATAGGCTGCAAAGTAATCATCGGTATTGGTGTACTCGGTATGATACTTAACAAAATAGTCTGTTAGCGAGGTTACGGACGACAAGTTCATAGCATCTTTAAAGTTATAGAGTTGTGGGAAAGCAGCCTGCTTTTTAACCCAAAGATCTCGCCATTTACGCATAAAATATTGTTCATAGATTATGTTGCCACTGATTTTAAGCATTGTTTCTTCAGGGCTCAGTGCTGGGCAGATAGCCAATGTGGCAAGGTCTGGTATCTGCTTGGCAATGCGTAGCGCGAAGTTTCCGCCCATGGAATAGCCAATTAGACCTGCAGGGGCTTGCGGGAATTCACTTACCAAAGTTCTTACTAAGGCCACAACCTCGTCAATGAGGGCCGAATGAAAGAGTCCACTATTCAGATGCGCGGTATCACCATGGTCTCGTAAGTTGATTCGCGCCACGTTAAAGCCGCCCTGCCATAGGGTATGGGCGCCTGAGAGCACGTAAGTTGATTCAACATTACCTAACCAGCCTGGGATCATCATGATCAAAGGCGTTTGGTTCGAGTTAATTTTTTGAAAGTTTGTGTGCACAACGAGCTTCACGCCGGCCACATTCATTTCCCGTACCTGGGCTTGTGCTAAAAACTCTGCTTGCCACTTTGGCTTAAGGAGTTTCCGCCCCATACTGGAAAAAATGGTTTGCGCGTGTGGGTTTCTTAACCCCAATGGGGGTCGAAAAGGTTCGTTGAAAAATTCCGGTAGACGCTGGTGCTCTGGTTTATGCTCGCTCATGGTGTGTGACTAACTTCTGTTGTGCTTTGGGTTATTGGTGCGTCTCTAAGGTTGGGTAGGTCTGAGTATATTCGCTCTCCATGAAAACCGTTTTTCTCGAGCATTTTAATTATTGAGTTTGGGCCAGCCAAATGCGCTGCGCCGACCAAGACAAAATAATTCTCATTGGTGTTGAGATAGTCAGCAATTTTTTTGCTCATGCCCACGTTGCGTTGATCTAGTAACTGCTCTGAAAAATCGCGCAAAAGTTTGGAGCTGCCATTTTGCTCTGCTACGAGTTTTGCCATAGTCGTGTCGTCACCCTTTGCCCAAGCTTGCACGAGGTTACTGGCCACTGTTTCGATTTCATCGAACTGCTTTACGGTATCCATTAGCACGGCAATTTGCGTTTCCATGGATTGGGCGAAAAGAAAGCCTAACTGAAGGTCTAAGCTCTCTAACTGTAGTATGTCTTCGGGCGCTTTGTTTTTTGAAAAATGCTCTTCTACACCCAGTTCCGGGTCATAGCCCAGTGCAATAAAACCCATAAGCGACAGTTGGGTATAGACCATTGCAGGCTTATAGGGTTGGAGGGATTGCAGCGGTACGCCATACAATGCAGCGGTACGTGCCAACCGGCTGTAGTCCAGCGCACTGAGGCTTTCGCGCAGATAGCGATGCTTGGTCAGGCGCGCTGCCGCTTGGGTTTTTGCGTATATTTCGCTTGGGCTAATCTGATCAGTGTTTACTTCTAAAACCAGTTTGTTGCTCAGTTTGAATGCTTGCTCGTATTGGGTGGGTAAAGGGTAGAGGCCCTGCTTAAGCAGGTGTAGGGAACCGGCAAGGTAAAGTGTGCTGGTATTGGAAGTGAAACGCCAAAGGAACAGTGGGTGGCGCCGCGTATTTGCTTTCAGCTCGCTTGCCTGGGTGATGGGCACGTTATCCATGCGCACTAATTCACAATACCCCTGCGGGTGAATTTCTGTAGTGGCTGTTTTACATTTGTCGTTAGCGGCCAAGGCTGCGGCAGTTCTGTTTGGTTGTGGGCCGCTGGTATATTCGATGCTGGGCTGGGCGGTATGAATGGCGATCGATTCGTGACTTTCGGCGAACGCGCTGCCGTAGAGCAGCAAGTTGATAGAGAGTAATGCTAATGCCGGTACTAATGCCTTTATTAATGTCAGTGCGAATGCCTTGGACTTAGTACTTCTCAGAGCTCTTTCAAACATATTTTTAAGTCGTTGATTTTGGCTGGGTCTGGTCAAATTATGCGTCTTATGCTTCCGCATCTTGGCCCAGATCTTCCGGAGTTTCGCCAATTGCTGTGACGGCATCCATAATCAAGTTGGCGATAGTCTGCAGTTGCGCGACATCTGCGCCACGAATCACGAGGTTCGTGCCGTAGCGCTCGTCGCGAAAAAACGGATAACTACCCACATCTGCATCCGGGTGCTGGTCTTGGATTTTGGCCAGGGCATCAGCAATGGAACTTTCGCCGGTAAATGCGCGAACGGTATGGCTGTGAATAACGGGACCACTTTTTAGCTGGCCTTCTAGACTTGAAAGCATGCCTTGCATGACCGATGGAATACCCGCCATAACGTGGACATTTTCCATAGCAAAGCCCTGTGGCCCACCAGACGGATTATCTATTAAGGTTGCGCCTACTGGCACACGCGCCATCAACAGGCGTGAGGCCATGATGTCATCCGGCGCAGGCCGTTTGCGTATACGCACCGCAATATCGGGGTGTTCTATGAGTTCTACGCCGAAGGCCTTAGCAATACACACTGCGGTAATGTCATCGTGGGTTGGTCCAATGCCACCGGTAGTGAAGACATAGTCAAACTCATGTCTGACTTCATTTACGGTATCGATGATGGTTTTTTCAATGTCTGGAATAACTCTGCAATGCCTAATTTGAATACCCCATTTGCCTAATGTTTTAGCAATGTGATTGAGGTTTATATCTTGAGTCCGGCCTGAAAGAATTTCATTGCCGATAATCAGAACACAGGCTGTGACCGCATCTTGCATATCAGTATCGCTTTTTGTTATTGAGTTGTATTTGTAGTTTAGCAGATGCCTAGGGGCGCACTTTAGGCATTTGTGCATAAACTGGCATTGGCTATTTTTTGCAAAAAACCGGCTTGCTTTATTTATTGGAAAAAGCTGGCTTGCGCTTGGCGGCAAAAGCTTTGCGGCCTTCCTTATAGTCTTCGCTGTTGAAACAGGCGTCTACCATGGCGCGCACTTGGTTAACTTCCTCGGCTCGACTGTCTCGCTCCCAAGCATTGACTGCTGCCTTGGCGGCTTTCACCGTAAGCGGCGCATTAGCGGCTATATTGAGTGCGTACTCCATGCAGACTTTTTCTATCTCTTCGCGCTCGTGAATAAAGTTAACAATGCCCATTTCTTTGGCTTCAATAGCTGGCATAAAACGTGCCGAAAACATGATGTCTCTTGCATTGCTTGGACCCACTAACCGTGCCAGCTTGGCCAAGCCCTCGTACTCGTAACCCAAGCCGAGCTTTGCAGCAGGTATGCCAAAACGCGAGTCTGGTGTGGCAAATCTGATGTCTGCGGACAATGCTGTAGCCAGCCCGCCGCCAATGCAGTAGCCCTCTATGAGTGCTATGAGCGGCTTTTCGATTTTGCTCAGCCAGTGGGTAGCACGCCCAGCAATCTGCCCATAACTTTCGCGCTGCTCTGAGTTGGCGCGCTTTTCGTCGAATTCGGAAATGTCCGCGCCGGATACAAAGGCCTTGCCGCCTGCGCCGCGCATAATGATCACCCGAACTTCGTCATTGCCAGCAAAATGCTCAAGAATGTCGCCAATGCCCTGCCACATCTCTAGAGATAGAGCGTTGTGCCGCGCCGGATTATTAAAAGTCATCCAGCCAATACCGTCGGCAATGTGGGCTTGCATGCGTTGTGTTGAAAGCTCTAGTGACATATCTATCTCTTTTAGTTTTCTTCTATACTATTCTCATGGGCGAGGCGGTTACGCGGCCCTTGAGAACACCCTGTGAGTCAATGCACAGATGAGTTTGTTCTCCACCTGTGACCTGACCGTAAAAAGTACGTCAGGAATGCTTTCAATAACAATCAAAAGTTGAGAATTATGGATTTTGCTTTAACAGACGAACAAGAGTTGATTCGCGATGCCGTGGCTAGGGTGTGTAAGGATTTTCCTGATGAGTACTGGGCGGAAAAGGACGCAAAGCACGAATTTCCATGGGATTTTTACAATGCCATGTCTGAAGCAGGGTGGATTGGTGTGGCTATTCCCGAAGCCTATGGGGGTAGCGGGCGAGGTATCACCGAGGCCAGTATTGTGCTGGAAACTGTGGCCGCCAGCGGCGCTGCGATGAATGGCGCAACTCCCTTGCATCTTTCTATGTTTGGCATGGAGCCAGTGGTTAAGTATGGCTCTGAGGAGATGAAACAAACCTATTTGCCTCGGGTTGCCAGTGGCGAAATGCACGTAGCTTTTGGTGTTACTGAACCCGATGCAGGCACTGATACAACCTCTATCACCACATTTGCCCGCCGCGAGGGAGACAACTATATCGTTAGAGGTCGCAAGGTTTGGACCACAAAGGCATTACAATCTGAACGGGTATTGTTACTGGTGCGCACCACGCCGCGAGATGAGGTTGAGCGCAGGACAGATGGTATGACCTTGCTGCTGGCGGAGTTGCAGCGCGACGAAGTGACCATATCGCCCATTGATAAAGTTGGCCGTAATGCAGTGGCGACATGTGAAGTGGTTTATGACGACTTGCCGGTAAAAGTCACAGACAGAGTCGGTGAGGAAGGCAAAGGGTTCAGTTATTTGATTTCAGGGCTGAATGCCGAACGTATTTTGATCGCAGCGGAAGCGCTGGGCATTGGTAAGGCCGCACTAAGACGCGCTGTTAACTATGCTAATGAACGGGTGGTTTTTGGTCGTCCTATTGGTAAGAACCAAGGCGTGGCTTTTCCGTTGGCGGAAGCTAAGATGCGTTTAGACGCAGCGGAATTAATGATTCGCAAAGCCGCTTGGATGCTGGATAACGGTCAGCCCTGTGGCGCAGAAGCAAATATGGCTAAATGGTTAGCAGCTGATGCTTGTTTCCAGGCAGCGGATCAAGCCATGCAAACCCACGGCGGTTTTGGCTATGCCAAGGAATATCATGTTGAGCGTTATTGGCGTGAGGCCCGTTTGATGCGGATAGCACCAATTTCTCAAGAAATGATTCAAAACTACGTTTCCGAACACGTATTAGGGTTGCCCAGATCTTATTAGAAAGATCTTATAAAGCCGGTCGCGTTAAAGAGCCTTGCTAGAGACGCGATACAAATCAGCCGCTAATACGGTGCGCTTGTACGAAGTGTCGCGCCCACTTATCTAGCGCGGGGTAGATGGCCTTGATATTTTACGTCTTGATAATAACGGCCAACATAGGCGTGTCAGGCGTTTCGTCTGCTTACTCAGAGTGCAGAACATTACAGCTTTCTAATACCGCCAGCGCCGCAGTATCGCTGCTCGCTTTATTGATATTCTTCAGCACGCAACTGGCGGCGTCACGATTAACCGGGCTAGCTTGTCCGTGTTGGAAGCCCGAGCCAATGAAAAGAGGCGACACTTCAGTTGTGCCATGCACGCCGCCAGAAATTATGCATTCCTCAACGTCAAAATCTCCTTCAGCAATGACGTTGGCGCTAGGGTGGCATTTAACGTTTTGTAGTCCGGATAAATTTTCTACCTCTACGTCTATCCAGCCCGCAGCGCGGTTGTCTGTGTGGGCTATTGTTACACCTGATTGTGCGTTTTTTGCTGAGTCTGCGGAAACTTGGCTTGCGCCTAAAATTGTCAATACGATTAGTAGGTGAGTAATTTTTCGCATATGAATCTCAAATGGTGAAAGTGACCACTGAGTTTAACCGCTAAATTGAGAACGTATGTAGAGAAGTGGCATCAGCCTATCAACGGTAGGTAATTTTCGATGTGTGGATCTCTGTAAATGAGGGTCGATGCGCATTCTGACTGTGGAATTACTCTGCCTACTCATTGCCCAGAATCTCACTAACTTGGCTGCGCAGGGTGGGAATGATTTCTGCCTCCACCCAAGGGTTCTTTTGCAGCCACATAGTATTGCGAGGACTTGGGTGAGGGAGTGGCAGAAACTCTGGTAGATAGACTTTCCAGCCAGCGACTATTGCCTGCAAGGTCATAGAAGACTTGGGTTTTAGGTGCCAGTCAATGGCATAGCGGCCAATGGCTATGGTGAGCTTTATATTGGGTAGGTGAGAGAGCAACTCGGCTCGCCACATGGCCGCGCACTCGGGGCGCGGTGGCAGGTCGCCACCTTTGCCCCGGCCCGGATAGCAAAATCCCATAGGGACAATGGCGACCAACGCTTCGTTGTAGAAAGTTTCAGTGCTCATGCCGAGCCAGTCCCGCAAGCGTTTGCCGCTAGGGTCATTGAAGGGGATGCCGGTTTTATGCACGGCGGTCCCTGGTGCTTGGCCAACGATAAGGATTTTTGCCTTTGGGTTAGCCTGAAATACTGGTCTGGGTCCAAGGGGCAAATGCTCAGCGCAGTGTTCGCAGTTGTGTATGCGCTCTGTGAGGCGAATGAATTTGCTGGGCGCTGTGACGCTCATAGTATTTTTTGCAGGTACATAGATTTAAAGCCCCATGAGATCAGCCCTGTCTAAGGTATTTTGCAACATGCGAATACTCGCGGCGTCGACCATAACCCCATCTACACTAATTGCCCCTAAACCGTCTTTTAGTGCTTGCTCGTAGGCCGCCTTTTGCTTACGAGCGGTAGCCAGTGTTGCACCGTCTGGGGAAAAAGTGTCTTGTGCGATGGCAACTTGGCTGGGGTGAATTGCCCATTTTCCCGACATCCCCAGCGTGAGTGCGTACTTGCTTTCATTGGCTAATGTGGCTAAATCTTTAAAGTCCGCATAAGGCCCATCAATTGGATCCAAGCCAAAGGCCCTGCACGCAATGGTCATTTTATATCTTGGGTAATGCCAAATATCCGGTGGGTAGCCGCCGGTGCTGCCTACAGATTCTAGGTGCATTTGTTGACTGGCAGAGTAGTCGCCCATACCAAAAGTCATAGCCTCTAGCCGATCCGAACTTGCGGCAATTTCTTCAACATTCATCAGACCTTCAACATCTTCTATTAGGCACTCAATGCCAATACGCTTGGTTAACCCCAGCTTCAGTTCCAGTTGATCAAGCAATAGATGGAGAAATTTCACGTCTCCAGCGCACTTAGTTTTGGTCAGCATAAGGGTGTCTATGCGCGCACCTGCGCCGGTGACTACTTCAATCACATCGTCATGGCACCATTGAGTTTGTACGTCGTTGATGCGCACGCAGAGTACTTTCGCCTGCCAGTCTAGTGTGTTTAGCGCGGTTACAACCTGTCCCCGGGCGGCGGCTTTGGCACTGGGTGCAACGGCATCCTCCAGATCTAGTAAGATCTGATCTACCTCAGTTGCTGAGGCTTTGGCCATCATCTTTTCTGAGCTACCCGGCACCGAGAGAACACAGCGACGAGGTCGTTTGGGTTGAAGGTGCATTAATGGTCCTTTGTCTTATTTTCCGGTTATACGTTTTACCCTAAACAATGAGTTTACTTGAACTAGGGATTAAACGAGGGATTGTATGAACTGCGTTACCGCAATGTTGAAGCCTTTTGACGCTTCCATATTAACGCCGTGACCTGCGTCAAAACTGACACATTCAAGGTTGGCGATGTGCTCTAGCGCCCACAGTTTATTAGTCTTGAATCGGCGTTCTTTATCCCCCGCGCAGAGCAATACCGGGCGAGGGTTGTGTGGTGCAATATCTCTAATGCTAGTGTTTGGGTTGGTAGCCAGTAGGGTATTTGCGACACCCACGGGCGAAAATTTAGCGGCGTCTTGCATGAGAGCGTTATAGATATGTGTGGGTAGCGTTCTTGCTCGACGCGGGTGGACGGGAATTTTTTCTATTGCCGCAATGCCTCCCAGCCTAATGTTTTCGCTGGATTTTGAGGCAGTATTCTTCCAGTCGAGTATTTGTGCCTCGTCCGCAAGTGCTGAATTAGAGTTGGTGAAAATATGACCGATAACATGGTCTGCATAGTCGTATGCGTATCGGAAGGTGAGTCCCGCGCCTAACGAATAACCACAGACGAACCATTTTTCCACGCCCAAGGCCTTACGTATTATGTCAAATTGAAGGCCGTAGGCGGCAGGGCTGTAGTACTGCAGATCCTCCGGCGCTGGCGAGTTGCCATGGCCCCATAGATCAACTGTTACTGGCTGGCAGACTTGTCCAAGCGCTTGTAGGTTATCTAACCATTGGGCACTAGACGATATGAAGCCATGGAGGAGCATTAGGTACGGGCCCTCGCCGGGGTGAACGGTATAGGCAAGTTGATGTGCCGCTTGGACTTGGTGCGCAGATTGGGTCATTGAATACAGGGCTATGCAGCTGAAAACCTCATGCTACCATGCAAAAAAGCAATGATATTAGACGCTGGGGATAAAGGCGTTAGGGAAAACAGGGGAGAACATATGACTTACGATCTACTGGTTAAAAACGGCACGGTAATTGACGGCTCTGGTAACCCCGGTTACCGCGCTGATGTGGGCGTAGTCGACGGCAAAATTGCCGCCATTGGCCGGCTCAACAGCAAGGCAAAACAAACTGTAGATGCAGAAGGCCACGTTGTTTCACCCGGCTTTGTTGATGGTCACACCCACATGGACGCTCAGGTGTTTTGGGATCCCATTGGTTCTTGCTCGTCCTATCACGGTGTCACCAGTGTGGTCATGGGCAACTGCGGTTTTACCCTAGCCCCGTGTAAGCAAGAAGATGCCGACTTGGTGTTTAAAAATTTAGAGCGGGCGGAGGATCTTTCGCGCGACGCCATGCTGGAAGGCATTGATTGGAGCTGGGAAACCTTTCCGCAGTTTCTAGATGCGATAGACGATCTACCCAAGGGCATCAACTACGCAGGCTATATTGGCCATTCAGCCCTGCGTACTTATGTCATGGGTGAGCGGGCCTTTGTTGACCAAGCCAGCGAAGACGAAGTGCGCAAAATGCAGCACATTGTCAAAGAGGCCATGGGTGCCGGGGCAATCGGCTTTTCTACCTCAAGAACGTTTAATCATTTAACCGCTGATGACTTGCCAGTCGCCAGTCGGGTTGCCCATTGGGATGAAGTTCGAGCCATTGTTAATGCGGTAGGTGAAACTGGTAAAGGTTTGTTTGAGATCGCTGGCGAAGCCCCCGGGCGAGATCCAGAGCGGATTAGAGAGTATCACCAGCGCCTTATGAATTTGGCCGTGGAATCTGGTGTGCCACAAACTTGGGGCATGTTCAGTGTCCGCGCCGCGCCTGATCTTTGGCGTCCGTACTTTGATTTGTTGGATGAAACGGCGCGAGCGGGTGGGCGTATGTACGCTCAAGTACACAGTCGTGCTTTGTCTAGTTTGTTGTCTTTTCAGTCTAATACGCCTTTTGATAACTGGGAATATTGGTCAGAGTTTCGGCAGCTACCTTTGGCCGAGCAAGCGGCGAAACTCCGTGATCCAGTGATTAAGGCTAAGTTGATAGAAGTGGCCAGCCGAGAATACACAGGGCCGCGGGTTGTCGGCGCAGAGGCACGACCGCCAGAGTGGGACTTTATTTACCCTATGGACGACATGGTTTACGACAAGCCCTCCATGGCCCAACTTGCTCGGGAGCAGGGCAAGCACCCGGTTGAGTTAATGATTGATATGTCTCTAGAGCGAGATTTCCACATGTTCTTTAGGCAGCCCATAGCCAACGAAAACCAGGACCATGTATTGGAAATGATGAAGCATCCCCGTTCGGTGGTGACATTTTCTGATTCTGGTGCCCACGTATCGCAGATTATGGACTCGTCATTGCAGACGCACTTGCTCAGTTATTGGGTGAGAGAGAAGCAGGCGTTGAAGCTGGAAGAGGCGATTAAACAAATCACCTATAACACCGCAACAATGTGGGGGTTACATGACCGCGGTCTGGTGCGTGAAGGTATGGCGGCGGACTTGGTTGTTTTTGACCCAGATACCGTGGGCGCGAGGATGCCTGAAGTGGTCCACGATTTACCCTCCGGTGCCAGACGCTTGAAGCAAACGGCTGACGGCATACTGCACACGGTAGTGAACGGTGAAATTATGTTGACCAACAACGAGCACACTGGCGCTGTACCTGGCCGCTTGCTTAGAAGTTAAATTCGCTCTGAGTGGCTCAGGTCATATTGGACGGGTGGCCACTTATGTCGGTCGGTGCAATCCACTTTTCGGCGGATTTGAGCGGATGACGCTTGATTAGCATGTGGTGCTAAGGCACCATGCGCGCATGCACCCGTAGTTCAACTGGATAGAATACCAGGCTTCGAACCTGGGGGTTGTAGGTTCGAGTCCTACCGGGTGCGCCACTTCAAATAACAAAAACCAATGCAATCAGCCTAAGCAAAAGGAGTCGTCGCCTTTGAAGGCTAGTTGCAGATTTCTTCGCTGACTCAAGCGCTGATTCTACTTAGGACGCTATTAGGCGGCCAGCAAATGCCTTACGTACCTTGCCTGCCAATACATAGGTCATCAAACCCGCCAAGAGCATACTTGAAGCATAGGCCAGCGGTGTATTGATCATGCTATGTGCTTGCTCGGCTTGAGCCAGAAAGTCCATGTCCCACAGGCCGACTAAGTAGTTGGTGAGATAGCCAAAGGCAAAGCCAACACCCACAACGCTCGTGAGGTAGGCAGTAAGTGCACGGCTGCCCAATTCTCTTTTTACCAACGCTACAGTAGCGATATTAGTAGCGGGCCCAACTAACATAAATACCAGTGCGGCGCCCGGGGAAACGCCTGAAAACAATAGCCCGGCGGCTATGGGAGTGGAGGCGGTAGCGCAGACATACATGGGCACACCGACAAGGGCCATGACGACAAAGGCTAAGAAACCATCGCCCCACTGGACTAATAATTCATTGGGGACATAGGTTTTAATGAGCGCTGCAAAGGCTAAACCGATGAGTAACCACAGCGCTATATCGCGAATAAGGTCAACGAAAGTGAAGCGCAGGCCCGATTTGAATTTGTCAGCAAGGCTTTCCTTTGCGGGTTGTGCTTCGCTGGCGCAACAAGAGTCCTCTTCTTCAACGTTTAGTGCGCTGGCTTGGGTTGCATTTGCTGGCGTGTCGTCTTTACCTACCAAGATACCGGCGACTATGGCGCTGGTAATGGCAGCGATGGGTCGGACAATAGCCATAAAAGGCCCCAGCATGGCGTAAGAAATAGAGATGGAATCAACACCGGTCTCTGGTGTGGAGATGAGGAATGACGTGGTCGCCGCTTTCGAAGCGCCGCTGCGGCGCAACCCAACGGCAGCTGGGATAACACCGCAGGAACACAGAGGCAATGGCGCGCCAAACAATGCCGCTTTGACTGTAGACATGAGTCCGGGTTCGCCTAAGTGCTTGGCCATTAATTGGCTAGGCACAAATACTTTCATGATGCCGGCGACAAATAAGCCCAGCATTAGCCAAGGTGCTGATTCAACAAATAGATCAATAAAATTTTCGATCAGTAACATACGTAATGTCCTAGTTCGTTTGCTCGCTTAAGGCCTCGAGAATGGAGCAGTGGGTGGCTGGTTCATCGCCGCCTCAACATGCGTTGCTGAGTGTTTGCAGAGATTTTTTGACGCGCTTAATTTCGGCCAGTCGTTGGTTTACGATGCTGATTTTGGCGTCAACAAACTGCTTAATGTCATGACAAGACTTTTCGTCTTTAGTGACTTCCAGCTTTAATAACTGATGAATTTCGTTGAGTGTAAAACCCACCTCTTTGGCACTCATAATTAAGCTGATTCTATGCTCATCTGTCTCGGTATAGAGACGGTAGCTCGCATCAGTGCGCTCCCCGGGCCTAATCAGACCTTGCTTTTCGTAAAACCGCAGGGTGTCTCTTGAGACGCTAGCAAGTGCGGCGTGCTCACCAATTTTTAACATTGTTTTGGATTCCATGGTTCAACTATAAACCCTAGAGTGCAGTCTAAGGTCAATAGATAAATAAAATTTTCATCGGTGTACTCAAAGACGTAAATAAAAAACGGACGCGCCGAGTGTCAGTGCGCGCCAAATAAATTTGGGCGCTGTGTTTTTCTAGTCTGCTAGACTCCAGTACATTAAGAGGAGAGCGTTATGTCTATAGCGACACCGTTGGCGGGAATTACAGTATTGGATTTTGGTCAGGTTTATAACGGGCCATATTGCGGGTTTTTACTGGCTCAGGCCGGTGCTCGGGTGATTAAGGTTGAATCCCCTAAAGGCGAAACCCTACGCGGGCGCAGTAGTGAAGGACCTTACAGCTTTCCTTTTACTCTGCTAAACAATGGTAAAGAAAGCATCACGCTGAATATCAAAAGCGTTGAAGGCCAGCGCCTACTCAAAGAACTGGTCCCTCACGTAGATGTGCTGGTGGAAAATTTCTCACCCGGGACTTTGGCAGGGTATGGTCTGGGCAGTGATGTGCTGCGACAAATTAATCCTCGCCTAATTTATGCGGCCAGCACAGGCTATGGCGGCACGGGACCCAATAGTGATTACCTAGGCATGGACATTACCTTGCAGGCGATGACCGGCATTATGAGTGTTACCGGCGAAGAGGGTGGGCCACCTATGAAGGCGGGTGCAGCATTTTGTGACTTTCTTGGTGGCGTGCATTTGTACTCTGGCATTGTCTCGGCGCTTTATCAGCGTGAGCAAAGTGGTGAGGGCGCTGTGTTAGACATATCCATGCAAGACTGCGTATTTCCTACTCTAAACACTCAGTTGGGCAACTTTTTCCAGACGGGCAAGCAAGCGCCGCGTACTGGCAACCGTCATTCAGGTCTGGCGGTGGCACCCTATAACATATACGCAGCAAAGGACGGTTACGTTGCGATGATTTGCTTGCGCGAAAGTCATTGGCGCAAACTTTGTGACGCGATGGGGCAACCGGAGCTTGCTCAAGATGAACGTTTTGGCAGTAGAGGCGCGCGTGCCACGAATATGGAAGCGCTCGATGAGATTGTGGAATCTTGGACCCTTACTCTGAGCAAGGCGGAGATTTTTGCCATAGCGCTGGATCACGGCATGATATGCGCGCCTGTCCAAGACCTCGACGATGTAGTTAACGATGTGCATTTGCATGAGCGAGGCACTTTGAGTTGGTCTGATGAAGGCGCTGAAAAGGCGGCATTGTCTTTTCATACACCGTTAAGATTTCAGGGCCAAACACCGCCAGAACTCACTGGTGTACCAAACCTAGGCGAAAATACCGTTTCTGTATTAGGGCAGTTTTTGCAGCTGACACCAGAGCAAGTTGAGCAATTGCGCCAAGACGAAGCGCTCTGATTCTTTGACGTCCGGTGCATTAGGTGGACGTTTATGCAAAGCAGAGGGTCAAATTTAAAGCGACGGTTTGCGGCGGTAACGACCAGTAGCGTAGTAATGGATTAAGACCCTGGCTTAACCTTTAGCTAAAAATGGCTTAGACATCTGTGAGCTTTTATTGCCACCAATTGTTGGCATCTTTGCGCATGTGGTACGCTCTCAATCTAATTTCTTGTAAAGTAAAACGCACCATGACTACCCAATTTGATTCCATAGAAGACGCTTTAGCTGCCATCCGCCAAGGGGAAATGGTGGTGGTTGTGGACGACGATGATCGTGAAAATGAAGGCGACCTGATTATGGCCGCAAGTAAAGCCACGGCCAGCGCGGTAGCGTTTATGATTCGCCACACCAGCGGTATTTTGTGCACCCCCATCTTGCAGGACCAAGCGACCCGCTTACACCTTGATCCCATGGTGGGGCGCAATGATGCGCCAATGAGTACCGCCTTCACTGTTTCTATAGATTATAAGCAAGGGCTGACCACGGGCATTTCTGCGGAAGAACGCGCGGCGACCACTCAAGCCTTAACTAATAGCAATGTGGGACCAGATGATTTTGTTCGTCCCGGCCATATTTTTCCTTTGGTAGCTCGTCAGGGTGGTGTGTTGGTTCGCTCCGGACACACTGAAGCGGGTACGGACCTGGCAACGTTGGCAGGACTACCGCCGGTGGGATTGCTCGCCGAACTTGTTAACGACGACGGCACAGTGCAGCGCATGCCTCAGTTGCTGGAGTTTTCCGCCAAACACAATCTCAAAATCATCACTATTGCTGACCTCATCGCTTACAGACAGCAACGTGAGCAATTGGTTGAGCGTAGCCACGAGTTTTCAGTAAAGACCAATGTTGGCGAAGCTCAGGCTTATGCCTACAGAACTAAGTTTGAAGATGCAGAGCACTTAGCTATTGTGTTTGGTGATATCAGCGCCATGGACGCGGTGCCTGTGCGCATTCATAGAGAAAAAGTTGTTGAAGATATTTTTGGTACTCAGGGTGGGGGTCATTCGACCAATATTTTGAATTCAGCGTTAAACCGAATTGAAGCCCTTGAAGGGGGCGTTCTGATTTATCTGCGTACTGGCTTTGTCGGTGTGCCGCACGAGAACTTTGCTTCTCAGAGCAAAGAGGAAGAGCGGCGTAGCGAATGGCTTGAGGTGGGTGTTGGGGCGCAGATATTGCGTGATCTAAATGTCAGCAAAATTCGCTTAATCACCGGTAGAGATGTGGATTATGTGGGTGTTGAAGGATTTGGTTTAACCCTTGAATCTACTGAGATGCTATAGCACGTAAGCCCATTATTTAGCTCGCCACAGGCCGCTGTGGCCGCAGCTTAGCTAGCGCCGATACTGAAAAATAGCGCGTTTGTTCTCAGCGCCCACATAAACTACGCGTATATCTTCGGTGTGCGATTTGCATACTGAACAACGAAGCTTAGAGCGTATTTGTTTAACCTTTGTTTGCCCGCCAAGTTTTTTGATCAAAGCATTGATGTCTAGTTGAGTGTTGCGTTGACAGTCCTCACATATAGCGTGCAGGTGAAAGCTGTCGATGAGATCGCTGAGGGTCTGCATTTTTTTAGCCTTTTTTAAAGTGGGTGAAAAGGCCATTAACTGTACAAATATACAGTATTCATTAGCAAGCGAAATTTAGCTTTTTGTAAACCTTAAGTGATCAATGTGTTGTCTTGCTAATCACTACTGCGTTGCTACAGCGCTTGATTGATGGCGTGAGTTGAGTCGTCTCGCTCATGGAGAATATTGCTGATTGTTGCCGCCATCGCGGTATCATGAGCGCATCGCCACTCACTCAAGTTAACGCTATGCAGCCTCAGTCCCCCGCTCGGAACGAAATCCAAAACACTATTGCCATCACTCTAGGCGACCCCGCGGGTATTGGCCCTGAAGTGGTTGTTAAAACACTGCTTTTGCACCCCGAGCCAGTTCACCCTTGGTTGCTCATTGGTAATTTGTGGTCGCTAGAAATGGCCGCGTCAATGCTTGGTGCGACATTGCCCACCCTTCACATGATCAGCGACCTTGCAGATATGCAGGGTGGTTTGAATATGCTGGATTTAGGCCAGGCGTGTCCTCAAGACTTTGCCCTAGGGCAGGTTCAAGCGGCTTGTGGTGAGGCGGCTGTGGCGGCAGTGGAATATGCGGCTAAGGCCTGCATTGCAGGGCAGGTAGCCGCAATGGTCACGGCGCCCATTAACAAGGAAGCCATTCACGCCGCGGGCTATGTAAATGATATTGGGCATCAGGAAATTTTGGCCCGGCTGTCAGGGGTGGAACGTACTGCGACCATGCTCATGACCCCTGGGCTGAAGGTCGTACATCTCTCTACCCATAAATCTCTGATTCAAGCCGCACAGTACGTCACTCAAGATACGGTCATTGCCAAGTTAGAGTTGATTCACGAGACCTTAACGGCTTGGGGTTTGCCACAGCCGCGTATCGCGGTGGCGGCATTGAACCCTCATGGCGGCGAAGGGGGCCTATTGGGCCGAGAAGAGATTGATGCCATTGCCCCTGCCGTGGTGCAGGCTCGGAGTAAGGGCTTCAACGTCACCGGGCCATTACCCGCAGATTCAATATTTAATCGTGCCATTGAGGGCGAATTTGATGTGGTGCTGGCGCTGTATCACGACCAAGGTCACATTGCGATTAAGGTACATAACTTTCACGAGTCCACTACCGCGACACTGGGCGTACCCTTTGTCCGCACCTCGGTAGACCACGGCACGGCGTTTGATATTGCGGGCCAAGGCATAGCAGATGCCACGGGTTTGGTAGCGGCCATTACAGCGGCCCAAGCCATTGTCAGCAAAAATCTAGCCTCCTTATAAGAGCGCTGCTCTACCAATAGCGGACCTGGTCAGCGCCGAGCCTCTAGGGCGATGGTTAGCGTTGAATAAACGCGTTTTTTTGCACAATTTTCTGCGCAATTATTTTCACAAATATCTTCACATTAGAGGTGGTTTATTTTGCTGGGTAGAGATGCCTATGGCACACTTCATCCATTAATAAATGCATTACTAATGAGAGGGGAAGTGCCATGAAAGCTGCAGTTTTTCGTGAAGTGAACAAACCTATGGAAATCGAAGAGATTTCTGTTTCTAAGCCTGGTCCAAGAGAAGTGCTTATTCGCACAAAGGCCGCCGGCATTTGTCATAGTGATTTGCACTTTTGGAACGGTAGTTATCCGGGCCAGGTGCCAATGGTACTGGGTCACGAGAGTGCCGGTGTGGTCGAGCAAGTGGGTAGTGATGTTCATTACGTTAAGCCCGGTGATCATGTCATTACTTGTCTTTCTGTATTTTGTGGTCATTGTGAGCAGTGCCTAACCGGGCATATGTCTTTGTGCAACGAGCCAGAAACTAATAGAACGAAAGAAGAAGCGCCGCGCCTGAGTCATAACGATCAACCGTTAACTCAGTTTGCTCAGCTCGGTTCTTTTGCTGAGATGATGCTGGTGCACGAACACGCCTTGGTTAAAGTGCGTGAAGATATGCCAATGGACCGCGCTGCGTTAATCGGCTGTGGTGTAACCACAGGTATTGGCGCAGTTATTCATACCGCTAAAGTAGAGCCAGGTTCAACCGTTGCAGTGATTGGTTGTGGCGGTATTGGTTTGTCCGCGATTAATGGCGCTGCATTAGCTGGCGCAGCAAGAATTATTGCAGTAGACATGGTGCCTTCTAAGTTAGAACTGGCGCGTAAATTTGGTGCTACCGATGTTGTAGATGCCAGCGACGGCGAAGCGGTAGGCAAAGTCATTGAGATGACTGGTGGCGGTGTGCACTATTCTTTTGAAGCCATTGGCCTGAAAGCGACTGCAGAACAAGCGTTCCAGATGTTGCGTGCCGGTGGTACAGCCACAGTGATTGGTATGATTCCTCCGGGTCAGATGGTTTCTCTGCACGGTGTAGACTTCTTGTCTGAGAAAAAGATCCAAGGTTCGTTCATGGGGTCGAATCGTTTTCGCGTTGATATGCCAAGATTTATCGACTTCTACCTGCAAGGCAAATTGCACTTAGATGATCTTATTTCAAACCGCATTGCGTTGACTGACATCAACGAAGGTATGGAAGCACTTAAGACCGGTGAAATTGCGCGTAGCGTAATTATGTTCGACTAGGTAGTAGGCGTAATCGAGAAATCTAACCGAGCATTCAAAGAAATAGTTCGTTAAGGAGAAGTTATGCGCTGGCTTTCATTTGTTCGTAATGGTCGCAGTACTTATGGTTATGTAGTTGTCGACGAAGCAGGCGCTGAAGGCGTTGTTGATGTTGGCGCAAAAGCTGAATATCCAACGCTTCGCCAAGCTATTGCAGCTCAGGCACTGGAGACTTTGCCAGCCTCCTGTGGTGACCAGGCCGACCTACCTTTGGAAGGTCTGGAATACGCACCTACCATAACTGACCCTGCGAAAATTCTTTGTGTAGGGTTAAATTACAAAGAGCATCAGGAAGAAACTGGTCGCGGTGGTGAAGGTTTTCCTACCGTCTTTGTGCGTTTTGCAGCGGCTCAAATGGGCCACTTGCAGCCTATGGTTAGACCCATCGAATCCGCCACCTTAGATTTTGAAGGCGAGATTGCCATGATTATTGGTAAGGGCGGTCGTCGCATCAGCCCTTCAAATGCTCTGTCCCACGTGGTCGGCTTTGGTATTTATAACGATGGCAGCGTGCGCGAGTATCAACGTCAAACCAGTCAATTTACCCCTGGCAAAAACTTTTCCAACACCGGTGGTTTTGGCCCTTGGATGATGACCATGGACGAGATTGGTGATTTGTCCCAAATGGAAATTACTACTCGTCTGAATGGTGAAGTAATGCAGCACGCCCAAGCCAATATGTTGGTGCATGGGTTTGCTGAACTCATAGAATATTGTTCTACCTTTATCGACCTTGAACCAGGTGATGTCATTGTTACTGGCACGCCCGGAGGCGTTGGCGCTGCGCGCAAGCCGCCAGTGTTTATGGACGACGGCGACCAAATTGAGGTTGAAGTAAAACCCATTGGTATTTTGCGCAACCCTGTAGTGGGTGAAAATTAGTAACAATGTCTATGGGTGAGCATAACCGGTGAAGTTTGGTATAGGTCAAAGCGTTCCTCGCTCTGAGGACCCACGTTTGATTACAGGTCAGGGTGAATACACCGATGACATTAATAGGCCCAATCAACTTTACCTGCGTGTTTTAAGATCACCCTACGCCCATGGGCATATTACTGAGTTAGATATTGCCGACGCCCTGACCAGCCCCGGCGTTAAAGCGGTCTATTTAGCGAAAGACATCTCCCATCTTGGTAACTTACCTTGTAGAGCAGTGCTCAAAGACGCTCAGGGTAATGACGCCTTTATTCCTGACCGCCCCATTCTTGCCCAAGACAAAGTGTTATTTGTGGGCCATGCCATTGCGGCCGTTATTGCGGATTCAGCAGAGCGTGCTGAAAATGCGGTGGAAGCCATTCTGCTCAGTGTGGACGATCTGCCTGCCTGCGCGGACCCTAGTCGAGCCTTGGACCCAGATACCCAGCCGTTACATGACGCCCAGAACTCAAATCTTTGCGTGCATTTTGAAAAAGGTGAGCGTCAGCGAGTAGTTGAAGCACTAGCAGCCAGTGCGCACAAGGTAGTTGTAGATTTGGTCAATAACCGTGTGGCACCCAGCCCCTTAGAGCCGCGAGCATGTTTGGCAGAGCCCACAGCAGAGGGCTTCACCTTATATAACCCAAGCCAAGGTGCGGTTGCTCAGAAGATGATTCTGACTAAGATTTTTTCCTTTGATAAGCAACAGCTTAGACTGATTTCGCCAGATACCGGCGGCGGTTTTGGTATTCGCGGAGAAATTCATCCAGAAACCTGTTTAGTACTTTACGCGGCTCAGCAATTGTCTGTGCCGGTAAAATACACTGGTGACAGATCAGAAATGTTTCTCAGTGATTCTCATGGCCGCGACAATTTGACCCAGGCTACCGCCGGGTTCGACGCTCAAGGTCATTTGACCGCACTGCACGTGGAGACCACCGCAAACTTGGGCGCTTTTTGCTCTGCGGCGGGCCCCTTTGTACCCACGATGGCCGGTGGGCGTATTGTTGGCACGGTCTACCGCATTCCTCATGTCCATCATTCGGTTCGCTGTGTTTACACCAATACAATGCCCGTTGCCGCATATCGCGGTGCCGGTCGTCCCGAAGCGTGTTATGTCATGGAACGACTGTTGGAAGCCGCTGCAAAACAGCTAAATATGGACTCCATAGCGCTGCGCAAACTCAACTTTATCAGTGCCGCTGAGATGCCCTATGCCATGCCGTCAGGGGTGACCTTGAGTAGTGGCGAGTTTGCCCAGACTTTAGATTTAGCTTTGCTTAATGCAGATTGGCACAGCTTTGAAGCACGTCAACAAGCAAGTCAGGCCCGTGGTCTGATGCGTGGGCGTGGTCTGGGGTTTTATGTGGAATCCAGTGGTGGTGGGCCAGAAGAAGAAGCCCGCATCACCATTCATGATGATGGTGTTATTGATGTTGTGGTGGGTACTTTCTCCCACGGCCAGGGACACCGCACAACTTACGCGCAAATCCTCAGTGAAACTTTAGATGTAGATTTTGACAGCATTAACATCATTCAAGGTGATACCGATGCGGTGCATTTTGGTGGCGGTACCGGCGGTTCGCGATCTTCACAAATGGGTGGCATTGCCGTGCAGCGCGCTGCCTCAGGTGTGCTTGAAGATGCCAAGGTCATAGCTGCAGAAATGCTGCAAGCCCCGTTGCCCTCAGTTTCCTATGCCAAAGGTATATTCAGTGCGTCTACCACAGACTCCCAAGTAAGCCTGCCCCAAGTAGCCAGGGCGGCCAAAGAATCCCAATTCGGCGGCGCGGGTTTAACCAAACTACTCCGTTACAATCGTGGAGAAGGCTTTACCTTTCCCAACGGTTGTCATATCACGGAAGTGGAAGTGGACGCCGAAACCGGTGTAGTTAACGTTGTTGCATATACCGCAGTGGATGATTGCGGGCGGGTTATTAATCCGCTGCTGGCAACGGGTCAGGTACATGGCGGTGTGGTTCAAGGCATAGGCCAAGCACTGTTTGAGAACGTTGTATACGACGACGATGGCCAACTGCTGAGTGGTAGCTTGATGGACTATGCCATGCCCAGAGCCTCTCATGTAGGGGATATACAGGTCAGCTTTAACGAAGTGTTAGATCCGAATAACGAGTTGGGTGTTAAAGGCATTGGCGAAGGGGGTGCATGCGCTGCACCGTCAGCTGTGGTTAACGCGGTACTAGATGCCCTAGCACCACTGGGCGTTGAATCTTTAGACATGCCGCTGACACCTGAGCGTGTATGGCGAAGTATGCGAGGCTAAGCTGCTCAGATCTCAGACCTTCATACCCAGCGCTTACTTATAGCCTTCACTGCAAATGTGAAATACCTCACTCGATGTGTGCTTTATCTCCTCCATATTCTGCGGCGTATTTTAGGACAGCGTCCAATAATCCGGTTCAGGACCGATCATTTTGCTAGTTTCAGTGACTAGTCGCTAAGGTCCTTGCTGGGCTTTTCGCGGCTTTAACGCTCCCTTAATGCTTGTTTAGGGCGTGCAAAGCGCCCCTCTTTAAACATTGCTTGAAACTTAGCCCTTAACCAAGTCCTTAGCCTCGCGCTTAATCTTCTTTTAACCCTACCCGCAATCTATGTCCAAGGGCTGTATCTAAATAGTTCGGTACTGCACCTGCTTGACAGGCTGAGCTTGTCGCCTAATAGTTCTAGCTCTTGATCCGGGAGGGCTTGGAAGGTTTAACATCTTATGGCCCCACCGATTTTTATCGATTTAGGAGTCTCTATGTCCAGCAATACGTCAGATTTTACCGGTGCAGATCTAATTGCCGACGCCTTAGCGCAACTTGAGGTGGAACACGTCTTTGCTATCGTCAGTATTCACAACATGCCCATACTGGACGCCATAAACCGCCTTGGTAAAAGCCAAATTATCGACGTGCGCCACGAGCAGGCTGGAACCCACGCGGCAGATGGTTATGCCCGCGCTAGCGGTAAGCTTGGCGTGATGATTGCCTCTACTGGTCCCGGCACATCAAATACCGTTACCGGTCTTTATGAAGCCCAGTACGGGTCCTCCAGAGTGTTGGTCATTACTGGTCAGGCAGAAACGGCATTTTATGGGCGTGGCCTTAGCTACGTTCATGAGGCTGAAAATCAAGTACCCATGCTGGCATCCGTATGCCGAAGAGTAGAAAGCCCTCGTCACGTAAATCAATTAGGCAGCGCCTTTAGTGCAGTACTAAACGATATGTTCACCGGCAGAGGGGCGCCAGGGGCCATTGAAATACCCATAGATATTCAGTATGCCGACGCTCAGCGCTTAGAAGTTTCTCTGCCAAGTAATGCGGCTTTTACGCCAGACGAGGATCGAATCAGTAAAGTTGTTAGTGCGCTCGGTGAATCTTCCAAGCGAATTATCGTAGCCGGCGGTGGTGTAATTGCCGCAAATGCCCATAAAGAGCTTTTGGCTTTGGCGGAACTACTGGACGCTCCGGTTTTGACCACAGTAGATGGACGCGGCGTTATTCCTGAAGATCATCCGTTGTGCATGGGTAATTATTACAATTCAGCGGGCATTTATAATGCCATTCAAGGCGCGGATCTAACCTTGGCTATTGGCACTAAGTTCGCGGTAGGCGTAGATGGTCAATTCGCCGGCCAAACCCCACCAGGAAAATTGGTACACATTGATATCGATGGCAACATGATCGGTCGTACGCACACAGCACATATTGGCGTCATCGCTGATGCCAAAATGGCGCTGCAAGGCATCAATGCTGAGCGTCAGGAAATGCTCCCTAACGACGGTCAGTTTAATGCCAAGCTCTGGGAGTCAAGAGACGGTGTGCGCAAGGCTATGCGTGCTCGCTTGGGTGATGATTGGCCGCTAGTGATGGATTGCATTCGTGAGAAATTACCAAGAGACAGCGTGTTTGTCCGTGACCAAACAATTTCCGCCTACAATTGGGGCAACCAGCAGTTTCCGATCCTTGAGCCACGCACCTCGATAAACCCCACCTCAGGGGCAATTGGTCCCGGCTTTCCCATGAGCGTGGGCGCGGCTATAGCGAGCAAGCGCAAAACTATGGTCATTCACGGGGACGGCGGCTTTATGTTTCATGCCACTGAACTGGCCACCTGCGCCCAGTATCAGGTGCCGCTGATTATTTGCGTGTTTAATGATTCGGGGTATGGGATTCTGCGCTGGTTGCAGCAGAATCGTTTTGGTCGGGTAAATGAAACAGACCTAGGCAAAGTGGCTTTTGCTCAGATGGCCCAAAGTATGGGTGTACCGGGCCAGCGCGTAGCCAGTGTCGAGGCTTTCGCACAGGCAATGGATTTAGCCATGGAGACAAAGGGTCCCTATCTCATTGATGTAGATATGGAGCACTTTGCGCCCATGGAAATATCGCTGATGCCAAAGCAAAAGGTTGAAGTCGATATACGTGAGTAGAGATCTAGCCCGGCTGGCTGCTCAACTTTGCAGTAGCCGGGGCCTTATGCTGTTGCCTGTATTAGTTGGCGGCCAGCGCGTTGTTGTAGCGCACTAAGTACACTGCGCCTGCTGTGTCGTCCGAGACCAGCAGGTGACCTTCCTTAGTTTGCAGCACATCATTGGGTCTACCCCAGGCCTCTTCACCTTCTAACCAGCCGTAGATAAAGGGTTCGTAAACCGGCTTGCCCGCGGCATCCATAGTCATAACCGTTAACTGATAGCCCACCTTGGAACTTCTATTCCACGAACCACGTTCAGCGACAAAGAGCGCATTTTTGTACTGGGCTGGAAACTGTGCACCCGTATAAAAGGTCATGCCAATAGGCGCTGAGTGCGCTTGAATGCGCACAGCAGCAGGCTTGAAATCGTACTTCGCGGCATCCGCATGGTCGCCGAACTTCGGGTCCTTGATTATGCCCGGGGCCTCACTTGCGTTGTTTGAGTGAACGAAAGGGTAGCCAAAGTGCAGTGCCTTGGTATTTTTTGCTGGAATGACATTCAGCTCATCTGCCGGAATATCGTCGCCTAAAATATCCCGCCCGTTATTGCTCACCCACAAGTCCTTGTTGTCAGGGTGCCATGCAAAACCTACAACGTTCCGCAGACCCTCGGCGATAATCTCGGTAGCACCGGTTGTTGGGTCCATGCGCAGCATCGTGGCAAAGCGTTTATCTTCAGAAAGGCATATATTGCACGGCGCACCAACGGGTACGTAAAGCATGCCGTCTTCGCCAAACTTAATGTACTTCCAGCCATGGTGGGCTTTTTTCGGCAAAGTATCCGTCACCACGTCAAACTCAGGATTGGCCTTCAAGTGGTCTTCGATGTCGTTCACACGAAGTACTCTGGACACCGCAGCAATGTATAAATCACCATTTGCGAGCGCCAGACCACTGGGTTCATTGAGGTCGCTAAATAGGGTGATCACTTTTGGGTTCGCAGCGGTTAACGCGTTGGGTATGGCGTAGACATTGCCAGACTTGCGCGAGCCAACAATAAGCGTGCCGTTTTCGGTCAGGGCAAGTTGGCGCGCCTTTGGCACTGAAAAGGGTAATTTAGTGATACTGAAACCGGCAGGGGTCGTCAGCCTAGGGTCTGCGTGGGCGGAAACTAAAAATCCGCCGAGTCCAATGATAAATGCCAGATTTTTAGCAATGCTCAGAAATTTCGACGCACTATTTGGCTTCGTTCTAGCGGCTGTTGTGACGGACTGTTGTTTCATTTTTCTTATGTTCTTTTGTTAGCTTTGCATAGGTCTGCACATTCTCACACTCCCTAGGACTATTCAATGTCGTCAAGCGTGGGGTTAAGAATTCACTGCGCTGAGAAATATCTCACCTATCTGCTTGGTTTACGCAGCGCTTTCCCGCAAAGTTCGCACATGCCCTCAGCCCTTACCGACAAAGTTAAAGACACAATCCAAACTGCTTACCGCACTTGGTTGGAATCTAGAGATTTCAAGCCGCGTCGCGGGCAAAGGGAGATGATTGCACAGATCGCTCGCACCCTAGCGGGCGATGGCGATCGCGTTGCTGTGGTGGAAGCAGGCACCGGTACCGGTAAGACCGCTGCTTATTGTTTGGCGGCCATTCCAGTGGCGCAAAGCTTGGGTAAGACTGTGGTGCTGAGTACCGCTACCGTTGCACTGCAAGAGCAAGTGGTGCTGCAAGATCTACCAGATATCAAAGAAAGGGCAGGGCTGTCCTTTAGCCTCAGTTTAGCGAAAGGCCGGGGTCGTTACGTCTGCCTCAAGCGGCTAGACGATCATCTGAAATACCAAGAACAACAGGCTATTCCTATCTTTGATGTCTCGGACGAAGACCACACGGTACTTTACCAAGAAATGCTTAGCCGTTACGGCCAAGGTGCTTGGGATGGCGAGTTTGATAGCTGGCCGGAATCTATGGCCGATGGAGCTTGGTCTACTGTGACTACGGACCACCGCGGTTGCAGTAATAACCGCTGCTCGTTTTTTAAACAGTGCCCATTTTTCCGCGCTCGCGGCAATTTGGAAGGTTCGGATGTGATTGTCGCCAATCATGACTTGGTGCTTTCGGATTTAGCGTTGGGCGGCGGCGCTGTTTTACCTGACCCGGAGGACTGTATTTATGTCCTTGATGAAGCCCACCATATAGCCGACAAGACTCAGAATCATTTTTCTACCAGCGCGCGTATTAACAGTACCCATCAGTGGTTAGATAACGTTAATAATATTCTCAGTTCGCTGACCCAACGTTTTGCGCGCCCACATAATTTACTCGCTTTGGCCACGAGCGTGGCTGGAGAAACTGTAGCGCTGCAATCTATGTTTGAGGCTTTGTCCGCCGGTTTAAACATAATGCCCTTCGAGACCAAGGACGAAGACCGTGAGATCTACCGCTTTCCCTTAGGTGAGGTGCCTGAAACGTTAATGGACCTCTCGTTGGCCACATTGCCGTCCATGAACAAGCTCTGTGACGACCTAGAGCGTGTCCACGATCTGTTACAGGAAGCCGTTGCCGGTAACCTAGATTGGGAAAAAGCCTTTGAGGCAGAAGACTGGTTGCTGCCAGTAGGGCAGTTGCAGAGCAGAGCCTTGGCGACCAAAGCCTTGCTAGAAGATTATGCTAGCGGGGCTAAGCAACAGCGGCGTTATGCGCGATGGCTGAATAGAAATTCTTATGATGTGGAAATGGTCAGCGCGCCCATTGAGCCAGGGCACATTCTGCAAGAGGTACTTTGGCAGCGTTGTTATGGGGCCGTTTGTACATCTGCCACAATCACCGCGTTGGGTCGATTTGATCGCTTTATAGAGCGGGTGGGTTTGCCAGCGGAAGTGCCGACATTGGTTATTGCCAGCCCGTTTAATTATCCCGAAATCGCCACTTTTCACGTGCCCAGTATGCAATCTGACCCGCGAGATTTTGAGGCCCACAGCGCAGAAATTACCGAGATTTTGCCTGAACTGTTAAAGCGCGAAGAGTCGGCTTTGGTGTTGTTTACCTCATGGCGGCAGTTGAATGCGGTTGTAAAGGCGTTGCCCGATAAGCTTTCCGATGGTTTGTTGGTGCAAGGCGACGGCAGCAAGCAAGCGCTGATTGTTGAACATAAACGCAGGGTTGATGCGAAAGAGGGTTCTTATCTATTTGGTCTTGCCAGTTTCTCAGAGGGGTTAGATTTGCCTGGTGCGTATTGCCGTCATGTCATTATCGTAAAGTTACCCTTTGCCGTGCCAGATGATCCCATCGACCAAGCCATTGCAGAGTGGGCGGAAGCGCGGGGGCGTAATGCCTTTTATGAAATTTCAGTCCCAGATGCGGCGTTGAAATTGGTTCAAGCCTGTGGACGCCTAATTCGCCACGAAAAAGATTTCGGCACAATCACCATGCTGGATAAACGTATTGTCACCCAGCGTTATGGTCGGGCGCTGATAGAATCGTTGCCGCCTTTCAGGCTAGATCTACCCAGCAATATGCCTTAATGCGCATTTAGTCTAGTGCCCTGTACTGATATCTTTTCGCCAAAGGTAAGGCACTAAGATTGAGGCCAATAATATTTTTAAAGTGGCACCGGACACTAGCCCTATCAGACTCTTGAGCACCTGTTCTGCGTTCCAGCTATAGGTAAATGTTAGCCAGAGCATGCCCAGCGTTAAGATCATGCAAGTGCCAATAGCCATTGCGCACAGAGCCCAACGAAAACTTTTCCCCCAGCCTAATTCTCCAAGCCAGCCCACTGTCCATGCAGCGACTATGAACCCAATTAAGAAGCCGCTTGTTGGGCCAGTTAATAACTCAAAGTCGGCGCTTCTTTCGCTGCTGCCTGCCAAAACCGGTAGGCCTAGTATTGCAGCAATTAGGTAAACGCTAACTGTCAGAGTCCCAAGCCAGCGGCCAAAAGCCATGCCAATAACGAGTACTGCAAAAGTCTGCATAGTTACTGGCACGGGGTAAAAGGGGATTTGGATTTGCGCTGACAGGCTGATAACCAGTACGCCCAAAATGACTAAAAGCGTGGCGAGCAAAGACAAAGACCGCAGGCCTTTTGTCTGGTTTGGCCAATACAGTGCTACAAGGGTTTTGCTTGAACTAAAGAGTTTAACGATGCCTGACTAGTCCAAATGGATAAAAACCAAGTAAGCGTGATTATTGAGATTGGTGTGCCACCGCTCCGCCCAAGGGTAGAGAAAACGCTATCAAGGGCGGTTCTTAAGTGGTTCTTTAGTTGTTCTAGAGTTGTGCTATAGAAGTTCTGCTAGCTAGCAGAACTTTTCATATGCTATCGAAGGCTGAAGGCTTACTACTTTTTAAACGCCAGCGAGTTCTCTAATACGCGCCCTTCACTAGGCGTTTGCTCAAACTTGCCAGGGCTGAAAATGAGTATGCGCTTGCTCTTGAGTCGCTTGAGAATGTCCTGCATAAACTCGCCCATTTCGACTTTGCTAAGCTTTTCCACTTCGGCTGCAATTTGCTCGTTAGAGTCGAAGTTGTAGTTCTCATCATTCAAATTCTGCCAGTACTTTTGACTGCGCTGTCCCAAGTTTTTGTCAGATTCTGTGAGTCGACTGATAAGGCCAGATTTTTGCTGAGCAAATTCCGCATCACTGAGATTTTGCCAATTGTCCACATAGTTTTGCATAAAGGTCAGTGTCGCAAGTTCTAGGTCTGCTGCGCCAGCTTTTGGCGACTGCACGAGGAATAGGTTGCCGCTGCGAGTGTTTAGTCTGCGAATGCCCGCATTTACCACATAGCCCAGTTGTTGGTCTGTGCGCAGGCTAGAGAAATAGGCGGAACGTAAAATTTGTCCAGCTAACCCACTCTTGGCTCTACTGGCAAAACTATCGTCTGGGTCTTGAACATAAAGCAACAGCGCGGCGTCGTTATGGTCAACATTGAGATTCAACAACAGTTGTTCGGTGATGTCTGCGACGGATGATTTTTCTTTTGCAATGGCGGCCATAGGCAGTTTTTGTTTTAGAAAGTCTTCCAATGTCTGAGCGTCTTTTGCGGATACGTTGCCGTGCAACCCTGCGATCACGCCAATTTTTGCCAGCTTACCCGTTCGCCATTTTTTTAATTCATTCAGGCTAAGGGGCGTTAACGTATCAGCCAGTGCCGCAGGCGACCAAGTGGAAGAAACCAATAGAGTGTTAAGTGCGCCAAGCGTCTGTGTATAGGGTTTGTCCTTGGCTGCATTTTGCCAATCTTTAATCAGCCCGGTCTTGAAAGTGGCAAAGCGCTCCTGGGTTAACTCAGCATTAAGCAGGTGATCTATCACCGTATCTAAAAGTTGCATTTGTTTGTCTTGGTAGCCATTAAGCGAAATGCTGAAACCGGCTTCGCTACTGCCTAGGGCATAGCCTAAGCCCGCGAGATAAGCCGGATAAACAGTGGTGCTCAGTGTGTCGTTGACTAACCGGCGGTACAACTCGGCATAGGCCCTATCTTTTTGGCTGCTCAGACCGCCATCGGTCAGCAGCAAAATGCTCGTGTTTGCCCGTGGCGTGCCAAAGGTAACGTCTGTGTCTAACCATACTTGCAGGTCTGGTCTGTCGGTTACTCGGCTAATGGTTTCATTGTCCTCTGGCAGCAAGGTTAGGTTGTTAGGTAAATAGGGGTTGGCTGGCGGCAAGTTTAAACTTGCGCCCTTGAAGCCTACTGTTTCGATCTCGCCCACACTGAGTGAGTAAGGCACGTTAAACCAAGGTTCTACCTGATCTGTTTTCAGATCGGGGGCGGAAATTTCCATAAACACATTGTCTTTGCGCAGAAAGCTCAGAGATTTGCTGATGAGCGCAGCGTCGAAGCCTTCCATTAAGTAGGGGGCTACTAGTAAGTCTTCTGCGGGATATTCGTCTAGGCGGGGCGCCATTTGGTAAACAAAGCCCACTGTTGAACCTTTTTCTTGAAAGCGAAAACCAAGCTCCGCAACTTTGGCTTGCTCTAGGTAAATTCGCTCCTCCGGTGCATCGGCTTTGAGCAAATCAATGTACTGAAAAAGCAGGTCGGTTATTTGCGGTATATGCGAGCGGCCTTCTTCTGTGAGTTCAATGCTGACGGAAAGTAAGCTGTTCTGGCGATCGAAACTTTGGGTGCCAGCGCCTAAGCTTTCAATCCAGCCGCGTTCGTTTAAAACACTATGTAGGCTGCCTTTGCCTTCGTGACCCAGCAGGTTGCTGATGTATTGCTCAGGTTTGGTTTTATAAACTTCCCGGGTGTTGGGCATAGGGAAGTTATAGGCGATTTGATATTTCTCCTTTAACGAAATAGACGTCAACACAGCGGGTAACTGAGCCCTTGTGAAAAGCGCCTCGTCAGGGTAGCTAGAACCAATGTCGGTATTCTTAACTTGGTTAAACAACGGTGTGACCAAGGCCTCTAGTTCGTCTAAAGATTGGTCGGCTAAGATCACAAGGCCCATCTGGTCGGCCGAGTAGTTTTCGGCGAAGAAGGTCATGAGGTCGCTGCCTACATCACCTTTTAATGTTTCTAACGAACCTATAGTAAATCTATGTCCTGGGTGCTCTGGGTTCAGGGCCCGTTTACTGACCATGTAACCGCGCCAGCCGTCGTCCTTAATCTGCATCTGGTATTCCGAATGCACAGCATTTTTTTCCCGCTCTACATATTCTGGTGAAAGCAGAGGGTCGATAAAGAAATGGGCAAAGCGGTCTAGTCCCTCATTAAAACCGCTGGCTTGAATGTCAAAGAAATAGTTGGTGTGATCTTGGGCGGTATACGCATTTGAGGAACCGCCATTACCCGTGATGAAGTTTTGAAAGCTGTCTACCTCTGGGTATTTTTCCGTACCGATGAACAGCATGTGCTCTAAAAAGTGTGCAAGGCCCGGACGTGACGCCGGCTCGTGAAAACTGCCTCGATAAATTGAGAGGGCTGCGGCTGCCTTGTCGGTGCTTGGATCTGAGACCAATAAAACACGCATTTTGTTAGACAGCTCAAGATAGCGATAATTTCGATCATCGTTGGGGCTTTTGCGTACCGTTATTGGCTTGGCAGCGCTTTCCTTTGTGGACGTTTGCTCTGATACAGCGCAGCCCTGGATTGAGCCGATGACGAGCGCCGTGCAACAAAAACCAAACAGTTTAATGTTCAATTTACCTACTCCGTAATAGTGTACTGGTGATGGACTAGCCTTCGGGCTTTCGATCCTGACTTATCATAATATTCAATCAAAGGTTAGACTAACCTTTGTGTTTGTTTCGTATAAGAACGACTCTACGACAGATAAAGAGCAGGTATCGCCAAGTGCAGATCAAAGGTAGAAGTTCAAAGATAACAGCCTACTTGGCGCAGGCGAAATGTCCTGCGCCGCGAGGCAAATTGACCGGTGTGACAAGGGGTCGCTGGTGATCAATGGCCGGTAAAAAACAGGAGCGCTTTTGGACCTAACAAAGTTACAGCAACAGCTTGCCTTGGCCGCAAACGGCGATGTTGCCCTTTCTGGCAGGCAAAGTGGTCACCTTGAAGACCATGGCAGCAAGAGCGCTCCAGCAAGCTTTGCAGATTGGCAGCTGATCAGTCACTCACTGGCGCCCATGATTGTTGCAAAAGGCCACAGCGTAGTGGGTATTTGTGGCAGCCAAGGTTCAGGCAAGTCCACTCTCGCGGCGTATTTGGTCGCTGCAATATCAGCTTTGGGTGTGAGCGCGGTAGCGGTGTCTTTGGATGACTTTTACCTCACCCGTGCGCAACGCAATTCACTCGCTGAAACAGTGCACCCGCTACTCCAGACTCGGGGCGTACCCGGTACCCATGATGTGGGATTGCTGCAACAAGTACTCGAGTCAATTTCAACAATCAACGCGCCAGAGTTCAACAATGCAATAATGCCGCCAGTGAAGATGAGCCTGCCCAGTTTTAACAAAGGCATGGACGACCGCGAAGGGTTTAGCGAAGTTCATGCCTCGGTATTAGTGCTGGAAGGCTGGTGCTTAGGCGTGCAGCCCCAGCCGGAGCAGTTGTTAGATGAAGCCGTAAATGCGCTTGAAGAGGTTGAAGATGACATGCGTATTTGGCGGCGTTGGGTAAACCAGCAAATCCAACTGGGCTATGTTGATTTATGGGCGCATGTGGATTTTTGGCTGCAACTGAAAGCGCCAAGTTTTGATCAAGTGCATCAATGGCGTGGTGAGCAAGAGACACGCCTGCCTCAGGCTCAGCGTATGTCTCAAGAACAGTTGATGCGTTTTATAGGGCATTACGAGCGGTTAACGCGTTGGCAATGGCAGTCACCAAATTTGCAGCCCGGGCTCAACGTCGCGTTGGCTGAGGACCATAGAGTTGAATCTGTTTCGCTAAGCTAATTTCTGCTTGTATCAATCTCTAGTGGGACTTTGTTTCCCGCTTCCGACTTTTACGCATTTAACGCCGCGTCCCTGTTTTGTTCAGAATGTGTTCAGGTAATGGCAGCTATTGTTGTATCAACTTGAATATCAAATGATAGGTGACAGCGATGACTGATAAAAATCTTTCCAAAGGTTCGTTAGGCAACAACACAAATCTAGTTGGCATGTCGGGTACCCGATTAAAAGCTGCGGCATTAGTTGCGGGCCTGAGCATTGTCTCAACCACCGCACACGCGGGGTCTAGTTACGAGCGGGCTAGGGTGGTTTCCTCTACACCGGTATATCAGACGGTCGTATATGAAGAGCCCAGAGAGGTCTGCCGGCAAGAACGGGTGGCCTACCAAGAAAGCGCTCATCGCTCCAAAACCCCAGGCATTATCGGCGCTATAGTGGGGGGCGCTTTGGGCAACGCTGTAGGGAACAAGAAGTCCAACAAGCGGGTGGGTACAGTGGTTGGCGGTATCTTGGGTTATTCCATCGCAAAAGATATTGGCCGGCATAAGCGCGAACATGGCGCTAATCAACGGGTGACTTATAGGCAACAAGAGGTCTGCGATGTCTATTACGACGAGCGGGAAGAACAGCAGTTATTGGGTTATGACGTCAGCTATGTTTACGCGGGGCAAACTTACAATACGCGCTTAGATCAAGATCCGGGCAAGTCGTTAAGGGTTCGGGTTGCGGTAGATCCGGCCTAGTTTGGACGCGGCTTAGGTACCTTCAAAGGCAAAGCAACTTCAAAACATCTTTAAAACAGCTTCAAAGTCATTCTGGCATCCGCTTGGGGCAAACCATTTGTGCCAAGCGGTTTGCGTTGTGGTCTTTTGAGCAGTTGGGGCGGCAATTGGACTGCAATCGGGACAGCAGTGATTTTCCCCTACAACCGGCTGAGTATTTTTGAGCGCTATTTCTTAGGGCTATTTCTAAGTGCTTGTTGTCAGGCCTATTTGTTTTGGGTAATTAGATAAGTGGCCTGCTATATTTCCACCATGAGTATGAAAAAGATCAATTATTACTTGCTGCTTGGCACCCTTATCGCCCCTTGGGTAATAGTCGCGCCCAATGCCCACGCCGAAAACAATCAATCTCGCCAGGGTTTTATAGCCAAACCAGGTGCCCGCAGTGCGCCAAGCGTGTCTTTGCAACAAGCCATTAATATTGCGCTCAGCGAAAATGGTGGCCGTGTGCTTTCCGCGCAATCAAAAAATGGCCAAGGTGCCACAAGGCACCATATTCGCCTGCTGGTGGAGGGTGGCCGAGTATTGAACGTGGTGGTAGATGGTCGTGGTCGTGTGCAAAGAACTAGATAAATTATGCGTATTCTCGTTGTAGAAGATGAAGCCAATCTGCGTGAGCAGCTAGCCAGCCATCTTCGTGGCGAGGGCTATGTGGTAGACGTGGCAGTGGACGGCGAAGAGGGCCTTTACTACGGCAGCGAATATCCAGTGGACGCTGCCGTTATTGATTTGGGCCTGCCAAAAATTGACGGTGTCGATCTAATCAAATCCTTACGCGCTGCAAAACACGACTTTCCCATATTAGTATTAACAGCCAGAAGCCATTGGCAGGATAAAGTGGGCGGTTTGGACGCAGGTGCCGATGACTATTTGACTAAGCCTTTTCAAATGGAAGAATTAGTAGCGCGGCTTAATGCATTGATTCGCCGCTCTGCCGGACATGCGACGCCGGTGATCGTATGCGCTGAACTGAGTTTAGATATCAGCCGGAAAGTAGCGACACTACACGGCAACCCCATGGAGCTAACGGCTTTCGAATACAAGGTGTTGGAATATCTGATGCTCAATCAAGAACGTATTGTGTCCAAAACTGAACTCACTGAACATTTGTATGAGCAAGATTTTGATCGAGACAGCAATGTGCTTGAAGTATTTGTTGGGCGTTTACGCAAGAAGATTGCGCCGCTTAACTTAATCAAGACAGTGCGTGGCCAAGGCTATAGATTTGGTGCGGCCAGCAATGATATTTAGACGCGCAAGCATACTCCGTCTTACCTCAGCTTGTGAGATCTAGGTCGCTCATGGCCGGCTCAATCCAGCGTCGACTCATTTCAATCACCAGTCTGATTTTAGTGATTTTTCTCACCTCCACCGGCTGGGTATTGGATAGAACTTATTCGGCCAGTATTGTGCAAGGCGCTGAAGCACAATTAAAATTAGTGATCTACGCGCTGATGGGTATTGCCGAGGAAGAGGGTGCCAGTTTGGTGTTCAATCAATCACTCGCAGATCCGCGCTTAGCCCAAGCAGAATCTGGGCTTTATGCCATTGTCACCACTGATCTAAAGCAAACGCTCTGGCGCTCGCCTTCACTTCAGTCTATTGATTCAGCAGGGTTTAGTGACAATTTGTCCTTTGCAAACCTCACACCGGGTGTTTTTTCCTTCTCTAGTATTGATGATGCGCAAGTAAAGTATCAGCTCAGCTACGCGGTTATTTGGGATGGCATTGAACCCAGTCAAGTCGTTTTTACTGCCATCGTTGATCAAGCGCCCTATTTGGCCGCAATAGCTGATTTTCGACAAAACCTTTGGCTGGGTTTGGGTGGCGCTACGCTATTTTTTATCCTCGCTCAGCTTCTCGCTCTAGGCTGGGGGTTGAGACCGTTGTTGGTGATGCAAAGAGAAGTGCGTGAGCTAGAGCAAGGTACGCGTAGTGAACTGAGCAATGAATATCCGGTAGAGTTGTCTGGACTAGCAGAAAATTTGCAGCGCTTTGCCAGTCACGAGGCGCAGCAGCGGGTTCGGTACCGTCAAGCCCTAGACAACTTAGCCCACAGTTTAAAAACGCCATTGAGCGTTTTACGCAATGCGCTAGTAGAAGTGGCAATAGATAAAGGGTTAGTCAAAGATCAAATTGATCGCATGCAAGACACGGTAAGTCGTCAATTAGCACGGGTGGTGGTGGCTGCTCCTGTGATGCTAAGTGCTCAAATTGATGTTGCCCATGCTGCAAGGCAGTTGGTACGTACTTTAGAAGTGGCCTTTCCGAAGGTGGATTTACTGTTAGAATTTCATACGCATCCCAAGCTGCGAATCGACGAGGGAGATTTGTTAGAGATATTGGGTAATATTATTGAGAATGCGTGTAAGTACAGTAAATATTCGGTATGTATTAGCGTTGATCAAGTGTCAGCTGCGCAGGCTAACGAGGCAGGTATTGTTATCACCATTGAAGATGACGGCCCGGGTATTCCAAATGCAATGCGTGAAGATGTGCTAAGTCGTGGTTCGCGGTTAGATACTCAAGTAGCAGGCCAGGGTATTGGCTTAGCCGTGGCGAAGGAATTGGTTACATTATATGAGGGGCGTCTGTCTATCAGTGACAGCGAACTGGGCGGGGCTAAGGTTGCACTGTACTTTCCAATTAGAGGCGCGTGAGAGAACTTTGAGTGCGGCTCATGTTTTTTTGTCGCCTAGTTTTGCCTAATAGTTTTGCCTAATAGTTTTGCCTAATAGTTCTGCCTATTAGTTCCGTCTCATAGCCCATTCCATTTAGCGTTTACCTAAACTCTTTTCTACCGCTCGGTAAATTAACTTAACCGGTGCTC
>Ga0206682_10000096_pt1 | contig 83347 bp, 54 predicted proteins | sample M240m12015metaG_FD_155444 | JGI IMG/M metagenome (GOLD analysis project Ga0206682, IMG submission 155444) | Ammonia-oxidizing marine archaeal communities from Monterey Bay, California, United States - M2 40m 12015 | ecosystem: Environmental > Aquatic > Marine > Intertidal zone | place: USA... | reverse complement strand
TTGAAACCATTGGTCTTTTACTTGAAGCGCCTTCTTAGCACGCATCACTTGAACGACGCCGCGACTGGAGGGTGTGGGGGCTACTTGCTCGTGTCGCTTGTGGTTTCGCACTTGAAACAAACGGGTCCAGTGGTAGCTGTAAATAAAGCCGGTTTGTTGGGCGATCTCTTACTCGGTTTTCTCCGGCGATTCGGCTCTGTGTTTGATTACAGAACAAACGCCGTCGCCGCCGGTCGCGAATCGGGCGTGATGTCCGCCGCGGAACTCCCCGGTCCACCGTTTGGGACGCGGCCGTACATCATGGCAGAAGATCCGCAGGAGCGACTGCGTTGCTTTACCGCGGCGGCGTATCGATTCAAAGAGGTTCAGAACCTGTTTAGACTCGCCGCGGAGCACATCTCGGTGAGCGGCGAGCTCTCGTTACTCTCCGAGGTCGCCGCGCCACCGCCTAGAAACAGTTTCGGTGCGTTCCCAAAGAGCGGTCAACTCATCAAGGTTCGCCAGAACACTATGGTCCGCCGCGAATCCTCGCCCTCGGGGAGCGGGCGGAACAACCATCAGTATTTCCGCAAAGCGAACGCGAAAAACAGCTTCTCGCCGAACAAATCCGATTGGACCGACGATCCGCGCAACGGTAACAATAAACGTCCTCGTGGTGCTAGCGCGTGGGCCTCCGACGGCCACCGCGGCTACGGAGGCACCCCGGCGTCACCGAGCGCCAAGCGTCGCCGCGCCGCCGACGAGCAGCGCGCGTTTCGCGAGCGCGGCGCCGGCAACGCGAAGAACGGCAAAAAGCCCGCGCGCGCCTCGAGTGCGAAGCCCAAGCAGCGCGCAAAGCTCGCGAGCAAGCAATCTCGCGTCACGAAGAAGAAGAAAAGGTAGCGCCTGAAATTAGCATAGCCGCGTTGTCACCGCGCGATCGCCGCGCGCTCTCAGAGGACGCTTTTTGCCTGTCAGAGGACTCCTCACTTATCCGCGCCCGCGCGCGAGGGACAGTGACGCACGGCCCGCCCGACCGCACGCGCGCGCGAGAGTGACGCTCGACCACCTCGCGCGCGCGCCATGTCGCTCGCCGGCGCGTCGCTCGCGCGCGGCGTCGCGCCGCGCCGCGCCGGTCGCCCGTCGACGTCGACGCATCGCGCAACGCGAAAATCAACAGTCATCACGCGCGTCGTCCCCGATCTCCCGGCCGCGGTCGACGCGCTGACGCACATCGATGTGGAGGTTTTGAATCGCGCGCTGGACGACAGCGGTCTGCACGTCCTGCGTGAGATGTCGCCGGCGAAGTTGTACGCGGCGACGAGAGAGGCGCTGGAGCCGATGCTTCGCTTGAGAGAGTTCGGGAAGCGCGAGGATGGAACAGGGGAGCTCGTGAGCTCGATCGAGTGGCAAGGTGCGATAGATGTCGCGGTTGAGGCGCTGAAGGCGGCGAGGGAGCGTTTTATCGAAAGCAAGGCGTTCGGCGCGGCGACCGCGGCGTTCCAGACGTTTGGCGTCGCCGAGCTCTTGCCGGAGGACGCCGTCGGCGCGGCGTTACAAGCGATCGCGGTGTCGATGGCTGGCGTATTAGCGATCACAAACAGTGGTGATGAAGCTGAGGAAAGCGCGGCGGCGATAGGTCTCGCGCGTGGGGTTGAAGCCGATGCTTTGCCGACGACGTACGATGTCGCGAAGATTCGAGCGTACTGGAGTCGTAGACCAGCGGCCATCACGAAGCGTTCGGGCAGCTTGCTCGCCGACGTCATGGGCTGGGTCTTGGCTTTACTACTCGATATTCAAACGGGTAAAGTGGAAAAAAACTCCGTCGAACGCGCTGGACAATTGAAGGAGCTCATCGCTAAGCAAGGGCCGGCGTTCGTCAAGGTTGGACAAGCAGTGGCGATTCGCCCAGACTTGCTGCCTCCGGCGTACCTTGAGGCGCTGCAGACGCTGTTGGATGGCGTAAAACCATTCAGTAGCGTCGAGGCACGCGAGCTGATTCGACAAGAGCTTGGAAAACCGCTCGAGGATGTGTTTGAAGACGTGAGTGCGTTCGAGGAACCGGTCGCCGCAGCATCGATCGGTCAAGTGTACAAAGCACGGCTGAAAGCCACGAAAGTCATGGAAAAAGAACAGGGAGATTGGGGTATGGACGTCGCGGTCAAAGTGCAGCGACCGGCGATCTTAGAAGTCGTCACTTTGGACTTGCTGGTGATTCGCTCCGTGCTAGAGTCCTTGGCTTCCTTGCCGAAGGAAGGACCGCTTGGGCAAATTCAGCAAGGCGCGGAGGGTTTTCTGCCAGTGCTGGACGTCGCGGCGGAGAGATTTTTGGAAGAACTCGACTTTGGACTCGAAGCGTCAAACGCATCGCGCTTTGAGGCCGACATGAACAGCGTGCCTTTCGTTCGCGGCACCATCAAGGTGCCGCATGTGTTCCGTTCGTGCTCGACTGGCAAAGTCTTGACGCAAGAGTGGGTGGCGGGTCGCAAGCTCACCGAAATCGAGGCGTCTAACACAAACAAGGAGACTCGAGAAAAGCTTGTCGAGACGTTACTCAACAGTTACATGGTGCAGTTCTTGGAAACAGGTTTCTTGCACGCCGATCCACACCCCGGAAATTTTCTGCTCGAAGACAACGGCCGCCTGTGCATATTGGATTACGGCATGATGACGACCATCAGCGAAGAACAGCGAATTGCCTTCGTGGAATACATCGCGCATTTGAGCGCGAAAGAATACGACAAAACACTAGGAGATTTGGTCAACCTCGGTTTCGTTCCGCCAGAATTGGCGAACGATCCGGTGAGTCGTTCAATCGTCGTTCCCGTTCTTGCGGAGACGTTGGAAACGCTTTACGGTACCGGCGGCGGAATCACCGCCAAGACCGACGCACTTAATGCGCAACAAAGCTCCCGCGTCGGCGAACTTTCAGAGAAGCTCGACGATTTGGCGAAGCAATACCCGCTGTCGCTGCCCCCGTACTTTGTCCTTATTTTGCGCGCGTTCGGAACGCTCGAAGGGTTGGGACTGAGTGTCGATTCCAACTACGCGATTGTCGACGAATGCTTTCCATACATCGCACGGCGCTTATTGTCGGATGACTCTCCGAGGATGCGCGCGGCACTCCGATCTTTTGTGTACGGTGGAAGCGATCGTCTGAAGGTGTCGCGCGTGAAGGACATTGCTGGAGGATTTTCCAAGTTCACGAACTCGATGGGCGCCACGGAAAGTTTGACGATTGAAGACGCCAAGGTGCTTTCTGAGCTCGACCCCGCAACGCGCGATGCACTGTCCATCGTATTCTCTGGCGAGGGCAATTACTTGCAAGATCTCGTCGTGGAGGAAGCTGTGCGCGCCGCGGACAGTCTTAGCAGAAACGGCGCCGCGCAAGCGTGGCAGTTGCTTGGAAGCGCGTCGCCATTCGCGACGCTGGCAACGATTACTCCTTTGGCTTTGGTCCCTGGATTGAACGCGTCTATTTTCCTGTCCATCCTCGCGTCTCAGAACAAGGATGCCATCGCGCTCACGTTTGACGACAAGAAGAATTTAGCGCTGTTGCGGGCGCTCGTCGAGCTCGCGGCTGGCCCGTCGGGCGGCTCTGTTCAGTCCTTGGACAAAATCTTCGCGCAACTTCCCGGTGCGGCGAACGGTGTGTCGAGAATCGAAACCGACTCGATTCGCGCCATCCTTCCCACGGTTGCGCCAGGCGTTCAACGCATGTCGAACAAGTTTATAGAAAAATTCCAGCAGCGTCTCGCCGAGCGCACGCGAGACGATTTGAGCAAGTTCCCCATCCCGGGACGAACTCCGAGTCTCCAAAGAGGCCGTTAGATACACCGCGCACACATTTTTTATATCTCACGCATCGCAGCTCGCAAAAACAATAAATCAATCACAATCTAAAAGCCCGAACAATCGATACCGAGCGCTCGCGTCGGCCCCGTCGCGCCGAACGCGCAGAGCCCGATTCGATTCTTCGCGTCGCTCTTATCGTTATTCGCCCAAACCGCCGCGCCGTACGCCTCGCGCTGCTCTTTCACGCTCATCGACCCATCGGTGAGCGCTCGCGAAAGCTTCACCCATTCATCAAACTTCGCCTCGTCGAACGTCTCGCTCCGCTCGCGTCCCGCGGCGTATCGCAGCGTCTTCGTCGTCATCAAGAACGACTTCCCTCGCGTCGCGTTATCGTACCGCCGCTTGTTCCGCTCGTACCATCCGTCGATCCGCTCGCGATCGCCCTCCCTCGCCTTCCCTCGCACCACCCGCGTCGCCGCGTCGAGCGCGTCGAGCGTGTCGGCGTCGTAATCCATCGCATCGCGCGATGCGCGCGCGCCGTCGCATCGCCCGAGCGTCGCGACGAGCGCGACCGCGCCCGCGAGCTCGCGCCTCGACGTCGTCGCGCGCGTCGCCCGCGCGTCGCGCGCGACGGGCGCGATTCGCGCGCGCGCGAGCGCCATGGTGTGCGCGTCGCGATCGCCCGACGCCGACGCGCGAGAGCGCGACGCGACGCGACGACGGCGGTCATGTCCGCGGCGCGCGCGATCGCGGATCGCGCGAGGCGCGCGTCGACGGCGCGCGCGATCGTCGAGGCGACGCGCGCGGCGACGGCGACGCGCGCGATCGGATCGCGCGGTGTCCCGGACGACTACGGACAACCGGCGACGGGCGGCACCGGGTTCCTGGGCACGCCGAAGAACCACCGCGCGCTGCTGGAGAAGCGACCGATGTCGCCGGACGTGTTCGCGGCGGACGGGAGCTGGCGCGCGCACTATAAGTTTCCGGCGGTGGCGCTGAGCTCGATCACGAATCGCGTCACGGGCGTCGCGCTCACGGGAGCGATGAGCGCGGGGGGGATCATAGCGCTCGTCGGAGGCGCGGAGGCGGTGCCGATGACGATGGAAATGTTTAAAGCGAACGCGCCGCTGGCGGTGGTGCCGGTGAAGTTTGCGCTGAGTTTTCCGTTCGTGTTTCACACGCTCGGCGGGTTTCGACACTTGGTGTGGGACTCGACGACGAAGGGGATCGATAACGAAAGCGCGAACGCGAGCTCGTTGGCGATATTCGGGGTGAGCGCGGCGGCGAGCGCGGCGTTGGCGGCGTACACGTGGTAGGGACGCGCGCGCGTCTCGTTTTATTTTAGTCGGCGGGCGCCGTGTAACATTTTACAACAGTCTCAATCTTCATTTAAATAATTCCACCGCGTTTCGCCGGTTGAAGCGCGGCGGTACACTAATTCGCTCGTCGCGCGCATCGCGACTCGCGCCTAATCGAACAGCTCGGGCAGTTGCCGGCGCAGTTGTTCGAACTCGATCTCGTCGACGACGGCGTCGCAACACGCTTCGACGTCGTCGTCGAGCACGCTCTCGCCTCGCGTGCGCACGAACACCGTCGTCATGCCGAACGACTTCGCCGCCTTTACATTCTTCATCGAATCCTCAAACATCACGCACCGCCGCGGGTCCACGTCGCGTCCCAGATCTGCGAACACCTTCTCGAACGCCTCGCGCTGCGGCTTGCACGCCGGCGCCGTGAAAATCCCCCCGTACACCTTCTCGAACGCATCGCTCGACGACGCGTCCAGTCCCAGCGCCGTCAGCGCTTTCATCCCTTCCGTCTCGCTCGTGTTCGTCATCACCACCTTCCGATACGGCATCGCTCGCAGGCACTCTGCGAGCGCCGCGTCCGGCTTCAGAAACGTCTCCGCGCCCGCGCGGCAGTACGCCGTGAACGCCTCCTGCGACTCGACGTCCAGCCCGAGATCGCGCAGGCCCTTGTAGCACTGACTCGCCTTCGCGAACGCCGTTTTCCGCGTCGCCGCCGCCTCCGCCGCCGTCATGCCGAAGCGTTCGCGCAGGTACGCGCGCTGTCGCGCGCGCACGTGCGCGAGGTACCCGTTCGCGCCGTCGTACAGCACGCCGTCCAGGTCGAACACGAGGGCGTCGAAGTTCGACCCGCGCGCGGTCGACGCGCGCCTCGTCGCGCGCGCGCGCGGTCGCGCGTCGACGGCGCGCGCCGCGCGAGGCGTCGCGCGCGCCATCGAGTGGCGACTCGCGACTACGAGACGCGCGATGTCGCGCGCGACGGCGCGCGCGGCGCCGCGCGACGCGCGCATCGCGACGCGCGCATCGCGACGCGCGCGCGGCGCGAGACGCGCGGCGGAGGACGACGCGCGCGCGACGCCGACGCGGCCGGCGCTGAACCTGCTCGGGCGAACGGTGAAGGTGAAACACATCCTGGAGGGACGCGCGGACGACGCGCTCGGGCGATTGGCCGCGGACGTCGTCGCGGACGCGCGGGGCGTGGACGCGGACGCGCTGGCGCGCGACGTCGATCGGTTGTTCGCGCTGTGCCCGGGGCTCGGCGAAAGAGTGGCGAGAGGCGAGGTGAAGCGAGCGCTCGCGGCGGAGCTCGCGGTGGATCTGAGGGAGACGATGGCGGCCATGTTGGCGATTAAAAATACTTTCGCGAGCGCGGACGTGGACGCGGGAGACGTGTGCGCGCGCGAGCCGAGATTGCTGCGTCTTCGAGAGGAAGCGCTCGAGGGGGTGCGGGAACGCGCGGCGTCGACGAGGGAGCGATTAGGAGACGCGTGCGACGCCGATGGGTTGTTCGCGACGATTCCGTCGTGTTTGCTCGCGTCGCAGGAAGAGTTGGACGGGATCTTGGAGCGTGTGACGGGTTTACGAGCGCTGATGCCGGACGCGGACATCGTCAAACTGCTCCGAGGGCGGCCGGCGCTGTGTCTCGAGGATCGAGCGTACTCCAGGGCGGCCATCGCCGTCTCCGCGCTGCGAAAGGCGATGCCGAAAGACTGTAGAATAGATCTGATGCTCAGTGACTTTCCGTCGTTGCTGTTTATGGACATCGAGATGCTTCTCGAGGACTTGCGGCAAACGTTTGGAGGGGATCCGTGCTGGACGCTTCGCAGAAACCCAGGAATCGCAACGCAGGTACGTCTCGTGACGCGCGCGCGATCGTATGCGGACGTGCGCGTTTTACGACACGACTGACGTCGCGATCGCCCGTAGTTCGAGAAGAACAACGGCACTTTCAATCCGCTCCGATGACGACTAACCGAATCTCGCGTCCCAGTTTGAGAAGAACACGGGTTCCTACGATCCGCTCGGCCCAGCCGCGAACGAAACTCAAGCGGACGAAGATAACTTTGGGTTCACGCGCACTGCGCACTTGTAAACCACCATTAGCTCGTAGATTGTCGATGGCCGCCGACCGCTCCCCGCGCCGCTCTGGGCGCGTTCGCCGCACTCCGACACCCACAGCGCGCGCGTTCGACCGCGCACGCGTCATGTCGCGCGCCGTCGACCCGCTCGCGATCGCGCGCATCGCGCGTTCGCTCCCGTTCCTCGCTTCGCGCGCGTCTCGCGCCGCGCCGCCCGCGAACGCGGCGTTCCCGCGACCGCTCGACACGCTCGCGGCGACGACGACGCCGTCCGCGTCGTACGCCGCGCGCGCGCGCAAACCGGCGCACGGCGCGGTGTCGCGATACGTCATCACGTCGTTCGGTCGAGATCGCAAGGGCATCGTGAACGAAGTCACGGCCGCGGTGTTGGCGGCGCGAGGAAACGTCGAGGAGAGTCGCATGGCGCGACTGCGCGGCGACTTCACGATCACCATGCTCGTCTCGTTCGTGCGAGATCAGAGCGACGTCGACGCCTTCAAGAGCGATTTGGCGCGCATCGAGGGGTTGACGACGTCGGTGCGCGCGTCGAGCGAGGATGAAGAGATTTGGCGCGCGGCGAAAACGGTTTCGACGCATCGTCGAGTATTGCTCCGCGGGAACGATTTCCCGGGAATCACTCACGCGTTCACGCGCGTTTTGTTCGATCGGGACGTGAACATTGAGAGTATGACCACGGATACCGCGCCTGCGCCGTTCGGAACCGAGCGTTTGTTTCTCGTGGACGCTCTGGTGCGATTGAGCGCGGGCGCGGCGTCGATCGACGCGCTCGGCGCCTCGCTGCGCGCGCTCGAGCGCGACATGGGTCTCGACGTCGAGATTCTAGAGCACGAGCCCGCGAAACAACTCCGTTAGACATGGTTGTAACGCGCGCGTCGGCGTCGCGCGCGCGCGTCCGTCGCATCGCTTTCGCCGCGTCGTCGCCGACTCGGTCTCGGGCGTCCTCGTCGCCGCGCCGCGCCTCAGACCGCGCCTCAGACCGCGCCTCGCGCGTCGGCCGCGGTCGTCGCGCGCGTCGACCGTCATGGTGGGCGCGACGCACGTTCCGCGCGACGCCGCGGCGGGCGATCGCGCGGGATTTCCCGCGCTCGCGATCGCGCACTCGAGAAAGGTGCAGAAGGGTGAAGATTTCGACCTCGTCGAAGTGTGCGCGCTGTGGACGCCGGGTCGACGCGGGAAGGGCGCGAACGACGCGAGCGTGGAGTTTGCGATGTTCGGTCTGTTCGATGGACACGGTGGGAAGGCGTGCGCGGAGCACTGCGCGGATTCGTTTTTATCGGCGCTGACGGAGGCGCTGGACGCGCCGGGAGCGTTGGAGGAGCACGAAGACGCCGACGACGCGTTCGAGCAAAGATTGCCGGAAGCGTTGAAAAGAGCGTTTGCCACGGTGGATGAGGCGTTCTTGGCGCGAGACGTGCACAGTGGAGCGACGGCGACGATTTGCGTCATTCGCGGGCGGTGCGTGACGACGGCGGCGGTCGGGGACTCGTTGGCGACGCTCGATCTCGGGCCTGGTATACCGGTGATGCGGTTGAGCGCGGAACATCGATTGGATACGTCGCAGAGCGAGCGGAAGCGGATCGAGGAGGCTGGCGGCGAAGTTCGACCGACGGAGTACGAGGACGGGCCGAATGGCGAACGCGTCGGCGTCGGGCCGTTGCGCGTGTGGCCGGGTGGGCTCGCGGTGTCGCGTTCGATCGGGGATAGAGACGGAAAACGAGGGGGTGTGATTAGTGAGCCAGAGGTGAGCATGGTTGTCGTGCCCGAGCGTTTCCACGGAGCGAGGGTGGTGTTGGCGAGCGATGGGTTGTGGGACGCAGCGACGCCCAAGCAAGCGTCGGCGTGTGTGGCTAAGATGCACGTTCAGAACGCGGCTACGGCGCTGAACAAGCTCGCCCAGAGTCAAAAGGATAATAGAGACGACATAACTGTTCTGGTGATCGACATGGTGCGAGATGAGAACTCAAAGTCTGGTCCGTTTGCGGTCAAACCCACGCGCGGAGACGAAAAGGCGAGACTGTATTACCCATTCTCCAAGAAAGCGCACGATCCGTTACCTTCGCCATCGCAGCGCCGGGCGGCGAGACAGAAAGCGTGCGATGACGCTATAGCAATGCAGGCGGCGCTCGAGTGCGCTCGAAAGGCGGAAGAAGCGGAGGCTGAGAGGAGCCGAGTAGCGGCTGCAGCGAGTCGAGAATCGTGCGGCGCCGACAACGAAGGGGGATGGGAGCAGATCGGTATGAAGAAGAAAGATCCAGAACCACCAGCGAAGAACCGAGTGAAGGATAAGAAAGTCAAGCAGAAAATAGTCAAGGAACCGAAACCAACATCACAGACCAAGGAAATCGAATCTGGCGAGGTGCCGCTGACGTCAGCGACGAAACAGCAAAAGGACAAGAAGCGAGAAGGGAGAAAGCAACAGTCAGAGATCGAGATCCCGGACGTGTCCATGTTGGCAATCGAGTCAACAGGTGATGGTAAGGTGACCGGTGCTCAAAAGAAAACGAAAAAGGCGAAGAGTAAGGATCGCGCGCGACCGCTCGTGGGTTCGCAGCAAGTGCCGATTTCGATTCCTCAAGCTTCGCTTTACGGCGTTCCTCCACCTCTCCGGGCGCACCAGCCGCCGATGATGACTGCGCAACCGATTCCAGTGTTGTATCCACCGATGCATTCGGTGCCAATACCACCACCCGGTATGCCTCCCATGATTCAGCCTCCGCATGGTTACCCCCCTCGGGTGCCATCTCCGCAATTTTTCGGTTCTCACCCTGTCCCAGGCGGTCACGCGGCGCTCTCTCCTGGGTTCGCTCAGCCGATGCCGAACTTCGCGCCGCACAAGGGCAAGTCTCAGCAGTTGATAAACCTCATGCGATCGGGATCACCGCCAATGCCACCAGGACCACCACCGGCTGTCCCGCCCAAACTCCATGGGCGTTCGGAATTAGAAATGCGCCGATCGGAATTACCAGACACGCACGTGATCAATGCCCCCGCTACGCCGGCGAAAGCGCAAGAAGCGCTGAACGAGCAGACCGAGAAACGAAAGAACCACACCAAGGTTAAGCGGCGCGGGAAGAAAGAGCGCGCCCTGGATCGCAAACGACTCGAGCAAGCTGCGTTGAATAATATGGGGAAATCGCCATGACCAACGAGGGCGGCATTTGAATTTTGTATGACGACGATACCAAATAGACGATTAAACGAATACTCTAGACTATCAATATGAGCTAATACACATATACGCTACTCTATTCGCGCGACTAGACTCACCGGGGAGCCGTCTGCGCGCACGATGGGACCCGCAGAAAACTGCGGCATCCACGCACGACGAATCGACTCGCTAAGATTCGGGCCGCTGCAGTGAAAGACGACGTCGCTGAAGAACACCACCGAGCCGGCACGGATAGTCAACAATCGACCACAATCCTCGCACGCGTCTCCGGACATAGGCGATGGCAAATCACTCATCGGAGGGTACGCACTCGCTCGTTCTCTATGCGTCGCCTCGCTCGCCGCTGGCGGATACGGCAACATGCGCAGCGTCCCGTTCTCCTCGCTCACGTCATCCAACGCGACCCAACAACTCAAATACGGCACGTTTGAACCATCTTCCCCGTCATCACACCACTGGCTGTCGCGATGCCACTCAAAGCACGACGCACGAAGCGCCGAATCTGCTCTCGCCGGCGGCTTGGCGACGTACTGGTCGTTGAAGAGTCGCGTATCGTCGTGACCCAGGAGCGCGATCGCGATCGATCCTATCGCTCCTTTTCGAGTCAGCGTCTCGGAAACGATGGCATCGCACACGCTCGACCGCCCTCGAGCGCGATGGTTCACGTTTGCGTCGTACGCGTCCGCCTCTCGCGGCGCGTTCACCTGCGCCACGCAACCGAGCGCCTCCAATCGACCGAAACGCGCATCTTCATCGCCCTCGTTCCCGACTCTCGCCCTGCGCCCGCGATGAACGCGTCAGTTTGATGTCGCTGTACGCGTTTTCGGCGTCGTAGACCCAGCGCGTCGGCGCACCTGAGCACGGTTTCGAATTCGTTCAAACACGCCCGTACGACGTAATCATCGAGGTAATCCTCCACGACGACGTAGCCGTTGGTCTTAAAACGCTCGCATAACTCGCGCAAGACTTCGTCGGTTACCATCGACCGATGTGTGGTCGACGGGAGCTCGGGACGCGCGCGAGACTGGGGTGGTGGTGTCATGACGTCGCGTCCCGCTCGCTCCGCGCGCACAGTCGGCGCGAGGCGAAAATCGCGTCGTCGAGTCACGCGTGTTCTGCTTATTATATGCGCCAAGCAGCGTCTACGGAGCGCGTCAGCGGTGCTAACGACGAGAATGGCGCTACGGCCAGGGTGTTCATGGGTGGTGCTAATGGTTAAGCCGGTGTCTCGTCGAAGTCGTAAACGCGCGCGCGCGCCCGGCGACGCGCCGGGTATCGCCGCGCCCCGCGGGCGTCGCCACGATGCGTCAATTCAAATTTCCTCTCGCGGAGATGCGCACAACTATTTTCATGATTCGATCAGATCACTCAATCCGTTTTCTCCGCGATCGTGGGTTCCGTGGTATCGGTCTTCGCCTTCTGCTTCGTCAACCGGTTCCGATGCCGTCGCCTCGGCGCCCCTTTCACCGCGACGCCATCCGGCCCAGTCACGTTCACCGCCTTGGGCGCGAAGTCGGTGTCGTCGACATCGTATTCAACCTCCTCACCCTGCGCGCGCGCGTAAACGCATCCACCGTCAGTCGGGATCACCGTTCATATTTCCATTTCGAAATTGCGAAACGCCAGGGGCCCCTGCGCGCCGGTTGCGCCGGTTGGTGTTTTCGCTCCAGCCTCACCTCCCACACCGACCGGAATCCCGCGCACGAGATCCCCGTTTGATGCACGAATATCTCTTCGCTTCCATCGTGCGGTATGATGAACCCGAATCCCTTGGTCGCGTTGAACCACTTCACCTGCGCAGTCGCGGCGCGCCGCGGCGCGTCAGTCCCCGCTCCGAGACGTTCGCCCGCGATCGCGTCAGCTTTCGCTTTCTCGGAATCGACGACCCCTCCCGACCGCCCCTCCCATCGCCGCGCGACGCGACGACGCGCCATCGCGCGCGCGGTCAAATCGTCCGCCCTCGCCGTCGCGCGTCCGTCGCGCGTCCGCTCATCGTCGTCCGTCGTCGTCCGTCCTCGCGCGCGTCCGCCATCGCGCGCTTCAACGTCAATCGCGCCATCGCGCGCGTCTCGCGTCGTCGTCTCGCGCGTCCCGCGTCCTCCGCGTCGACGACGACGCGCGTCATTTTTATCCGCATCGCGCGCGCACCTTCCCGCGCGCGCGCGTCGCCATCGCGCGCGACGGCGCGTCGACGCGCGGCGCAATCGCGACGAGCGGGCGCGCGCGTCCTGTGCCGCGCGCGTTTCCGTGTGCGTGTCGTCGCTTCTTAGGTATTCGTGGGCGTAACGTACGTGAGTTTTGTCGTATTGTGAGACGGTATTGTGTGAGATCGGTCGGTCGGTCGGATGGATGGATGGATGGCGAGCGCGACCGACCGACGAACGCGCGCGCGACGCGCGCGCCGACGTCGGACGCCGACGCGGCGTCCGACGACGTCGTCGTCGTCTCGTCGTCGTCGCGCGATGGCGCGCGTTCGAGCGGCGCGCGTCGACGTCGCGACCGACGCGCGCGACGCGACCGACGCGACGGACGCGACGACGCGCGCGCGCGCGCTCGCGTCGCGACCGCCGACGGGACGACGCGCCGACGACGACGACGCGCGTCGGCGCGCGCGCGCCGTCGTCGACGGCGCGGACGCGCGCGATCGGCGCGCGCGCGCGCGCGGAGCGCCGACGCGGGGCGAGCGCGACGGCGCGAGACGCGAGACGAGACGCGGCGACGACGCGGCGACGGCGACGGCGCCGATCGCGACGGCGACGGGATCGGCGATGACGTGGATGCGCGCGCGGGCGGATCCGGTGCGATGGGTGATGTTTCCGGGAAGGGCGCTCGAGGGGGGCGCGGCGTCGTACGACTGGCGAGGCGCGCCGTTCGCGGGCGACGTCGCGGATCCGATCGACGCGAGCGTGACGTACAGACGGACGCTGGTGGCGCTGGAGATTCGCGAACGAAGGGCGCACACGTCGTGCGGAGGGTCGAGCGCGGTCGGGGACGGACGGACGAGCGATGGGATGACGACGTGCGCGCTGCGAATCATGCGAACCAAGGGGGCGACGAACGGAGACGACAGGTGCGCGGGAGAGTACTTCGTGGTGTACGCGCACGGGAACGCGTGCGATGTGGGAGATTGCGCGATGGAGGCGACGAAGATCGCGGTCGGGCTGAAGGCACACGTCATCGTGCCGGAGTTTCCAGGGTACGGCGTCACCGAAGGCGTCGCGCACGAGGAGAGCGTCAACGCCGTCGTCAAGGCTACGGTGAAGTATTGCGTAAAGTATCTCAACGTTTCGCAGTCGAGAATGATCATAATGGGTCGATCCATCGGCACAGGACCGGCGTGTTGGATCACGCGAATGATGTGCGCACAGGGGGGACCGCCCGCGGGTTTGGTGCTCCAGAGCCCGTACACGTCCATTCGCGACGTCGCGAGCGGGTACATCGGCGCGACGGCGAGTTACTTGCTCGCCGATAGGTGGAATAACCGGGAGAACCTCGCGGAAGTGGAATGTCCAGTGCTGGTGATGCACGGAGACAAAGACACCGTGATTCCGTTTTCGCATTCTCAAAACTTACTCGAGGCCATGCGCGTGGCGAACGAGGCCAGAGCCGAGGGCGAACCGACGCGACCGGCGTCTATGAATTTGTTCGTGCAAGAAGGGTGTGAGCACAACACGTACGATGCCGAGCAACACGTCGTGCTGCCCGTGATGAAGTGGGTTCGAAAACGAGTCACTCCAGCCGTCATAGAGTACTTGACGCGCAAAAACGCCGACGAGCGCGGGCAAAAGGCTCTCGAACCGATGCGGTGTCGACTCGCCGCCGAATCCTTCATGTTGAAGTACTCGAACAGGTTTAAAGGCAATAATGCGCTGTAGAACGTGCGTTGTAGAACTAGCTGCTGTATTGTATCAAAATGGCTATCTTTAGGCTATTCCAAATCGATTTCTGTGCGCCGTCGGGTCACTCGTTTCCAGTGAATCTCGCACCCTCCTCGCGAGCATGTTGATGAATTCCGTGTCCAAACCGAGCGTGGACTTCTCAAATTGGATGAGAGAATGTAACCCGGGGAGCATGAACGACGCCAAAACACCGAACTCGCTCGTTCGCGTTTTACCCCCGTTCAGTTCCATGGAAGGGGCGACCAAGCTATCGTCGTCGCCACTGTACACTAGAGGTTGAAGGTGCGCGTACAGCACCTCGAGAGCGTTCTCCGTAGAGATGACAACTGTGCGGATGTCTGATTCGACTAGCGCCACTCGAGCGAGCAAGTCGGATTCGGTCACGCTCCCATCGCGCAGAATTTTGTAGTGATCGATCGATTTCAGCGCATCTCGCCTGGCATCGGCGAGTTGGCTGAGCTCGAGCGAAAGGCGCATCACGACGGTGCCGAATAAATGCACCGTCGGTCTTTCGTCTCCAACAACGCCATCAGAAGCGGCAAAAGTAAACTTCGTGAGACCCTTATTGACTAGTACGCGTTGTACGCTGAGAATCATGCTTCTTATGCTGATGAAACGCCTCCACATGCGATCCGCGGCGTCGAGTGCGCGCAAGTCATCGGAGGCCGCGAGCATCATGTCGTCGCCCGCGGAGGATTTTCCGAGCGTCTTCGACACGTACTTTACATATTTGTTCGACTCCGAACATACGGTCATTGTGAGCACGTCCATTGCGCCGTGAAGTCGCAGCTTTGGATCTGGTAAGACGGGACCTTTGAGCAATCTCGTCACCAAGTTCACTGTGGCTTCGAGCTCGGCCAAGTCTGCGAGATGTGGGCGCGAAGCTCGGTCCGCAAGCACGCGATGGATCACCGCCGCGTGAGCTTCTACGAATTCAAGCGTCTGAGAGATAACCGCGGGGATGCCATCGCTTTCGACGATAGCGCCCGGATATTGCCCGAGCGTCGGCGACGGCACCGGTTTTGGTTGCGGCGCGGCGGCAAGAAGACTACCGACGAGACGAATCACATTCACCAAGAGCTTGTGATGACGCGCGCGCGGAATGGGTAGATCTGAAAACGGCGCATCGACCGCCATGGTCGCCGTCGCTGCCGACGCACTGTGTATGTCAGCATACGCATCAATGGCGCGGCAGCGCGTCAACGACACGAGGGTACCGAGAGCAACCATTTGACTCGGTTCACTTTGCGCCATTCGGAGCAAGAGAGAAAGCGACGCTTCAATCGCTTTGGAATGCGCCGCAGCGCGCGGCGTGTTCAAGACCAAATCTGGCATCGAAACACACTCTAATTCGCGCAAGCACGACTTTGCGATGTCGTTTTGCAAAAGCAAAACTTCGATGCCGCCGACGCCCGTGCCCGAACACACCGCCACCATGGCCTCGAGCGCCCCCAAGGTAATCGCTTTCGTGTCATTCGAGCCTTCTTTGGCATCGCGCGAAATCAAATCAACGAGCGCAGTTGCATCGCGTTGAATGATAGCGGCGTTACCCTTCTCGATATCAATGTCCATCACCTGCGAGAACGCCACGCTCGTTCCGGCGACGGCTTGACCTTGCTTTGTAACTGGGCTGACGCCGTCAGTGTCAGGCCTGCAGTATGCCAGATAGTCTAGTAAAGCGCTGATTATGTCCAAACGGGACACTTGAGGGACGGGGGTACGATGGAGCATCGATGCAATCAGACTACGGAGCAAGGCTCGGCACTTGGACGGCGCAAGCACGGCGCTCGTGTTGCCCTTCGCGCGATCCTGTTCCCCAAGCTGACGAAGCTGTGAAACAATGACATGGACCAGACGACAAAACGGCGCCGCTTTGGCACTGTCAGAGCCACCACCAAAAGGTTCGGCTTCACACAAGCCACTTAAGATGCCATCAACGAGTTCGAAGAGAATGCTGTGCGAGCTCAAGGGACTGTCGTCAACCGCCGCCGTCGTCACAGACGCGTTTCGCAAATCGAAATAGGTCACGATGCTGGACAAACCTCGGGACACTGCGAGAGTGACGAGCTTCTCCCAGGCGAGGAATATTTCGGATCTAGCCGTGGCATCCTCGATCACACTGTTGCGAGCTTCGACAATGCGCAAAGTAGCGTTGATTGCGCGCTCGCGACGGCTCTTCACGAATTCCATCGCGTCTTGTCTCACACCATGCATGTGGTGCGACTCAGAGTCAAGTCGCCTGCACTCTGCGTGAAGCTTCGCTCTCACGACGCTTGCATCGATTACCTTGTCTCCCCGCCGACTGGTTGTCATGATACCACCTTCAGCGACATTTCTGGAATCGTCCAAAAGCTGTGTCGCCGAAAGCTCTTCTCTCATTTCATTCACGTCGTCGCCAAAGCTCGCCAAAAGTGCGAGCTCGGTGCTCGTCTCCGACAATTGGGTGACGCTCTTCGGCAATTCCAGAACAGCGAACTGCCCGTGCTCTACGCTGGGATCATGTGTGTATGCACCAAGACCCTCGCGCCCGTTGTCCAACAACACATTCATGATATCCAACACCAGCGTTGGCGCCATTTCCGGTACTCGGCCCTTCGCTGGCGGTGCCTCAACCTCGAGAACTTCTGCACATAAGCGCAAAATGCTCGAGCGATGGTGCATCACCGATCGCCTCTTCGATGGCTCCTTTGGAAGCTCGGTGCGTAACGCATCGGAGAGCAAATCAGACAACGCCAACGTTGGCGCGTGCGGCGGCCATTGCTCGAGAAGAGCCAAGGTAGGCGGCGCCGTCGATTTGCACGTCGCCAAACGCTGTAAAAGATCTACCGCGAGCTCCGGTGCTTGATACGGCAAGACGACGCTCGCGTGCATTGACGGTGGCGCTGCTTCAAGAAGTTCGAGTATGACGCTCAAACAGTTGAACTCAGTGAACGGTGAAACCTCGATTTCGCTCGATGCGCCCGTGATGTCAAAACCGAGCAGCAGGTGAGACATATTCGCACCAGCGCGTTCGAGATTTTCATGCAACAGTTCGAAAACTAATGTTGCACAGTCGACCGCACTCGAAGCGCTTTCCTCGAGAGGAATTTCTTCGTCTCCCGGAGGCACCATCGCGAACGCAAGCTCCAAGCAGCTCGCGCAGCCCTCGACGATGGCGGCACGCGACGCCGGTGGAAGCAACGCAACGATGTGCTCGACTCGTTGACAGAGCACGCGCAATATTTTCAACGCCGTGTATGTGATCTCCGGGTTATACTTGTACTGAACGTACCCCAGGATGTTCGCCATCTGCGTCATGTCTGCCGAGAGCACCTCATCTAAAGTGCGATAAAAAACTGCATCCTTGTGCTTGGCGCGCAATTTCGCGACCGCGCGCTGATCGATAGAAAGGATATAATCCAAAAGTTGCAACGCGCCCAGAACGCAATCTTCCAACGCATCACCGTGACGCGCGTGACGCTCAAAACTCAGCGACTCGGCACCGATGGAGAGAATGTTCATCACCATTTGACAGGTTGATCCAGATGTCAAAAAGTCGGTGAGGATATCAGCACCCGGCGTGCTGGGGCGCTCGACGTCGCCTCGCGTGTGCTCCGCACTTCGAAGGGCGAGCACACTGGACGGTTCACCGTAACCAATAGCAAGTGGCGCATCCAAACTCGTCGAATCCACGTCCTCGACCGTGAAGGATGAGATCATGGTGTCTTCGTACAAACGCAACATGAAGAGCAAGTGATCGACGCAGTCGCGCGCCATGACCCATCGCTCCGTTTGGTCGACGTGCACTCGCGTACCCAACTCCCCCAAAAGCCTATCCCGAATGAACCGAGTGTGGAACCACGATGGGCTACCACCATCGGCGCAAGGACCGTTTTCGATGTCTCTCGTCATCGCTAAAAGTTTACCAATCAATCGCAGCCACCCAGTGGTGCTCTCGTACTTGTGCTCGTGCGTCTCGATCATAGAGTATATATAGGAGACATCCGAACGCTGCGAAGTCGCCGTTTGCAACAAGCCTGTTTGCATAGGGTTCGGCAATATGCCAGCCTGGTCGAGCAGTTGCCAAACGTCAAACGCGGTGTTTTGATCCCAGCATAACGCACCGATGGCGTCGAGAAGCGCCGCTTTGAGGTGCAGTGGAACGGGATTAATGTAAAGCTGCAATAAGGCGTCCATCAAAGCCGCCCCAATCCTGTGTTCTAACCACATCAGCCAGTGCGCCGCCTCGGCGCGCTCGGCATTCTCCATCACCGCCTTGAACACGGCGAGATACGCGCGCAAGCCCTCTGCGTCGGCTTCGTTCATTTCTGGATCGCCTTCGCGAGGATCGAACTCTTCCCCGGCGTCGATTAAATCATCGGGGCTCGACATAAAGCGCTGAACGTAGCCAATTAATGCCCCTAGCAAGCGATCCCAGTTTGCCGCGCCTTGGCTGCGCTGTAAGAGCTCAAAAATACGCCGAGCACCTTCGCTCGTTTGAGCTATCGTCGTGCAAAGCTCGAGAAGCTTGACGAGCGAACCGACGGAGTGCTCGCTATCACCAGAAATCTCAAGGAAGCTCTTCAACCCAGCGCATGCCTTTGCGAGTTTAGGTTCTTGCTTGTACAGCTCGGCAAAGACGGAGCAGACATCCGCCATGGGTTTTGCCGCGTCGATTTCAATTGTGAGTCCGTTTTCGACAAATGGCTCCCTAACAGCAGTACCATCCGTGAGCATTCGATGCAGAGATGTTTTCCGCAGATTGTGATGAAGATATCGCGAAAGTATGATGTGCACGAGCTCCAGGTTTTGCGTCCGCGCGACAGTGTGATCGTCTTGGAAAACTCCAGTCTTCAACACCAGATCGATGGCTTCGAGCGCATCATTCTTCAGACTTTCCTTAATGGCCTCCTCGGCTTCGCTTAGACCGAGATCAAGCGCTAAGATCGCCCAGGCAAATCGAACGAATGAAAATAACGGAGGTGCGTTCGGGGAGTTGATCGTTGTCGCTACTGCCTTGGCCAAGTCTGTCTTCGGTACTGCCGCCTCGACGCCGGATAGCGTCGGCGTAAACATCGCAGCCGCGGCAAAAATCGTACCGTAACCCGTCGGCATGTCTTCCACCGCAACCTTGTCCAGGTCTCGCATCGCTTCCGCAGAGCGTCCCGCCAACACCAAGAGTGCTTGCGCATTTTCCGAACTCAAGCTTGTTGACACTCGCGCCGAGTGGAACAGGCACTCGACGACGAGTCGTCGCTCGTGCGCCACGCACTCTTGCCGTAAGATCGGACGGCCGCGGATATCTACTAACTTGTCTAAAGGTCCGAGCAAGCGCTCTTGTGATGATGACGACGTCGTCGCCTGTTGCTGCTGCCCCGCGAGCGCCAATGGCCCGCCGACGTGTTGCGTCGGCACGGTCGGCGCGACTAAAAATGGTCCACCCGGCGGCGGCGCGGTGACGAGCTTCACTAATCGCGCAAACAGCGCGCCATCGCGCAACAAACCGTCCGCGTAATCTTTCAATTCTTCATCCATCACCCCGTCCAACGGCGCCGTCCCGTCCGCGCATCGCAACACCGCCAGCAACGACTCGAGCGCCGCGGCGCGTTCGCGCATGTAAATCCCAATCGCCGCCGGCACCACGTCATCCGCAGGTGCGCCGTGCTCTATCGCCCCCACCATAAGTTCAACGCTCACTATTTCATTCAAATCCAACGCCACCGCGATCGCGCTCGCGTGTTCGACGTCCAGCTCCCCCAACCGCGCCTCGCCCCCGTGACTGAGCGTCGCCCGCCCGCTCGCCACTCGCGCGGCGTCTCCCGCGTTCCGTCCCTCAAAGAACGTCATCTCCCGCAACCGCGTCTCGTTCACCCTCAGCGCCCGCCGCGCGCGCTCTCGATCGCGTTCACTCGCGCGTCCGTGCTCGAGCGCGCGCACGCTCGAGAGCAGATTTTGATACCGCGACGCCGGCGACCATCCGTCGCTTTTACGTCGCGCATCGTCCCCGTTCGCGTCCGTCGCGCGCGGCGTTCCACCGACGTTCGCCGGCGTCGTCACCGCGGGCGCGAAAAGCGCGCTCGCGCCCGCGACGGGCGTCGAAGGCGCGCCGAAGATGGACATCCGTCGCCGTCGCGCAGTGCGGCGAACGACCGCCAACGTTCGAAACCCAAAGGTTCGAAATCTTAGCGTTTTCACTCCTTTGAATGCGACTCGTACATCGCTTTGTACGTCAATCGAGCCTATGTGCGTGCGTTTTGAGTGAAATCACACCGCGCGCGCCTCGAGGCGTCGAGGGCGCGCGACGCGCCGTCCGCCTTTACGCGACGCCGACGACGAGAAGGTGCGAGACGACGCGACGACGCGCGCGAGCGCGACGCGCGATGATTCGCGTCGCGCGCGGTGGCGCGCGCGGTCGGCGACGCGCGCGGTCGGCGACGCGAACGCGCGCGGAGGGCGCGACGCGCGGTGATCGACGGCGACGACGCGGGGCTTTACGATGCGGCGGCTCGGCGCGCGCGAAAGGGGGTGGACGACGCGCGCGCGCGCTTGGATCGCGCGAAGGATTACGATCGAGCGCGCGCGTTCGTCGTGGGAGATGGCGCGCGCGAGATGGCGGCGCTGGAGGCGCGCGCGAGCGGCGGTGACCCTATTGAGAAAGCCCTAGCGGCATCGGGCGACGAAGACGAACGCGACGACTGACGACGAACGCGATGGACGCGCGGTTGGAAAACAGATGGTGAAGTACGCGAGAGAACCGGAAGATGCCGAAAAGTCGTGCAAGGCGCGCGCGTCGGACCTTCGCATCTCGTTCAAGAACATGCGCGAGACGTGCATGATGTTGAAGGGTAAGAAGCTCGAGGACGCGGAGCAATACTTGAAGGATGTCCTCGCGATGAAGCGATGCGTCGTTTTCCGTCGCTTCTGCGGTGGTGTTGGTCGCACGGCGCAGGCGAAGAACGAAGGTTCGACGAACGGTCAAGGCCGCTGGCCGAAGAAGGCGGCGGAAGCCGTGCTCGGTTTGCTCGCCAACGCCAAGAGCAACGCGGAGACGAAGGGCTTGGACATTGAGAACTTGTCCGTGTCGCACATCCAGTGCAACAAGGCCATCCCGCAGCGTCGGCGCACGTACCGTGCGCACGGTCGCATCAACCCGTACATGTCCAACCCGTGCCACGTTGAGATCACGCTCAGCGAAAAGGTGGAGGCTGTCAAGCGCGAGGCGGAGCCGGTGAAGCTCACGCGCAAGCAACAGGCGCGCCTTCGATCGGGCTCTAAGAGCAACTAAACGATCGATATCGTGACTAGATGGGGGGTTGGCGCGAGCGCTCGCAGTGGTGAGCCGTTTGCATTCACTAGGATTTCGCGGCTTCGTGTTAGACGAAGCCGAGTTTATCTCTTGTAAGAAGACGGAAGGACATTCTTGCTATCACTACGTACGCGTGAGTTACAACCACGCTAAAGGAACAAGCTCGCGACGAACACTATGTCGCGTTTCACTTTTTCGCTCGCGATTGTGAACTTTTCTTGAAGTTCAGTCTCGCCTATGACCCGACACGCGTCAGACAGTTGGCGCAAAACCTCCTCGACACGCCGAATGGCGCGCACTATGGAACCTTCGAACAAATCTGTCATTTTCATAATCTCTGCAAATTTATTCCCTTTGCACCACGCGAGCATGATTTCCATGAGCTCGCTCCTAAAGCCCTCTACGTACTCTTCGACGTCCACGCTCATCCTACACTCCATCATTTGTTTCCCGACTTTGCGCGCAACATCCTTCAGGCGCGAAAACACTTCCGCGGTTTCTTCGCTAAGCTTGGGTGTGTTGCGCGACTTCTCGCGCCACACCAAGCACGAAACCAAAGCGACGAGCATATCAACATCGACTTCTTTGAACATACCGTTGAAGATGAGCTCCGCGGTGACGAGCTCGTCGACCGAGGCGAGTTCGCACGCCACTCTTCCCTTCGTTTGCACCACGCCCTCAGCGCTCGTGTGCCCGAGTCGTTTGAGCACGCGACGCATCTGCTTCAGCTCATTGCGCATGATCAGTCCAGCGGCAGCCTTTGCGTTTTTCTTCGCCTGCTTCAGTGCGATGGAGAGCTCACGTTTTCTCTTGTGCGCTGAGAGCTGTTCGACGAGCCTTTCACTTGAGGCGACGGGGTGCTTCTTCATCATCGACTTGATGCCGTCGATTCGCTTTAAGAGCTTGGAGAAGTTTTCACTATCGATCTTCAGATCTCGCGTGGCATCCAAAACCGGCACGCCATCAGGGAACCGCTTGATGACCTCCCCCACACTGCTAATGCACTGATCTCTCGCCTCGCGTGGATGCAAGTCTTTCGGCAAGTATACGCGAACGCTGCTCAATACATCGAGCTGCTCGAGGGGCACTCGAATCACCCGCGGCTCCGATGAATCGTCCTCCTCGTTCGCATTCAAAAACTCGTATCTATCGTTTTTACTCTTTGATGATAACGGAGTCTTACCGTCACTATTCTCGCGCGTGCGCACCAGAACGTCGACCCCGTACGCCGCTTTCCCAGATTTTCCACCGCCACCGATGCGCTCGAAAGACACAATCATGCCCCAAACGACGTCCTCTTCACCCGGCTCCGTTCCTGGTACGGGAATTCTAATCGAATCGTCTTCCTCGTCATACGTAGACGAAATCGACGGCGATTTTGTGCACACGCGCACCAATCGACCAGGCTGCAAAAACGGCACCGCGTGCGTTGGAGTGTTGGTGACGACACGACGTTCTCGAATCATGGCATCGAGGCCGTCTTTGAGCTTGACATACTCGTCGACGCTGTCTTCGTCGTGAATCTTCACCGCGTCCCGATCCTTCTGTATCTCGACAATCTTCGCCTCCAGACCCGGCAACGCGCGATCGTTTTGGAATTGCGCAAACGACGATTGAATGAGCGACTCTGGCTCAGCACCTTCGACGCGCATCAGGTTCAAAATCATTGCGTAGTTCAAGTGAAATGCGCTATCAAGAGTATCAGATTGCCCGTGTAACATGTTCTTCGCCACCGGCGGATCCATACGCTCATCCATCATCAAGATTACCAAACCGCGGTCGTCCTTGCCGCGACGACCGGCTCGACCAGACATTTGAATGTACTCGCCAGACGTGATCCAACGAAAACCAGCGCCGTCGAACTTTCGAGGAGAGCAAAACACGACCGTGCGAGCCGGCATGTTCAGTCCCACCGACATGGTCTCCGTGGCGAAGAGCACTTTGATCAAGCCTTCCTGGAATAAAATCTCGATCACCTCCTTCAAAATCGGCAGCAGTCCCGAGTGGTGCACACCCAAACCTCGTCGTAAAAGGTTTGGCAAATTTGCGACTTGAGGCAATCGTTTGTCTTCGTCCGACAACGAGTCCATGGCGTTCCAATAAATCGTGTCGATGAGCTTTTTCTCGTCTTCGTCGCACAAATCAACTTTGTGCAATGAGTTAGCCATCTTTTCGCACTCGTGTTTGTTGAACGCGAACACAATCACAGGATCGTAGTTGCGCTCGACGACCATACGGATGATTTTAAAGATGTCCTGGTTAACTGCCTCCTTTTTTCCATCATCACCTCGCGCTCGATTGGCCACGCGTGCCGCCGCCGCGCCGCCGCCGTCGGCGATGACGGTGACGGCTTGCTCGAAATTGCTGTCCCTGAACTTGGACTGCCGGTCCATGACTAAAAATATCCCCTCTCCGTTCGCCGGGAAGACGTAATGCTCCAACGGCGTCGGACGAAAGTCAGTGTACACGATGTGACACGGTTGATTATGCGTCTTGCACACCCACTCCGCGAACTCTCGAGCGTTCGGAATCGTCGCCGATAGAAACACGTACTTGACCATGTCCGGCAACAACACGATGGACTCCTCCCAAACCACCCCTCGCTCGCTGTCCCGCATGTAATGAATCTCATCATAAATCACCCACCCAACCTCGCGCATCACCTCCCCTCCCCGATACAGCATCGATCGCAAAACCTCCGTCGTCATCACCAGGCACGACGCGCTCGGATTTATCACCACGTCCCCCGTCATCAATCCCACGTCCTCAAACTCCTCCTTCAGCTCGCGATACTTTTGATTACTCAGCGCCTTCAACGGTGACGTGTACACCACGCGCTGTCCGTCTCGTATCGCCATCGCGATCGCGTATTCCGCCACCACCGTCTTCCCCGCCGACGTGTGCGCGCTCACCAGCACCGACTCCCCCCGCTCCAAGCACTCCACCGCCTTTTGCTGAAACGTGTCCAGCTCGAACGCGTACGACTTCGCCGGGACTTCGGGGACCTCGATCCTTCCCTCGTCCCGCGTCATCGCGCTCGCGTCACCGCGCGGTCGAACGACGTCGTGCAGACACCCGTGCCCGCCGCCCGTGGGCGCGATGCGGCGCCCGCCCGCGGCGAGCACGGCGTCTTCGTCCGTCTTGTGTCGCTTGAACGCGCGCGGCGACGCGTCGTCGGCGTCGTCGGCGTCGTCGGCGTCGCGCGCGCGCGCGGCGGGCGACATGACGCGTCGGCGCGCTCGCGCGTGCGTGGCGTTTAGTGGCGGCGGCGGCAGTGTCGCGCGCGACGACGCGCGACGGCGCGCATGCGGAGCGACGACGCGAAGAACGACGCGCGGGCGCGCCGCGCCGCGGCGTTCGCGCGCGCGAGGTGCGGCGTCGAGCTGCACGCGCACGTCAACGGTTGCGCGCGCGAGGACACTCTACTGGAACTCGCGGCGGCGCGGGGGCTCGAGCGCGAGTGCGAGCGCGCGCTCGCGAGCGATCGCGATCTCCTCGCGTGCTTTGAGATTTTTAAGCTCGTGCACGCGTGCGTCGACGACGCGGCGGCGCTGCGACGGGTGACGCGCGAAGTCTGCGAAGACTTTGCGCGGGACGGAGCGCGATACTTGGAGCTACGCACGACGCCGAAGGAACAGATCGGGAAGGAGCGCTACGTTGAGGCGGTGTTGAGTGGATTGGAGGACGCGTGCGGTCGGTGCGGTGGAGACGGCGCGGATGGGGAGCTCGCGGCGAGGATTATTCTTAGCGTGGACCGCGCGCGAGACGACGACGCGAGCAAGGCGATGGAGACGATCGATTTGGCGATCAAATATAAAGAGAGAGGCGTCGTCGGTGTGGATTTGAGCGGTTCTCCCGTGGTCGGGCATTGGGATCGATACGTCGCCGCGTTCGAAAAGGCGAGGGCGCATGGATTGGGGACGAGCTTGCACAACGGCGAAGTCGCGAATACGGAGGCTGAACAACGAGCATTCATAGCGTTTCGCCCTGACAGATTAGGGCACTGCGTGTACACTGTTCGTGACGAGAGCTTGCTTCGAGATTTACTCGCGAGTAAGATTCCTGTCGAGCTGTGTTTGACGTCCAACGTGAAGACGCGTTCGTGCGCCGGCTTCGCGGAGCATCACTTTGCCAAATTGAGAAGCGCGGGACACCCGATTTGTTTGTGCACTGACGACACGTGGGTCTTTCAGACATCGCTATCGCGCGAGTATGCCATCGCGGCGGAAACGTTCGGGCTGACGGATGACGAAATTCGCGACATGTCGACTCGCGCGATGGATTTTGCGTTTTGCGACGAAGACGTCAAGCTAAACGTCCTGGCGAACATTCGCAACTCAACGTCGTGATATTAGAAATGTAGAAGTACTGTAGAAGTAGAAGTAGAAGAACAAAGATACAGCTATGCTAACCCGCGATCGCTTCTATTGAACGACGCAGCATCCAGGCTTCGACTTTTCGAACAGCTCTGGGTGCAAGTGCACGTCTATGACGGTGTCAAACACCGCGGGCAATCCATTCTGCGTCAGCGCACTGCACTCCACGTACGCCGTCGCGCCGATTCGATCACCCAACGCCTCTCCCTGCGCGCGACTCACGACCCCTTTCCCACTGTCTCGCAAATCAATCTTGGTGCACACCAACACGATGGGCGTCTTCGGCGCCTTCGCGCGCAACTCCTCCGCCCACTTCGTCTCCACGCTCTCGTAGCTCTCCTTAGAATCGCACGAAAACGCCAACAACATCGCATCCGCGTTCTCATAGCTCAGCGGTCGAAACGCCGCGTACTCATCTTGTCCAGCGGTGTCCCACAGCCCCACGCTCACCGTCCGCCCGTCTCTCGCGCGCACGTTTTTACTGTAATTATCAAAAATCGTCGGCATGTGATCCGTCGGGAACGTGTTCGTCGCGTAGCACATCAGCATGGACGTCTTCCCGACCGCACCGTCGCCGACGACGACGCACTTCAGCGCCACGTGGTCGGCCTCGTGCGCGCTCATCGATCGAGTCGCGGAGACGCCAGCCAATCCAATCCAGTCTCGACCCGCCGTCGCGCGCGTCCCGCGTCGCGCGCGCGCGTTCGCGTCGACAGTCGCGCGTTCGCGCGTCTCTCGCGCGTCTCTCGCGCGCGCGCGTCGACGCGTCGACGCGTCGCGGTGTGTCGCGCGCGCGGTCGTCCGCAGTGCGCGACGCGACGACGCGACGCGCCGCGACGACGCGCGCCGCGACGACGCGCGCGCGACGCGCGCGGCGACGAACGCGCGGTGATGTCGCACCGCCGCAAGCACGTGCACGCGCTCGCGAACGAGCTCGCGGTGACGCTCGAGGACGGCGACGTCGTGTGCCGCGTCACGGCGGTGTGCGGCGCCAACTTGGTCGAGGTCGAGCGCGGCGACGACGACGCGGGCGGCACGACGCTCGTGCGCGTGCCGAATAAGTTTAAAAAGCTCGCGTGGTTCCGCGCCGGGACGCACGTGGTGGCGAGGTTCGTGGACGCGCGCGAGCTCGAGGGACGGGACGACGTCAAGGTGACGGGCGAGCTGCGGCGGGTGCTGTACGCGGAACAAGTGAAGGAGATGCGACGAAGGGACGACGGGACGTGGCCGAAAGCGTTCGAGAGCGAAGAACGCGGGACGGGGTGCGCGCTGCGCGAGCTCGCGGGAGCGCTGGAGGAGGACGAGGCGCGGGCGCGCGCGACGGCTCGGGACGGCGGCGAGGCGCGCGACGGCTCGGCGGACGAAGACGACGACGAGGGCTCGGACGACGGGTTACCGCCGCTCGTGGCGAATAGAAACCGACGACGGGTGCGCACGTACGTCGATAGCGATGAAAGTAGCGATAGCGATTAGTCCTGTATGCGAACGCGTTTAAGCGGAGGAAGAGTCGCGCGGCGCGCCGCGCGAGAGCGTCACAGTCGCGCGCGTCGAGCGTTCGGCGCGCTCGAAGGCATGTCCACGGCGAGCGCACATCTCGTCGCTCCCGCGCGCGCGCGCGCGAGCGCGCGCAGAGGCGTGCGGCGCGCGCACGGTGGCGCGACGGAGCCGCCGCGAGGGCAGCTGCGCGCGCGTAACAGTGCCTCCGCGTCGGCGTCGTCGAGCGCGCGCGACGACGACGCGCGCGCGAACTTGGCCGTATTCGTTAGCGGCGGTGGGTCGAACATGCGCGCGATACACGACGCGTGCGAGCGAGGGGAGGTGCGAGGGCGCGTGGCGTGCGTGGTGACCAACGCGGCGACGTGCGGCGGCGCCGAGTGGGCGCGCGAACGAGGAATTCCCGTGTTGATTTATCCAGCGAAGAAGAACGAAACGGGTGGATTAACCGCCGACGCGCTCGTCGACGCGCTGACGCGCGAACACGGCGCCGAGTTCGTGCTGTTGGCTGGATATTTACGACTGATTCCGCCCGAACTTTGTCGAGCGTACGAAAATCGAATGGTCAACATCCACCCCGCGCTCTTGCCCGCGTTCGGCGGCAAGGGCATGCACGGTGAGAACGTTCACAAAGCCGTCGTCGCATCGGGCGCTCGATTCACCGGTCCGACGATTCATTTCGTCAACGAGGCGTTCGACGAGGGTAAAATTTTAGCGCAAACCGTCGTCCCCGTCTTCGACGACGACGACGCGAGCGCCGTCGCCGCGCGCGTCTTGGCGCAGGAGCACATCTTATTCCCTCGCGTCGTCGCCGCGATGTGCGAAGACAGAATTCGGTTCAGGTCCGACGGCGTGCCCTTCATCGTAGACGCCGAGTAGCTTCGCTCGCGCAATCGAGATTTCGCCTAATGATGGCAAAAACGTCCCGTTCGTTCGAAATCTCTCCCAATCCGTCCCAGAGCTCGACGCGCGTCGATCGCCGCCGCACACCTCACCGCGCGCGTTCGCGTCGTGCGCGACGCCCTTGAGCGCGTCCACGAGCCGCGCGCGAGCGCCCATCGCCGCACGGCGCGACGAAACCGCCGCGCGACGATCGTGATTTTCAAACGGGCGGGACACCCTGAAGACGCGATCGATCGAGCGCGATGTTCTACTCGCAGTACATTCTCGCCAAGCGCGGGCCGCTGGGGACGATCTGGATCGCCGCGCACTTGGACCGCAAGCTGCGGAAGAATCAGATCGCGGAGACGGACATCGTCTCGTCAGTGAGTACGTATTCGGAATTCAATTCAAACCGCGGACGCGAGCCGACGGGACGCGAACGGCTCGTCGGACGACGCGCGCGCGAGAGAGAGAGCGAAGAGCGCGCGAACGCGATGACTGACGCGTGGTGCGATGTGTGACGCGAACAGAATCCATCATTAACCCCGACGCGCCGCTGGCGTTGAGGCTTTCGGGACAATTGATGCTCGGGGTGGTTCGCATTTACAGTCGCAAGGTGAACTACTTGTTTCAAGATTGCTCCGAGGCGTTGGTGAAGATCAAGCAAGTTTTCCGACCTGGGACGGTTGATCTGCCCGCTGATGCGGCGACGGCGCCGAATGCGACGATTACGTTGCCGGACAACTACGACGACTTGGAGTTTTTCTTCGACCCGGGCATGGCGAACGGCGCGACGGGACGAGCGAGCGTGAGCAGAGAGAACATCACTCTGGCGGATCCGGACGTGGATGACTTCGACGCGCAGTTTGAGTTTAACGACCAATTACCCGTGGATGATGAACGACTCGAGGATGACGTTGAAGTTGAAGTTTTCCGTTCCGCCGTCGTCGAGGCTGGCGTGCAGTTGGAGGATTACGACTACGCGCACGACGAGTACACAGCACCTAACGATGATGAATACGATGGAGGTATGGACGACGGATTCGGGGCCGGCGATGAAGGGGTGTTGCCTTTGGCGTTGGATGCGGATTTGATGGGGGATGAAGACGACGGGTTCGCCGCGAGAAGAAGCGTCGGCGGCGAGAGCTTGTTCGGCGGCGCGTTGCCGTCCATCCCGGGTTCTAGCGTATTGGGTGATCGCCCGGATGATCGTGAGCCCGGTCCGGCGAGTAAGCGCAGAAAGGTCGATCGCGTGGTCGTGTTCGATCGCACGGTGACTCTGTCCAACGATCACATTCGTGCGCAGTTGAGGGATACGCGCGACATCGTCAGCAAGCGCGCGTCGCCGTTGGAGGACGACGGCGTGCTCAACGATCCTGAAACTTTAGAAGCGAGCCTACGGGGACGACTCATGGCGTGTGATGTCGGTGCTAAGCTCAATGACGCGTATAGAAAGGCGAGTGCCGCGTGCTGGGGGCGTCCGGACTCTGGCGAACCGCGTGTTGCTCGAGCCAACGACGACGACGCGGACGCCAAGCCGTTCACCATGAACTTCGACTACGCCGACAACGAGAACGGATTCGATGATGGAGGCTATGTCGGTGCGGAAGAGTTCAACCTCGAAATGAACGTCGAGGAGGACGGCGCCGAAGAGGAAGGAGGCGACATGGATTGGAACGTCAACTCCAAGCTCATGCTCGACCACTTGACGAGCGCTTTCGATGCTTCTGGAGACCGCCCGCTTTCGCTCAATACTCTCACGGTGGGGAAGAAGAGAGGCGAAGCGGCGCGCATGTTCTACCAGGTTTTAGTCCTCAACGCGCACGAGTACTTGAAAGTCGAACAGCTGATGACGTACGGGGACGTCGCTATTTCGAAAGGTGCCGCCTTCGGCGCAGCTTAGCCATACGAGACCCTCGCGAAATGAAAGATGTAACACTCATACGACGAACGAACGTTAACTGATTGCGCACTATCGCGAAGGTAAAATTATTACAACATTCCATTCGTCATGTTTTCGCGGTAAAATCATGAATTGTGTGAAACAGAATCAGGAGACTTGAGAGCTTAAGCCGTCGCGGCGATCGCGTCGGCCTTGGCGATGGGGACGACGACTTCAGCCTTCTTGACCGCCTCCGGGGTACCGAAGTACATTTCTTCGAGCACACCTTCCCACTTCTTCGCCGGCTCAGCCCAAGACAAGTCTTGGGAGATGCACGTGGAGGACATCTTGGTGTAGAGCGGAGTACCGTAATCGGCGGCGGCGGCGGCGCACGTCTCAACCATCGCGTCGACATCCGCCGGGAGGAGGGTGTCGGCGTCCATGGCGCCCATGTGGTAACCGGTGACACCTTCCTTGACGGTGTCAACGAGACCGCCGGTGGAGGCGACGACCGGGACGGTGCCGTATTGCATGGCGTGGAGTTGGATCAAACCGCACGGTTCGAAGCGGGACGGAACCATCAAGAAGTCGGCACCGGCGGTGATGAAGTGCGCCAACGGGGCGGAGAACTTCACGACACCCGCGCACATGGGTTCGGCTTCGTCGAGCTTTTCGAGAGCCTTTTCCATGCTCTTCTTACCGGTACCCAAGATGACGACTTGCGCGTTCGGCACTTGCTTCAAAAGCTTCGGGATGGCAGCCATCATGATGTCACAGCCCTTTTGCTCTTCGAGGCGACCGATGTAGCCGAAGACCGGCGCATCGGCATCGAGCGGCAAGCCAACTTCAGCTTGGAGCGCTTGCTTGGCGGCAGCCTTACCTTCGACGACGGTGGTCTTGTCGTACGGGACGTCGATGAACTTGTCGCTCGACGGGTTCCACTCGGTCGGGTCCATGCCGTTGACGATGCCTTCCATACCGAATTCACGGATGACGTCATCGAGCTCAACGCCCTTAGCCTTGCTGGATGCGATCTCCTTGGCGTAGTTTTCGGACACGGTCAAGTTCTTGTCGGCGTTCATGAAGCCCGCCTTGAGCCAGTTGGCCTTGCGGTAAATCTTGCCGTCGAATTCCTCCTTGCCGTCTTCCTTGGCCGGGTTGGTTTCGTCGTACACTTTGGAGTAACCGTCTTCGAAGAAGAAGTCGTCAGCCGCAGAGTCCGGCAAGCCGTAGGTGGCCATCGGTTGCGGGAAGAAGCGACCTTGGAACGCGATGTTGTGAATCGTCATCGCGCACTTGGCCTTGGTGAATTGACCCGCCGGCTTCATCACCTTGTTCAAGATGACCGGGACGAGCGCGGAGTGCCAGTCGTTTGCGACGAAGACGACGTCTTCGCCGAAACCGAGTTCGGTGAGCGCCGCCGGCGCCTTGATGGCGGCGTGGCAGAACATCGCGAAGCGATCTTGGTTGTCCGCGAAGTCGTGCCCAGACTTTTCGCCGTAAAGCTTGGAGCCGGTTTTACCCCAAACCTTGGCCAAGAAGTCGGGGTGATCGACGAACACGCGATCGACGCCCTTCTTCTTCTCGTGGAAGAAGCCAACAGACTTACCGAGCGCTTCGACGTGCACGGAGGTGTCCCACGCGCCCTTGTACTGATCGTAACGCGGCGAGATCGTCATCACCTTGTGCCCGCGCTTGGCGAGCTCCACCGGCAACGATCCCACGACGTCACCGAGGCCACCGGTCTTCGACCACGGCGCGCATTCCGCGGACACGAAAACAATTTTCATCGGTCGTTCGCTCTTCGCGATCTCCGCCACGGTCATCGTGGATTTAGACGCCGCGCGAACCGCGGTCGCGCGCTTGGTCGACGACGCCGCGCGCGTCTTGGACGCGAACGTCGCTCGAACCGACCTACGCCGTCGATAAAACCTCACGAATCTCCGTCAGTCTCCAGTCCTCGCGCGTCGCCTCGTCGCCGCCGTCGTCCGCGTCCGTTCGCGCGTCGCCCTCGCGCGCGCGTCCCGATCGCGTCTTCGCGACGTCACGCGCGCGTTCGCGATTAAAATATCTCGATCGCCATCGCATCCGCGGCGTCCGCGCGGCGTCACCGCGCGGCGTCGCGTCCGCGTCCGCGTCCGCGCGTCGCGTCGTTCACGCACGTTCGGGAGGTCGTGTGCGCGCGCATGGCGTGCGTCGCGGCTGTGTGCAAAAGTGCGGTCGTCGCGCGCGTCGCGTTCGAGTGCCAGCGTCACGCCGAACGAGTGGCGCACGCGGCGTCTCCGTGGATGACGATTTCCCGCGCTTTTTCGGGGTCGGAATACGGGTGTCGTCGGGGGGGGGTGTCGGTGTATTCGGACAATCGGTATGTGTGCAAACAGTGATGGTGTGATTTACGATGATCGCGGATCGCGCGCGTCGGTCGGGGTGCTTGAATCTCGTATCAGCAATTTTCTGATACGTATCGGCGTATCAGCCGAATGTCCGACCGTACCAATCGTATGGGTAAACAGTATGAACAGCTGATACGAGCTGATACGAGCTGATACGAGCTGATACGAGCTGATACGAGCTGATACCGACGCGGCGTCGGTCGGTCGGTCGGTCGGTCGGTCGGTCGGTCGCGCCACGTCGCGTCGCGCCACGTCGCGTCGCGTCGCGCGTCGTCGCGCCATGCGGTGGATCGCCGTCGCCGCGTCCGGCACGCCCGAGCTCGGGAACGCGTCGATGTCGACCTTCGCGAAGCGAAAGCGCGCGTCCGCGAAAGCGCCCGCGCGCGGGGACGCGAAGACGATCCATCTCGTGCGTCACGGGCGCACGGAGATGAATGATTACCTCAGAGAGAACCACTGGGCGGACCCGGATTTCGTGGATCCGATGATGATCGACACGCGGTTGACGAGCGAGGGCGAGGCGCAGGCGCGCGCGCTGCGAACGATCGCGACGGCGCTGGAGCCGGCGCCTGAATTGATCGTGGCGAGTCCGCTGCGGCGAGCGCTGCGCACGGCGGAGCTGGCGTTCGGCGCCGCGGGCGAAGACGCGCTCGGGGACGTCCCGCGCGTGGTCTGCGCGCTGGCGCGCGAGCGGGTGTTTCACGGGAGCGATATCGGGCGAGTCGCGCGCGAGCTCGGGGAGGACCATCCGGATTGGGATTTGACCGAGTTGGGCGACGACGACGCGACGTGGTGGTACACGCCGGACGGGAAGGATCCGTTCACGACGGCTGAGCTCGAGCCCGTGGACGTGTTCGAGGAACGAATGCAAGAGTTCCGACGATGGTTGGACGCGAGACCGGAGAAATCGATCGCCGTCATCGCGCATTGGGGGGTGTGTTACTCGCTCACGGGGGACGAGTTTCAGAACTGCGAGCTTCGCACGTTGGATTTCCACACCGATTTGGACGTCGGTAACGGCGATTTTCAAAAGTTTGATGTATTTCTGCAAGACAACATCTGGGGGCAGATCGGGCGCGCGCTCGTGAGCTTCAAGAACAAATTATTTTAGGTTTCATTGTTTCTTTTAATCAATCGTTTGCGTTAGATCAAGTCGTTTGAGAGCTACTTCGTCACCTTGTATTGCTTGATTTGCGCGAGCAGCGCCTTGGCTTCGGCGTTGTTCTTAAAGTGATCGCGAACGGGCTGCAAAATTTCGTTAAGCATGGCCGCGAGAGACGGCTTCAAGTCGCCCGGGTGCACGGCACCGGAGACGTAGTCCGCCTCCAATTCATCGTACGTCTCGTACGTCTTGTCGCCGCCGTTCTCTTCCTTGCGCTTGAGCTCAAACTTGTTCGACCAAGGAATGATGACGTACTTGATGTACTCCATGCACGGGTTCCCCGCGATTTCCTTCTCCGGGCAATATGCCTTCTTGATCTTCGTGTTCACCTCTTGCTCGCTGTCCTCCATGAAAATCGCCGAATCCGGATCGGACTTGGACATCTTCTCTTGGCCTTGCTTCAATCCCATGAGCATGTGGTGAGACAAGATGATGGGCTTGTTCTTGCGCTTGATGTCGTCGCAGTACTCTCTCGCGAGCATATTCACCTTGCGTTGATCCATCCCGAGCTGGCAGATGTCCGCCTTGAGAAAGAAGATGTCCGCGCACTGCATGCACGGGTAGAAAATTTGCGACGCCGCCAACTCGTCGCTCTCGCTTCGCCCCATGATTTGCGAGCACCTCAAAATCCGCGCGAGCTTATTCTTACGCGCGATATCCAACACCAACGGCCAGTATTCATCCGCCTTCTTGTTGATCTCTTCGCTCGACCACACGAATTCGACGTGGTCCAAATCCATCCCAATCGCCTTCCACACCTCGACCATGTATTTCCCAACTTTTTGAATCTTCTTTAAATCCCCGCCCATCTTATTATTCATCAGCGCGAACCAATCGGCGACCCAAAATTTAAAGTGGCATCCAATCTTCGTCAGTTTATTCACGTTCAGCGCCTTCATGACGCCCTGCGCGATGTGCATCCGCCCGCTCGGCTCGAAGCCGTCGTAGCACACCGGCGTGGGTTTCTTCTCCAGCAGCTTCCGCAGTTCATCCGGCTGTATGCACTCCTCAGCGATCGTCAGCGCGAGCTCGAGCCGCGCGTCGAGCGTCATTCCGCTCGCCTCGTGCACGGGATTCGCCTTCGCCGCGTCACCACCGCCCTCGCCGTCGCCGCCGATCGAAACCTGCTCGAGCGCCTTCGCCGCGTCCTCCGCGTCGCCGGGCGCCATGATCGCCCGACGACGCCCGCGCGACGCCCGCGCGCGTTTTCTCCGAGCGCTCGCTCGACGGCGCGCGCCGCGGCGTCGATGTGTGCGGCGCGCGCGACGACGCGCGTCGGCAAACCTCTGTCGGCAGTCGGCGACGCGATGGGACGACGACGACGACGCGCCGACGTCGTCGTCGCGCTCGTCGCCGCGCTCGCGCGAGGCGCGACCGCGCGCGAGTATCCCGCGACGATCGGCGCGCGCGACGCCGGCGCGGCGACGTCGAGCGCGCGCGCGCGCGACGACGCGCGCGCGACGTGCGAAAACGCGCACGTCGACGCGCGGCGCGTCGTGGACGATCGAGGGCGCGCGTGCGCGTGGTACGAGGTGGACTCCGTCACCGGGTGCTGCTCGACGACGACGACGGCGGCGCGGTACGCGTGCGACGGGTGCGACGAGAGCGCGCGGTGCTGTCGAGATTACGAGACGTGCGCGGCGTGTTGTCAAGGACCGACGCACGACGTGGAAGCGGCGATGAAGCGACACGCGCGAGGGAGGAATCAAATCGCGACGGGTTTTTTCGAAGACGCGTTCGAGTACTGCAAGAGTCGGTGTCGAACGCAGCCGAGCGTGACGTTTCACGAGAACACGTACGCGTACGACACGGCGTATTGTTACGGCGACTATCCGGTGAACGAGGACCCAGTGCCGGCGAAGGGTAAGAAGACGTTCGCGGGTGACAGCGCGGACGAGTCGTAGGCGCTGGAGTGCGCGCGAATTAGCGGTTGAATTTGTAGTTTAAGTTTATAGCTCGCGAAGCTTCGCCGCACACGCCGACGCGACATGTCGCGCGCGCTCGCGCGTCGTCTCGCGCGAGCGCACGCGACCGTCGCCGACGGTCGCACGCGCGCCGTGCTCGCGCTCGGATCGAATCAAGGCGATCGCGTCGGGTTGTTTCGCGACGCGTTCGCTAAACTCAGGCGTGACCTCGGTTTCGAGCTTCACGCGCATTCCTCGCTCTACGAGACCGCTCCGGCGTACGTCGAGGACCAGGGCAAGTTTTTGAACGCCGCGTGCGTCGGATCTTTTCCCGACGACGTCGCGCGAGATCCGCTGGCGCTGCTGGATGGGCTGAAAGCCATCGAGGCGGCGCTGGGGCGAGACTTCGGGACGCGACGGTACGGACCGAGGCCGATGGATTTGGACGTCATATTCCACGGGCAAGGCTCGCATTCGTGCGACAGATTGACGGTTCCGCACGCGCGCTACGCCGAGCGGCCGTTCGTGCTGGCGCCGCTCGCAGATTTGACGGGCGCAGCGACGGCGACGACGACGAGCGACGCGACGACGGAAGGGCTGCTCGAGGCTCGGAGGATTTGGGACGGCACCGATGGAGAGGTTACGGCGATGGAAAGTGGTGATATAGCGCGCGTGATCCCGATGAGAGACAGATTGTGGAGCTGGGGTCGAGAGACGATGGTGATGGGTATTTTGAACGTGACACCGGATTCGTTTAGCGACGGCGGCGCGTACGACGGCGGCGTGGACGTGGCTGTGCGACACGCCAGGGAAATGGTCGCCGCGGGGGCGACGATAATAGACGTTGGTGGGCAGTCGACGCGACCAGGGGCGACGAGGGTGAGTGGAGAAGTAGAGAGTTCGCGGGTGATCCCCGTCATACGCGCGCTCGCTCAAGCGTTTAGCGAAAGAGAAGACGTTTACATCTCTGTAGATACGTTTTATGGCGCCGTCGCGAGCGCGGCTGCGGATGCTGGGGCTGACATCATCAACGATGTCAGCGGCGGAGCGTGGGACCCCGCGATGCTACCGACGGTGGCGCGTTTGGAGAAGCCTCTGCCGTACGTCGTCATGCATGTTCGAGGCGATCCGAACAGTATGCAGAGCGCGAAAAACACGACGTACGATGGGCACATTTGTGACGAGGTTGGTGATGGTCTCTTAGCGACCGCACGTCGATGTGTGGAGTACGGTATAGAGCCATGGCGTCTGTGGATTGATCCGGGCATCGGTTTTGCGAAGACGGGTCGAGCCAACATCGAGCTGTTGCGAGATTTGCCACGCGTCCGAAGCCGCTTAGCCCCCTTAGGCGGAGCGCTCATGAACGCCCCGATGCTCGTGGGTGCGTCTCGCAAACGTTTTCTCGGTGAGATATCGGGAAGGTCCGAAGCGAGCGAGCGAGACGCCGCTTCCGTGGCAGCGCTCGTCGCCGCCGTTAGAGGCGGTGCGGACATCGTCCGAGTTCATAACGTCGCGTTGTCCGCGGACGCCGCGCGAGTAGCCGACGCGCTGTGGCGATGATACGATTAACGATTAGGAAATGTAATTTTATGTACGATAGCGATTGTTTGTTCATGAAGGATTCGATTTCTGTAATATTTCACACTCGCTCTCGCTAACCAAGTCGTTTTCTAATGACGCACGAACGCAAATCTACATAGCGTCGTCATCTTCGATCTTCGGCGCCAGGAAGTACGAGACATAGCCAACTTCAGTAACAGCGTACTGCACGACGACCGGCAAGTTCGGGCTCAAGCGGACGATAACTTGGTCGCACAACGGAGTCGCCTTGGTGAAAGAGTTCAAGTAGCGAAGCGCAAAGGTCAAGCTCACCGGCGCGCCGAGTTCGATGGCGATCATCTTGTCCTTGTCATCCTCGGAGTTTTGGCGCACGGTAATGTTCGCTTCACCAATGTCACCCGTAGTAGAAAACTTGACGCCATCCTTCGTCACGCTGATGCCCACCGTATCGCCGATGGACGCCAAGTCGCGGCAGATGCGTTGAAACTCAACCGAAGGCATTCTGAGTGTGACGTCATAGTCCGTCTCCGGAATCCCCAAGTGTTCGCTGTCGATGTCCATGAGCTTCAATTCAAAGTCCGAAATCTTTTGTTGATCTGTCAAGCGTGGAAAGGTGTCGTCTCGTCAGTCGTCTGGCGCTTTGAACACGTTCGCGTGTCGTCGCGCTCCTACACTCGCTCGTTCGCGCGCGCGCGTCGCCACGCACCCGGAGATTCAAACATGAACGTCACGGTATCACCCGCGTCATCCGCCTTCATCGTGATCGCGTCATCGTTACCGGCGCACTTCAACATCTTCGCCTGCGAGGAGTTTAAAATCAAACCAGCAAAACTCGTCAGTCAACTGCATCGCACGCGTCCACCTCGCGCGCGCGCGCATCACCGCGCGCGACCGCGCCGTTCGACCCAAACAATTTTTTTTCACCGTTCCACGTCGACGCATCCCCCACGCGACGTCACGCGGCGTCACACACGCGCGGCATCGCGCGCGCCGACCGCGAACCGCGAACGACCCGATCGCGCGTGGAATCGCCTCGCGCCGCGCGCGTGCGCGCCACGACGCCCGTTCGACGACGCCGATCGACGCACCATATTTGCCAGGTTCATCCCCATCGTCAACGCGCGATCGCATCGGTAGTGCTCGAAGCCATCGGCGTGAAGCTTGAGCGAGACCAACGAGACGTGGCTCGAATCCATGGCTTGGAGTTTGAAACCTTCGACGGGGTCGGCCTCGAAGTTGGCGTCGGTGACGAGGTCCTTGACCGAGTCGAGGACTTTCTTGAGCACGGCGCCTTGCTTGATTCTGGCTTCGAACATGGTCGCAGTGGGAGGTGGGGTGTGAAGTATCGCGCGCTTGCATGCGCGGTGACAGCTGAAATTTGGAAAAAAAATTTGAAATTTGGAGGATTTCAAGTCGAGCGCGAACGCGAGGAGAGCACGACAGGCGAACGCGCGAGGAAGCGTGTATGACTATGATACTACACCCGACCAGAAGAGGAGAGCAAGCACGCACTGAAACACCGCCGGCGCGCGCTAACGGCGTCGACCCGCTCGAGACGCGCGCTCGCCTCGAACGAACGCCCAGCTCGCGCGTACGGGCTGGTCGAGCACGGTCTCGCCGTCCATGCCGTCGATCGCGGCCTGCGCCTCAGCCTTGGTGTCGTACTCTACCAATGCGTAACCTTTCACGTATCCCGTGCGGCGATCGAGGTTCAAGTGGAGGTTTTTAATCTCTCCAAAGTCCGCGAACGCCTCGTGCACGTCGTCCTCCTGCGCCTCCTCGTGCACGCCCGTGACGAGTACGATCCAACCTTGTACCGATCGCACCGGATCGTTCGGTCCGCCCGCATCGGCGTCGTCGTCACCCATGACGTCGTAATCGCCTCGCGCGTAGTCACGATCGGCCCGTCCTTCATCGAATCCTCGTCCCTGCGCGTCGTCGCGTTCGCGCTCGCGCTCGCTCGTCAGTCTCGCCGCGCCGTCGCGCGTCGTCCTCGTCCTCTTCGTCGCCATCGCTCTCGAACGCGCGCGCGCCGTCGCGCCGTCGCCGTCCCGCGTCTCCACGCACCCGTCGTCGTCGCCCGTCGCGTCCATCGCGTCCATCGCCGTCGTCTCGTCGCCCGTCGCCGCCGTCGTCCTCGCGCGAAATTTGCCCATCCTCCATCGCGCCGTCCCGCCCGCGCGCGCGCGCCCTCGCGCGTCCGCGATCGTCCCTCGCGCGCGCGCCACCGTCGCGCGCGCCACCGTCGCGCGCGTTCGATCCCTCGCGCCCGCGCGACGCCGTCTGTCGTCACACGACGACGCCGTCGCGCCATGCCGTCGCGCGCGTTTCTCCTCCTCCTCCTCCTCGCCCTCGCGCTTCCGCGCGCCGCGCGCGCCGCGGTGACGTACGTCAAGCCCCACTACGCGTACGTCAGCGAGTGGTCGCCCGCGAGCGATCGCGCGAGCGCGGCGAGCGCGCACTCGGCGGCGATGCACGTGTACTCGACCGCGCTCGAGAACAATCCGCGCGTGAAACCGTCGCGGTATTAGCCATTCGGCGCTCGGCGCCGCGGTCGCGTCGCGCCTTTCGCGTCGCGCGTTGTAATCGTATCCTTAGCTCGCGTTCACGCGCGCCTCGCGTCGCCGCGCGCGTCGCGGGCGCGTCGACGACGGCCGCGGGATCAACGGACGGAAAAGCGACGCGTGACTGTTTGCGCACACGAATGGCGACGTATTCGGACATTCGGACACCCCGCGCGTCGTCGACGTCGTCGCCGCGCGCCGCACACGACGACGACGACGACGGCGACGACGATGGCGCGCGCGACGGCGACGACGCGCGTCGCGGGACGCGCGCGCGCGACGACGCCGCGGCGCGCGACGGCGCGACGCGCGACGACGCGCGCGACGGCGGACGCGAACGACGCGCGCGCGACGACGCGACTCGCGGGCGCGGCGCTCGCGTGCGCGCTCGCGCTCGCGGGACCGGCGCGCGCGGAGATGCGACTGCCGCCGATCGACACCGATCCGAATCGGTGCGAGCGCGCGTTCGTGGGGAACACGATCGGACAGGCGAACGCGGTGAGCGACAGAGCGCTGGACCTGCGAAAGTGCGACTTGGCGAAGACGGACATGTCGACGAAGACGCTGTCGGGGGCGTTGATGGTGAATACGAACGCGAAGGACGCGAACATGCGAGAGACGGTGATGAGTAAGGTGTATGCGCCGGATGCGAACTTTTCTGGGGTGGATTTTACGAACGCGGTGATCGACCGCGCGACGTTCGACGGGAGCGACATGATCGGGACGAACTTCACGAACGCCGTCATCACGGGGGTGAGCTTTGAAAACGTCGATCTCACGAACGCTGATTTCACCGACGCGCTCGTGGGAAAGGAAGACGTGAAGCGATTGTGCGAAAACTCCACGGTGGTGGATGAAACGCGCATGCAGGTCGGCTGCAGAAACTAGTGAGGTCGAACGGATAAGCGCGCGTCTTTTGTAAGTCTGGCTTCAATTTTTCATTAAAACGGGCGACTATCTATATAATGCTGCGCGCCGCGTAGTAATTACAGGGTTTCGTAGAGTGTTTACCATCCCGATCGGCGACCGGCGGCCTTTTCGCGCTCGCGCGCGGCGCGGGCGATTTCCTTAGCTTCGGCGGTGGACATGCGCTTGCGCGTGGCGCGTTCCGGAAGCTTGACACCGTTGGCGCGTTGGAACTGAAGCACCTTGTTCATGAGCGCCATGCGGTCGGAGCCGGAGTATCGGTCGACTTCCTTACCATCGGCGTAGAAAACGAAAGTCGGAACTTCGGTGACTTTCATGGACTTCATCAACGCCGCGGCGTCTTCGCTCGCGTCGCCGATGAGGCGTGCCCAGCGCGTCGCGCCGGCGGTGTTCTTGGCCAAAGAAACGATCGCCGGGAAGATGTGCATGCATCCCGCCGGGGCGTTCTTTTCGATGGAAACATCAACGACGGCGAGCTGCTTTTCGCACGGCACGGAAATCGGCGCGACCAAGCCCGCGACGTCTTGTTCCGGCGCGCAGGAAGCGAGGAACCCTTCCAAATCCGCCGCGCTCTGCACTTCTTGAATGTACTCGGTCGTCTTCATACCACCCGCACCGGTGTTCCCGTAGTACAACACACCCTCGGCGATCTTTTCGTGCGATCCAGCGCCCGCACCGACGTGTTCCCACATCAATTCACCGTGCTTGTAGTACTGGTACGTCGGGAACTGGTGCACGCCGAGCTCCTTGGCGAGCGCTCGCGCGTCCTCGTGTCCGACGACGTCGAGCTGCAAGAACGTCACGTCTTCCGCCTCGCGAGCGATGCGCGCCAACGACGCGCTCAATTGCTTACACGACGCCATCTTCGCATCGGATCCACTCCACGCGCTCTCGCCCGCGTAGCACTCCTCGTCGCTCTCGATCGCGAGCATGACGAGATCATCACCGGCGAGCGCCAACGCGGCGTCCAATTCCGCGCTGTTCGAGATTTCTTTCGTTCTTTCGAGCACTCGCGCGGTCTCGCTCGCGCGTCGTTCGGCCCCCGCGTCCGCCATCGCCCGCACGACCCGCGCCGCGCGCGTTCGCCCCCCCGCGGACGTCGATCGTCGCGTCGATCGCAGCGTCACCGCCGCGGTCGTCCCTCGGGTTTGAATCATCGCCTTCGCGAACATCGTGCGCGTCGAGATCGGTCGTGTGCGGTCGCGAAACGACGGACTAAATTCTTTCGAACGTTTCGAGCGCGCGTCGGCGGTCGAGCGTGCGTCGCGCGCGTCGGTGTGCGCGCGATGCCGCGCGATCGCGAGCCCCCGCGCGCGCCACGTGGCGCGGTGAGACTGAAAACACGGATCATTCGACATCGCGCGCGCGCGCGCGCGCGTCGACGTCGCTCGCCGACGCGGACGTCCGCGCGACCGCGCGACGCGCGCGACGATCGCGCGCGATGCGCGCCGCGCGCCGCGACGGTCTCGCGACGGCGCGCGCGACGCGCGCGACGGGACGCGCGAGAGACGGGCGCGGACGTCGACGCGCGACGACGACGCGCGCGGGGACGACGCGCGACGGCGCGCGCGAGGGAGGGGAGGCGGACGTCGTGGTGATCGGGAGCGGGATCGGAGGGCTCACCGCGGCGGCGATGCTGGCGTATTACGGGAAGAAGGTGCGAGAGGGTGGGCGAACGCGCGAGACGCGCGAGACGCGCGAGACGCGCGAGACGCGCGACTGACGACGGCGACGCGCGATCGGAACGAACGATCAGGTGATCGTGGTGGAATCGCATTACGCCGTGGGTGGTGCCGCGCACGGGTTCGCGCGGAAGACGGCGCGAGGGGAATTTAAGTTCGACACCGGGCCGAGCTTTTTCGCCGGTTTGACGAAGCCGAACGCGTTGAATCCGCTGGCGAGCGTGTTTCGCTTGCTCGGGGAGGAGTTGGAGACGGTGTCGTACGACCCACTGGGGACGTTTCACATAGAACCTGACGCTCCGGGTCTTCGCAGGCACGCGGATCTGGCCAAGCTCGTGTCGGAGGTGAAGCGGTTTTCGCCGCGAGGCGCCGAAGAGCTCGAACGGGCGGTGCCGAAGATTCGGACGATGTACGCCTCGCTCAGCGGTCTGCCGACCACGGCGCTTCGCGCGGATTGGAAGGTGGCTCTCATGATCTTGAGTCGATACATGAAAGCCATGGCGGGCCTGGGTCCGTACTCGGGCGTCCTGCCGCAGCCGACGGTGAAACTTTTAGATTTTCTGGATATTAAAGATCCTTGGATGCGCTACTTGGCCGATTTAGAGTGTTTTTTGTTGAGCGGCGTGGACGCGAGCGGTACGGTGAGCGCTGAGTTTGCCGCCGTGTTCGGGGCGAGCGATAGTTTGGGCGTGAGCGAGTTTCCTCGCGGCGGCGCGGAGGAAATCGCCAAGGCGCTGCAGCGAGGCTTGGAAAAGTACGGCGGCGAGGTTCGTCTGAAGACGCACGTGGATGAGATCATCGTAGAAAACGGCACTGCGGTGGGCGTCAAGTTAGCGAACGGTAAGGGAGAAGTTCGTGCTCCGATCGTGCTCTCGAACGCGAGCGTGTGGGACACGTACGGAACTCTCCTTCCGAAAGGCGCCGCGCCGGCGACCGAGACGCGTGAAGCGATGGAGACGCCTTACAGCGAGTCGTTCATGCACCTCCATCTCGGCATCGAGGGCGATGGCTTAGACTTCACCCACACCGGTGGTCATCACGTCGTGGTGTTGGACAAGAGTAAACCGATCTCGCAACCCGGGAACGTGTGCATGATTTCAATCGCGAGCGTCTGGGAGCCCGACATGGCGCCGGCTGGGTGCCACTGCGTGCACGCGTACACCATGGAACCTTTCGAAGGCTGGGAAGAGCTCAAGGCGAACGACAAACAGGCGTACGAAAAGCGCAAGAAGGAGGCTTCGGATAAGTTATACGTCGCTCTCGAGCGCGTGATCCCCGACGTTCGCGATCGCGTGCTCCTCGAACTCGTCGCCTCGCCGGCGACGCACAAATCTTGGCTCCGTCGTCACAAAGGCACGTACGGCGCCGCCATTCGCGCCCCCGCGATGTTCCCCGGTCCCACCGTCGCCGGCATCAAGAACCTCTACCGCGTCGGCGATTCCGTCGCCCCCGGCGTCGGCGTCCCCGCCGCCGCCGGTTCCGGCGTCATTTGCGCCAACACCCTCGCGTCCCTCGACGACCACTTCGCCTGTCAGGACCGAATGGATGCCTTAAACGCGCGATGATGTCATCAAATCCACGCCCTCGCGCCCTCGCGCGCCCTCGCGCCGTTTCCCGCGTCCCGCGTCCCGCGTCCCGCGCGTCTCCGCGCGTCCGCCCGCCCCGCCAGCTGGCGTCGAGATCTCCGTTTTCGACGCGCGACGCGATGGCCACTCTGCAGTATTTAAGCTACATCTACACCCATCAAACACCCCCAACGAGGTCTCGCGCATAAAAAGCGCGCGAAAAAGCGATCTTTTCCCCGCCGCGATCTTTTTCCCGAACGCGGCGGCGTCCGACCTCCGACCGGCCGCACATCGCGCCGATGGCGTCGACGCCCGCGGTGCGCGTCGCGCGCGCCGCGATCGTCGATCGCGCGACGATGGCGTCGACGTCGACGTCGACGTCGACGACGCGCGCGGCGCGCGCGCGACGCGGGACGACGGCGCGCGCGGCGCGCGACCGACGCGCGACGACGCATCCGCACGACGATCATCATCGCGCGCGAGAATCGGCGCACGCGCACGCGCGGGAGAAGCGCGAGGACGAACGCGCGACGCTGGTCGCGCGATCGATGGCGCGGGACGACGAACGGGCGGTCGGCGCGGTGCGGTGGGCGCGCGCGCGGTCGAGGAAGGGGCGATGGCGATTGGACGAGGACGGGATCGCGGGACGCGCCAGGTTGTTGGGCGAACGCTCGAGCGGACGAGGACGAACGACGGAACCGAGGGCGAGCGGAGGGCAGTTCGCGCCGCCGGGAGACGTGGTGACGAAAAGCGTCGAGACGCTGGACGTCGATGGGGAGGTGATGGGAGACGCGAACGTGATGGAGGCGATGGCGGCGACGGCGACGGCGAGATACGCGGAGACGCTGTTGAGGCAGAATCGAAGTCACGCCATCGAGAGCACGTTTTTGGATGATTTCGTGGACGTGACGTGCGATATCGACGATGCAGAATGCGCGGAGAAGCAGTACACGAAGCGCGAGGAGCTTTGGAGGGCGTGGAATAAGGCGAACGATGGGGTGAGTAAACGAACGCGAGGGTTGGTTTTGTTCGCGTTTCTCATGGCGGGTTTCGGGGCGAACATCACGTTGATTAAAATCGCGCAACAGGACTTGTCCACCGACTTGTTCGCCGCCTTGAGATTCACCGCGGGGTCGTTGGTGTTCGCACCGTTCTTAAAGTCCGCGCTCAAGGACGATCGAATCGTTCGAGGCGGGTTCGAACTCGGGTTGTGGGTGTCGCTGGGATATTATTTGCAAAACCTCGGCGTCGAGCTCACGGACGCGGCTAGAGCGAGTTTCATCAGCTCTTTCACCATCATCGCCGTCCCAATCATCGCTGGGTTATCTGGTCGGTCGGTTCGCTCGCAAACGTGGATCGCGACCGCGATCGCGGTCGCGGGTTTGGCCATGATGGAGGACCTCGTCTCCGTCCCCGGCCTCGTCGACGCGACGACGGCTACAGCCGTCGCCGACGTCGTCGCGGGCGACGCCCCGGCCTCGCTTCGTGGCGACCTGTACACTTTAGGGTCGGCGTTTATCTTCGGTGTACACATTTTCCGCACTGATTGCATCTTCAACGGGGTGTATTTGAAGCACAAAGAGTCCATGGGTTTGGTGTGCATTCAGATGCTCACCGTCGTCACCGTCTTCTTCGGGTTGTTGGCTCGAGACTACCTCAACTGCGATTGCGACTTGGGAGCCATCTTAGGCGTGAATTCCATCGCAGAGATCCCTTGGGGTTTGATCGGTTTCGTCGGCGTCGTCACCACCGCCGGTTGTGTTTACCTCGAGACCGTCGCTCTGACGTTGCTCGCGAGTCAAGAGGCGACTCTCATGTATTCCACCGAACCCGTGTGGGGCGCGCTATTCGCGTACATGCTTCTCGGTGAGACCCTGTCGCCATCCGCCGCCGCGGGCGCGGGATTAATATTAGCCAGCACGCTCGTGGGATCTATCTCCTCGGGCGGTTCTGGAGGCGGAGACGAAGGCGCGGAGTCGCCGGAGTCGCCGCGAGCAGACGCTCGATGAAGACGCCGAGATTTCTCGGCGCTGCCCCGCCGCGCCGCTTAGCGCACGCTCATTAGTCAAGAAAACGAGCGCGGCGAGGGCACATTTTTGTTCAATAGACGAGTTGTAAACACTTTTGTCACCATATTAATAGCGCCTCGTCGTTCGCGCTCGCCTCCGCGCGGCGTCGCCCTCGTCGCGTCGCCTCGTCCCGACGCACTCGTCGACGCGCCGATCGACCGACCTCTCTCGCCGAGCCCGCTCGATCGATCGCGCGAACTCGCTCGCGATGGCGTCCAAGCGCGATCAGTTCTTGAACGCCTGTCGCAACTCCAAGCTCGACACCGTGCGCTGGGGCCTCGGCGCCGGTGGACAAACCCCCGGCACGCGCGACGACGACGGCGTCACCGCCATCATGCTCTGCGCGCTCGCGAACAAGCACAAGGCGCTGCAGATGCTGCTCGATAACTGCCGACGGAGCCGGATGAAAGAACCGATCGATTTCGTGGACGGAGAGGGCGAGGGACGGACGGCGCTGATGATGGCGGCGGCGCGGGGACACGCGGAGTCGTGCGACGAGTTGCTGTACGCGGGAGCGAATTATAAGCTGAAGTGCGCGAAAGGGAAAACGGCGGCGGATTACGCGAGAAAGGGTGGACACGACGCGCTGGCGCGAAAAATCGATCGCGGTGGGGACTCGAGCGAGGAGGAGGAGGAATCGGAGGAGGAGGGCGAGGACGACGCCGCGTTTGAGGGCGAGACGTCGACGCAGCGGAGTAAGCGGAAAAAGAAGGAGATGGAGGCGTTGGAGCGACGAGGAGAGAAACCGAGCGCGAAGGTTAAGAATGCAGGGGACGATGAGGAAGAGATACCGGCGGGGAAAGCGCCGGAAGCTCGATGGCCGGAGACGGCGAAGGCGAAGGAAACCGAAGCGAAGGAGTTGGCCATCGAACGAAACAAGGGCGATACCGAGGTCGACCCGGCGTTGTTCTACATCAAGAGCGTCAATAACTTGAAGCTCAAACTCGGCGATTCGTTGACTAAGCTTTCGCCGGACATCAGTCGAATGACTGGCTTGCTCACGCTCATCATCAGCGGCAACGGTTTGGTCGAGCTGCCCGAAAGCATCGGCAAGTTGAAAAACTTGAAGGTCCTTGAGGCTGAAAATAACGATCTCGTGAGTTTACCGGCGAGCTTGGCGCAGTGCAAGAACTTGGAGATTTTGCGCGTGTCTGGTAACAAGATCAAATCGCTCGCTCCGCTCAATGACGCGAACAACTTGGTCACGCTCGTCGTCGACAACAACAAGCTCACCACGCTGGACGACTTCACCATCGAGGCAAAGGAGCGTTTGGTGACGCTTTCCGCGCGCATGAATAAAATTACTGACGCGCCGCCGGATCTTCATCAGTGCACTCTTTTAGCGGAGATTTTTTTGAAGTCGAACAAGATCGAAGAGCTTCCGGGAGAGTGGGGAGAGCTCAAGGAGAAAAAGGTGCGAGCGATCGAATTGGACGACAATCCCATCGCTGATCCCAAGGTGAAGAAGATGATGGGCAAGAGCGCGAATTTCGTCAAAGAACTCTTGACGTATCTCAGAAAGAACGGTAAGAAGAGCGCAGGCAAGAAGAAGAAAAAGCCTGTCAAGGTCGATTCGGAAGACGAAGCGAGCGATGATGAGCCCGCTGCGCCTGCTGCTGCGCCGGAATCGAACGAGGCGAAGGCGTCCGCGACGAAGGAAGAAGCTGAGGACGAAAGCGAGACCGAGGAAGAGCTCGAGGCACGCATGGCGAAGATGAACAAGAAAGAGCGTGAAAAGTTCAAGCGAAAGCTTGCGGAAGAACGTCAAGCGAAGGCGGCAAAAGAAGCTGAGCAAAAGAGAAAGGCGGCTGACGCCGCTGCGGCGGCGCGTCTTCAGGCCGCAAAAACGATGCACGACGATACGCCGGACGATGACGACGAGAGCGACATCGACAGCGATGACGAAATGGCGTTACTTGCACGTAAGAAGAAGAAAGCAGGCAAAGGAGGTGGAGGCTTTCTGTACGCCATGACGGATGAGCAAAGAGCGGAGGCGGAGAAGGCTGAAGCCGAACGCTTGCTCGCGATCGAGCTCAAGAAGCAAGCGGAGGAAGACGCGAAGAAAGCGGCGGAGCAAAAAGCAGCTCTCGAACTTGCCGCGAAGGTAAGCGGTGTGAAACTCACGGGCGATGGCGTATACGGATGGGAGTATACAGGCGGGCAATTTAAATCCACCAAAGTCCCGGCGCTTCCAAAGGGCGCCAAAGGCCCGTGCGTTGAACTTGAGATCCCCAAAATCATAGTCGGTAAAATCATCGGTCAAAAAGGCACCACCATCAAGGGCGTGCAAGACCGGAGCAAGGCGATGGTTTCAATCGACGAGACCAAAGGCGGTTCGGGAAACTCACTCCTGCGCGTTCGAGGCGACGAGAACGCGATGGAATCGGCGCGCATGTTAATCAACAACGCGCTCGCGGGCAAGCGATAGACTCCTCGTTTTAATTTGAAGTAGCCACAGCGACAATCTTTCTCGATAATTCAGTCCCAAGCGCCCCCCTTGGAACGACCCGAGATCGCGGCATCGTCGGCGTCTCGTGCTCACCGTCGGTTACGCCGCGCTCGCGCCTCACTCGCCGCCATGGTCTCGACCAGAGACGAGTCCGCGCGCGTCCGTCTCACCGCGCGTCAAGAGGCGCTCGTGCGTGCGCTCGTGAGTGACACCGACGTACACACTCGCGCGAATGACCTCGCGAAAACGCGCGTGACGGCGACGCAGACGCGCAAAACGTACGACGGTTTGCTCAGCCAGGGATTCCGAGTCGGCGACGTCGAGGACGCTTTACGCGCCGTATGCGGCGATACGGCGGGCGTGTTCGCCGAGGACGACGTTTTAGACTGGTTGTGTTTGAACGTCGCGAACGCGCGGTTACCGCGACGGTTTCAAACGGTCGAACGTTCGGAGTTTCGTTTGGACGCAGACGGCGCGGTGGAGGCGACGGCGGCGAGTGGCGAGACGGCGCCAAGGCGCGTCATCGAGGCGGTGGATGCGACGATGAAGAAGGTGGTGAGTAAACGAAACGAATCGAACATGGATGATACGGTGGTGGATAAGGCGTGGATCGCGGCACGGTATTCGGCGTATGAAGATAGCGATGACGACGACGATAGCGACGACGGTTATGACTCGCTCGAGGATTTTGGACTGAGCGACGAAGAGGCGGCGGCGAAGCGAATGATGTGGACGCAGCGTAGAGAGTTCGCGAAGGATCCTGGAAAATTGATCGCAAAGTTTGCGGAAGAGATCGCCGCGTTGAAGACGCGGGCGAGCGAGGCAAAGAAGGGAAAGAATAAGAAGGAGCAGAAGGACGTCGCCGAAGCGATTCGGAGATTAAAAGCCACGGCGAACGAGCTCGGTATGAATGATGATGACATCGATCCACCGAGAGTAGCTTCCGTAGAAGAGCTGGTGGAGATAGCGGCGAACGCTGATGCATCGCGGGACAAATCAGAAGTGAGTGCGACTGGAAACGCCGACACGTCGCCGACGAAGATATGCGCAAAAAATGAAGCCGAATCAAAGCCGAGCGCAAAGGAAGATTCGGACGACGAAGAATTTGATTTCGACGTGTTCAGCGATGGTGCGAATGATGTCATTGGTTCAGGAGAAGATGATCCCATAGAACTTATCACAAAGATGTTTAAGCACGAATTGTTGTTCAGTGACGGTAAGAGAGTGGCGTCGACTGCGAATGCGCAAACAAGCGCGATCAAATCCAAGTCTGCCAAGGATAGCAAAGTGGAAGAGATGACACCCAAAAATATGCTCGCACAGTTGGCGAAGCGTGAAGGATGGCTCGTACCACGATTCGAACGGGACAAGAGCGCCGAAGGCATCCGATACGTCGTTTCTGTCGAACGTTCAACCGGGCCAAAGTACAAACGCAAGCCGACGCTTGTGTGTTCTACGCACGACGAGGACGAACCTACAGCTGGCGGTTGGTTGAACATTAACGACGCGCAAAATGGTGCGGCTACGCGTGCGTTGTTTGAAGCGTCATTTAGCAAGGAAAACCAAATCGTGCCGTTGGAATTGTCCGAGACGTATCGCGATTTGTGGGTTCGGTGGGCCATCGCGTTCATGAATTCAGACGTCGCGGATGTCGGTGAGAACGCGAGAGACGATTTTATAGATGCGCTCATTAAGACAATAGGCACCGATGGCTTGAACGTGCCCGATGCTAGTAACGGGGGTACATATGTAGATGAATTGACGGCAAAAGCTCGCGAGTTAAAACTTAAAGAAGAGAATGATCGTTTGCGCACGGCCAGGGCAAACATGAACAAGCATGCGGAGGTGAGTCGACGACTGAAAGAGCACCTCGAGGCGACAAAGCAGGATCCGCAGTGGAAGAAACTGTTTGCGAAGCGCTCGACGCTCCCTATTTGTGCGCTGGCTGACGAGCTTCTCGATCGGCTTCGTTCTCACGATGCTGTCGTCGTATGTGGCGAGACAGGTTGCGGTAAGACGACTCAGGTACCACAATTTCTTCTCGACGACGCCATTGAACGAGAGCAGGGCGGTGCTTGCAATATCGTGTGCACGCAACCACGTCGTGTTGCGGCTACAAGTATCGCCGAGCGCGTATCTGCCGAACGATGCGAAAAAAACGGCGTCGGGGGTAATGGTTCGCTTGTCGGGCACCACGTCCGATTGGATGCGAAAATAACCAGCGCGACACGTCTCACTTTTTGCACCACTGGTATTCTGTTGCGGAGGTTGCAAGGCGATAGAATGCTTACCGATGTCACGCATGTCGTCGTCGATGAAGTCCACGAGCGCTCTCTAGACGGTGACTTCTTGTTGACGCTTCTCAGAGATCTTCCAAGACGTCGCCGCGAAGCTGGTTTGCCTCCTGTGAAACTCGTGCTCATGTCTGCCACTTTGAACGCAGCTTTATTCAGCGAGTATCTCGGTGGCTCGCCGGTTATATCAGCGCCCGGGCGCTCGTTCCCCGTAGATACGATTCATCTGGAACATATTTATGACACATTGGATTATGTCATCGACCCGGATAATCGTTCATGTCGACGACCAAAGGGCAAAGCCGAAGATGCGATGAAAGCCATCAAGGCGGGCGGCGGGGGCGATAGGCGGCGCCAGAACGAGCTCTTGGGGTCTTGGGGCGAAGACGCGGCGTCGGAGTTCGGTGGTGAAGAGAACCCAGAAAATCCAGATTATGACTCGAGCAAGTACGAGTATTGCAAACGGAATACACGATTGTCGCTGTCTCGCCTGGATGAGTCCGTCATCGATTACGACTTGATCGAAGAGCTTCTCGCGTACGTCGACGACGTCACCGACGATGGGGCAGTTTTGGTATTCTTACCCGGTATCGGCGAGGTGACAGGGCTTTTGGATCGTCTCGCCAGCTCACCGCGATTTAAAGATGCGGTGCTCACGCCATTACACTCCGCGTTGACGAACGCCGAGCAGCGCGAGGCGTTCAGGGTGCCGAAACCCGGCGTGCGCAAAATTGTGGTGGCTACGAATGTGGCAGAAACGTCGGTGACGATCGAAGACATCGTCGTCGTCATCGATTCCGGTCGCGTGAAGGAGCGACAGTGGGATCCTCGACGAGGTATGGCTTCGCTTGAGGAGGGATGGGTCAGCCGCGCAGCGGCGAAACAGCGCGCCGGTCGCGCCGGTCGAGTTCGAGCGGGAACATGCTATGCGCTCTTCACCTCGCATCGCGCAAACGGCGCGATGCGGCCATTCCAAGTTCCTGAAATGCACCGCGCGCCGCTCACGGAAGTCGTACTGCAGATCGCAAGTCTCGATTTGCACAGCGACGCCGCAGTGGTTCTCGGGAACGCACCCGAGCCTCCAAAAGAGGAAGCTGTTGCCGCGGCGAAGAAGACGCTCACCGAGATTGGCGCTTTCGACGAGCTAGGTCGACTTACTGCCTTAGGTCGCCACCTCGCTGCACTGCCAGTAGATGCGAGGGTTGCGAAAATGCTATTATTCGGAGTGATTCTACGGTGTCTCTCTCCGATTCTAACCATAGCCGCAACGTTGAGCTACAAGTCGCCCTTTCAATCGTCCAAGGCGTCGAACAGTCAAGTCGAGGCGGCGATGCGTGCGTTCGCGCAACCAGCCGCGGTGTCCTTGGCCGCCGGGCAGCAAAGCGATCACCTAGTGGTCGTCGCCGCTTACGACGGCTATATCGAAGCATCGAAAGAAAGTCGCAACGCCGGACGAAGATTTGCGCAGAAAAATGCGCTCGACGTGGACACGATGAGACAGATTTCAGAAATGCGCACGCAGTACGCCGCGCTTCTCGCGGACATGGGCGTCATTCGAGTCCCCGCCGGTTACTCACTTCGAGGTAGAAACACAAATTGGTTGGATGATCCTAAAGCGGTACGTTTACACTTGACTTCACGATTTCTCGTACTCGGAGATGGGTGCTTCACTCGAAGCGCCCCGGGCGTGTGCGCATGCAGCCACCTGCGCGCGCGTAAAGTTATTTCCGTACATCGACGATGAGGCTTTTCGATGACGCGTATAGAAATACGCGCACATCCCAGCAGCTTCGCGACATTTAAGTTTCATAGCTCGTCTCGTTGGATGATTATCCCTGACATTTCGCATTTTTATTCGCACGCAGGCTTGGAACAAAGACGCGCGCCGCGTACAAATGATCAAGGCTGTGCTCACGGCGGGCCTGTACGCAAACGTCGCCGTCGGCGATGAGGCATCGGATCAAGACTACGCGCAGTACACGTGGAAGGACGCAACGTCAGAGGTGCGCGTGCACCCGTCGAGCGTGAACAAAGGGATCGGAATCGACCGCAAGCCCGCGTATCCGTTCATGGTGTATCACGAAAAGATGCGAACGGCACGCGTGTACTTGCGAGACTGTACTGTCGTCGCACCCGAGGCGTTATTACTTTTCGGTGGAAACCTCGAGGTGCAGCACGCGAACGCACGCGTGATCATGGATAACTGGATCAAGTTCAAGTGTGACGCACCGGTGGCGGTGTTATTCAAGTACCTTCGCCTCGCGCTCGACGAAGATTTCGCCAAACGAATCCGAAACGCGGGCAAGTCGTCCTGGAGCGACGACGACGACCAAATCATAGTCACAATCAGACGAATCCTCGACGACGTGCAATAGCGTTGTGATTCATTCGTTATTACTAGCTAGAAAAGACGATGAATTCCCGTCAGACTATCGCTTCCTCGACGAGCGCTTTTTCCCGCGCGAGCTCGACGAGCTCGACGAAGAATCGCTCCCACTCGACGACGACGAGCTCGATGAATACGACGACGAACTCGTCGAGCTACCACTAGTACTACCGCTACTCGACGAACTCGACGACGACCCCGACGAAGAGCTCGAGCTCCTCGACCGCCGCCTCTTCCGCCGCTTCTTCTTCTCCCCCAACGCCGCCCTCAACCGCCGCTCGTCCACGCCCGCGCCGTCCGGCACGTCATCGAACTGCTCCTCCGCGAACTTCTGCCTCTTCGCGGGATCGCGCATCCGCTCCGTCGCGCTCGCGCGGCGCACGTACTTTCCCTCGCAGCCGCACTCGTACGTCCACACGCCCGTCCGCAGACACCTCTGGCACCTCGCCCTCGCGCGCGCGTCCGCGTCTCTCGCGCGCTTGTCCTTATCCAGGATGAACACCATCGCGCCGCGCCGCGCCGCGCGTCGTCGACGAGCGACGACGTCGAGGCGTCGCTTCGCGTCACTTCGCGTCGCGCAGTGCGACCGACGCGTCGGCCGCATGGCGGATTTACGCCGAGTGCGCGGCGCGAACACGCAGGAACAGCTCGAGGCGCTCGAACGCGCGTTCATCGAGTCGCGCGACGCGCCGTGCGCGAGCGTGCGGCGCGTCGGGGACGGCGCGCGAGGGAATCCCGAGACGGTTGCGACGGATGATGTCGAACGCGGCGACGACGCATCGACCGCGCGCGAGGACGCGGACGACGACGAGGACGCCCCGCGAGCGCGGTCGACGATGATGGATGTCATGGGGGACGTCGTCGAGCGCGAGACGAGCGCGAGCGTCGGGATTGACGCGGCGACGACGGCGGCGAGACGCGCGGCGAGCGCGGCGACTGGGTTTCCAGAGGCGAAGCATCGAAGCGAGACGAATTTCGGGCGTAAGTCGAGGTACGCGGCGCGTAAGGCGGCGATGCGAGATAAAGGAAAGAGTGATGGCGACGATGCGGGCGAAGGGAAGGCGCGGGAGGCGGAAAAAGCGCCGGTGAGGCTCCCGCGCGTGGACCCGGAGAAGGAGGACGCGAGCATACAGGAGGAGAACGATCACATCTTGGCGGCGATGTCGCCGGCGGCGGTGAAAGAGGCACAAGAAGAATTGGCTGGGAGGCTGAATCCGAAGACGTTGGAGTTTTTGCGGAATCGTGGGGCGAATAAAGCACGGGTCGGTGCGTCAACGGCGTCGCCGTCAGCGCCGACAGCGCCGGCGCCGAAACGCGCTCGGGATCGCAGCGATGTTGCCGCCGAGGCCTCAGCTCGGACGAAGAAAGTAACTACAGTTGGCGTTGAGCACGTGCGTTTCGCGCTCGACGGGTCGCCGCTTTTGGATGCGACCGTCGACGTCGCGACGGGTTCCGCGCCCGCGCCGTTACCAACGGAGCGCGATCCGTTGCGCGCGGGCGAGGGTAGCGATATCGGTTACACGTTCCAAGAAGCGTGCGCGCTCACGCGAAGTAGCGTTGCGAGTCAACGTACCATCGGTTTACAAATCATCGGTAAGATTTTGAAGCTCGCGCGGCGCTGGAGTTTCGAATCCGTGGATCCATTGCCATACGACGCCGACGAAGACGCGATGGGCGAGTCGGACGTCGCGCCTCGTCTGCCGAACGGCGTGACGTGGGCCAGTGTTTGGGTGTACGCCACCGTTGATTGCGCTGTAATCACGTTGCTTCGGCGTGCGCTGGATGACACCCAAACCCAAGCGACGGTGGCTGCTCTGTCGGCGATTCGTTCGCTGTGCGGAGGCATCGGCGTGGGCGGCGTTGATGGTTTGGAGGTTCGGCTCGTCGACATGCTGGAGAGCAGCGCGCCGTGCGATCCGAGTGACCTTTCCTATACGTCACCTCTATGGAGGTCCGAGCCCGAAAACGCGCCGTGCGGCGGTTCAGGATTTGAACCAATTGCGTGGGAGCATGCGGTTGAGGAAATTCGACTCGCTGAAGATTCCACCGTCGAGCTTGCGGACGAACCAGATCAAGTCGAAGAAGGACTGAACAAACAAATGATGGAAAGAAGACAAGCGACCGAACAAGCCGCAGATCCGATCGCGGCGTTGTTACGCATGGGAATCTTGCAACGGCTTCGTTATTTGCTCGAAGTTGAGCGCACTCCCCAGGCAGAGGTGTTCACGCACGAATTGCTCGAGGCTTTCACGCGCCATAGCAAGGCCGCGGCCAACGCGGTGGCGAAGTGTCCGCGTCTTGTTTCAATTGTGATCGCGCGAGTGAAAGATTCGTGTGGCGGTGGGAGCCGTGGCTCTCCCACGGAACCAGCAACTGTCGGCATCGCGCATGCGGTTTGTGTGCTACGATTGATTTCACAAACTGATGCCGACGTGACGAAGGAGTTGGTGAAGGAAGGCGCGCTCAAGAGCGCGATCCAAGCGGCCGTCACGTTCGGTGGTGTTAGCATCGGCGTGGAAAACGAGCAAAGGCCGCGACCTCGCGGATACGCCGCGATGCTCTGGCGTGAGACGCTTCGATTATGGGCTGGTATCTCGGCGTGGGGACTAGATACCCCGGCGTTTGATGCTATTCACCCGTTGATTGCGCCGTGGATGGAGACTAACAACGACGCCGAAGAATCGCTCGCGATGGATATTTTCGCACTACTCACGACGTTGTCGAAGTCACTCCCACTTGAAGGCGCTGCTGAAGACGCCGGGCCGCCGGCTGAGCTTGAAATCATCGACACAGACAAGACATTGTCTTGGCGTTGCGCCACGATGGCGGCCAAGTGCGCAGAGTCTTGGATCGCTTCCGGGGACTACGACACGTTTGCACTGTATACCGTCGTAAACGCTGGTAGATTCCTTGCCGCGCTCGTTGTTCGCTCCCCGAACGACGCTCAACCGATGTTATCACGAGTTTTGGGTTCGCCAAATGACTCTTTCGGCGCAATGTCCGTCGACGGTATTCTCGGCGCTGCACTGTCGGCTTTGGATTCGCTCGTTTACGCATGTTCCAGCACATCCGTATTTAGTAAAAGAAACATCGAGTTATCGGCATGGGGATCAGTGCTACAAACGATTTTACTTCTCACAATCGTCTCTCCGGATGTCTGGAATCAGTCCTCCGTCACGACGTTGGCGTCGCAAATCATTCGCAAGTTTGGTGGTAAGCGTCGTGGAGTTTCTTCGTCAAGAACGAGCTTCGCTTCCGCAAGAGGGAGCATGGATTGTCCTTCGCGTTTATCGCGCGGCTCCATAGATCAGCGAGTGAGCGATGGAGGACTCCCCACGGGCGACTTTTCTTCAGACGACGATCCCACTGTTTGGATGGGTGAGCATCCCATAGTCGCGACGTCAAAGTTGGCATTGCAGCGAGCGCTTATCATCGCTATGGAGATCTTAGACAAAGCATTTACAAGTGATGCGGCGCCGTCGATAGGAAGATCACCTCTGGGAAGCCCACCTCGACGAATGAAGCGTGATTTGCAAGAAGACGCGGCGGCGACGGTGGATGCGACGTTGGGTCTCATCTCCATGTTACCTCCGGGCGCTGGTGTCGCGGCATCCCAAGCCATCAGTTCAGGTATTTACTCGACGCGAGTTCTTGAACCGCTGCTTTCTCTGACGAAGAACGCTCTCGGCGACGCCGTGTCCGTGATACAAGATTCGAACGAGGAGGAAAGGGGTAGGCTTGCGATTCGTGAAACAGGCGTCAACCTCGTCGCAGCATCCGTAAGCCTCGTGCCTACAGCCGAAATCGTCAGGGAAGCGTTGCTCGGAGGGTTCGCTATGGAGTTGACGACGTCGTCCGAGGCAAAGTCGATATCAACGCCTGGTCCGTGCGTCGCCGTGGGTTCTTTGCTTCCGGGACACCCGCTGTGGTACTTGGCGCCGTGTTCGCCACGAACGACGATTCAAGGCTGGGGAACGGCAGGTATCGCGTGCACCTTGTCGCTCTTAATGGGAATGGAACTTGGAAAGGTACCGCGAGTTCGCGCAATACGCCCTGCGTTGAAGATGAGCGCTATCGGTGCGATTTATACGATGGGACCGAACGTTTGGAGAGACCCCGCGGTGTCCGCGCCGCTCGGCCTTCTCACCGATTTGTATTGGCGTCGCATGGTAAAGAATTACATTCAGGCGTATCATCAAGGCGTTCGAGGGTACAGCATGGATCTGGGATCATTCTCAGCTGGCGAAGGCGGACTGAACGACCCTCTTCAACAAGCTCAAGGTACCGGAGATGCGGCTGCCGCTGCGGCTATGGTAAATGCGTTCGCCAGCGAAAGCTTCGGCGACGCGCTCTTTGCGAGACACGTTGCAATGTGGCTCCGAGTGCGCGTCTCCCCAAAGGCTCGCGCCGCGGCATGGATTGCGCTTAGCGATGGTGTCGCGCTTCATCTTTTACCGAGCGCGAAAGCCATGGTACCGCCGGCGGCGGCGTACGTATTCTTTCCTCCCGGCGGTGAACCGGATCCGACGATGCGCGAAATTTACATCAAGAGCATCGAATCGGGCGCCCTCGACAAAGCGCTCAGCGGTTGGGCCGGGGACGACTATCCCACGCCAGGACGGGAGTCACCACCAATTACAGCTGCTTTGGCGATTCATGCGCTTGCACACGTCATTCTGTCACCCGGAGCCGGCGCTGAGACTGCAGTGTCGACGTTGCGTCGAATCTTGCACCGACCCAACACGTCCGTCGTCCTCAGAGCCTTGATTCACACGCCGCTGACGATTAAACGTCGTCCTTCGTTTGCGTGTGCGTCCGTCGGTGCGCACAAAACGCCGTTCGGTAACGGCTTCGTGTACGGCAAACGCGGTCAAGATATTGATATCCCGCCGCGAAGAACGCTGTTGCTTGACGTGTGCGGCCAAGATGCGCCGCTCATCGCGCAAGTCGAACACGCGCTCGTCCAGGCAGGGCTTTTACAACCTGACGCGATTTCGGAGCTCTCGAAAAAGTTGTCGTCGTCGGCGCAAATTCAGGAACAAAGCGCGTTTTACAAATAGAGAAATGTACTCGAGATTCGTAATCAGAAGTTGTCCTTTGCGCTACGCACCGCCCCGAACACGGCGGCGAGATCGCTCGAGCCTAGCATGTTCACACCGTTTTGCACGCCGGCGCTATCCGGTCGGCAAAACGGATTCGTCAGACGCTCCAATCCAATCGTCGTCGGTACCGTCGGCTCCCCTTTCGCCCGGAGCGCGTCGATTTCCCGAGCGCGAGCGCGCAGCGCTTCGTTCGTCGGATCGACGCTCAGCGCAAACTTCGCGTTGCTCTGCGTGTATTCGTGCGCGCAGTAAACCTGCGTATCGTCCGACATCGCCAATAGCTTCTGCATCGACGCCCACATCATCGCCGGCGTCCCCTCGAACAACCTCCCGCATCCCAGCGCGAACATCGTGTCCCCCACGAAGACCTTCTTCTCCTCCTCAAAGTGATACACCACGTGTCCCAGCGTGTGTCCCGGCGTCTCTCGCACCGTCGCCCTGACGTCACCGATCTCCACCACGTCCCCCTCCTCCACCGCGACGTCGACGTCTCCGATTTTCTCCGCCTCGCGGCGCGGCGCCACGACGACGACGCGCGCGTCCGGAAACCGCGCCCGCACCCCCCCGTTCGCCCCGACGTGGTCCCGGTGATGATGCGTGTTCAGAATCATCGACGGCGATTCCCATCCCGCGCTCGACAGCGCGCGCGCGATCGCGCCCTCGTCCGGCGCGTCGACGAGCGCGACGGTTTTCGTTTTCCGACACCGCACCGCGAATCCGTAATTGTCGCCGAGCGCGGGGAACTGCAGGACGTCCATCGCGCGGCGCGCGCGCGGCGTCGACGACGTTGACGCCGACGCCGACGCGGTCGCGACGCGGGCGCGGGCGGGCAGGCGTCGCGCCGCGCGCATGAGTGGCGCGCGTGCGTGGCGCGCGTGCGTGGCATAATCGCGCGCGTCCATGCGCGCGTCGTACGGCGCCGCGCCCGTCGGCGACGACGCGGAAATCGACGACGCGTCCGACGCCCTCCTCGCGCGCGGCGCCGGTCGACGCGTCACGCGCGGCGTCGCGCTCGCCTTCGCCGCGGGATGCCTCGTCGGATGCCTCGCGCGCGGCGGACGCGGTGACCTCTCGCCGCTGTTCCTCGCGACGGCGCCGGCGACGCGCGCGCGCGCGGACGCGGCGACGCTGGGCGCGTTCAACCTGCCGGCGATCTCGTGCCCGGAGTCGGAGGTGATGTTCAAGACGTCGCTGCACGACGTGTACGGCTCGCAGGTTAGAGTGCAACTGCCGAAGGTGAAGAAGTGCGTGATGAAGAAGTGCGTGAGTGTCGGAGGAAACTCGGTGAACGTGGATATGCCGAACGCGAATATTGACGTGCCCATCAACCTGCCGGCGATCGATGGATATTCGTACTGCGGCGTGAAGGGGGTCGTCGACGCGCTGTCGAGCCCGACGGCGTCGATCGAAACGGTGAAGACGGCGGCGTGCGAGTTGATCGGTTCGAACTCCAAGGTTTGCGACGCGCTCGACGACGTCGTCGACGCGGTGCTCGCGCTGCCGGACATCGCCCGAGGCTTGCCGGACAAACTGAAGGGGCTGCTCGGGATGGTGTGGGATCCTTGGTTGAACCTGAGCGCAGACTCACTCTTGAGCATGATTCAAGGGGCTCTCGACGACGTCATGGGTGGATCTTCAGCCGCCACTCTCGGCTCTGCGCGGGGAAAAGACGGCGCTGACCGGGCCGCGTTCCTCGCGCATCTTCGAGAAAACTTACGCAGAGCGTTTGCCGGCGAGGAGCTCATCGAAAACTCGAGAGTTGAGGAAATACATTCTGACACCGCCGCGCTCGGACGTGTGTTTGGATTTTGTCACGAGATTCCGACACAACTTTGGTCGGACGTTGAAAGTCCATCCCCTCCCATGCCGTGGCCGGACAAGTTCGCGTCCGATAATCCGTACTCGCCGAACAATTTGAATATCCGTACCCCCAAATTCACGATTGCGCTGTGTCAAACGCTCGACAAGTTTGACATCCCGCCTAGCGTCGCTGTGAAGGTGATTCAAGCGTTCTTGGGAATGTTTGATGCTATGTTCGACGCCGTATACGAAGCCTCCGGTGTCAAGGGAGTCGTTCAGCAGATTGAAAATTTTGGTGAGCAAATTACTGGAAGAAAACTTCTCAGCGACGATCAGCACGCCCTTTTGACCGAGCTCAAGCAAGATTTATCTTCGAAGGAACGCGTCTTCTATGAAGAGCTCATCGTTCTGCACGATATTTTCAACTCTGGCGACGGATTCAAATCAAAGATGACGAGCCAACTGGGTGTGGCATCCGCGCGAGCGCGCGGCGAGGCTGCGCTGGGTGGCGATACGTTTGAAGAAGTTTTCAACGATTTCCGCACCGATCTCATCGCGGCGTTAAACGACATGAAGGATGTGAGAATCCAAGCTTCGACCACGCTCAAGTACAGTTTCTCCCTCGGCATCGAGGTAGCCCAGCTTTCGTTTCGTGAAGGAGAACTACTTAGCGAGTTTTTCGAGCGTGACGACGCTCTCACTGGAACTAAAGTTACTGCAATCGCTCCTGGTTTGTTCATCGCCATGGACTACGAAGCAGACTTTCGTCTTCCCTACTACTTTCGAGCCGAAGTCGCAGGAACTTACGATTTCCAAGTGGACGTTGAATTTCCAATCACGGTTTCGTTCGGGGCCGGACAAGGGCAGAATTTTGTCAGATTCGGCGAGCCTCGGGTGTCGTCAACCAGCTCTCTTGATGCGCGAGGTATTGCTGGCTTGCAAGTCGGCGCTGTGGCGTCACTTGACCATGCGTGGGTGGCACTTTGCGCTGGTGTCGTTTGCGCGGGGCCTGAAATTGCAGCGCAACAAGACGTCTACACTGGTTTCGACGCGTTTTTCCAGATCGAACAATCAGGCGCAACTTGTCACGCAGGGCCCGAATCGCTTACCGCGATGTGGACAAACTGGGATTACGCGTCAAACACGAAGAATCAGTGTCAACGCAGCGCACTGGGCGCAGGCGCGTACGTGCAGATCCCGAAGACGGTCGTCGGAGCCACGGTCGTTCTCAAACCGCTTCCGACTGAAAATGAGCCGCCCCTAGGGATGGATCCAGTGATAACTCTCTTCGACTTTGAACCACTTATCGGCGAGGCATATAGCAGCGACGGGTACTTTCTCGAGAAAGAGCTCTTCCACGCCTGCTCAGCGCCTCAAAGTACAACCAAGCCGTCGTGCAGTCCAGCGTGCCAGTTCACAACGCCGGAGCCGATTTCTGTTCCATCGGCCTCTCAGAGCTTGGTGCAAGAGTTTAAGTTATCATTTTCTGGACTCAACAGCGACCGGAAAGATCCCGTTGGCGACATCTTCTCTCGTACGGCGACGTTCCACTTGAAGAATGATTGGGTCGATACCGGCGTGATCGGTATCGACCTCGTACATGGTTCATATGTCGTAGAGATTTACAACGTCAACACACACTCGAATGGCGGTGGCAACTGGATCGAATTTTATACGGGTTTGATGAGTTGGTACGCTCAAAATACGAACGGCAATCAAGTGAGTGAAATAGAGCTTCACGCATCCGGACACGCGTCAAATGGTCAACGAGTCCGTCTTCGAACGCTCGAAAGTTTGAGATCAGACCAAGGTCTTTTGCGATTACAAGCGAAGGTGGATGGAGGGACGACAAAAAATATCGCTCAGTACATTTTTAAGTTCCGCCGCGTTATGCCCAATCCTCAGAGGACACATCCAAGCGGCGGCATTCCTCCGAAGAACGAAATGGACGATTTGTCGCATTTTCCGGTCAGCGTATCAACCGTCCCCAACGAGTGGGTGGACACGGGTATACACGGTGATCATCTGTCCACGGGCTCTTATTTCGTTCAGATCGCGCACGTATCCACTCACGGGAACGGCGGAAATTTGTGGCACGTGTCTTACGTCGGTTTGATGTCTTGGTACGGTTCTGGAACGAACTCGGATGACGCCAACGAGATCCAACTACATGCATCGGGCCACGGCCAAAATAACAAGTATATAAAGCTTCGAACGAAGCGATCGTGGCGCACAGCTGGCACGAACCTCAGATTGCAGCTCCTCACGAACGAAGATCTTGACTCACGGCAGACGTTTCACATCTGGTTCCGTCGCGTGTTTCCCGCGCAGGCGTCGTCGAGCATGCATATTCCGGCAAACATTATCGGAACAGCCGTCGACAGAGTGAAACTGCTCGAGGTAGATCTCACACTTACCACGTCCTGGCAAAATATCTGGGGTTTCAATCACGCTTTGGACATGGCGGACGATTCTGGCGGGAGCTTTGTTGTACAAATTCTGCCCACGACCACAAACGACTCGTGCGGCGGCGGGCTCTGGTCCGAACTTGCGACCGGCATCATCTCCTGGTACGACGGACAAACAAACGACAATAGCGCAAACGTTGTTCGTCTCCATCAAGCTGGTCACGCGAGCAGCGGCAACTTTTTCGAGCTACGAACAATTCGAACGGGGAGAACAGCCAACATGGACATGTTTTTCCAAATCCGGTTGACGAAGACGTCCTCGACGTGCGCCACCAGTCTGAAATTCGCGTTCCGGCGTCTCGTGTAGCGCAGTATCAATCGCATTTTTGTAATATCGTTTACCGTAAGTTCCAACGTAATGGGTACGTTTCATCAGTTTTCTCGCCTTCCTTCGCGAGCGCAAACGCTCTAACGCGCCGACGATGCAATTCGATTGATTCGTACCCACCACACTTTGAGACGCCGCGCCTCGGTTTGACGAGTCAACATGCCGCGCGTGTCGAAGAAACAAGCCGATGAGATGGACGTCGAGGTGCGCGACGGCGCGGCGACGCGCTCGCGGGACGCGCGCGAGAGAATTGCGATTCGCATTCGACCATTCGCTCGATCTCGATTCCGCGTCGAAATCACGCGCGCGCGCGGCGTGCGACGCGCTCCGCGCGGCGCAAAACGAACGACCGACTGACGCCGACGCGCGCCATCGCTTAACGTCGCGAACAGGGCGCCGGGGGCGATGAAGACCCCGAAATCGCCGCCATGCAGCGAAGACTCAAAGAGATGGAGGACGAGGCGGAGAAGCTGAAGGGCGAACACGAAAAGGTTGACGACGCCATGGCGGCGGAAGAGGCTGGGAAGAATCCCGAAGAGGAGGCGGCGAAAAAGCAAGAGGCGGATGCGCGGTCGGTGTACGTCGGACAGGTTGATTACGCGTCGACGCCGGAGGATTTGGCGAACGCGTTCGCGAGCGCGGGGACGGTGAATCGCGTCACAATCTTACACGACAAGTTTGATAACCCCAAGGGTTTCGCGTACGTGGAGTTTCTCGAACCCGACGCGGTGCATAACGCCATCTTGCTGGACGGCACTGAAATTCGTGGGCGAAAGATCAAGGTTTCGGCGAAGCGGACCAACGTGCCCGGTATGAAAGCCGGAGGTCGCGGCGGACGCGGTGGGCGAGGACGCGGTAGATTCGGTGGACGCGGGCCGATGATGATGATGATGATGCCGTACTCGCCGTATGGTGGTCGCGGTCGGGGTCGCGGTCGCGGTCGCGGAGGTCGCGGAGGTAGAGGACGCGGTCGCGGCGACGGCGACGGCGGCGACGGCGAGTAAACGTTTCGTCGCTGTCAATAACAAATCAATTTTCCTTCCTTGAGCAGCGCCTGCACGCGCGCGCGCGCGATGCATCGCATCATCATCGTACTAATCGCTTCATTTCCACGCCTCGCCCTCGACGAACATCTGTTCCGGAACGAAAAAACGCACCCCTACGTTTTCCGCAAACTCCTTGTCCACGGCGCTGTGATCCTGCGCGCGTCCCGCGGCGTCGCCGACGAAGAAGCTCGCCTTCAAATCCGGCGCGACGCCACCGTTATGCTCGGCCACCATCTTTCGCCACATCCCAATCTCACCCTTACGGTACTTTTTCACGTCGTTCTCCCGCATCTGCGTCGCGCCGTAAAACTGAAACGGCGTCTCCAGCGTCGTCGCCAGCAGCGCCAACCGCGCCCGCACGCTCGTCGCCCTTTTCCCATCCAACGCCCCTTTCACCCCCCCTTGATTACTAAATATACAAATTTTATACCCATCGTCGTGCAACGCCCGGAGCACGCGCGGGACGTGTTCGTTCAGCGTCGTAAAGTCATCCGCGCGCGCCGCGAACGCCTTCGCGCCGCTCTTCGTCTTTTGCAGCGTGTCGTCCAGATCGAACGCCGCGATCTTCGCCCGCGGTTCGCACGCCGCGTCCAGGCGCGCGAGCAGGGAGTCATCGAACGTGCGCCACCCGTCGTTCGTCGGCGCGACTCTGCGCCGCTTGCGCGCGTCGTCGTCGTCGTTCGTCGTCGACGCCTTGGCGACGACGCGACGCGTGACGAAGGCGTCCATGGCGCGACGACGCGCGCGAGGCGCGCGCGCGAGCGCGGGGCGCGCGAGGGCGCGCGCGAGAACGCGTATCGTCGACGACGACGCGCGGGCGGACGCGCGAATGAATGAAGTCGGCTGGGTGGATGGCGCTCGTCACAAACGCAAACGCTCACCGGGAGCCCGAGCGCGCGACGCTATTAAAATGACGTTGTACTCTTGACCCACCACGCTCACGCGCTCGATGAGCGAAAAGTGACGATCCAAAAGATTGGAGAACATGTGGAGTTCGTGGTAGGCCTCCGAACCTATGGGGCCGTCCCAACAGTTGCACACGCAAAAGCCGACGGGCGATAACGAGCTCGCGACGGATCGAATGAAGAAGTCGTCTCGAACGCGCTCGGGGATTTTGCCGTCGCCGTCGTACGCGTCCAACAAGACGACGTCCACGGACGCCACACGATTGTCTGTGATATTTTTTGCGATGCATCGCTGGAAATAGTCCAAGGCGTCTGCGCGGTGGACGCGAATCGGCGACGGCTCCGAACGCGAACGTCGTCGTTTCTTCGCGGCGGGGATTCCGGAGGATTTTCCTTCGCGATCGATTATGCGCATAGGCACGTGGATAGCCGCGCACGCGTCGATGACCGCTTGGCTGCATTCGACGGTGACCACGTCGACGTTCAAGTCGGGTGCGTTCGCCAGATACAGTGGTAGCGCACCAGTGCCGAGACCGACGGCGACGATCGACGTCGACTTCGTGGCGTGTCTCTCGGCGCGGATGCGGTCAACGGTGGCGATCGCCATCGCTCGGATGTATTGAAACCCGAGAACTTCGTGCGACGGCGGCGCATCGTCGGTGGGCGCGTACGACAATCCTTGCTCAACATTCCCAAGGTATAGCGCTCGCCATCGGCCGTGTCGCTTCACCGTCACGCGACCGAGTTCGAGGACGTCGTTGTCTCTCTCAAATATCACCTCTGGTGGATGACAACGCATGCTTTCGTAATAGCCCGCCTCACTCAACGGGTCTAAGCACCAACCGAAAAAGTAGTCTGGCGCGACCGTCAACTCCTCGTCCTTCGCTATACACCTTTTAGTTCTAAGAAACACCGCATCGCCAAAGATGGGATGGTTTTCGAAGAACATGCGCTCGCAATTCGTTTCGTGTTTCGTCTCCACGCGAACAAAATTCGCGCCGAGCGCGTCCGCGCCGACGTCGAGATGGATCACGCGCACGCCGTGAGACTGCGCGTATGCGATACTACTCCGATCTTTATCGTACTCGGCCACGATCTCTTGAGTGTCCTCATCGTCCTCCTCGCGAAGCATGATGGCATCGCTCGCGAGACGCTCTGCGTCGCTCGCAGAAACGCCGCGGACTTCACCGACGGTGCCAGAATAAAAAGCGACGACGGCGTGCCGATGCATGTCTTCTGTCGCACGCACTTCGAGCGGGGCCGTTCGGCTCACACGCACACGCAAGCTCTCGACATAGCGCGCCAACGTAAGGCTCGCCAATAAGTCTGTCGTCGCGACGTCTGCTTCGTAGTCGAATTCGACGGCCTTCCTCGCCACCGCGCTGGCTTCGATGGCCGCTCGTACGCTCGAACCAGGACGAGCGTCGACGGCATTCAAAGCGCGTAGAAATTCGCGCACCTCGGGTCTATGACGGCAACCCGCTTCATAAGACGTATCCACATTTACAAAACGCACCACCACCGCGCCTCGCGCGACCAAATCTGTCCACTTTCCCGTTCGTTCGGCGTCTCCGAAACTCTCTCGCGTCCACGCCACCACCGCCGTCGACTCGCGCCTGCGCGCGCTGTCACCTTCCCACACCGCTAACCCGGCGGCGATGTCACCTTCCTTCCAATTCGCCGTCAGTCGCCCGCCGCACCGGTTGTACATCGTCCCCACGCCCCCGAACGCGCCGTCGTCGCCGAACTCGCCCATGTACCGAGGGTCCCCAATGGAAACCTGCGTCGACAAATACGCCTCCCCTCGCAACTCCCCGCTCTCAAAATTTCCCTGCAACCAGGTTTTGTCGCGCGACACCTGTATGCCCCTACCGTGCGGTCGATCGTCCTTCCATTCCCCGAGGTAAAACGCGTTCGGAACATCGTCGTCTTCGTCGTAATCTTCGTCTTCGTCCCTCGCGAGCCACAGCCTTCCGTAGCCGCTCCGCGCGCCGTCCACGAATCCTCCCACGTATTCCGTGCCGTCGGCGTACCACGCGTATCCCTCCCCGTGCGGGCGTCCCGCGTCGTTCGTCTCGCCGTCGTACTCCTCGATGACGTCCTCGGGCGCGTCGTCGTCGTCGTCGTCGCCGTCGTCGTCGTTCGTCATGACGGCGCGGTCTCGTCGGGCGGCGAGAAAAACGCGCCTCCTCGTCGCGCGCGCGACGCTCGCGCGCGATCGAGCGCGAGGCGCGTCGACGAGGGTCGACCGCGCGTCGCGCCGCGTCGCGCGACCGCGCGCGCGGCGACCGCGCGCGTCGCGCGCGACGCGCGCGCGCGTTGCGGAATGAAGTCGTTACCGTATTGTGTCGTCTGGTACCGCTATGTACCAAACCCTAGTGTATATACCCGTCTGGTCGGCAATCGCGCGCGATCGCGCGCGCGCGACACTCCGCGACGCCGAGCGCGCGGCGCCGACGCCCGCGCGCGACCGACGCGACCGACGCGCGTCGCGGATCGGCGCCGCGGCGCGCGCGATGACGTCCTCGAACGCGTTCGCGAGCGGCGCGAACCAAAACAGTGGCAACGTCCTCACGGATCGACCGACGACGCGCACGCACGCGCCGCCGGGAGGACGCTCGAGCATCTCGTTCGGCGCGGACGGTGAGGGATTGGTCAGCGCGAACGAACGGCCGGCGACGTGGCGGCAGGCGAGCGCGGCGAAGATGCGCGAATTCAAGGGCGCGGCGAAGACGATCTTCGGCGGCGAAGACGAAGACGAAGAGACGACGACGCGAAGCGAACGAACGACGAAAAAGGCGACGAAGGACGACGTGAAGGCGATGATGCTGGCGGATTTGAGAACGCTGTGCCGACAGAACGGACTGTCGCCGGCGGGGTCGAGGGATACGTTGATTGAACGGGTGTGCGAGGCGATCGATCGAGGCGAATGCGAAGCCACGACGACGGTGAAAGCGGCGGGTGGGGTGTCGACGATGGATAATAATTACGGACGCTCCGGAGGGCAGAATGTGGGCAACTTTTTGACGGGTCGCAAGACTTCGAGAGTGCTTCGTGAACCGGGCGGGGGATCTTCGTTTATTTTCGGCGGCGAGTCGCCGCCGAAGGCGCGCGACGGCCGTTCGGGAAACGGGCAATCGCCGGGCAGCCAGGCGCGTGATGCGGCTGTCGCGGCGATGAATGGAAGTGATATATTCGCGTGTCCAGAGTTACCCAAGCAACGGATCAGCGCGGCGAAACTCGCCGAGCAGCGCGGAAACAACGTCTTCGATCAAACGTTGCCCGAACGTCGCCCGCTCACGTCGCATCGTCAAGCGGGCGTGGCGCAGCTTCAGGGTGGGAACATCTTTGATGACACGCTACCACAAGCTCGACGATCGCGCGGCGGGGTTTCGTGCGCACCGGGTGGGAATTCCTCCATCAATTTTGAAGCGTTTTTCCTCCCCGCCAGCGACGACGAAGGCGACGACGGCGAAGACGACGGCGAAGACCGAGTCGCGGCCCCGGCGGCGCCCGTCGTCGAAGAACCCGAAGAACCGAGAATGCTCACGTAGTCGATCGCTTGCTTCGACTATTTAGCTTTACCGCGCGCGTCTTGTATCAACGATTTTCGAGCGACCGACGAACCAAACGATTTGCGAAGACGTCCAAAATATCTAATGTCGAAGACCGCACCGCACACTCGCGCGCATGTCCACCGCGCTCGCGCGGCTCGCGCCGAATCGCGCGCGCGTCCACGGGCGCGCCAGCGACCGCCGCCGCACCGCGCCGCGCGGGCTTCCATCGTCGCGCGACGACGCCGATGCCGCCGCGCGAGTGCACCGCCGAGCGGTGTCGACCGCGCTCGCGCTCGCGCCCTTCCTCGTCGCCCCGCGCCGCGCGCGCGCGGAGGACTTCACCGAGTGCTTTTTCGACATCGCGGTCGAGGGCCAACCGCTCGGACGCATCGTCGTGGCGGTGGACGAGGGAACGCTCAGCGGTCGGCGATTCGTCGAGCTCGCGCGAGGCGTCGGCGGCTTGTCTTATCGGCGAACGACGGTCGATAACATCGAAGTCTCCGGCGACGGTGACGATGCGGTGGAGATTTATTTGAAGAATAATGGCGTGGAAAAGTTCGTGACGCCGGGCTCGGACGCGAGCGTGGACGTCGTGGGAGGGCCGTCCGCGGAGCGTCTGCTGCCGGATTTGGGCAAGAGATCGCACGACGAACGCGGGTTGGTGAGTTTGATCGTGCGGAGAGATCCATCGGAGCCAGAGCCCGAACCCAAGGCGCGGTTGGTGAGTGTGCGAGGGAAATTTGAGACGGTGTACGATCCGCCGCCACCGCCGCCGAACGGGACGGGGTTTACGATTACGTTGAGAGCGGCGCCGGAATTGGACGCGACGAACGTCGTCGTCGGTCGAGTCGTGAGCGGAGACGAGGTTTTGGAGGAGATCAGTCAGCTTCCGACGGTGAAAGATAACACGAGCTCGCCATTCTTTGCGGTGGCGAAGTCGATAGGGGATAAGCGAGCGCTCGTCGCGGAACAAGCGTTCCGAAAGCCTTTCAGGAAAGTCCAATTCATGAAGTGCGGCGTCGTTGCGAAGAGCGCGCCCGCGAGCGAAGACGAGGCTCCCCAGTGATGGCAAGTCTATTAGGGATTTACTTGTTGTGCTTGTGTGTAATCAATCTAATATCAATGCTAAACTAATCTCAAGGGAGGCACGTTTCGATGATTCGAAGAACGGTGGACGGGTCTGCATCCGGCAAACACGCTCTCAACGAAGCGACAGACAAATCGCTCGCGCCCAGTCGATTCATGCCCGTCTCTATCGCCGAACGAAGAACTCGAGGTGTGGGGACGTCTAACAGACGCAAATAACACCCAAACCTACCGTAAGTATCAATCGACGCGTCGTACCCTTCGCCGCGTAGGTACTTGGCGAGAGCGCAGCCAACCGTTTGGTCGCCGTATCTGGAATCAAGGACAAGCGAAATCGTCTGTTTGAAGGACGATACTAGTAATGTCGGCATGGGAAACGTGGTTTCGACGTCGTGCTCATCAAGTCCGGATCTTTTCAATAATTCACTGAACGCACTCAACAGGCGCAAGTCGTTCACCGCGAGCGCCGCCGCATTTGCTCGTGCTTCACTGTTTTCCGTGGAGTGAATGAGCGCCTCACACGATGCGTACATATCGACGTATGTTCGTAGAGCGTCGGGAACTTCCCTATGCATGCACTCTCGTAACGCCGCGGCTGTGAATCCAGCCCGATCGCTCGCACCATCACCCATGTGTCGCGCGAACGCGAGCAGCACCGCGTCGCTGGTGAAAACGTCCACAGCATCTCTTCCTGCTCGTGCCGCCGTCGCATTCGCAACGGGTGCGGTGTTGTGATCTATACTCGCCTCCGCAGACGGCGGCTTGAGGGCAGCTCGCGCGCCGGCTGCGTGTAGTGCCGTCGCGAGTTGCGCCTTTGCTCCCGTGCGATCGATTTCGTACGAAAGCGCCGCGGTGTGCCTTTGAATCGGAATGTTTCGGCGCTTGTACAAAGCGTCCTTTGTGTCCGCGTGCATGAGTGCGAAATCAAGGTGTATGGACCAGTACCTGGGTGATATGATCTTGATACTCGCGAGCGCTGCGGGATCGGGCAGCAGGCACGGTGTGATAAGCTGCATAGTTGTCTCTTTCCCTTGCGAGATCACCGTCGTAATTTCAACCGGCGATGATACCGGTTGGAGCGTCGTAGCGTCGATCGTGTGCAGCAAGCGATCTTTCGCAGCAAGAGCGTAAAGGTGGCGGTAGGCCTGGCAGTACCATCTGTTGTCGTTCGGGTCGGATGGAAACCGTGGAAACATCGAAATCAGCAACGCAGCTATGGACGCGTCGTCGGTTGAAAACGTCTGCGCGCCGCCGCCGAGGAATAGGAAGCCATTCGCGAGACCGATCGCCATGTGCGCACCATACGTCAAACCAGTGTTCGCAGATGCGCTCGTCTCCATTCGCGAGCGGAGATGCCGCAAAAGTCTGAGCGTGGGTAAATCGCCGGTTCCAGCCATCACGCACGATAACGCCATTGCGACGATGCCTATGCACGTTTCGAGCATCGACTTGTTCACCAGAGGTTCCCCACCGTCCTGGCCCACTTTCTTTTTCCACTCAAGAAACTTGAACGCATAATGTCGAAGCGTTGCAGATGCGTCAGGATTACTGGAACCGGCAAAACGCAAACCGATCGACATGCAACCACCCGCGAGAACGTTGACATACGTCTGCGCGATCGCCTCGCGATCGGCTTCGCCGAGCCATGAGGAATCATTTTGCGCCTCCTGCTCCTCGGGAGATTTGACATCCATCGCGTCTCGCAACAGCGGCGGTAGTAGCCCTTCGATCCAACTTGCACTTGGCTCTACCGTGTCCCACATGATCAAGCTCTTCGCAACGACTCGCAACATGACATAATCCGGCCGCGCGTCGTCAAGGCCGTAGTGCGTCGATGGAATCTCAAGGTGAGCCGATACAGAGGCGTCGTTCGTCTTCAAATACATCAAACCGAGCGCCATGATAGCTCCGGGAGCCGACAAATCGACGTTCACCATCGAACCTTCAAGAATATAACCATCGACGGACGCCGTCTGGTCCTCTACAACGCCTCCAGTAGAGTTTGTCCAAGCGTCGTCCGAAGGGTACGACTCTTGCCAACCAGCGGCGCCGGACGTAGACTTGCGCGCTGCCGATGAAGATGGGACACCGCCGGGAGGTGGTACATGTCGTGCGACACCACCAACGATGAAATGACGCAATCTCTCGGCTATGTGCAAATCTGACAACCCGCTCGCGCTGTGTCCTCGTCCCAACGTGACAAGGCCGAGTGCAATGCCAGCAGACAATGCGTAGCACTCTCGACCGTTGATGACATCGCCTTCTGGCGACTTTCCTAACTCGCTGAGTAGTGTTTCAACGATCAAGCGCTGCGCTGTGCCTTGATAAAGCAAACCGACAGACAAGAGAGCGCACGATTGCACGAGCGACGGGAGCTCGATTTCTGGAAACGACATTGGATGGCGTGTCGGCAGATGCAGAAAGCACATTCTGCTCGTCGCAGAATCACCCGTACCGAGTTTCGACGCTGCAACACCTAGTAGCGTACCAACGGTCGTCGCTTCGTGTTCTTGCGCGAGATATCTGTACAAGTCAGTCGCTGTCAAGCTCGATAAATGACCATTCAAACCGAACGCCATTAAAACACCCGCGTGCGAAAACGTCGGGAGTTTGGGTCGATTGAACACGATCCACGCTCGAGTGAGCTTTCCACTGTCGTCGTCCGATCGAAGCGCCAAGCCCGCCGCAGCGCCGTTGTGAAATTCTGGCCAATTCACGAAATCTTTCGGTGCGTCTGCGGCGGTGAGATCAAGATTGACCACAGCGTACTGCTGCGTGGGCAAACATCCGGCGAGGCAAAGTGTAGGGACGAGGAGCGCCTCGGTTGGTTTCGCGATGACTGTGCCCAAAGAAGCCGCTCCTCGACCGACAGGCATGGCCGCAGTTCTCGCCGCTAGCAACCACAACTTTGACTGCTGTTGTGAACCTTGCTCGGCGTCGCCGCCTGCACCTTCGGTTTCGTCGAGCTGAATAGGAACCGGCGTAGCGGTGCTCAGAATGGAGCGAAGCTCGCGAATTCTATAATCCCTAGGAAAGCGAAGAGGACCGACGAATTCTTCAAGATGCTCTAGACCATCAGACACAGATGCGCTATCGGGTTGAATTCGCGTCGTTGCAGCCGGCGCGCGCGATACCCGCCGTTGTCTTTCGTCGCGAATGAAATCGTCGTCGCCATGCATCAGCGCCAAGTCTTGGCGGCCGATGAGCTTGTACGCCTCAACTGGCCATCCATTAGCGGGAGAGTCGCGGCAACGGCGTAATATTCCGTGGAATGGGAGCGACAGGCCCGGCGGTAGGCGCTCGAGATCCTCCAGCGTGAAGCCCATGTCCACCATGGCGCACGCAAGCGCTCCGCCAGACGTCGAAGAGTTCGTCGCACCAAGAGTGGACACGTGACACAATTTCACAACACGTCGAGCACGCACGACGACGTCACCACCAAATGTGTTTGCATCGACGTGCGCGTTTTCTTCGAGTCCTGCGAGTATGAGCGGCGGTACGAGTGTGTGAAAATCTGACTGCCCCGTGAATATTCCTTCGACGGCGCGTAATAGATCTGGCACCTGCAATGGTGCCGCCGCAACGCTCAAAGGCGCGATACTTGCGCCAGAATCTCGGGCGTAATAATCTGCGTACGCTTCCCTAGTCGTTCCGATCGCGTCGACCAACGACATCGCAAACTCTCGCAATGGTTTTAACATGCAGCGTGTCAGCAAATCCACTTTCGAAGCTTCGTAAATCGTGTGCACGGCGTCCAAAACGACGCTCGCCCGCGTCGCGTTCACATTCGAGTCCGATGTTCGGGCACTCAAGGAATCGACACCAACTTTTAGTAACCGCTGCGAAAACTCCCAATCGTCGAGCTCGTGTACAGCTCTCGGTTTGACGGCGATTTCGCACCACGCTTGCAGCACTTGAACGAAGTACGCCCACTCGGCTTCGGCGTCATCGGCGCCGACGCACTCGCTCGCGTACATGCGCCGCAAAATATCCAAAAAGTCGTCTTGCGAGCACACTTCGCGCAGAACAGCGAACAATGCGCGCGCGTGCGGCGATGCGAGAGATCCTGGGACGCGCACACGCATCGAGCCTCGTCTACTCGTGTGCACGGTCACACCGGAACCGACGCTGTCGGATAGAAATTGTACGTCGCCAGCTGTCGACTCGCCGTCTGGCGTCGTCGCGTCGAGTTTGCACAACAAGTGCGTGCCGATGCAAAGCGCGAGCGTGCCGTCGACGCACACCACGAGCGTGTCCAACATTCCATCGCCCTTACGCGTGCCAGAAACGCCCATCGCCGACGTCCCCTCAATCGCCCCGCTCGCTCTGTGTCCTCCCGGCGCATCCGCGTCTACGTACAGCCCGCACACGCGTTGCGCCGCATTGTCGGACACTAAAATAATTTCGCGCCCATTTTCGTCGTGCGCCAAACTGTACGTCGCCGCGTCGGCGGCGAAATCATCTCCGACGCCTTCGCTCCAACGCAGATCCGCGCGACTGACAAACTCTGGCACGGCGTCGCTGAATTCAGTCTCGCTCCGCGCCGGCACGAGCGTGATCGTCCAAAGCTCGAGCGCACGTCGCGAATGCGCGTAAAACAACACGTCCGATCGTTGTGGATCGCTCCAAGCGACGAAGACGCCGTCGCTCAAGCCCTCGACGGGCGTCGGTTCGTCCAACGCGTGCGCGACGAGCGCCACGCCGCCGCCGTCGCTCGCGACGAACAACACCCCCTCCCTCGTCGCCGCGAGCGCGCACGCCTCGAATCCGATCGGCATTCTCCGCATCTCCCCGTTTTCCCCGAACAAGCTGAACGAATCTCGATGCAACGCGCACCAAAACCACCCGCGCCGCTCGCCGTCGCTTTTAAACGCGCACCGCGTCGCCGCCGTCGCCTTCTCTTCGCACGACCATCGTCCGCGAACCACCCCCCCCGCGCGTCGCGTCAGCGTCTCGTTCTCAATCTCCAACGTCTCCTCGTCTCCGTCCTCGTTCGACGTCCGAAACGTCCTCGTCCTCGCGTCTCCGCGTCCTCGCGTCTCTTCGCTCGTCTCGCCTCGCGCGCGCCGTCCCCGCGCGATCCCTCGTCGTCCGTCGTCGTCCTCGATCGTCAGCCCCGTGAGCGCGGTCGCGACGAACGACGACCCTCGTCCTCTCGTCGCCGTCGTCGCCGTCGTCGTCCACTCGCTCCGTCGCGCGCGCGGCGAGCTCGCATCCGCGTCGTCGCGCGTCGTCTCCGTCGTCGTCGTGTCGCTCGTCGCCGACCGTTCGACGCGTTCGGACGCGCGCATCGCGCGTCGCGCGCGTCGTCGCGCGTCGCCGTCGCGCGCGTCGTCGTCGTCGCGCGTCGTCGCGCGTCGCGTCGTCGCGTCGCGTCGCGCATCGCGCATCGCGTCGTCGTCGCGCCGTCTCGACGTCGCGCGCGGCCGGCGCGCGAGCTGTCGCCGCGCGTTCGAATCGCCGCGCGCGTCCGAGACGGTCGAGACGCGCGCGTCGTCGACGCGCGGCGCGCGCGCGCGACACGGACCGATGGATGGACCGATGGATGGACCGACGGCGCGATGGAACGATGGCGCGACGCGACGCGTCGACGCGGCATCCGACGACGCGCGATCTCGGACGGGCGACGCGCGACGTCGCGGCGACGCGCGCGACGCGACGCGGCGTCGCGACGCGGCGAACGTCGTCGCGATTGGACGAGGCGGACGAAGCCATCGCGAACGGGATTCGCGACGACGACGACGACGACGACGACGACGCGCGCGGACGGGAAAGGCGAGCGCGCGCGATGAGCGATGCGCCATCGGGGGTCGAGCGGAGCGCGAGCGGGACGTCGACGTCGAGCGGGGACGGGTGGACGGGCGACGGCGTGGCGGTGGCGGCGCGCGCGAGCGGCGAACGCGCGGTGGTGTTGAGAACGTACGGCGGCGACGATGGCGACGCGAGGACGGGGAAGGCGGTCGGTGCGCGCGTGGTGCGAGTGTGCGGCGCGACCGGGACGCTGATGGCGGGGAAGGGGGTGGTCGGGGAGGACGCGTTCGAAGACGTGGAGCGCGCGCTCGAGGCGCTTCGCGAGAGAGGATACGTCGAGGAAATCGCGAGAGGGGCCGCGGCGTTGGGGTACGGGGTGTTCGGGGACGTCGCCGCGATGTTGATCGCGAAGACGGTGCGCGTGGCGGCGGTGTTGCCGACCGGAGATGAAGTCATGCAAGTCAAGGAGAGCGCGTGGGTGCGCGTTTCGCTGCGAAACGCGTGCGCCGGGTTGAGCAGGGACGAACGCGTGAATTTACAGTCGTTGTGTGAGTTTTCGGTGGACGGCACGCACTTTTACTGTCGAACGTTTGATGTTTCTCGTCCGTTCGCGTACGGGAACGCCGAAGCTGGATTGCAAAATCCCGATCGGGAGTGGGTGTGGAACGCGTCGCTCGCCGCGCCTCTGCGGGCGACGGGGATTCCGGGGGCGTGCCCGACGCTGATTCAAGGTCTAGTCGAGCATCGCGAGCTGCGCGATTCAAATGATAAGTTATTCAATCTTTGTATTTTCGGCAAGAGGTCTAGCTTGCATCCGGGGACGCGATATTTGGCGCGAGGTTTGAACGACGTCGGCGCGCCGGGGAACGAGGTGGAGATGGAACAGCTCGTGTGGTGCGAGGTCGATCAGCAGCGTTCGGATAGTCCGGAAGCGTCAGAAGCAGGGTTGATGAACGGTGACGCGCGGGGGGGGAGCGTGTCGTCCAAGGATGGGAAACTGTGCAGTTGGACGTCGTACGTGTGGCGACGAGGCAGCGTACCGATTAGCTGGGCGCAAGAAATCAAGCAGGCGTATGGCGAGGCGGAGATCCAGGTCGCCAAGGAAAATCCGTATCGGGGCACGGGAACTTACTTCGCGCGCGTTATGAACGCGTATCGTACGCGTGCAGTCGCTGCGGCGAATGGTGAGCGTCAATCGTTCCCGATTACGTGCGTCAACCTGTTGCGATGCGCGCCGGGTAAGCCAGAAATGTTGCTCTCAGAGCATTTTCACGAAGCTGTGCGCGGGGTGCGCCAGCGCGCTGGTTTAGCGGATGTTTCGGTCTTGAACTTTGATTGGCACGCGAACTGCAAGGCGCTCGGTGAGGCGAAGACTGTTGAAGGTCTTTGGGCCGCCCTTCGTCGTCAGCTAATTGAATGTTCGATTTCAATGGGATCGACGTGCGCCGTGGCGGACGAAGACGGCGTGGAGAAAACCGTGAGCTCCTGGCAGCGCGGGTTACTGCGATACAACTGTGCAGATTCACTAGACCGAACGAATCTGGCGGGATTTTTCGTCGCAGCTCAAGTTCTGACGGAACAGTGTTCGGAGTTGGGTCTGAGTGTGTTCAACGCGAACGCAAACGCTGGCCTCGCCTACGGCGGCGGCGCGCATTCGGAAGGCGTGCTCGCGAGAACGTCCAGTGGATCGATGCTGCCCCCAGGATGGGAGTCTCGCACAGATACCACGACTGGAAGGACTTTCTACATCGATCACAACACGCGGACGACAAGTTGGTCGTTGCCAGAGCAGGATACGACTCGCTCGGAACCCATCGCGGTATCGCCCAATAAGACCGTTGAATCTCCGTCGCAGGCGCAAAGCCCGGACTCTAACATGGGAAGCCCGGGGCAGTCGAAGCTTCTCTCTCGTCTGAACTCATCCGGTCAGCGACTTTGTCAAGCCGGAGGCGCCGAGTGGCTGGACGAACTCATGAAGAGTCCGGAAAAGGCGCACAAAGGCGCCGAATCGTTCAAATGGTTGGAGAGCACGGTGGACGAATTCCGCGCAGCGATGCTGCCGCAGTGCCTCACTGCCATGGTTGAGATCTTTCTCGCCAACGGTGACTTCCACGCACAGATGTATACGTCTACGAGGGCGTCGCACACGGCAACCATTCATTTGCTGGACGCGAATCCCGCCACTGCGGCGGCGATTCGCTATAAATCCACGCCGACTTCGGCGAGCAGTACGATGAGCAACGCGGCGCTTGGTATTCAGAGACGCTTCCACAACATGGTATCCGACGGCACGAAGCAGCAACAATTTGAAATGTTTCTCGGACTCAACCACAAGAAGTACTTTCCATCCATGGCGAACGCGCCCGGTCGCGTCGTGACACGAATTGACGCCGCATCTCCAGCAAAATTGCCGCCGTGCGTGAAAGAAGACGCCGCGGATGACTTAATGAATACTATGCTTTCGTCGTGCGGCGCTTCGATAGCCGCGGCAGTAGGGCCACTTTGGATCACCCCGCGTGGTTCGCACGATGTTTCGTTTGAGTACAACGTGTCGCCTGGGGCGGGAAAACCAGAATATCTCTTGGTGACATCGCCGGTGGGGGTGCCAGAAGCCGTCGCGCCGTCACACGTCGACGTAGTCGTGCGACAAGGTGGACGAAACGTTGAGCACTCGTTTGCCCTCCCTCGCATGCCAGCGGGGACGCAGTTTTCATTCAGTATTCGCGAGGCGTCTGCAGCCGCGGATGGAGGCTTTTGGAGATTTGATCGAGACGCTGTGGAATCGCACGACAACGGAGCGTACACGGCAACGTTGCACATCCGAAATCATCTCGGGGATAATGAAGCGACAAAGGATACATTCTTAGCGATCGGTCAATTCGAGCTCGTAAGCGTACAGCGCGCGTTGACAAACGGTGCGAAGACGCAAGCTTCACTGGGTCAGAAGCCGCCGCTTCCGCGCAGTTTAGAAACCAACGAACCTGCGCCCTCACCGACGAATTCGGAGAAGGATTACGCGGACGCGATGCATGGCGTCGTTCCGGGAGAGGCGTCGTTGGCAACTTTGCTCGAGCTCGAGCTCGTGCGCATGCGCGCACGCATGGCAGTCGCGACGCGAGATACGCTCATCGTCGCGCGGGGCTGTCGCGCGAGCGATTTCGATCCAACAGAGCGATTGAAAATTTGGCTCGCGCGGTCCCATCTGAGAGAACTCGAATCAGAACGCACGAAAAGTAGTGCGTCGACATCGACGAGTGGCGCGATCTCCTCTCTACGCAGTCTCAGTTTGTCGAGCTTAACTGAGTCAATCATGGGACCAATGATTCGACCAAACGCAGCCACGCTCAGTCACGTGACCAACGCGCTCGGTTCGCATCAAGCCGCCGCGAACGCTTCGGCGACCTTCCCGATGACGGTCAAGGGTGATCCGGAAGATGAACGATGCAGCAGCGCTCTCGATGGATTACGAGAGATATCTTCTGAGCTCTTCGCCCCGCTCGACCACGACGCCGGTGGTAATTTCTTCGTCGAATGTTCCGCCGAGGCGTGCGAGGCGGAGAAGCGCGCGGAAACTGGTACGCGCGTCGCCGATTTAATTGCCGATGCGGACGTGCGAAGTATCGTCGATGGCATGCACACTGTTCGACGCGAGTACATGCGCGCGACGTTCGAGCAGTGCAGCCTCAACGGCGCATCGCTCCATGTCGGCGTTCCATCATCCGTCGTCGTCGGCTTCAAGCTCGCCGTGCCCGACCTCGCGCGAGCGTACGCCCCGTGCGTCCTACGCGTCGTCGCCGTGTGCGACGTGCCCACAGACGACCTCGTTCACGTCGCGGACTACGTCATCCCCGCCACCAAACCGCGCACTACGCTCCACTACGAGCTCGGCGGCGCTTTCGCCGAACGTCAGCCGAAATCCCTCCTGTTTCATCTTTTCTCCCCGGCGAGCGCCGCCGCCGGCGCACCGTGGTCCTTACACGGTCGCATCGGTCTATACGCGCACGCCCTGGACCCACCGTCGGTTAGCCCCGACTCTTCGCCCGCACTCTAGTTTCGTTTCATTTCAACGCATCCGTCCAACCAACCGACGCGCGGCGCCGCCGCGTCGAGCACCTCACTCCCCCGCCCGCGATGCCACGCGTCCTTCGCGCGCGCTAGCGCTCCCCGACGACGACATGCAACTGTTGACGGTCGGTTACGCCGGCGATGACGCCCCAGACGGCGCTCTGGACGCGCGCGAAGACGCAGTCTTCGTCGCCGCCGGTTGGACGTTCACCGCCCTCGTCTCCCCGCGCGAGAAATCGTTGCGCGTCCTGGGCGGCGTCGGCGTCGTGGATTCAGCCGGGCGCGTGATCGTCAACGACGCCTTCGCCCGCGCGCGCGCGTGCGCGTGCGCGACGGACGCGGTGTTCGTGGTCACCTCGCGCGGACTGGGACACTTTTACGTCGACGGCGAGCGGGACGCCGAGACGTGGCGCGAGTACGACGGCGCGGACGCGGTCGTCGCCGCGGACGTCGACGGTGATGGGCGATTCATGGCTTTAGACGATCGCGGACGCGTGCTGGACGCTGACGGCGCGGAGGTTTTCGCGCCGTCGGTGTTCTCCGGCGTGGCAGTGCGACGAATCGCGTTGGGCGGGAAGCACGGCGTCTTCGTCACCGAAAATGCCGAGGCTTGGACGTTCGGTTGGAATTTGTACGGGCAGTGCGGACTCGGTGTGAGCTCCAATGACGTACCGTCACCGACGGCCGTGCGTTCGTTCTCAGCGGTCGGCGTTCGCATCTCGGACGCGTCGTGCGGCGACGCCTTCACGATTTTCGTCGCCGACGGCGGCGACCTCGGCGCGTCGCTCTACGCCTGCGGCACCAACCGCGACGGACAGCTCGGAACCGAGGACTGTGAAATCGGCGCCAGCACCGCCACGCCGCGACTCGTCGCGCTCGAGAACGCCCCCTCGATGGTCCGGTGCGGCGCCCGCCACTGCGCCGCCGCCTGCGCCGACGGCGTCTATCTCTGGGGCGCGAACGACCAAGGGCAATGCGGCGCCGCCGCCGCCGACGCCGTCGTGCCTCGACCCAGGCGTTTCGAACGCGTAGATTTAGCGTCGAATCGCGTCGTCGCGCTCGCGTGCGGGGCGTCGCACGTCGCGATCCTCGTCGCCGCCGAGTCGCCGCCGCAGAGCCCCGACGATTGATAAGAGTCAGACCGCGCGGGTGCCCACCCCATAATCCAACGCGCTCGCCGCACCCGCGATGCCGTTCGCCGCGCCCGCGCGCGCGCACGCCGCGATGCGCGCGCGCGCGATCGCACCCGCGCGCGATCGACGCGCGTCGTCGTCCGCGCGCGTCGCGAGAGCGCGCGAAAGCGACAAGATGACGTCGACAGCGTCCCGAGGCGATGCGTTGGAAACGCGCGGCTGGGGACGCGATGACGGCGAGACGACGAGCCGGGAAGCGACGAGCGCGCTCGTGGCGAACGCGGTGGCGGTGATGGTGGCGCTGACGAGCGCGCACGGTGATGCGGCGCGCGCGGCGACGACGCCGGGAGAGGTTATCGGACAAGTCGCCGGGTCGCTGCGCGCCGAGCTCGTTCGCGAGGAACGCGCGGTGGTGGACGAGGTTCTGAAGGACGAACAGATTGGTTTAGACGTCATTAGGGAGTCGAAGACGGCGGGAGAGATGCTGGATCTGTTTGTAGAAAAGGAACCGCCGTTGGCGTTGTTTCTCGTGGCGATGCTCCTTGTGAACGGAAGTTTCGGCCTGGTGTACACGCTGTTTATTCGCGAAACGAGCGCCGGACCGGGTGGGGAGTTCGGTAAGGGCGTCGTCGCGGTTCGTCAGTCCATCGTGAAGGGTATTTTTGCCTTTTTCAATTCGGCGCTCGGGCGATACACGACGAAGGACTCGCAGGACGCGTGAGGCGCGCTCGAGCGCGCGACCGCCATGTATTTGTAACAACGCAGTTGATGAGAGAACTCATTCATTACTATTTTGACCTCGTTTATGATCGCCACGAACGCATAATCGCCCGTCGTCGTCGTCGTCATCGTCGCCGCGCTTGAGCGCGAACTCGTAACACCCCGGGTGATCACACAGTGGCGGCACTTGCCGTCGCCGAACGCGCGATGTCACTCACCGCGAGCGCGCGCGGCGGTGAGCGACAGACGCTCATCGCGCGACCGACACAGCGCGTGAGCGACGATGCGGCGACGGAATACTTTGAAGCGGATTCGCGCGAGCTTTGGGCGCGAAGGAGATTCTTCGCCTTGAGCGTGTTCACGCTCCTCGGCGCGTGTCTCGCCTGCGTCGGGCTCACGGTGGACATGCTGACGCACACGCAGAAGATGCACGTGCATCCAGGGGCTCGGTTAGGGGCGAAACCTGCGCATCTGCCGGTGTGGACGCCAAACCTGCCGCTGGAGCAAGTCAACACCCCAGCGCTGGCGTTCGCGGAGATGGATCAAGTGCGACTCGAGGGCGCGGCCCTGGAAGCGGCGAAGGCAGACTCGTACGAGAACTCGTTTCCTTCGTTTTCTTCTGATCGCTATTTCACGGTCGGTGGCAACCGCACGCGTCGGAAGCTCGAGACGCCCGTGTACGTCATCGCCTTGGCGGACTCCAAACCCGATTTGGCAAAGGCGGATTCGTTAAAGGCGGCGATCGTGCGATCGTTTAGCGAGAGTCCGAACTACATCAATCGGACGCACGAAGCTGCCACACAGGCGAAGAAGTTGGTGCAAACTCAAGACGGAGTCAACGCCTTGGCGTGGCCGCACACCATTGAGCTCGCGACGGAGGCGCTGGAAGGCCTCGAAGAGCTCCGCCCGACGAACCACATGTCTTGGTTCGCCAACTTAGCGGCAGCGAAACTGCACGATGGTCTATTACCGAGAGCGGTACGCGGCATCTCGCATCACGTCGGGTGCTTATTTTCCCACATGCGCATGTGGCGGTTGCATCAAAAATTGAAAAACAAGTGGACGGTGATTTTCGAAAGCGACGGCTTGTGGTCAGGCCTCCACATTCCTCCAAAAGGATTACAGAGCGTGATCGATAACGCTCCGGCGAATGCGGACGTGATCTTTCTCAAAACCAGAGACGAACCGACCGGGCAGTTCGTGAAGCAGTGGCCGGTGGAGGATGAAATGATCTACATGTACTCTATGAATCGAGTCCAGGCTGCGTGCGGGTTAGCGGGTTACATCGTCGGTCCAAAGTTTACGGAGAAGCTGTATAAACAGATCATTTATAGTGGCGGCGCAGATATGGTCGACGCATGGTTGATCAATCACATCTGTAGCGTGCGCGACCCGAGGGTGAGTGGTGAGGGCGGACGAAAGAATAAGCTCAACTGTTATCACGCGCAGGGCGGTCCACCGAAGGCGCCGCACATCGTCGGCGGCTACCTTCCCGAGTGGTACGGCAAAGACAAGACGGCGCGCACCACCGACGACTGGGCCAAGTGGCTCAAGGCTGAGAAGAACGATGCGGAGTACAATAAGGGCCGCATGGCTCGCGTCGAGGCGTGGCGCAATGGCGCCGAGTTGCACAAATTCGGCGCTCGCAACGACGAAATGCTTCGACAAGCGTTACGGCTTCAAGCCAAGCGCGCGAAAGCCCGAGCAGCAGCGGGCGAGGCTGCGACAGATGCGGCAAGCCCGTCGACACACTAGAATTCACGTAGTCACCTGTATAGCATATCCGCACCCACCGCTTCGTCCTCCATGCCTCCTGAACCTATAAACCCGCGCGTGCGCGTCGCCCGACGCCGAAGTGCTAACAAATCTCGTTGCCCACTCCGATGGCCCCGATCTTCTCACGCGTCCATCGACGCCGATACGCGCGCGTTCCGCGCGAACGGCGCGTCGGCGGAAAGTAAAAGATCACGAGCGCGAGATCCCGGCGCCGCGCGCGCCGCGCGTCGCGTTGTGGCGTCGTCGCGAGTTATTAGCACTTCGACGGCGCGCACATATTAGGGACGTGGAAAGTAACACTATAACCATCGTAGCACCAGTCGCGAACCAGCGTCGCGCGTCACTTTCCATCGCGCGACGACGATCTCGCGATGGCGCTGGAAACGAACGTCGATGAGCGGCGAACGCTGATCGATCGCGATCCGTCGCGTCCACGCCAGCGCGTGAGCGGCGACGCGGCGACGGAATACTTTGAGGAAGGATCACGC
>Ga0206682_10000095_pt1 | contig 83590 bp, 96 predicted proteins | sample M240m12015metaG_FD_155444 | JGI IMG/M metagenome (GOLD analysis project Ga0206682, IMG submission 155444) | Ammonia-oxidizing marine archaeal communities from Monterey Bay, California, United States - M2 40m 12015 | ecosystem: Environmental > Aquatic > Marine > Intertidal zone | place: USA... | reverse complement strand
CAGTGGGCGGCATCAGTCGAGTTGATGGACCGTGCAGTTGTCGCAGATGAAAATAAATCCCTTGACATTCCCTTAGGACCAGTATATACTGATATTTGAAATGGGTGCCTGTGTCCGCTTAGCGGTCCCCCAAGGCGCTCTGTGATGAATAATAAAAAGGATTACATTATGAAATATAGTACAGCATATAAGGTATTACAGAAACGTGCAGAATGGTATGGATGGTCAATGTCCTCTCTTCTCTCTACTATAGAGCATGAGTTGCGTGTTGCTGGTTATACGAATGAGACAATGCGTGTAATGCAAGCATATAAGGTATACTCTAATGGAAGTTAGTATTGTGTACTCTATGTGGGATATCATTCAACCCCTTATTATCATTGGGTTTCTTATTGGTATTACTGTGATGGTTATTGTTTCGTGTCTACGTCTTGGTTGGATACTCGCTCCTTATATCTTTGTTGGTGCGTTTATTATATGGTATCTACAAGGAACGTTCTGATGTTTAATGTTATGTTGAAGGAACATTATATTGTTTACAAATGAGTTTAAGTTTGATAAGTCTGTTACTACTCTCTTAGATGAAACTGGTCAGAATAGTGATGTTATTATTACTATAGATAATGATAGTGGTTATGTGTATATAGAGCAAGATGATGGTGAGGATTTACTTACTAATCTTATATGCATTCCTCCGCATATGTTTAAGGAATTGTTTGAAGCGTTGCATTCTACTGAGGGTGCATATAGATTGATAGAAAGGTGAAGTGATGTTTGCAGTATTCTTACAGATAGATGATAGTGAGTGGGATTATCTCCGTGAGTACAATTCGAATAGTAGAGGGACTGCGAGGTCATGGTCCTCAGAAGGATGCATCCAATTGTTTGAACGTGAAGAAGATGCGATAGCCGAAGCCCAACGTTGGAATACTGCTTCTGTGCAAGAAGTGAATGAAGACTTTGTTGCCAAGTGTCTTGCGTATGAAAAGAAAATAAAAAATGTATAGAGTAACGGCATGGTTCAAAGAAACAAAGGTAGTGAAAGAATTTGCTGACTTGTATGACGCTATTGACTATAGAGATAGTGTTGATGCTCACTACCCTACAAAGGTAATGTTTAGAAAGGTAATATCAATGAGAGAATGGATTTATAATAGTTGGAATGTAGTGATGGATAGTGAGAAGAACCCTCTATCAGTCATTCCTGATTTCAGTACACGACATATGATTATGCAGGTGCTTGCATGGATGTGGTGTATTGTGTTTGCTATCATCGTGGGTAGCATGTGGGCAGGTGTGATGTCGATGGTACTACACACATTGTTGCTCGGTGCGGTTGCAATCACTGTCGCAACATTCGAAACTGCAAAGCGCAACCCGCAAGCATTTCGCCGTGACAATGGTATCAACTCACGAGGATATGGTGGCGAACATGAGTGAGAATTACTGCACAACGAAAGGTCTCGGTTGGGCTGTGCTAATCATTGTTCTGATGCTCACTGCGGTTCCTGTTCTGATGACACTCGCAATGGTCGGAACTGAAGACTATGCTCGTTATTGTAAACCTGCAATTCACTTGCCTTGTCTTGGGATTGGAAGCAAATGACCGAACAGCGTGAAGGTTATTATGCATATATGTTAAGACGTTATCGTGAAGAACTCGCAAAAGAAGAAGCGAATGCGAAACAACTACATACTCATAGAGACCTTTCAAGAGGTCATGTGAATGAACGTATTCCTGCAAGCGAGGAAAAGGATAATAAAAACAATGCATAAGAGAGAAGGCAATTATATTCTAATCTCTATTGATGACCTAAACAACTACGAAGGTAATGGTTGGGTTTGGGTTCACAATGATACAGAGATAGATGTTTCACCCATCTTTGAAGAAAGTGATGAAGCAGAATTTTGGATGTTCGAAAACTGTCGCAAGTTAGACGAGGATGCCAAAAGTGCCATCCCGAAAGAATGAAGACACACTGCATATCCCTACTGGATTAAAGACATATGTGCTTGAAAGTATTCAGGCGACTAGTCCGTATTTCGAAAGTGGTGAGGCGTTCTTCTGGTCTGTTGAAGATAATGGTCTAGCAGTTTCGCCTCTCTTTGCGTCTAGTGATGGTGCATCTATGTGGTTGCGCTATATGATTGCAAACGATATGATTGACCATAGAGTATTTCAATATGGGCTTGATTGTTTATGCTTCATTGATGGTTCATATATCTGGTGGTCAGATGTAAAGCAAGAGTTAGACATTGATAATGTTTATTGGGAATATGATGTCGCCGTGAATACGAAATTGTTAGGAAACATACTATGAGTAATGTTATTAATTTCAATAAGTTCAAAAGCAATAAAGAAAAAGAATTCATGGATGGCGTTGACAAAATGATTGCAGAAGAAGAAGTTCTGAAATTAATTAGTCAGATGAGCGCCATTGATACTGAGTGTAAAAAGTTTTGGGGTTTGCTCACCCCTAATCAGAAGATGATGGCTTTGTATGTAGTGATGCATAACCTATTTCAATCTGTTGTAATTGATGACAGCGAAGGTCCTGTCGAAAATATTGTTCAAGGTTATCTAGGTATACCTATTGACAACCCTGCATTTGCCGCTGTTCTTGATGCGTCTTGTTTTGATGTGATGTGGGATTTGCTCATGTCAGGTAAAGAGATATTCAACGCAGAAGATTAAATTTCCCTTGACAATCATATCTGATTGTTGTATAATATGTAGGTAATCTGAAAAAGGAAAGTGAAATGATTGTAAAGCAAATTGAGTATCATCAAATGACCTCAACTCTAACATATGATATTGACAATGATTTAATCATTGCTGAGTTTGAGACACTTGAACAATTCGAAGCAGAGATGGCTGAAGAGACTGATAAGTTCTTTGACTTCATCAATAGTGGTTTAGACTATGACCGAGAAGATGATATCTGGACCGAACGTAAGGGCGGTTATGAAGTAGACTTTGAAATTGAATATGATGGGGAAGATGTATAATGGCAAATCATGTAACAACTCGTATTGACATTGCTCAAGGTAATGATGCCGCACATAAGGCAATGTCTAATATTAATAAACGTCACCTTGACTTGCAGAAAGAGTGGGAACATCAAGTGCCTGCTTTTGCAATGTGGGAAGATACTAAAGCACTCTACGATGCTGAAGAGTGGAGCCTGTTGATAGAAGAGATTGGTACAAAGTGGTGCTACGTCTTTGACTATGACGATGAGCAAAGCATTTCATTCGAAAGTGCATGGGGTACTCCAAGTGACCTACTTGAGCGTATTGCAAAAGAGATTACTGAAGCAGACCCGAATGTTATTCTATCGTATTCTTCAGAAGACGAATGTCCTAATTGGGTTGCATCAGGCGTTTTTGCTGATGGTGAATTGTATGATGAAGAGACAATTGATAGCGATGAGTTTAATGATTTAGGTATCAAACTCTGGTGGGATGAAGATGAAGAGGGTGCAGAAGAACCTGATGACTTTGAACCTACTTGGGAAGAACTCTATAATCTTCTTGATGATAATGTCACTGGAATGATAGAAGGCGTTATCTTCGACCGTGACCAAGAAGACACATAAGTTTACAATCTTCTGTGGGGTAGTTGACTTTAGTAGTATATCCTGATACATATGTGGTGTGATGCAACGTCACAGTAAAAAGTAATAATAAGGATATGATATCAATGAAAAGAGCATTCGCTTTCGTTGCCGCAATGGCAACTACCCCCGCAATCGCCGCAGACCTCCCAGTCCCAGGTCTGTCACTTGACACAGAAGTAAAAGCAGAATACCTTCTGGATGCAGGTTCTACTACATTGACACTGAACCCAGAAGTCAATTGGCAACCGATGGTAGACGGTCCTCTGACCATGAGCATCGGCACAACCATTACAGCATTCGATAGCACTGCTGGTAACTCGTTTGGTGACGATATCATCATGCTTGACGCTTTCAGTTCAGGTAGCCGCCCGAACATCGAACTAGGTGCCACATGGGCATTGCGTGAAGACACTGAGTTTTATGCTGAAACTGAGTGGGATGTAGATAATGGAGAGCGTACTGAAGTCAAAATTGGTGCATCTTTCAACTTCTAATACCAAATTAATTTAAACTAATTTGGAATCCCCTTGTAAATCAATGACTTACGAGGGGATTTTTTTTGGGAAAAGCCTTGACAAGTGGTTATCTATTTGCTATAGTATACAAGTAAGTTAATCAAAAGAGAGATAGATTATGTTGAATATGATTGTGAAGTTTGTTCTTGGTGCAATGTGTGCTGTCGGTTTCCTTCTAGTGTTGGGTGCGGCAGGTAGTGATTGTGATGGTAAGTGTATGGAAAATGCAATGCCCTTAGGTACGCTGATATTGTATAGTCTTGGTGGTATCACTATGATTGCAGTTGGTGCGTTCGGTCTTATCAAAATGAATGAAGAGGTATAAATTATGACACAAGTAGCAGTAATTCACACAGCGTTTGAAGATAGTCCTCGCACTGTCGCATTTGTCGATACACCTTTTGCAGTAGCAGAAGAAGCACTTGAATATGCTTATCGCAAAACAAACAACATCATGGGTTCTTGGTCTAAGGGTCCTGAGATTGAACATGAAGGCAAACTTCATACTAACCCCGATTACTCAGAAGACGTTACAGTAATGGCACCTCTTGAAGTTGTTGATGGTGTCGAGTATGGTCTTCGTTCTACATCAATGGGTGACCAGATGTTGATTGGTACTACAAAATATGTAGTTGATATGGTTGGATTCAAGGAGTTAATGTGAGTGATGTTCAAGCGATAAATTTAAAGTGGTTAGGAACTGGGTTGTTTATTACAGCCGCAGTTCTTCTTTCAGCAAATGTTAGTATCAGCCCGTATGGGTTTTTTCTGTTTCTCGCAGGACACGCACTACTAGCATATTTGTTTTTCAGAGACAATGACAAACCCATGTTCGTACAGAACTTTGTATTTCTGTTTGTAGATGCGTTTGGAATTTATAGATGGTTTATAGCATGAATGTTTTCTTCTTACATCAAGACCCCGTAATCTCAGCGCAACAGCATTGCGATAAGCATGTTGTTAAAATGATTATTGAGTATGCACAGATGCTTTCTACAAATCACCGATATCTTGATGGTGAAATGTATTTAGAAAAATCTCAGAAGACAGGTCGCAACATCAAGCGATGGCGATTGTCAGATGAACGTGAAGAGCATATGTATAAAGTTGCTCACCTCAATCATCCGTCTACTGTTTGGGCGAGAGAGAATAAACAGACATATCTTTGGTTGTATCATTGTTGGCAAGAGTTGTGCAAAGAGTATACGATGCGGTATGGTCGTATGCATGAAACTGAACGTAAACTTAAAGACTGGTTGCATCTTGTACCTAATAATATTCCTGATGGTCCTATGTGTGAACCGCCACCAGCGATGAAAAAGTTTCCTCAGTGTATTGTTGAGAATGACAGTATTGCTTCATATCGTAAGTATTATATTGAAGCAAAATCTCATTTTGCAAAGTGGACAAAAAGAGATATCCCTTCTTGGTATAGCGCATAAATAAAAGTATGAACATTAAAAGGAAACTAGATTATGCCTACATATAATTTCAGAAATATCGAAACTGAAGAAGAATTTGAAGTAACGATGAAGATTGCAGAACTTGATGATTACAAAAAGAATAATCCTCATCTTCAACAATTCTTAACTAAAGCGCCAGCAACTGTCTATGGAACTCAAAACTTTAATGCAAAAGTGCCTGACTGGCACAAAGATAACATGAAAGAGATGAAGAAGATACATCCCAAAGGCAACTATGGTACTATTGATTAATCATAAACTAAAAGGTAGTCCTCTTTTATGCCAAGAAGAAAAGATAAGAATGCTGACAAATACTCAAAACAAAATGAAAAGACAAACTTGGGTATAGGTAAAATAGAACCATTGACTGATACTCAAGCAGATGTGTTTGATGCGTTTGATGAAGATATGAATTTGATGTTGCATGGTGTTGCTGGTACAGGTAAGACATTTGTAGCATTGTATCTTGCAATGAAAGCAATCGTTAATAAGGTTGACCAGAAGAAGAAAGTCTATATCGTTAGGTCAGTAGTACCGACAAGAGATATGGGTTTCTTACCTGGAAATCAGAAAGAAAAATCTAGGGTGTACGAAGCCCCATACTATACGATTTGTAACGAAGTCTTTGGTAGGGGTGATGCATATGAAACATTCAAAGCAAAGAACGTTGTAGAGTTTATTACTACATCATTTATTAGAGGTATTACTTTAGATAATTGTATCGTTCTTGTAGATGAGTGTCAGAACATGTCGGGTATGGAACTGCATTCTATTATGACCCGTGTTGGTCAGAACTGTCAGATTATTTTCTGTGGCGATACTAGACAAGATGACTTAACTAGTGAACGCAAAAAAGAACATAGCGGTTTGTCTGAGTTTATGCGTATTCTGAAAAGGATGGATTCATTTGAGTTTGTCGAATTTGATGAAGATGATATTGTTCGAAGCGATTTAGTTAAAGAATATATTATCACTCGTAACAAATTAGGACTTGACTGGGCGAGTTAAACCTGCTATACTGTGACTTGAAACTAAGGAGTTAATTATGTTTAATCATGTTGGGTTGCCAGACAACCTACCAAATCTAAAATCAATATCGCATTCTCGTAAGCGATATTATCTATCACCTGAAGGTACAATCTTTCCTTCAATGACTACTGTCCTTGGTGACTTGAAGAAAGACGTTATTATGAAATGGCGTGAACGTGTTGGCGAAGAAGAAGCCAATCGTATTTCTACACAAGCCGCAAGGCGTGGTACATCTGTTCATCATATGTGTGAAGACTACATTAATAATCTTCCGTATCTGAATAGACGTATGCCGAATGAGATTGAGATGTTCAATAGTATCAAACCAATCTTAGACGAAAGAATTGATAATGTTCGTTGTCAGGAACTAGCACTATGGTCAGAGCATTTAGGTGTTGCTGGTCGTGTAGACTGCATCGCAGAGTTTGATGGCAAACTATCTATAATTGACTTTAAGACTTCTAGCAAACCTAAGCGAGAAGAATGGATTGATAACTACTTTATGCAGATGGCTGGTTATGCAATCATGTTTGAGGAGAGAACAGGTATTCCTGTCTCGCAAGTCGTAAATGTAATTGCACTAGAAAATGGCGGTCAACCACAAGTCTTTGTACAGAAACGAGACACATGGGTTAAACCTTTGATTGAAGCGATTACTTCATACAAGGAAAAATATAACCATGACCAGATTACAGAAAGTATTCGTCACAAGTTTGACGATGTTGTTCCTGGGTATATCGCCGTCTAATGCACAAGATAGACCAGTAGTATTTTTGCAGACTGTTCAAGCCTGCGGATTAAAAGAAGTTGTTCATGCGAACATACAAGGAGATTATGAAGAGTTACCTCTAGCAGTAGGCGAAGGTGTGATAATGCATATTAGTGGTGGAAAGATAGATGTACAGATGTTTCTATATGTAAACCCTAACTCGCAATCTTTTACCTTTGTCGCTGATATTATCAAAGACAATAAAGCATGTATTATGCTTGCTGGTGAAAACTTTATGCCAGCGCCTAGAGGTAGTGACTTATAAATAAGTTGCAATCGTTGATACAAGACGAATGATATCTGGACCCGGGTGCGATACCCGGCACCTCCACCATAAACACATTACTCCACTTGAGTGTGGAACGTATCTGATAAAGCGGGTAATGTGTTTATGATGGGGGTGAAATAGGTTCGACAGGTGTTTGTAGTGGCGAGTAGATTGTCGTGCTGACCTACGTTATTCGGTCAAAAAACTATAGTTGCAAACGATAACTATATGCCAGAAATGGCACTTGCCGCTTAGAGATAAGTGACGGAGTTTCGCAGACTGCACTTGGCAACAGAAGCAGTCTGCACTTTTATTATAACACACACAGCAAGGATGCTAACACATGAAGAATTTAATCGTTCCACTAATCATTTCATTTTTTGCAACGAATGCGTTTGCAGAAGATATTTCTGTCGATATGCTGAACAAGCGTGATGACGGAGCAAAGATGGTCTACTCAGAAGATATCTCACGCATCGAAGTAGGGGATTCAATCACATGGCTACCAACATCAAAGGGACACAATGTAGAATTCATTGCAGGACCAGATGGTTGGAAAGCACCAAAGAAATCGAAACTATCAAAAGAATTCACATATGCATTTGACACGCCAGGCGTATATTTGTATCAGTGTACGCCACACAAAAGCATGGGCATGATTGCGCTTGTAGTAGTAGGTGAGTTGTCGTTGACACAAGAAGGTGTTGATGCAATTAAAGGTGCAAAAGTTCGTGGCAAGTCAAAGAAGAAACTTGCTGAGTTGCTTTCACAACTGCAATGAAACCAAACACTAAATTTAACTTGTCTGTAGAAGATATTGCTATGATAGAAAATGCTTTGTTGCATTATCAAGTTAGTCACTGTACAGAAGACAAGAAAAATGTACAAGAACTTTTGGCGAAGATATATCATCAGAAGGTTTGGTACAGACCGAAGAAGGATTATGTTAGCGGTTAAGTCCGCATATATAATACGGGTGATGCCGTAATACATCCGCGCAGACCAACGGTTAGTCTGTAACACACACAGACACAAAGGAGAAAACTATGTCTAATAAAAATCCGTTCGAAATTCGCTCAGAGATGATGCAACTTGCAAAAGAATATATGGACCAACAAGTTCATATGAATATGCACTTTGCAGAAAAAGCAGTTGAGCAAGGTAAGAAGACTATCGAAGAAGCACAAGAAATGTGTCAAATGTATTCGATGGATGAACTTATGGCGAAAGCGAAAGAGATGTATTCTTTCGTAGCGAAGAAAGACTAATAAATTTTAATGGGTCTTAATTATACAGAGGTAAGAGCAATTACTGCCGCCCATTATTCCATTCTTCTAATCCCTAAACGACTTGCCGCCAAGTAAGGTTTAATTGAAACTTTGTCATCTTGGTTGCCACCTAAAATCATATAGTATTCTTTACCATCAATAGTTCGATGTTCTACGAATATTCCTACATGACCCTGCCAACCAGCATTGCCTCTTGGGAATATAACGATATCTCCAGCCACAGGCACAGCAACTTCTTTCCCCCAATGTAAAAATCCTTTTGCAGTTAGAGGATACTCATAACCAATAGTGTTTAGACTTTCGTTGTTAGTTTCTTCAAGTACAGCATTGACAAATGCCGCACACCACTCAGTATAAACTGGGTCTATACCTATAAACTCTTTCAACTCATCTCTATTTGCCCGTTCCTCAAGTCCAACATATACGATGGATGATGAGAGTAAATCTATACTTTTGTCTGGCATACGCATATCAAACACTGGGCTGGAAGCACATCCGCCCAGTGCTAGTGCGCCTACAAAAAGTCTGCTACTAGTTTGCAAGTGGATTATCTAACGCTCTCTGCAACTTTTTATTAAGTCTATCTTCTAGGTCTTTAAGTTCTCGTTCCATTCTGGCAGTCAAGTCATCCATGCGTTGCTGATTAGCATCACGCAAACGATTTGCTTTATCATCATAATCATTCTGCAATGCGTCACGTTTATTTTCAAAACGTTCTTCTGCATTCTGTATCATGTCAAGCATTTTGCCTTCACTCTCACGGACCATATCTTCTGACCTGTCTACTTGCTTTTCTAGTGCAAGAATATCGTCACGCAAACCTGATTTGATATCTCTCGTATAGTCGATAGCATCATCAAGTTTTACTTCAATGACTTCCATGCGTTGTTCGAATGCACCAACATCTAGGTTTGCAACTTCTTCAATCTTTTGGTACATTGTAAATCCAAAGTACAATGCTCCAATTACTGAACCTAAGACTGCCGCTAGTGCGCTAATGGACACAAAAGAAACCTTTACACCGAGTACACGAAACTCTTTGCTCTTTAGTTCTTCAACTTTTGCATCTACGTTTTCGAGGCTTTCGCCTAAGTTCTTGCCTACCATTATTCTGCTTTCCATTATTCTGCTTTCCAAATAGTCCATGCGCCATAAAAGATAGCGGCGTATGCGATTAAGTCTACTGGCACCAATATCATAGCAATGCCAGTTGCGATTAGAACAGCACCATCAAGTGATGTACGTTCTGTCATTCTTTTTGTCAACCAATTAATCATTTTTTCTTCTCCAGTTTATTTAGTCTGTCTTCAATCTCATCAATCTTAGCAGTAATCTTTGGGTACTTCACACGCCACGCATTCGGGTCATTCTGTAACCAAGTCCAACCCCAACGTATTGCTAAGTGTTCAAGTAAAGCGTCAAACTTCAATACACCCCAGGTCGCCATTCTCGTATCTTTAAACCAGAACAAGAATGCCGCACCGAGTATTGAACCTGCAATGCTAGTATAAATCCAAAGACGGTCGCCCGCCATTTGCTCAATCATTTCCCACATTGGCAGTCTCCTCCACAGTTATTATCAGACTTACATTCTGTACATCTTACATAATGAACCATGCTGTGGTCTCTGAAACCGTCAAAGAATTGAAAATTCTTTATGGCTGCCCATCTACCACGGAGTTTGTCTTTGAAGCGTTGCCACTTGGTAATGGGTCTAATATTTCCATAGTGATTGATGTATCGTGCTTTAGTGTGGTGTCTGTAACCCAATAATGCGAATGGTACTGTTGTAACAGCATCATTATTATTAACATGGCGATAGTGATTACAATTAATTTTTTGAACAAATTTCCTACTCCCAACTCTTGGAGAACCGTATGTGTACAAGCATGTAACTGTCTTTGACATACGACTTGCGACAATAGTTGCCATCGCCCCACCCAAAGAGTGACCAGTAATAAACAACGGTTTATCTTCAGGTTTCTTTTTGACTGCTAGTTGCAACTTCTTCCAAACTTTCTCAACTTCAGTTTGAAATCCGTTATGAACAAAGCCACCAACTTTACCTCTATCAGGAATAGCATTCAAGTCTGCCGCCAAGTCTGACATTTGTGTTGGTTCAGTACCTCTGAAAGCGAGAACCATTTCATCTTTGTTTGATAGCACAAAAACTTGAGCGCCATCAATATCTATAAGTCTCACTGTCGAATAACCTAAACTTTTAAACTTTTTTGTACCATCTGTTTTATCAAGATATGCCGCTTGAGCAAGCACAGCCATGCGATGGCAATTACTGAGTAAATCTACCATAAGTATCTCCGATTACTTCTTTGCGCCAACTGCTTCTTTAGCATAGAAAGCCGCAACGATTGCCGCTACTGAAACAAAATATGTTGGAGCCATATCACCTAAAGTATCGGCGGCGGTTTGTAATCCTAACAGACTTGCTATTACAACAGCAAACGGATACAGCAACATACCGAACAATGCGAACCACGCCATATTTCTTTGAGCATCACGCATTGCGTCTGCATCTTCTAGTGCTTTTCTTTTGAACTCTAGGTGCATTTCCATTTCTGCTTTAGAAATGTGTCCGTCTCCGTTTGCGTCAATACCTTCTACTGCATCTGCATCAATTGTTTTTTTATCGGTCATTTATGTTTCTCCCTCTGAAAGTTTTTGTGCTTTTTTAAAAGCGTTCCACGATGAATTTCTATGTTCTTCAGAAACCATCATCTTGCCTCTGTGTCTAAGTAATTTGATTTTTGGTTCATCACGGGCGCAACGCATAAGTGGTCCATTCTCGCCGATAATATCCAAGATATCTTTGTCTATCATAACTGTTCCTCTCTCACTAGTATGAAGTTATTCTTTCTCCTCGTTCATTTTTTCATATTGCATATCAACCATTTTGTCATGCAATATCTGTTGTGCTAAACCGTTTCGTAAAGCACTTCTGTTTTGTGGGATGTTCTTATCTATGTAGAATTCTTGGTCTTTATAGAGGTCTGGGTTTGCCAACTGTTCTTTTTCATATTCACTAAACCCAATATTAACACCCATCAAAGTTATAATCTCTGCTTGATTAACATTAGCATCAACCATAAGTTCATCCATCTTATTTTCGATAGACTGTTCTATAGATTGTTGAACTAAATCTTCAGCATCTTCAACACTTGAAGCATCTACTTGATTATCGACTTCAACTAATTTTTGTATTCTGTCTCTAATAATTCTGCTTGCTAGTGTCGAGTATCTTTCTTCTTGTAGTCCAGCAATCTCTGATACGCCAGAAGATAATGCTGGATTATCAAATAGAGGATTAATGTTCAATCCCATATCTGCTTCTAAATTCGTAATGCCATTGTCCCCAACTTCAGGTTGTCTATTTACAGTTCCAAACCCATATTGAGTTTGCGGTAAACCTGTAGTATCTGTTGTTGCAGTATCACCACCAAAGTCAGAACCGTCTTGAGACATTCCGCTACTAGTGTCTGCTACTGCGCCAGTATTCATATTTTGCTGACCCATACCCATATCGCTTCCGTCATCACCCATTGACATTGACCCACTACTCATATCACCAGATGAAGAATTGCTTGTTGCAGATGTACCTGGTATTTGAGTTTGACCAGTAGCAGATATTGTACCGCCAGTACCTTCAATACTATCACTCAATCCAGTTGGGTCTCCAACACCGTTTGTTGCACTATTACCAAGAACGCCAAGACTGTTTAATGTTTTGATTACTTGCAATGGAGACATACTATCAAGGTCAAGTGAGTTTGCTTCTTCAAGTACAGATGTTTCATTTACTACTTCTGTTGGTGGAGCAGATTGTTCTACAATTTCTTCAATCTGCTTTTCTACTTCTACCAATACTTGTTGTTGTTCTTGCTCTTGTTCAACTTCAAGTTTTTGCTCAACAATAATTTGCTGTTCAATAACTTCAGGCTTTGCTTCTTCAATAACAGTCTCTTGCTGTTGAACTTGCTGTTGCTCAACTACTTTCTCATCTTCTTTCAAAGCACCAGAACCAGTGTCGCCCATGTCTCCTGAAGACGAACCATCATCTGACCCATCGTCAAAACCTTGTGTTTGTTGTTTATTGTCTGCCGTCTGTTGAGGTTCTATAAAAGCGTCAATATCGCTACCGTCATTTGCAGGAACACCGTCATCTGTACCATCGTCAACACCACTTCCGTCATCTTGCTTTTGTTCGTTCATTTGTTTTGCATATGCTTCTTGGTAGCCTTGACACCCACTATCATATAATGGGTCTGCACTACATTGATTTGTGTAATATGCTTCTTGGTACCCAGGACAGTTTTGGTCATACAATGCATCGGCAGAACATTGCTGTTCGTAATATGCTTGTTGATAACCCGGACACCCGCTATCATGTAGAGGGTTCTGTTCACATTGCTGATTGTAATATGCAGTTGAATAACCAGGGCAGTTCTGGTCATATAAAGGATTTGCAGAACATTGCTGGTCGTAATATGCTTGCTGATAACCAGGGCAGTTCTGGTCGTAGAGAGGATTTGTACTACACATATAATTGAAGTGTGCTTCTTGGTACCCAGGACAAGATGGGTCATTCAATTCGTTTGAACAATCCACCGTAACAGAACCTAAGTCTGCAAAGAAATCTTTATACGTTGCATCTTGATATTGTGTTCTTACATCACCCCACCAGCCGCAAGATTGCGAACCGTTTTGCCCATACCAGATTTCATAGCCAGTACCCGTATACACAGGAAAACAGAAATGGTCGTTTGTTGTATCACCATCGTTCTCGCCTGTGCCAGGAAACCACTGCCAGTCAGTCAAGTCATAATCTTGAAATGTATCTAACAGAGTGTCTTTATAATAATCAACATCGTGACCGAATGTATGGTCATTATAATTTTGTGCGTGGGCTGTATTAGAGAAGAAGAAGCAACAAAGCGCCAACGCCCAAGCCACCCAGGAATGACTTCGTATTAACATCAATTGGTTTCCTCATTTCGATTTCTGTAGTATCTTTGCCCTCTTGAATTGCTTGCTTCACATCTTCAATATACTCTTGTCTTGCTCTATGTTCATCAGCGTCAGGACGAAGTTCTGGCATCATCGCCCAAGCGGCAGATGCTTCTTCACCAATGTCACCCATAAACGGACAAGGTGTTCCTGCCATTTCCATTGCGCCAAAGACACGTTCATCTTGACACATCACGGAAACCGCGGCAACTTTCATACCCATATCGTATAAGGTTTTAGATAACTTTAATCGTTCACAGTTCATATCTCTAATAGTAGTACCACCAGCAATACCTAAAATCTGTGTTTGAACAGCACCAGAAATACCAGTAGTACATAAGTCCATATTGTTTGCACTTACGTTTGGCGCAATAGCACTAGGAGGTGGAGACTTAATTTCTTGCTCAATTTTCGAAGTGTTATTGTTATTATTGTTGTTGGTGTTGTTATTTGTGTTGTTTGATGTACTCTCAACAGTAGTATCATTAGTATTATTGTTAGTGTTACTATTCGTATTGTTCGAAGTAATATCACTTGTGTTGTTGTTAGTATTCGTATTGTTGTTTGTATTATTTGATGTTGAGTTTATTGTAGCATCAGAAGTTTCATTCACAGTTGTATTATTTGTGTTGTTGTTAGTATTAGTATTATTGCTAGTTGAAGTAATATCACTTGTGCTGGTATTAATGTTTGTATTTGAATTTGTGTTGGTATTGTTAGTACCACCAGAAAGGATATTGTTATTCGTATTTGTGTTAGTAGATGTACTAACATTGTTATTATTATTTGTGTTCGTATTTACACCAGTATAATTTGTAGTATTATTATTGGTGTTTGTATTTGTGTTCGTATTCACACCAGTATAATTTGTAGTGTTATTATTGGTGTTTGTATTAGTATTAGTGTTAGTATTAACATTCGTGTTATCGGTTGTACTAGTTACATTTGTAGTATTCGTATTGGTATTATCTGTTGTGATAGTCTCTTGACCATACGCACCAGTAGACACCACTGCCGTTAGGAAGACACCATACACCAAACTCTTAAGGCGAATATTCATGGGGTACTCTCTCTACATTAAGGAAAAGGGTTGACATAATAAAGGAACTGTGCTATAGTGTAGCGTGTTCAATGAAATAAAGGATTTGGTCATATGCGTAAGTCAATGCATAAATCGGGGATTATTCCACTATTATTTATAACAATAGCGGTCTCAATATGTACTTTTTCCCTAAATAATAATATAGCCGTAGCAGATGCGGCACCAGAAGTAGTAGCGCCACCGCTGATTAAAACTATACCTAATACAGAACTTGACTTTGAAGAAATCAAATGTCTTGCTTTGAATGTATATTTTGAAGCAGGAATTGAAGGGTATGCAGGTAAGTTAGCAGTATCAAATGTTGTATTAAATCGAGTGAAATCATCTAATTTCCCAGACAATATTTGTGCAGTAGTACAGCAAGGTAAATATCATGCTAGTGGTATGCCCAAGCGTAACATGTGTCAGTTCTCTTGGTGGTGTGATGGAAAATCAGATACGCCATATCAAGGTGCTGTTTGGGAGACCTCAAAGATGATTGCTATAGACATATATTCTCAATATTTGTCCAAAACACTACTTGACATTACCGATGGTTCCATGTATTATCATGCAGACTATGTAACACCATATTGGGCATCTGGCATGAAGCGAGTTGTTCAGATAGACACACACATTTTTTACAAATAGGAGAAAAGATGTCAGTTAGACTAATTTCATATTCGCAAGTTCCAGAGGGCGATTTCATTGGGCTTGATAACGTACAGGAACTAATCGCCTATTGTGCTAGGGTTTCAAATCCTACAAATCAGATGAATAGTGAAACATCTGAAAAACTAATTAAGTATCTAATTAAACATCAGCATTGGTCACCACTAGAAATGGTGTCTGCTTGTTTAGAGATTGATACTACCCGTGACATTGCACACCAGATTGTACGTCACCGTTCGTTTGCATTTCAAGAATTCTCACAACGATATGCTGACCCTGCATCAATGGGTGACCAGTTTATTCTGAGAGAAGCACGATTGCAAGATACAAAGAACCGTCAAAACTCTATTGAAACAGATGACGAAAAACTATCTGCGGAATGGCGTCTACGCCAGCAAGACGTTATTGATACTGCAAAAGAACACTACAATTGGGCGATTGCAAATGGTATCGCAAAAGAACAAGCACGGGCAGTTCTACCTGAAGGTAATACAAAGACACGTTTGTATATGAATGGTACATTGCGTTCTTGGGTTCATTACATAGAACTTCGTGGTGCGAATGGTACTCAAAAAGAACATATGGAAATTGCACATGCTTGTGCTAAAGAAATCGCAGGAATTCTTCCTCTGATATTAACCCTTGACAAATGATAGGAGATTGTGTATAATGACTGAACAAAATGAGAAGTACGAACAAGAAAGACCTGAGCGTCCATCGAAACTCGTACATAAATCTTACTTTGCTTCGAAAGAAGATTTGAAGAATCCTGCACTTCGTCATGGTGACCCACGACCAGGTGCATATAAAAATATATCCGCTTGGAGAAAATAATGCAAGAAGAAACGATAGTAGTTAATATGAAAAGGGAAGAGTTTAGTGTCAAACTGAAAATGTATGTCACAGAAATGAACATGGCTTATATTGATGCTGTTATTAAATTGTGTGAAGAGAACGGTCTTGAATATGAAGAAGTTCCTAGTTTGATTGATGCGAATACCAAGATGTTCATTGAAAACGAATACAGAGAAATGAACTATCTACCGAGGGTCGCAACATTACCGCTATGAATGGGTTTGAAGCATATAAGGAATATCTTGCGGTAAAGAACCATTTTTCCCTTGACAATTACGACTATATCAAGTATAATGGTCGTATCTCAGCAAGTGAAGCAAGTTTCTTAAAGCGTAAAGATAAGTTCTTCTTCACAAAACTGGGTAGAAGGTTTGATAGACAAGATGAGTTGAGGGACTTTCTTGTATCAAACTTTCTGCACAATGAAAAGATATGGGTGGGAAATCTATTAGACGAAAAGCATTTAGAGGTATATAAGTCTTGGCAGAAAAAGCAACAATCTCTAAGTTATGTTCTTCGTTCAGATTTCTCAACTATATTATCTTTCATGGATAACAATAACGTAACTTTTGATACGTTGTTTGATATGAGAGATAATGAGTTACCTTTACTATTGCAATTGCAACAAGAAGATACTATACAAGTTGAAACTTTAATTGTAATGGATAAGGTATTAGGTTTCTTTAGACGATGGGACAAGAAAGTAGAAGATGATATTTTTTACCCGATTGTTCGTAAGCGTATAAAGAAGTATGAAGGTTTTATTGATTATGATATCAGTAAAGCAAAAACGTTAATGAAGGAAATTTTCACTTGACAAACGGAATTATTTGTGTTATAAATACAAGTATACATTATGTGACAGTGGATAAATCGTAAATACAGCAATACTGCAATATTAAAACATACTAGGAGAAATATATGTCTTTTGCATCACTTAAAAAAACTTCGGGTTCTTTTGCTAAACTAGCAGACGCACTTGAAAAACAATCATCCCCCAAACAAGGTAATAATGACGCCGACCGTTTCTGGAAACCAGAAGTCGATAAGGCAGGCAATGGCTATGCAGTCATTCGTTTCTTGCCAGCACCAGAAGGTGAAGACCTTCCGTGGGTTCGTGTATTCGACCATGGCTTCCAAGGACCAGGTGGGTGGTATATCGAAAACTCTCTTACAACTCTAGGCGGGCAAGACCCCGTTTCAGAATATAATAGTAAGTTGTGGAACTCTGGCGTAGAAGCGAACAAAGAAATTGCTCGTAAGCAGAAGCGCCGTCTGAAATACATTGCGAACATTGTAGTTGTCAGTGACCCTAAGCGTCCTGAGAACGAAGGCAAAGTTTTCTTGTATCAGTTTGGTAAGAAGATTTTTGATAAAATCACAGAGGCAATGAATCCTCAGTTTGAAGATGAGACACCTGTAAACCCATTTGATTTTTGGGAAGGTGCAAACTTCAAGTTGAAAATTCGTCAGGTTGAAGGTTATCGTAACTATGATAAGTCAGAGTTTGATAGCACAACACCGTTGCTTGCTGGTGATGATGATAAACTTGAAGCACTATGGAAAACACAGTCTTCTTTGACTGAATTCGTTGCTCCGACAAACTTCAAGTCTTATGATGAATTGAAAGCACGTTTGGATAAAGTCTTGGGTGTATCTACATCGGCATCAGCCAGTGCAGAACAAGCACCAGCACAAGATTACAAGCCTGCGTTCAAATCTGAACCAGCCGCGGCTCCAGCGAAAGTTGCTGAAACTGCGGAAGTCGCATCAGTCTCAACTGATGATGATGACGATACTTTGTCTTACTTTGCAAATCTTGCAGAAGAAGACTAAGAAAGAATAGGTGAGGTAAACAACCCGTATGGGTCCTAGAGGCTGTGGCAGACACGCTCTGAAATGATTACTATAACACGAAAGGAGAGACTACTTCGGTAGTCGGGAATAGGGGGAGCAGAGATGTTCCCCTTATTTTTTTTATACTGCTCCGTACATCATAGACATTTCTTCTGGTGTCATAATTTGTGATGCTGAAGCCATTCCACCCATCATAGTTGTACTTGCATTCGCAACATTAGTAGGTGAACTGATAACAGTAGTACCACCAGTACCAGCACCTGCATCTGCTAGTGCGGCATTTGCGTCAAGATTTTCCATATTCGCCGCGGCAAGCATTTGACCCGAAGAAGTAATATCGCCACCAGCAGAATATGCGGCAAACAAGTCCGCTCTATCTTGTAGACCGACTGTACCGCCATTGATTGCTCTGGAAACTGCACCAACATCATTACCTGCAATACCTCTATCCATAACATTATCTTGATAGAATGCGGCGGCAACTTGTGCGCCAATAACTGGGTCATTTACAAGTTCTGGATTCTGTACAAGTCTATCATCACCAAAAAGTTTTTCTGAATAACGTGAGTAGTTATCTTTACCTGTAAGTTGGAAAGCGCCACGACCTCTAAACTTAAATCCATCACCCGCAGTGTCGTTACCCATACGTCCACCGTAGATAACGTCACCAACTGCACTTTGTCCTTGCGATACTAATGCGTTTGCTTCATCTACTGAATTGAAACGTACTTTGTTTCCGTATTCATTTCCAGCACCGAATAATTCAAATAGTCTGCTACCAGAATAATTAAAGTTTTCTTCTGATACACCAAATCCACCAGTTTCGTGATGTGCTTGTGCCATCATTGCGGCACGATGGTTCGGGTCAGTAATACCCTGTGCATCCATCGCTTGTATCATTGCTTCTCTACGAGTTGCGGCATCACCACTATCAACAGCGATTTCAGTGTGAGGGTCACCCGCTCTCAGATTTGGCATTGCGGCAGCCGCACCATCAGCGGCTTCGCCACTGTTCCACCATGAAGAGAACCAACCGCCAACACTCTCAGCCATACCACCAATAGCGTCACCAATTTCATCAGCAACATCTGCAACTGCTTCACCAGCGGCATCTAACTGTTCACCGACAAACGCAACTTCATCTTCAAGTCCCATTGCGGCGACACCAGCGGCAACTGCTTCAGAAACTTCTTCTTTGCCTTTTTCAACAAGAGCAACAGCACCATCAACAGCATCACTTGCAAGTTCTTGTACTGCTTCAACTTCATCTCTAAGACCAACTGCGTCAATAGCGGCATTTGTTGCATCGCTTATTGCTTCAGCGGCATCGCCAGCAACTTCTGCACCAACTTCGGCAAGATTTCCTGCAAGCGCACCAACGTCTTCTAACTGAACACCATCACTGAGGTCAACACCGTCAACAAGTTCTTGTGCCATTTCTTCTGCATATTCTGCGGCTTCGCCTATTGCTTCTTTAGCACCTGCAACAGCGGCGGCAGTACCAGTTTTCAATGCACGATATTCATCATCAAGGTTCAACTGTGCAAGACTGTCTTCAACTGCTTCATCTACTGCGGCGGCTGTCTCTGCAACTGCGACACCGACAGTAGTTGCAAGCGCGGCGGCTTTTTCTTCTACATACGCAACTGCGTTTTGAACACCTTCTGAAATACCAAATGCTTCATCAAGCGCAGTAATCTTTTCAGCAAACCAACCTCTTGCACTTTCAAACCCAGACTTCATTGTTTCAAAACCAGATGCGGCGGCACCACTTAGCATATTCCAGGAATCAAACAATCCTGTTTTAATATTGTCATACCAAGATGGGTCTACAGTTGATGAAAGTTCTGCGGAGGCTGTGTCAAATGCATCTTTAGCAGTATCATATTCTGTTTCAAGTGCATCAAGTGTGTCATACATTGACTGACTGACAACAAGACCTTGGTCTTCCATCGCTTGAATAGATGCATTCAAGTCATTATATGCTTGACCCTTCGCCATCATTGTTGTTTGTAGTGCGGCAGTATCAGCCGCCATTTGCTCATGTTTAGCGTTCATTGCTTGTTGGGATTCAATGACTGCTTTTTGTTCGTTATATTCTGCTTCTGTTATAGCACCACTGTTATACAAGTCTGTGATAGTTGTTAATGATGCAGAAAGCGCATCTTTTGATGCTTGTATTTTTGTTTGGGATTCTGATAATACTTCATTGTAGTTTGGTGCTACAATATCTCCGACAAAGCCACCGACCATATTACCAAGTGCCATACCAAGACCTGCACCAAGAGGACCAGCGACAAACATACCGACTGTTCCGAGCAATGCGCCACCGATGACGCCACCCATATCTTTACCTTCAATCTCAGTAGTAATATCATTATCAAGTGCGGCTGATGCCATGTCATAAACATCTTTAGCAATCATTGCGCCACCAACAGCAACAGATGCAATAGGTGCCGCGGCAGTTGCAAGTCTACCAATCGTTGACGCTAATGGTCCTGCTTTTGCGAACAGACCTGTGAGTTTACCAAATAAACCCTTTAGACCACCAGCACCCAGTACACCAGCCATAGTTGAAAGCGCACCACTGAGCATCGACATAATACCGCTTTTGCCACCTTCACCACCTGCGCCTGCGACAGCGCCACCAACTCCGATACCTTCTACAGCATCTATCAGTTTTTCAGTTTGGCGATTACCTTCTCTTCTATTCTCTTCTTCATTTCGACTTCCTATCATTTCATTATTGAGAAATGCATTGATTCCGATACGAATTTTTTCTAGTTCTTCTGCTTGTATTTCATTCCACACAATAAGTTCTGAACTAGAACCTGATGCTGGTCCGCCTGAAACAGCGCCACCACCAGTTGCTTTTAAAATTTTTGCTTCTTCTTTTGCGTTAGAATTGCTTTGCTTTGCGGCTTGAATACTTTCAAGTCTTTCTAAGGATTCTTCAGCCATCGCTTTTTTGCGTGCCGCTTTTTCTTCTTTTAACTGCTTACGTTTGTCTAACACATACTTTGTCGCAAACATAATCGCAGGACTGTTCCCACTCAGACCTGCCGCAACAGATGAGATATCAATTGCGTTGTTTGAAATTGTTTCTTTCATTTTTGATAGAATGCCACTTTGCGATTTTGCTTCCATCTGCATCTTCGCAATATCAGTGGCTTTGAGTAGATTTGCTCTGTCTGCTTTTGAGATATCTGTTTGTGCTTTAATTACATTTTCGATATCTTTTAGACCTCTTACACCATCTTTAAGTTGTGATGCACTCAGGTCTTGAGATTTTTGAACAGCGCCAGCAATAGCATCCGCATATGCTTTACTTTCGCCAGACACATTTTTCTGATACTGGTCGATAGAATTCATAATTTCACGGGTTCGCTTCTCTTGGTCAGAAGCAAATTTCTGAAAATTTGAATCCTTCATGGAATCAATTGTGTCTTTTAACGTTGCCATTTATTGCTCTCTTTTATAGACATTAACTTTTTCTTTTTGCAGTTCGTTCTTTAATTTTTTCGTTTTGCTCCTGAACATGATTAATTAACATACCAACATACACTTCTCTCTCCCACGGCATCATATTCTCGATTTCTGTGAGTGAGTATTTGTGATGCTGAACCATAGCGAAATTTGTTTCATATAAGTTTTTCAACTTATTATGGTCCAGCATTATACGAAAAAACTCGACAAACCCTCCACATTATGTTCAATCATCTCATCACACTTTTTACATTGATGACGTATCTTCTTATGCAATCTAGGCATATTATCAAAGAATGCGTTCACCTTCTGAAACTGTTCTGTATTCAAACCTTCCAGAAATTCATTAATCTCTTGTTCTGTACTGTTCTTTGCAGGGAACATTTCGTCACCATCAAAGATTATTTCAATACAAGACGCAACAACTTTCAAAATCTTATCGACACCACCACTCGCATCCTTTGCAATACTCATCGCTTCAAGCACAGTCGGGTATCTCATCTTCATACCTACAGTTTCAGTCAGATGAATAATTGGTGGTTTAATGTCACCATGCACTTCAACTTCACTCAAGTCAACATCGACTTTCATAGTATTATCACATGGCACACCTTTATTATTGATACCATTCTTATGTTTAAATCTTAACGTGCTTGTATCACCAATACTTCTTCTGCGAATTTGAAGAAACATCCATTCAACATCAAAATTTGCCATGCCTTCAACATCAAGTTCTGGGTCATTGCCAGCAGTACAGTTTCTAATAATCTGTAGAGTTGCGCCGTGAATTTCTTCTTCTTTGCCACTCTCTAAAGCCATCAATAAAATCTTTTCTTCTTTAACTAGAAACGGTCTAAAGTTAATTTGTCTTCCAGTAGACGGAATTTCTGTAGTGTAAAGGGGCAAGTCAATTTTAGGTAACGCCATGTATATTCTCCATTTTATAAAAAATTATATAATCATTATTATATATGTATTAAATTAAAAACCAATTCTTCCGTTGAACGGACCAACACTAAACGAGATAGATGGATTCGCAATCGCCTGTATAAGTCCACCGATTGCGGCAAGTGCTGGTGTAGCACCACCAACTCCACCAATACCCGAACCTTCTTCAATTCTTGTATATGAAAATGTCACTGAAAATGTTGCAAGTTCTTCTGCGCCATACGTCAATTGAATATCGCTTAAATTCTCAGGGAATGCATCTTGTAGTGATTGTTCGTGTGTAGTAGTACCATCTACAGAAAATGTTTTAATCTTTACGACACCCTTATAATCATCAGGGTACCCAACAGCGCCAGTCTGTGGGTCGTGAATTGCTCTCTGCCATGCTTGAAAATGTCTCCAGATTTGCATATCACCATCAGCCATAAATGTGATTGTACAATCATTTGGAATAGAGTTATATGCTTGTTTCGTTGTGGGTAGTCCACCATATTTTATTTCTGAAGTAGAGATATTTCTACCTGGAAGAGAAACATCTTTTACATAACAATGTGCAGTAGCGTTACCGTAAGGAACAGAACCAACAGCACCTGGTGGAAAAAATTCTACCTGATAATGTGAAGACTTTTGTAGTCCACTAGATGATAATTTTGCGGCGAAACTTGAGATGTCCATTTTCAGTCCTTAATATTTTGATGCACTATCAGTCCAGACTTTTCTTTTCCCTGCACCCTTGAAGTTTTCAACTGGCAGAAATAAAGCAATGTCCCATTCTGATGGGTTGATATAAACATATTTACTTCTAACTTGCCCACTCAAATATCTTTTGAGACAGGGTTTAAATGCCGCTAACTTCGCCGCACCTTTTAGAGTTTGATAAGTCAATTTCAATCGTGTAGTATCATCATATTTTTTATTGTTTGAAAGAGTGTATAAAGCATCCATCAATTTTGCTCTCGCTTGATAAGGCAGATAATGTAAGTTCAATCCCAAAAAACCATCTGTAGTATTTTCAACTACAATGGTCAATGGAAATCTATCGTAATATGGGAGTGTCTTTTTACCCTTTGCATCATAGACGTAGAACACCATAGTCCCAGGCAGTATTCGACCTCTCAATCTCTCACTGTCAGAAACTAATGATGTTTGAGTAGTTTTCGTACCCAACTCTTTTGCTTTCATACGATACCAAGTTCTTGCTTTTCTTGTCTTCGCTGGTATCTGTCCAGCCCTAACACCTTGCAAGAGAATATCGTCAAATACTACTGCCGCCATGTATACAATCTCTCAGTTAAACCTATATGACTATTTATAACACTAAGTTAAATGTTCTTCAGTAAGAATTTTCCAAGACCACTTTCTATCGGCACAAAACTCTTTTGCCGCATCAAACTTTGCCATATTCACGGCATAAGTCTTTACTTCACGCACATATTTGGTTGACAAACGCCCAGTAGGTGTGTTATACTTCTTAGATTGGTCAGGTGCTTTAAGTTGTTTCTTTGGTTTGACTTCGATTAGACTACACTCAATAGTATCGTCTTTAGTCTTCATCTTTACCCAAAAATCGGGAAAGTATCTTCTATTCTTGCCTGATGTTGGGTCACGGTACGGTATGATTACTTCTTCACTTGCCCACTGCAATATGTTTACATTTGTATCGCAATACACCATAAACTTTCGTTCCCACAAAGAACGATATATAATCTTAGTAGGGTCGCCTTTGTACTTCTCTGGGTTTTGGGGTTTGTACTTACCTTTGTATGCCATTCATGTAGTCCTTATAAATAATGTAGTAAAGTATTTATAAAATAAAAGAGGGAACCCAATGGGATTATCACTGTCATTTAATATACCAAACCCACTCGCTTTGTTGGGTAAAAGTATGTTTGGAACGAGTAACGCTCAGTTTCCACCAGATGGAGAAGGACCTTCAATCACATTCACTGCTTTGAATGAGATGGGTCAAGCGTTTGCACCAAACACTCCAGTTTCGACAAATCTGATGGCATTTTCCTCAGGGTCTGTTCGACTATATATGCCTCAAACTATGCAAACTCAATACTCTGCGAACTATGAAGAAAGTCAGATTTCTAATATCTTAAAGCCTTTGATGGACGCTGGTACTGTAAACACAGCCGCTATTGGTGGCGCACTCAAAGAAGCAGGTTCTAGTGCAATGCAAAATGCTCTTGCTGGTGCAGAATCCTTTACAGGATTGACAGGAACTCAAGATGCATATAACAAAGCAAATAACCAAGCAGTAAACAATCATATGGAGGTTATGTTTAGAGGTATCGGTTTTAGAAACTTCTCATTTGATTTCAAATTCTTCCCTAAAAATAAATCAGAAATGGCTGTGCTTGCAGGTGCTATTCAAATGTTTAAATATCATATGCACCCAGCATTCAAAAACGCAGGCGAAACATCATACTTTACACCACCTTCAAAGTTCTCTATCAATGTAAGTAGTGGTGATTTATACAATGGGTATGTTGATGCAGTTCTTGTTGATATGAGTATAAACTATTCTGGTTCTGGTGTCGCCGCATATCATGCTGATGGTGAACCTGTAGAAGTTGACTTGACGTTGCAGTTCAAAGAAACAAAGTATCTTACTAAAGAAACAATTGCGGGAATGTAATCGACATGGCTGAAACTAATCAATTCGCACCAAGAAAAAGAAGTCTTCTTTTTAGAAAGTATCCTGAAACAAAATATACTGTACAGGATGTTGAAGAGAATGTACGAAACATTATGGTTCGTGCAGAAATAGCACAGGTCGTCCGTGATAATGCAAGACTGTTTTACACTTATGATATGCAAGATGGCGATACACCCGAAATGATTGCCCACAAATACTATGACGATATTAGTCTTCACTGGATTGTGTTAATGACAAATCTACAAGAAGATGGTCGATTTGGGTTTGGTATGAACTATAACACATTCGTTAATTTTATGAAAGCAAAATACCCAGGCATAACTATGAACACAAACTCGTTCAGTGGTGATATTGCAACAGGCTCTAAGATATTTAATGATACCTCAGAGGGTGTTGTTGTAGAATGGAATCCTTCTGTGGGTAGAATTATCATAGAAGAAACTAAAGGGAAGTTTGAAAAAGGTGGACAGGCTGAAACTATAATCATTAGAGATAATGAGACACTAACAGGCAATTTGCAGTTTGGTCAATATAGAACCTCAACAGAAAGAGCAATTCATCATTACGAAAATACTACTACGGGCGACAAATTAGATTATGCTCAGTTCACAGATGTTCCTGTAGATGAAAGAAGAGAAGTCTCTAATCTTGTTTATGAGCAAGAGTTGAATTTAAGTAAAAGAGCAGTTCGTTTAATTAAACCCGAATTCGTACCAAGCATCGTAACAGAAATGACTTCTATTTTGAAAAAAACGAGTTAATACATCATGTCGCAAATTACAAATACAACTGACTATACGCCAATAACGCTCGATATCATTCCTCAACATGGAACAGGTACGCCAGTAAAAATACACCAAATAATGACAGAGTTGCATATTTATGAAGATATGTACAAACCTTTTTTGACTGGCACATTAGCACTTATGGATGGTGTAGGTCTTGCTTCAAAACTACCAATTTCTGGTGAAGAACATTTAGAAGTTGTATTCGAAACTCCTGGTGGAGACACAATCGAACAGTCTTTCTATATCTACAAAGTATCAAACAGAAGTGATGCCAATGAGATGCAGTTGCTTGTTTGTCATTTCTGTTCGCATGAGATGATAAAGAATACGAAAACTTCTGCTAGTTTTGGTTTTAATGGTGAACTTATTTCTGATATGGCACAGAAGATGTATGATGATAATCTTGCGATTGACAAAGAGTTTGATATAGAACCTACTCTTATGCCAAGAAGAATGTCATTCCCAAACTTTCCACCAGCAAGAATATTGCTAGAAATGTCAAAGACTGCACAATCTGCCGCACACCCGACAGGTTCAGATTACAGATTTTGGGAAGATTTGAGAGGGTTTCATTTTAGAAGCATACAGTCTATGATTGAAGATATTGAACCGATTAGGGATTCAGACCAAAGAGAAATCTTACATAGAAACCCACAAAACGTTCAAGCAAACACACTGAATGCAATGCAAGGTATTGAAGAGTTTAGAATATTATCACAGAATAACAATCTTCAACAGATGTTAAATGGTGCATTAGCAAACACCATGCAAGTATTTGACCCAGTTACGGGTGCAGTTACTATCACTGAAACAAAACTAGCAGATATATTTGAGAGTTTCAAATCACTTGAACCCAATATGACTGTCGGAGCAGAAGCGATAAATAACATAATGGAACCTTCTTCAAACATTCGTGTTCTGTTGACTGATGCGGCAGAAGAGTTTGCAAGTGGGATTGAAGAATTTGCACCAGCGGCACTTGCTCAAAGAGCATTGTTCGGTTCAACTAAAATTGACTTGAAACTACCTGGTGTTACTAATAGAAAAATTGGTGATGTTGTTGATTTACGTCTACCTTCCCCAGGAGCAAAAGAAACAGAGGGTGAAACAATGGATAGGCAGTTAAGTAATAACGCTATGATTACTGCAATCAATCACGCATTTACCCGAGGAACTTACAGACAAATTGTACAAGTTGCTAAAGACAGTTCATTTGAAGAAGTTAAAACAGAAGCATAATTTAGGAGAAAGCAATGAGACTATCACTTAACGAGTGGTTGCAGAACGATACGGAAAGTGAAGTTCAAGACCTGCAAGAAAAGCAAATACTATTTAACGGCGGCAAAAAATATGGACAGATTGTTTTTCTTGCTGGCGGCGCTGGTTCAGGTAAGGGGTTTGCTATCTCAAACTTTCTTCAAGGTAATGACTTTAAAATTCGTGATGTTGATGAGTGGAAAAAAGCATTTCTAAAGTTAAACCAAACAAAAGGTAAGTTCCCAGAACTTGCAGACTTGAATTTGCGTAATCCTAAAGACGTATTCAAACTTCATATGGCAGTAAAAGATGCAGGCATCAAAGATAAAACATTAGATGGTCTTCTCGCTGATGTATCGGAAGACAGACTACCAAATATAATTTTCGATATCACTCTTAAAGAGATTGGTGATATTACTGAAGTTATGCCAAAACTACAAGAAGTTGGTTATGACCCTAAGAATGTACATATCGTTTGGGTGCTTACAAACTATCGTGTTGCTGTTACAAATAACTCAAATCGTGCCCGTGTTGTACCAGAAGACATTTTGCTGAAGACGCATGAGGGTGCCGCAAAAACAATGTATCAGATTGTATCTGGTTCAATCCCAAAAGGTATCAATGGTAAAGTTGCAGTCATTCTGAATAACAGAGAAAATACTATATTCTTTGATAAACCAAATAGTAAGGGTGAGAAAGTAATTAAAGACTTTACCTACTTGACAGTTAAAAAAGAAGGTAAACGACCTATTAAACGTAAAGAAGTACAGAAGCAAATATTTGACTGGATTAAAAATAACATCCCAAAAACAAAAGAAACAAAAGAACTCTTTGGTAAATAATGAAAAAAGAAAATAAAGAAAAGTTGAAAAACGAACCTTCGTCAAGCATGGAAGAGATGTTTCAACGAGGTGAAGTCGGTGAATTCGACCATTTGAAAGATATAAGTGAGGTGAAAGATGCCAATAGAAAAGTCAAATCAGGGTAACGGCGGACCACTAGTACAATTCCGTGCTAGAGTTGTAGACAGAAATGACCCAGAAAATCTAGGTCGTGTTCGTATTCGTGCGTTAGGATTTCATACAGATGATGTAGAACAGTTGCCGACTGAAGCATTGCCGTGGTCTACTGTTGTATATCCACCATCTCCGACACCTACAATTACGCCACCAAGAATTGGTGATTGGGTTGTAGGTTATTTCAATGATGGTCCGATGGCACAGCAACCAACTGTCACAGGCATTACGCCAACAAAAGGTGGCGGTGGTTACGCAGACGATTTAGGTGACGATGGACCAAACCCACTTGCTGATAGACCTTCACCCGCAGTTGCAAACGAACCAGGACCTGCTGGAATTGGTAATACACAAACACCTGAAGATGCAGTAAATACTGTAGGTGCTGGAACCCCAGGTGCGGCGACTGGCACAAAACCAGCGGGTATTGCAAACGCAGAAGCAGATGCAAAGACTGGTATTCCTGATGGTGCTGGAGGTACGTTTGATGAACCTGCTTCTTCATATGCCGCAGTATATCCATACAATCAAGCACAAGTTTCGGAATCTGGTCACTCAGTAGAGATTGATGACAGCCCAGGTGCAGAACGTGTTGATGTAAGACATAGAACAGGCACAGGTATGGAAATGAACCCTGGCGGTGATATGAACGTCAAGGTTGTTAATAATAAGAATGAATTTATTACGGGGAATTTAAACGAATCCATCACAGGCGGTCAAATATTATCTATCGGGCAAGGTCTGAATGTTCAGACAAGTGGTGGCGCAGGCGTCATTCTCTATGTCGATGGTGGTGGTGGTATTGATGTCACTGTCACAGGTGGCGATGTAAAAATCAACGTCACAGGTAATGTAGATTTAAAAGCAACTGGGAATATCACTCAAAAATGTGATGGGAATATGACGTTAGAGTCCGCAGGCGCAATGGTGCTTAAAGGTGCAACAGTAGACATAAACTAATAATACATTTAAGGCTACATCTGTATAGTAACACACTATTTTAAATCTGTCAAGGGTTAATTTGGATTAATTTGGAGAAGTTATGCCAGCATCGGCAAGAGAAGGAGACGCAGTAGATACAGGACACCTATGTGATGGGACAACTGTGCTTGATACTCCGTCACAAGGTACTGTCACCATTGAGGGTGCGCTTGCATGTCGTGCAACAGATTTAACTGTTTCTCATGCTGTTCCTCCTGTCTGTGCAGACCATACAGCACCAATTCATGCTGGAAGTGGTACAGTTAAGATTGTGGGACTAGCGGCGGCAAGAGTAGGTGACCCTTGTGATGATGGGTCGATTACTGGTGGGGCTGGTACAGTTAGCATAGGCGGGTGAACGTCCGTTGTATAAATAATAGTAAGAATTTATTAGGGAAAAGAAATGGCAAGATTAAGTTCACCTAACGCAACATACTCGGACTTCGACATGAATTTCATGGCGCACCCGGTCACTGGCGACTTGGGTCGAGTGAAAGACATTGAAGCAATCAAGCGTTCTATGATTAATCTTCTTATGACCTCTCACTATGAAAGACCTTTTCATCCTGAGATTGGTGGTAACATTAGAGCATCTTTGTTTGAACCATTCGGTGAATTCACTGAAGATATGCTGAAACTTGCAATCGTTGAAGTATTGCAGAACTTTGAAAGTAGAATAACACTGGAAGGTGTTAATGTAGAAGGATACCCAGATGAGAATGGGTTCAAAGTTCGTATCGACTTCTATATCGAAAACGTTGCCTCAGTCAATACGGTAGAAACATTTTTAGAGAGAGTAAGATAAAATGGCAGAAAATCTAAAAGTCAATGAACTAGACTTTGATTCCATTAAGGCAAACCTTAAAGGGTTTTTACAAAATCAAACTGAATTTAAAGATTTTGATTTTGAGGGTTCTTCCATGGCGGTCTTATTGGATTTGCTTGCGTACAATACGCACTATAATGCGTTCTACATGAACATGATATCAAACGAAATGTTCTTAGATACAGCAAAGCAAAGAGATAATGTTGTTTCAAGAGCAAAGATGTTGGGTTATACTCCACGCTCAGAAGCAAGTTCTAAGGTTCTTGTAAGCATTGAAGTTAAAGTACCTACTTCAGTCTCACCGATTCCGACAAGTGTTGTTGTACCCAAATACACAAAATACAAAACTACTATTGATAAGACTGCATATTATTTCAATACTTTGGAATCTGAAAATGCAATCTTCAATCGTACAGAAGGTGACTATAATATCTTCAAAACAAGAAATATATATTTGTATGAAGGTACTAAGATTGAACAGAGATTTACTTACGATAAAAACAATCCTTCACAAAGATTTGTTTTAGAAAATCCAAACGCAGACACATCTACACTGAATGTTAAAGTTCAGAGGTCTTCAACTAACCTAGAAACAACTCAATTCAGTAAGACAACTTCTATTACAGGTCTAGGTACAACTTCAGCCGTCTTCTTTTTACAAGAAGTAGAGAATGGTAAGTATGAAGTCTATTTCGGTAACGGTACTGTCGGCAAAAGCCTTGCCCATGACAATGTTGTTATTATTGAGTATATTTCAACATCTGGTGCTGATGCAAACAACGCTTCAGGATTCGCATTCACATCACCAATTAATGGTTATGAGCAAACTGTTATTCTTGATGCAGGCAATACTAAATCTTCTGGTGGTGCTGATAGAGAAGACATTGAAAGTATCCGATATCTTGCGCCTCTAAACTTTAATGCACAAAGTCGTGTTGTAACTGCTACTGATTACCAAACAAGCATTCTACAAAACTATGCTGATGTTCAAGCAGTATCTTCTTGGGGTGGAGAAACTAACGACCCACCTGTTTACGGTAAAGTATTTATTGCTCTGAAACCTAAATCAGGATTTACAATTAATGAAGTTGCAAAAGAGCAAATTAAAGATAGTATTCTTAAAGTAAATAATGTTGTGTCTATTACTCCTGAGATTGTAGACCCATCTTATATCTTTATCAAACCTTCAGTTCAAGCATATTTCAATAGAGAAATTGGTGCGGCATCTGCTACGCTGATTGAAAGCGCAATCAAAGCAAGCATTCTTGACTTTTCTCGTATTGACTTAGAGCAATTTAATTCATATTTTAAATACTCTAAGTTTTTGAGAACAATTGATTCCTCTACGCCTTCAATTGAAAACTCTTCTCTATCAATTAAACTTGCGACAAAGATTCCTCTTACTCCAAATAAATCTAAATCAGTAAGTGCATCTTTTTCAAACGCAATATTTTATCCGCATGTCGGTCACTTTGGTTCGATTAAGACTTCTGGGTTTACATATTTCGGCGAACCTAACTGCTATCTTTCTGATGATGGGGCTGGTACCATTAACATTTACAGAGATATTATTGGTGAAAGACGATTAGTGGATACAAACAAAGGTCTTGTGAATTATGACACAGGCGTATTCAGCGCAACATTCACACCCGAGGGTGCGGCAGATGAAGAACTTGTAGTTGAAATTCATCCAAGAAATCAAGACATATTCTCAGTAAGAAATCAGATTTTGGAGATACTTGAAGGTGATATTCTCGTAACTGCGGTTGATGCTCAGACAAGATATGTTGGTGCAACAAACCTCGCAGTTGGTGAAACAATTAATACAGGTGTTTCCTACTCAGGAACAACATCAAGCAGTTCCAGTAGTTCTAGCAGTTCTGGGTATTAATCCATGAAGACATATACTTACACAGTCACGGCTGCCCCGAATAATGGCGGTTATCTAATAAACGGAGTTGCAAATCCACCATTAGATTTGCAAAGTAATACTACTTACATTTTTAATGTACAGGCTCCTGGTCATCCATTCTACATCAAAACTGATAGAGTTTTGGGTGATGGCTCCGCTTATGATTTTCAAGTTACTGGTAATGGTACATCTCAGGGTCTTGTTCAGATTGTTCTTCCGATGGGTCCTGTGCCAAAACTGTTCTATCAGTGTGGCAATCACCTCACTATGGGTGGGTCGCTTACAAATGTAAAGCACATTGATACTTCGATTAAACATGCTCTTGGTGACCAACTACCCGGGTTTGTTTCTGCCGAATATCCTATGTTTCAACGTTTTCTTGAGGCATACTATGAGTGGTTAGCATCTCCAGGTCAAGTTGATTATAATCTTCAAAACGTTACATCAAACGCAGATGTAGATACAAGTATTGATTTATACTTACAGCAACTTGAAACAGAATTCTTAAAACAGATTCCAAAAGATATTGAAATTGATAAGAAGTTTCTTATCAAGAACATTCGTTCATTCTATGCATCTAAAGGTACAGAGAAATCTTATCAATTTCTATTCAACATTCTGTTCAATGAGAATGTCGAATTCTATTATCCTAAAAATGATATTCTTCGTGCATCTGATGGTAAGTGGGAAACAGTCACATCTATACGTTTCTTAAACGATGACAACCATGACGTTTTCGCTTTAACAGGTCAAACAATCTATCAGGATTATATCTATACAAATCCTGAAACTAACTTACAAGAAACTAGAACATGGGCGACTGCAAAAGTTGAACGTATCATTCAGTTCTTCTTGGGCGATACTCTAATTACAGAAGCGTATCTATCAAACGTAACAGGATTGGGTGACTTTCTTTCATCAACATCTGATGACGTAGATGATAGAGAATTTGTTTATTACAAAGATACATCAAATAATCCATACTACTTTAGAATTGTACCAATGGTTACAACTATTGAAGTTACGTCAAAGGGTACAGGTTATAGCGCAGGCACACTTTTAGATATCGACACGGCAGTTGGTGATAGTGGTGTAGGTGCTTCAGCACAAATCTCATCTATCTTCCCTGGTAATATTCAAGGCTTGAACCTTGTAAATAAAGGTATCAACTATCAGGTAAATGACCCAGTTGTATTTGAATCCACAGCCGCAATCGGCGGTTCAGGTGCATCTGCATTTGTTTCGAAAGTATCTGAAGATGGTATGGAATATGCCGCTGGTAGTACAGATTATACTGGGCGAGGTGTAAGTGGCGCACCTATTCTGAATTTTGAAGTTGCAGATGTCTTAAATGGTGATACTACAACATTTGCAAAATCGTATATATTTAAAGTAGAAGGTCCAGGTGTCTGGACTGCTACTGGACTGCTAAACAATATTAGCGCCAATGATTACAACGGTACAGTATTATTCGACTACTTCAATGTTTGGGTTGGAGATGACTTAGCGACAGTTCAAGCGGCACCTGTTGGTGATGCAGATATCGCAGTAACAAACCAAGCACTCATCAGTAACTACACACTAGGTACAGATGTAATTGATGGTGATAAATTCATTCGCATTGAATTCACTGCATCTATTACTGGTGCGACATACGATGCTGGACAGGGTGAAACTGCGGAGATGAGCGTATCTTTCACTTCTAATTTCCTTGCTGATGGTTCTATTAAAGAACTCAAAATGGCAAACTTTGGTTCTGGTTACAGAAGCGTACCAGTTGCAACAATTCAGTCTGCTACAGGTACAGGTGCTACCATCACATCTGACGGCAGTAACATCGGTAGAATTAAAGAAGTAAAACTTCTTAATCAGAACTTTGGTGCTTTGTATTATGCAAATCCATCTATAGATTTATCGTCTTTAGGTAATGGTGATGCTAGTGTGACATTGGGAACTGGTTCGATTGCACGACACCCAGGCATATTCCGTAACGATGACGGTCATTTGTCTGAAGCGAAATATCTACAAGATAACAAATACTACCAAACATTCTCTTACGTTCTTAGAACTGGTTTGTCTATTGAGAACTATCGTGACACAATCAAGAAACTTGTTCACCCATCTGGTATGGAACTCTTTGGTGAGGTGTTTATCACTAACAACCTGAGAGCAGGTTTGTATAATAACTTTACTTCTGACCCAAATGATTTGGTTGTCTCTGAAAGACTTGGTGGACTTCAGATTCCGAAGTATAAGAAAACAATCATGTTGTTTAAAACTGACTTCACTGAAACTGTTACTTACGGTGGACTAGGCAACAAAACTGGTGAGATATATCAACCGCCATCTGTTGTTGGTAGTTCGAATTCTGGTGATGGGCGTTTCGTTACTAACCCAACAAATCTGAAGAACTTCGCACTTCGTATTCCTGAAATCAGAATGGAATTCAGAGACTTGGATGTAACTCCAATTCCTGTACTAGAATTCCCAACTAGGTCTGATATTGAAAATATTATTGTTGAGAATACTGTTGAAGTATCTAAAGCAATAACAATATTAAATACTGATGAATTAAATACTCAATTGAAGAGTGATACGCTGTTTAGAAAAACAGTTATCAAAAAAGAATTTGGTCAAGCACAGCGTTTACCAGAACTACAAATCAAAATCCCAACTATTCTTGAAAAGTCACTTCCAGAAGTTACTTGGTCAAGTCAATTCAAGAATGTAGTCTTGGTTGGTGTTGGTGAATTGCGTGACCTAGATGGTAATCAGTCAATTAGTGATGTCGATGCCATCTTTACAGATATCAAAGATTGGGCGAAAGACCTTTCACTTCATGTTAGAATTGATAGTCAACTTGTAGATAAGTACACAACCCAAGTATTAGATATAACTCTGAATGCAAATGCAGAAGTAGAAACATTCAGAACAATAGAACGTACTACTGAATTGGACATTGATGTTCAAAGCCCAGTTCCAGTATCACATTTTGAAGAAGAAATAAGTCTAAACTTGAATAGAGAAGTTTCGACTTCTACATTTAGAAGACCGACTATTTCTAAAGTTCTTGATTTGTCTGTCGCAATGCAACGTGAAATTCACAGACATTGGACAACTCATAACTATCTTCTCACTTCACCGCAATCTGTTTCAGTTGAAATGCAAGTTGCAGAACCAGGGTTACAAGAGATTACAATTCTCAGTGGCTTTAAAGAACTGCATGAATACGGTGACTTGATTATTGACGATATTTCTAGCGAAACTATTAGAAGTCTCGACCCAACATTCTTACAAGTTCTTCCTAGAGACTTTATATATAGAAATATACCTATAGAGAAACTAGTATTAGAAGCAGAACTGAATGTTGCTGTTCAGGATGCTGGACAACATATCAAGCGTTTAATATTCAGAAATGCTGATTTGACAGTTGAAACTACACTGCACCGTAAGTTAGGATTTGCAGAAGAAATTGAAACTAAAGTTGTCGGTAGGGATGAAACACAACAGTTTAATAAGAATATGAACCTGTTCAACGGATTCATATATAAGATTGAAGATGAGACTATTGAGGGTTTAGACCCAGACAACACTCAAATTAGAAGCATTGCAAATTCTCAACTAGTATCCACTAATTTGATAGGGTACATTAGGGATTCTAGCGATAATATTATAGGTACACTGCCCTAAAGCGTGTCTTATAAATATTATGTCTTAGAAAGATTTATTATGGACAACAACGATAACATTGATTATAAATATGTATGATGGTAGAAAATCATTATAATATTTAGGTAATTTAAACACTTCGGAGGTAATAACAAATGCCAGCAATCGTAACTAGCAAGTTCCGTTTACACAATTCGGAACAATTCGTGGAGGCTTTTTCAGAGGCAGCCGCGACAAATATGTATCTCTTCATTGGGCGTGTAGACCCATGGGGAACAGGCGCAGGGGAAACAGGTGATGATGTAACACCACCAACTCCTGTGGATTCATTCGACCAAACTGAATTTGACCATTGGCGTGACATGATTTCAGCCAAGCGTGTACAATCTGGTGAAGTCGCTCACGTTATCCCACGCTATGACTGGACCTCAGGTTCTGTTTATTCGCAGTATGACCATGAGGATTCGACACTTTTCTCAAACGAATTTTACGTTGTAAACTCTTCGTTTGACGTTTATAAGTGCTTGTTCAACAATGGTGGTGGTGCATCAACTGTTGAACCTACTGGTACTGCGGCTGACCCATTCTCAACTGCTGATGAGTACAAGTGGCAATACATGTACACAATCACTGCGGCGGAAACACTCAAGTTCGTTACTCCTGAGTGGGTACCAGTTCGTGCAGATACAGCAACTTCAGGTTCAGCCACAGACGGCGCACTTGACGTTATTCTTGTAACTGCTGGTGGTACAAACTACTCAGCAACGCCAACTGTGACTATCAGTGGTGATGGTGCAAGCGCAACTGCTACTGCTACTGTTGATAATGGTGTTATCACCAAAATCACTGTTCAGAACCGCGGTTCAGCATACTCATTTGCAGATATCGCTATCTCAGATGGTACTGGTTCAGGCGCAACTGCCCGTGCTATTATTGCACCAAAAGGCGGACATGCATTCGACCCAATTCACGAACTTGGCGGCTTCTATGTGATGCTGAACTCTCGTTTGGAATATGGTGAAGGCGGGAACTTCCCAACTAACAACGACTATCGTAAAATCGGTATTCTTCGTGACCCAACTCAGTCGGCAGATGATGCAGTTGCTACAAACAGCACATACGCACAAGACTGGAACCTTACACTAACTGGTGTATCTGGCAACTTTGTAGAAGATGAAGTCATTACTGGCGGAACATCTGGTGCAACTGCTAAGGTTCTTGCATATGACACAGCAAACGCTATCGTTTCGTTGATTAATGTTGTGGGTACATTCGCTGTTGGTGAAACTATTACAGGTGGCAGTTCAACTGCAACAGCCGCAATTGACACTGGTGGTGTTGATGGTGGTGACCTTAATCGTTACACTGGTGATATTCTTTATGTTGAGTACAGACGCCCGATTACCCGTGCCGCTGACCAAATTGAAGATATCAAACTTATCGTTGAATTCTAAATCGACGGTAATAAATAGTTGTGAATAAGACTTAATTATAACCGATGAATTTAGGATAGCGAGACACCAATTATGCCAATTAATTTTAACATTAATCCATATTATGATGACTATGACAAAGAGAAGGATTTTCTAAGAATTCTCTTTCGTCCTGGTTATGCCGTTCAAGCAAGGGAACTGACCCAACTTCAGACCATCATTCAAAATCAGATGGGTGAGTTTGGTACGGGTATTTACCGTGAAGGTAGTATCGTGTACGGGGCACAGTCCTCTATTAACAACGGCGCAAAATACATTGTTCTTAATGAGCAATTGGATAATGTTGACGTTTCAACAGCAAGTCTCGCTAACTTAAAGGGTAAGTTTATTAAAACTAGGGATAACGCCACCACGCCGATTCCCTCTTTTGAAGAAACTAGATGGTTTGTTATTGACTATCGTGCCTCATCGGATACTACCCCTCCGTTGTTGTTTTGTACCCTAGTATCGGGTACTGGTACTCTCGGCTCCGAGTTAATTTACTTGGAGACCGATGAGTCCCAAACTGCAATTGCGGAAATATCTTCATCTGTTGACACTGGTGTTGTCGCAGGTGGACGTGAAGGTGAAGCAACAACAATCTCAGTTGATGAAGGTGTATTCTACATTAACGGTTTGTTTGTACATAACCCTGCACAAACTCTTGTGATATCTTCTCAGTATGATGGCAATCATCCAGCAACATGTCGTGTTGGCATGGATATTACGCATACAATTGTCGATGAAGATGATGATAACTCACTACTTGACCCAGCGGAAGGTTCTTACAACTATACCGCACCTGGTGGTCACAGATATCGTATGGACCTTAACTTAGTCCGTAAAAACACATATATTCCGAGTATTACTTTAACTAATCAAGAAGTTATTGACGGCGTTTCTGATATTGACTTTATTGAAATTGCTCGTTTGAATGCAGGTGGTGTTGATAAACATGTCAAGGTACCAGTATATTCTGCAATCGGCGATGAGATGGCAAAAACAGTATATGACATTCATGGTAACTTTGTTGTTGACCCATTCTCACTTGATGTAGTTGAAAATGTTCAATCATATGAAGATAAACTCACTCTGGATATTGGTCCAGGGCGTGCATACGTTGGTGGTCGTTCATTCGAAACACCAATTCAAACTCTTGCAGAACTTGATAAAGCAAGAGAATTTGATGTTGCAGAAAGTAACAACATCGGTGTTGAATTTGGTAACTATGTTATTACAAATAGACACTTCAATATGTTCGATGTTGATAACCAAGAACAAGTAGACTTGTTGAATGCTCAATATCAATTGGGTTATGATTACGGTGCTTGGGTATCAATCACTACATCACATCTAACAATCACTGTCGCAGGTACGAGTGCAGGAATAAGTGAAGTTGCAGTTGGTAACACACTTCGCTTTAATGGCGCGGCTGGCAACAAATGGGGTGTCATTGCAGAAATTGTAACTGATACTACAGGAGACGTTACATGGTTTCGTTTGACTGGTACTACAAATGTCAATAACGATTATAGTCTTGCAACTCTAGGTGATTGGGACGGAAATTTTGTTGGGCAATCAGGAAGAGATGTACAAATATATTCTCCTGACGGTGCAACACAATATTACTCAACTTCAAGTAATTCTGGAGAGGCATTTACTAATAATACTATTCCTCAGTGGGTATATGAAAACTATGCAAAGATTGGTACTGCAAAAGTACGCATGGTTCGCTTCTCAGAAAAAGACATTACAGATTTTGGTAGCGGCAATCAAGTAGACATTAAAAACAGAACATATTTGTATGAAATTTCAATTATCAGAGATACGTTTGATAACCTAGAAAGTCTAGCAGTTGCAACATTAACATCTGGTGCATATGACTTCGATGCAAGCGCAAGAATTGCTATTGATGGTAAAGTGAGTGAAGAAGCGAACAATACTACAATTCTATTTGAAGCAGGTATTAACTCTCTAATCTTTGAACTGCCTTATGAAAATATTCGCTCAATTAAGTCTGGTGGACTTCTTGCAAGCGAAGGCGGCACAAATGATATTGACTATTCATATCAAGTACAATACAATAATATTACTATTCCAAACGCAGGTAGCGGTGGATTAGATTCCGCACCTATCGTTTCTTCAGATAGTAATAACTTATTCTACCCAAGTGCAGGTAGTATCTCTGGTACAGTAGCACAATTGTTCTATACAATGACACTTGCTTCTGGCAGTTTTACAGACAGCAATGGGTTCTCATATGGACCAGGCGATATCGTAGATTTGGGTCCAACATCTGGCGTAGAACTTTCTATTGATTTGGGTCGTCCAGATGACGCCGCAGATACATTGCGTGTATCATTCCCTGCAACAGATGGTGTTTCTGGTGCAGTGGCTCCTTCTGCGGGTACTACATTTAATATTCTAACAACACTAAACTTAAACAATGGCGCAGAGAAAGCGAAAACTCTCGCAACAAACACTTACACATATGAAGCACCTGCTTTATCAACGAACCCCATATTAAGTCTCTTTACTTCAGACATTTTTGATGTTGTCGGTATTTGGGATTCTGGCGATGCGAATTCGGGTATTACATTAACAGACTTTACTATTGATGTAAACGGAAATCTAGTAAATGCTGATGGCGACATAGAATTTACTAACCAAGCATCTCTTTTTGAATTGAATAATGGGCAAAAAGATAACTTCTATGATTATGGTTCACTGAAATTTATTACTGGTTCAACGCTTCCTGTTGGTCAGTTGGTTGTACAGTTTAGATACTTCCAGCACATTACATCGGGTGCGTCTGGTATGTTTACAGTAAACTCATACTCAGATGTTTCATATGAAAATATTCCACAGTTCTCTTCTGCAACTACTGGTCAGTTGTATGAATTGAGAAACGTACTAGATTTCCGCGGTAGAAGACAAGATGCTATTGTTTCTAATGACACCATTGATGCGGCATTATCTAATGTTACATCATTCACAGACCTTGAGGGTGTTGTTCTTCCCCTACCAACAAGCACAGTTGAAGTTGACTTCTCATACTATCTTGACCGTAGAGACAGACTTATTCTGACTGCCGACCAAGAATTTAAACTAGTTAAGGGTGTATCTTCATTGCGCCCAGAGTATCCACCAGAACCCGAAACAGCATTGACGTTGTTCTTGTTGGATGTTCCTGCATATACATTCCAACCTGATGATGTTCTTTATGAATATATTCCTCAGAAAAACTATACCTCTAGGGATATTGCAGATATTGAAGTACGTCTAAATGACCTTGAATATATGTCTGCATTGAATTCACTTGAAGGTGAAGCAGACGCATTGACAATTCAGAACCCAGACGGTACTGTAGGTCTTAAAACGGGTATGCTTGTAGATGGTTTCAACGGACACCAAGTTGGTGACGTATCAAACCCAGACCACGATTGTTCAATTGACTTTGAAGAAGGTGAACTTCGTCCTCCATTCGAAACAGAAAATGTTGCAATGGAGTATGATGAAGATGATAGTAACGATGTTATGCTGACTGGCGAACTTATTACACTACCATATACACCAGAAATTTTTGTTGAAATTCCTCTGTGTTCTAAAGCAATTAACGTCAACCCATACAACATTGCAAACTTTGTTGGTACGATGGAACTTTCTCCGCATACTGACAACTGGATTGACACTGAACAGCGTCCGACTGTCAATGTAAACATTGCAGGTGAGAATGATGCGTTTAGAGGTATTCTGGGTAGACTTAATCGCAGAACAAGATTTCGTAGACGCTTCGGTGGTGGTGTTCAGTGGAACAACTGGCAGACAACATGGACTGGTCGTACTACAAACACAAGAAGTAGCGTAAGAAGTTCTACATGGCGTGACCCATCTTTCAGGTCTGCGGCATCTCGTTCTGTTAGAGGACGTGCAGTTATTCGTAGAACAGACCGCATCACAAGAGCAACTACTGTAACAACTCGTAGACAAACTCGTACAGGTATTCGTACACGTTGGGGTATGAGAACAGTTAGACGTTCATTAGGTAACAAAGTTGTAGACTTGACTATCATCCCATGGATGAGAGCAAAAGAAGTATTCTTTAATGTATCAGGCATGAAGCCAAATACAACTGTATACCCATGGTTCGATAACAAAGCGGTTGCGGCATATTGTAAACCAGCAAACACACTTGATATTGTCGGTACACAGTTGACTTATCCTAACGATGCAACTGCACAAGAAAAACGCTTTTTGCAAAAAGAAGAAGTTCTTGTGTATGATGTTGACGACCCAACAACGATTTTGGGTCGAGGTAATATTGTTGCTGGACATGACGGTTCAACAGGCAGACTTGTTGCTGAAGGACTAACCGCAGAAGATACATTCTCTACTCGTATCGTTAAGCGTACTGTTATTCAACAAGCAACCGTTTCTGGTAAATGGTCACCTGCTGTTGGTCGTAGACATAGAAGACGTATTATTAAAACATACAATATTACAAGTATTTTAGGTAATGATGTAAACGGAAATAAAATTCGTGCAAAAACTCTGAAAGTTACTGGTATTCAGGTCCGTGGTGACTTGAATGCGTCTTCAGAGTATATTGTTGTCAGATTTGCGAATACCCGCAGACGTTGGTTCAGACGTTGGTGGAGACGCCGCTGGTGGTGGCGCTTTAGTACGAACCGCTTCTTAGCAGGTCGTTTCTCAGGTGTTCGTGCAGGTTCTGTATTCCAAACAGATACTAACTGGACTGCAACATATCCGAATGGACGTAACGTACAAGCAGGTATCTATAGCAGAAGGGGCAACCAATATCTTCGTGTTTGGATTAACCCAACTGGTCGTGTGAACTATGGTCCTGGACCAATGCGTAACTTCTATGAGATTAAGTTTCAGTTTGAAGCAACTTATGATATTAAGCGTACAGTTGACGATATTATTACAGAACAGAACCCAGGTACACAAGCAGAGATTGACCAAATCATTGCAGATAACTCTAGGACTTTGGAAATTGTAGGTACAGTTACTAGTGTACAAGATGCTACTGGTGCTACAGTTACCCGTAGACCGCCAACCGCTCGTTTGTCTGGATTGACTACAGCGCAAGACGGTGACGCATTGAAGACAGATGGTTCTGGTACTCTATCAGGCATATTCAACTTACCTAATGAAGGTGAGACTGGCTTGAGATTTAAGACTGGTGAACGTGTCTTCCGCATACTTGACGACCCGAATAAAGCAGACCCAAGGGACTGTACAACTTCGGCTGATGCAACTTATCGTGCAACAGGTCAAAAGAAAATTATGCAGAATACTACAGTTACAACCCGTGTACCTGCACTTATTCGTGAGACTGTTACACAAACAAGAACTGTTCGTTCGGCAACAAGTAGAATTGTATCTCGCCGCCGTTCAAGCAGAGTTGTTGGTTGGTATGACCCAGTTGCAGAAACAATCTTGGTTGATGCACAGAAGCACCCGAATGGTGTTTACATCACAAAGATTGACTTGTTCTTCAGAAGTAAAGATGAGCAAATTCCTGTATCTGTACAGATTAGACCGACAAACAACGGTTACCCAGACAGCGCATTGATTGTTCCATTTGGTAAAGTCGATATTCCGCCTGCTGATGTTGTTCTGCCAGAGAACCCATTCGATAATGAAAGTGTTCTTGCATCACCAACAGAAGTAGCATTTCCATCTCCCGTTTACTTGGAGCCTGGCGAATATGCGGTTGTTCTCTTGTCAAACTCTAACAATTATGAGACATATATCACTGAAATGGGTGCAGAAATTCTGGGTTCTTCGAATAGAATTACAGAACAGCCATATGCTGGTTCATTGTTCAAGTCACAAAACGCTTCTACATGGACCGCAGAACAAACACAAGATTTGATGTTCAGACTTTACAAAGCGAACTTTGATACTAGTGTTGTTGGTGAAGCCGTTCTTGGTCAGTACGAAAGTGAAGATATGTATCCGTGGCAAGTATTCAAATCAGTTGTTGAGACAATTGACCCAAGTGATGCTACAGATATTAAATTCTACTATAAAGGTACATCTTTAGTAAATGCTGAAAATGAAGCACTTGAACCAGAGCAAGCAATTGATACTGGGTGGACTGAATATATTCCTGATGAGAACGTATTTGCAAATAGAGAAATGGGCGCAGGTCCTGAAGCAGGTACATTCTACTTCAAGTACAATATGACTAGTTCAAGCGTAGACGTTTCTCCAGCAATTGATATCGAACCTGCAAGAGCATTGCTAATCGACCAATTGATTAATGATGGTCAGATTAGTTCTGAAGAAATTGTACTTCAGAGTGTTGGTACAGGTTATGACCCTGCTAATCCACCCACAACAGCAAATGGTGGTATAACACTTACAGGTATTGGTAGTGGCTTTATCGCAGAAGGTGTCATCTCAGATGGTACTGAATTTGAAGGACTATATAATAGTGGTGACTTTATTGGAATTCGTGTTACAAATGAAGGTACGGGTTACTATGAAACACCAACACTAACAGTCGCCGCAGGTTCAGGTGAAGTTGCACCAGTCTTTGTGATTTTAGGTGAGACAAGCGCACTTGACGGAAATGCACAGGCAAGATACGTTACAAAACAAGTAACAATTCCTGAAGATAGAGTTGCATCTGATAACATTTCTGTTAGAATGCGTTCTTATCGTCCTCGTGGTTCAGAGATTGAAGTTTACTATAAAATTCTTTCTTCTGGTGATGCTAGTGAATTTGACGATACACCATATGTACGCATGGACTTGCAACAAAAGCAGACATTCTCAGAGTATGAAGGTGATACTTTTGACTACGAATGGAAGCCTGCAGGCGGTACAGTAACGTACACGAACAAAGATGGTGTTGAATTTGGGAACTTTGTAACATTTGCAGTAAAAGTATGTTTGTTTACTGACAGTAAATCAAGAGTACCTTATGCACAAGATTTGAGAATATTAACAGGTAGCACTTAATAATGCCAGATAAAAATTTGATTGAAACTGAAATCAAACCCCAAGTAGACGATGTTTACTTGGGGATACACGATAAACCTAATCTTATTCGTGACCCATACTCAAAAGCAATTATACCTACTCTAAGTGATGAAGAAATTGATAGTTACTTAGAAAAGAAAAGATTGAAAGAAGAGCAAGCGGCAAACACGAAACGACTAAATAGTTTAGAAAATGATTTAAAAGATATCAAATCTTTACTCACTCAACTTATAAATAAATGATAGCATAGGGGAAACCAATGACAATCGCAACTTTAAACAATTCAAATTCTATTACCCAGTGGGTGACTAGAACAAATGACTTAATTAATGTAGTTAATGTGCTTGATGCAGACCAAGCAATCACAACACAGCGTATTGCCGATGCGGCAGTACAATCCAGTAAACTGGCAACAGATATCAACATTCGAGGTACATTGAGAATTCAGGATGAAGATATTAGAGACTATATCACGGCATATCATATCGGATTTGGCGGATAAGTTTGTCGTATAAATATATTTGATAATCAAATCTTAATGTAAATTTTGGGAGAACACAAAAAATGGCAAGACATTTAATTCCATCGGCATATGTCACCTTTGACAAAACAGCCGGTACAGTGTCATTCAAAGGGCATCACGGTAAAGAGAAAGTTCTTCTCATTACTGATACAACCGCGGCGAAAACACTATACCAATTCAATTCGCAGAACTATAAAGGCACTTGGTCTTTTAGTGAAGCAACCGAATTAACAACAATCAACTTAGATTACGATACCGCAGGTGATGACGATATCGGTGGCGGTGATAATATTCAGGTCTTTGTAAACAAAGATTCCGAAGTTATGACTGTTGCTGAAGATTTGCTTGATGCTGTTGGTAAAATTCGTGTATCTAACCCAGGTAACTTGATTGATACTGACTTTGAATATGGTCTACAGTCAACTAAGTGGGAAACACTTCAATCAGTAAACAACATTCCAACAGTATACTCTTCTTCTGGTGACAAACCAATTGATGGTATTCTTTCTGTTGACGCAGTTGCTGGTTCTAAGCAGGTTAAAGTTACAACTAGCATTAATCATAACTTGGAATTAGGTCTACCCGTATCTGTTCAAGGTCTTGACGATTATCAAGCAGAAGGCTTCTTCACTATTTCTGGTGTTGATGGGCAGAACACATTCTTCTTCGAACTTGACGTTCCTGCATCTACAACTGGTGATATCTCAGGTGGTTACACTACAATCGTGCCAGCCAAATTTTTTGAAGGAAGCCCTCTCCCAGTTTCCGTCATTGATGGCGCACAGACAGATGGTGGCGCACCTTCCAAGATTGATGTTGTTACAAAAGAAACTCACGGTTTCGCAATTGGTACAAAAGTATATCTTCGTAACACAATTGGTCCTAAGTCTCTTACTATCGCAAACCCAACAGCGACCGCTCCAGATGGTCGTCCATTCTTAGATACTGATGCAAACTTCATTACGAATATCGCAGTTACATCGGCAGAAGATACTGGGCGTGGTAACGTAAGACAAAATAAAGTTGTTACATGGGACCATCAATCGACTTATAGTTTGTATCTACAAACAAATTCATTTGATGCCGTGAACAATACTGTATCATGGCCTGGTCACGACCTACCAAATAAATCTTGCTTGCTCTTCAACTCACCATTCTTTGAAGCCTCTGATGGTGGATTAGTAGATGGTACTGTATACTTTGTTGAAGTAATTGATGCAGATACAATCAAGTTACATAGCAATTACAGCCTTGGTAGTGTAGTTTCACTTTCTACAATCACAAACTCAGTTGGTGCGGGTCGTCTTGGACTAGTATATAAAGCATGGAGAGTATGGCCTCGCCATGACCAAATTTATACTGAGTATAACTCCCCACAGTCTTCGGCATATTATGTCAACGACACAGCACCACCAACAGGTGATGATACTAACTCAGCCCCAACAAGTGCGGTTACTGCTAACCGATATGTAGTGACAGCCGTTCGTCTTCGTGGTCAAGGTAATGGTGAAAACCAACACAGACTTAGCGTTGCTAACGCATTTGGTGGCTACACAGGTTATCTTGATGGTCTCATCGCAGGCGGCGCAAAACTTTTCCTTGACTATATGGGTGAAGCAGATGGTGACTTTGAGGCTTCAAACGAACTCAGCACCATCACATTGTATAACCCGAACGGTAACGGTACTATCACTTTTGGTACAGGTCCAAACAACCCAGAGGGCGATGGTGTCGATTCGGAATCGTCTACTGAACTTAATAACAGTTTTGATATCACTTCGGCTGTTTCATCAACAAGTTCCACTTACGGTGGTCGAGGAAATTTCAGATATGACTTGAACGAAAGTTCGACCCTTATCTCTTCAGGTACAATTCGTTTCCACATTCGTATGGAACTTACTGAAGCACAAAAAGCATTGTTCAAAGCACAGAGTTATGAACATTCTGGTGCTGACCTTGCACTTGACCCAAGTGGGTACGGTCTTGGTGGTGTAAATCCTTCTAGGGTTCTCGCATTCCAAGGTAAGGCTGATGGTGTTGCTAGTGGTGGTGGAGACCTCACTAAAGATATCTTCTCTTCAAGAGCGGACTTGCAGAATAGTAGATTTGGTACAATTAAACCAACAAGAGCAAACGTACTAAGAAACGCAACATCGGCGTCTTCTACTACTTCACCTCAAACAGTTTTCGGTGACGGTACATTTAGAATAAACTTTGATTTTGGTACAGCCTCTGAGGAGTTTGCATACTTTACAAACAACTCTATATACACTGGGTCTGCTGGAGATAACTCAGATGTTTATTACATGTTTGTCGCTGACCTAAGTTCAGATAAAAACACTATTTACCAACCAGACCACGGAATTACTAGTGGTCAGTCTGCAACCATCACAGTTGATGCAACAGACTATGCGGCTGGGCAACGTTTCAAATTTGCTGATAGTTCAGGTTCTGTACAGACAATTGCAGATGAAACATTCGATGCTACAATTGCTGTTGTTTCACCAGACTTGTTTAGAATTACATTGGACATTGCACCAAATACAGATGATATCGTTGGGTATCCTGACCAATTTACAGTCGGCTTCATTACAGAAAATGACTTGTACAATACATTCTATGTGAACAACCACAAAATTATTGCACAATCAGAAGCAAAATATTATGCATCAGGTCAGAATGAACCAGCAACGCAAACATATACTACAACTCTTGTAGGTGATGCAGAAGGTGGAGCATTCATCGTTAATGGTGACTATATTGGCGAGAACGAACAAAACCCAACAGTTAAATCATTTGTCGCTCAAGATTATGAAGTAACATTGAGTGATGTTGGTTCTATCGGAAATACAGATAGACCAAGTGTTTGGGAATGGGATGCCGCCGCACAAGCATGGAATTCATATAGTGGTATAACAGGCACATCACATGCCGCAACTACTACAACTTACTCATTCACTCTGGCAAGTCATAATGCATATATAGCATTTGATGAACCTGCCGTGACTGGTGAAGTAGGTGTTGGAAGTGGTGACCCTTCTACTCCAGGAACTGATACGAATTACATTAAATTTGAAAGTCATGTAGTATCTACAGTAATTGGTGGATTGACAAATAACACTGCATATAACTTGAACCGTGTAAACGATTCCCGTTTGTCACTTTCTCAAGTTGTTGATACAACTGCACAAGCAACAACAGCCGCAGTTGGTCGTTCAAATAACTCGACTGTTACTGAATTTATCAACATTGAAACTCCTCTAGGAATTACTCCAACAGGCGCTTCAATCATTGGTGTAGAGTATCGTGGTGACTTTAACGAAAGTCGTGAATATGTTAAGATTAAGTTTACTGGCGATAATACTGAATACTTTATCGGTCGCTCTGGTGGTGCAGATACAACCACATTCAGAAGCGATATTCAGTGGACAACAAAAGATGTTTCTGCTATCTTAGTAGATAATGGTGGTAATCTTGGTGTGAACGTAGAGTTTGACCCAACATCTCGTATTAACCGTAGAGTTGGCAGTATGACAAACTGGTGGGAAATCCGCTTTATTGTCACAGGTGCTACTGGTTCAGTTATACTTAATGACACAGGAGTTGTTGGTGAACAAGAATTCTTGGTGGATTCTCTTAGAGGTGCTTATGATGGCGTATTTGCAATCATTGAAGAAACTCCAAATCCAAATGAGTTTGTTCTTGCAACAGACTTTAAGATTCCATTGAGAGCATATACATTTGAATCCACAGACATTGATGGTCTTACAGGTGAAATTACATTTGACGCCCCACACAACCTGATTACTGGTGAAGTTGTAACATACGACCCAGGTACAGGTAATACTTCAATGTTGACCGATGAAACAGACAACGTATTTAACGTTATTGTTACTGCGGCAGACAAAATTAAACTTGCTGTTTCTTCGGATTCTGCACTTAATAACATTGAAACTGGTCTGGGCGCTCAAACAGGTGTACACACACTTAAGGCACGTTCACTTGTTAAAGCAATTTCTGGTTCTGGTCTGATAACATTTGAAGACGGAAATGTTGAAATTACAGGTTCTGGTACAAACTTCTTGACAACGTTCAAGCGTTTCGATGAAATCTATGTAACTGGTCCTGACTATGTTTATACTTTGACTGTTCGTGATATTCAGACAGATGAAAAACTTCGTGTGTTTGATGCACCAACTGAAGACCAAGCAACACCTTCTGCATACTACTTCACTACTCAGATTATGCTACGTCCTGATGGATATTCTTTGCATAAATCATTTGATGGTGGTGTAGATATTACGGCAGGTACTTCTCCTGATAGTAAGATTGTTCGTCAATCTCGTAAATACTTCAGATACCAGTCAGGTAAAGGTATTCAGAACTCGCTTGCAATCAACTTCAACCCACCTCGTATCTTGAGGTCGTTGATTAAGTCAAGCACTACAACTGCTACTGTGAACACACAAGAACAGCATAACTTAGCAGTTGGTGATTCCGTTACGATTGCTGGTGCTACAGTTGGACCATTGTCGAATAACCCATATAATGGTGTATTCACAGTAAGTGCAATACCAACTCCATTCCAGTTCCAATATGTAATGGCTGAAGTTCCTGATGAAGCAAAAGCATCTGGGTTCCCAACATATGTAAGAAACGGCTGGCAAGATAGTTTTGTTCGTGCAGGTATGTTTGATGACCAAAACGGATTCTTCTTCGAATATGATGGTAATACACTCTCCGCTGTTGTACGTTCATCTACTCTCCAGTTGGCGGGTTCTGTTACTGCAACAAGAAACTCTCAGGTGATTACTGGTAACGACACATCGTTTACTACGCAAGTGGTTGCTGGTGATAGAGTTGTAATTCGTGGACAGTCTTATAAGATTGTTGAAGTATCTTCTGACTTGAGAATGGTCGTACAGCCTGCTTATCGTGGTATTACTTCTAAGGGTATTAAAGTCACTAAGACTGAAAACCGTAAAGCACCACAGAGTGAGTGGAATATTGATACTGCTAATGGTCAAGGTCCATCAGGATTTAAACTTGATACAACCAAGTTGCATATGTGTTATGCTGACTACTCTTGGTACGGTGCTGGTAAAGTTCGCTTCGGTTTCAAAGACCGTGAAGGACATATCCGCTACATGCATGAGTTTGTACACAATAACAGACTTGGCGAATCCTACTTCCGTTCTGGTAACCTTCCAGGGCGCTATGAGATTGAAAACGGTCCAGCCGCAACTACTGCGCCTACACTGTTCCACTTCGGTACTTCAATCATCATGGATGGTAGATTTGATGACGATAAAGCGTACTTGTTCTCTCGTAACTCTAAACCGTTCGCATTTACTAACGGCGCAAGCAGAACATTCCCATCCAATGCGGAATCAACATTCGATGTTATTACGCTGAATGGTTCCCGTGTGTTCGTATATGCAATCCCATGTACAGAAGCAAACGCTACTGCAACAGTTGTCGGTTCTCAGATTACAGTTAGTGGTTCGTCTTTGTTACCTGAAGGTACATATGTAACACAAGTTAAACTTGACGGTGCAACTTCTAAAGTGTTTACATCGTATCCTGCGACAAACACAGAACCAGGTACTGCAAACATTGCAAGTGCGGCGACATTGGTCAATGGTGAAGTTACAGCAATTGAACTTGACAGACCAATCCCACTAGTGTCACTGAGACTTTCACCTTCTGTGGATTCTGCTTTGACTGGTGCAGTTGGTGAGCGTGAAATCATTAACAGAATGCAGTTGAGATTGCGTCAAGCGGGTATCACTACTTCGAAAGACGTTGAAATCTTCTTAATTCTGAACTCGATTCCATCGAAAGCAGATTTCCAAGGTGCGGAATCACCATCGTTGTCACAGATTATTGACCACGACCACGGTGATACACTAACTGGCGGAACAACCATTTACGCAGTAAAAGGTTCTGCAGGTTCACTTGATATTGACCTCGGCGAGTTGCTTGAACTTGGTAACTCAATTCTAGGTGGTGACGGTATCTTCCCGAACGGTCCTGACTTGCTGACTATCGCAGTTCAGCCACAGTCAACATCTGACATTTCGGGTACTAACCCATTCTTCGTGACTGGTAAGATATCTTGGTCTGAAAGTCAAGCCTAAGAAAAAGCAAAACAGTGTGGGGGGCAACCCCCACACAAACTTGTTGCTGGTGGTTCTCCGTGAACTAAATAGTATTATAAGAACAGCATTTCAGAGGGTATAGAAACTAATGGCAACACCGACCAGCAGAACAGAGTTTAAAGAATATTGCCTAAGAAAATTGGGCAAGGGTGTTATTCAAATTAACGTATCACCTGACCAAGTAGAAGATAGAATAGATGATGCGATTGAATATTTTCAAGATTATCATTCTGACGCTATTACTCGTACTTATGTCAAACACCAAATAACTCAGACAGACATTGACAACGAATACATCACAGTAGACGATAGTGTGACCTCGGTTTTGCGTGTCTTGAGCGTTGATAATGCAACTTCATCTTCAAGCATGTTTGATGTTCGCTATCAAATGCATTTGAATGATGTTTTTGACTTTACATCTGCCTCTGCTTCAGAATATGTAACAATGCGTTCACATCTAACAATGTTAGATGACCTCTTTAATGGTGTGAACCCAATCAGACATGAAAGACATACTGACCGTGTACATATTGATATGGACTGGTCTGACAATCTTTCTGTGGATGACTATGTTATCGTAGAATGCTATAAGATAATTGACCCATCTACATTCTCACAAATTTGGGGCGATAGATTTTTAAGAGAATATGCAACTGCACAAATCAAAGAGCAATGGGGTATGAACGTATCTAAGTATGAGGGTATTGCACTTCCAGGCGGCGTCACAATGAATGGGCGTGCTATTTTGGAAGAAGCAAAGCAAGAAATTGCAGAACTTGAAGAACAGATGAGTTTAACACATGAGTTGCCTGTTGATTTCTATACAGGGTGAGGATAGTCAACAATGGCAACGAACCAGTATTTTAATTTCTACACAAACACAGAAGAACAATCTCTAACTAATGACCTAGTAGTTGAAGCCATACAAATCTATGGTCAAGACATTAGGTACATTCCCCGACAATATACACATGTAGATGATATCTTTAATGAAGTAAGAAACTCTTCATTTGAAGATGAGTTTACTATTGAAATGTATGTACAGGGTGTAGATGGTTTTGCTGGTGACGGCGACCTTTTGTCTAAATTTGGCGTAGAGATTAGAGATACACAGAATTTTGTTGTTGCAAACTCTCGTTTTGAAGAAGATGCAACTGCCGCTGGTATGTCTTTCACAAGACCCAGAGAAGGCGATTTACTATATTTCCCACTCACAGATAATCTACTTGAAATCAAATTCGTTGAAGATGAAGAAGTGTATTATCAGATTGGTAAAACATATATTTACAGACTATCTACAGAACTGTTCGAATACAATGGTGAGAAGATTGATACTGGTGTCGCAGAGATTGATGATGAAGTCACTGCACTACAGTATACAATTCAACTAACACTAGGTGATGGTACTGGAGATTATACTGTCAATGAAGAAATATATCAGGGTGCTACATTAGCAGACTTTACTGCAAAAGCAATAGTTTCTGATTGGAACCCAGCATCTAAAATTCTCACAATCAAAACAATTAATGGTAACTTTAATACAGGTGGAACAGTAAATGGCGATACTTCTGGTGCGTCTTATGTTCTTGGTGTTAAAGAAACGATGGTAATGCCTGAAACTAGTGCAGATAACGATGCATTCAAAGCAGACGCAGATAGCATTATCGACTTTACAGAAGACAACCCATTCAGTGAGGAGTATTAAATTATGGCATTAGGGCATACATTTTATCATGCATCTATTAGAAAAATGGTTATCGTTTTCGGTAATCTTTTCAATGACATTTATGTTAGAAGATTTGATAGTGCAGGTGCAGAAATTGAAAGAAGAAAAGTACCTATTTCATATGGACCTAAACAGAAGTTTTTAGCAAGACTTGATGCTGGACAATTTGACCAAGAAACTGCTATCACTCTCCCACGCATGGCATTCGAAATGGATACTATGACATATGATGCAGAGAGAAAGATTAGTTCAAGTCAAAGACTTTCAAATCAAAAAGAAGGTGAAGGTGTGAAATACACTTTTGCTCCTGTACCATATACTTTCGATTTTACTCTATCCATAATGACTAAAAATGCTGAAGATGGTACGCAGATACTTGAACAGATTTTGCCATACTTCACACCACATTTTAATGTAACAATTAAAGAGTTTCCTGAGTTGGAAATAACAAGAGACATTCCAATCATTCTAAACAGTTTACAACAAGAAGATGTTTATGATGGTGATTTTGAAACAAGACGTTCATTGATATGGTCTTTATCTTTTACAATGAAGAGTAATATCTACGGCGCAGTCCGTGAAGGTCAACTTGTCACATCTGCCGTTGTAAGCACAATAGGCGAAAATCAGTTTAACGATGGTCAGTTTGAAGGTGCAACAACGACTTCAACCGCAGATGACGCAAATGGTTTGACTACAGGCGACTTTGGATTTACTGAGAGTACCGCCGCTGGCGAGGCTCCGTAATAATAAGGTGATTACAGAATGAGAAAAACAGTAGAAGAAAAACTAGAAGATGCACTAAACATTAACTCAGAAATTATTGAAGCAGAGCAAGAAATCTTAGCACCTTCAATTATTCCTAGTTCTAATGTAGATGCTGATGAAGATTTTGTAAAGGCAAAATCTAATATTGCGAAACTTATCGAAAAAGGTGAAGACGCAGTTGACGGTATCTTGCAACTTGCAAAAGAGAGTGAACAACCTCGTGCATATGAAGTTGCATCTACGCTAATCAAAACTATGGTTGATGCAAACAAAGAACTACTTGATGTTCATAAGCAAAAGAAAGAATTGGACAAAGAAGAATACGCTGGACCAGCAAAAGCAGTACAGAACAATACAGTATTCGTTGGTAGTACAAAAGAGTTACAGAAACAACTTTTACAACTCGCAAAAGGTGCAAGGGTAGAAGACAGTGAGTGAAAACTATCTCGGTAACCCAAATCTAAAAAGAGCAAACATATCAACTCAGTTTACGCAAGACCAAGTAGATGAGTGGGTAAAGTGTGCGGGTGACCCAGAATATTTTATTGAACACTATGTCAAGATTGTAAACGTTGATGAGGGATTTGTACCATTCGTCCCATATTCATTCCAAACAGATATTATTAATAAAGTACAGAGTAACAGATTTGTTATTTGTAAGATGCCTAGACAGTCTGGTAAAACTACTACGATTGCGGCACTACTATTACATGCAGTATTGTTCAATGAAGAATATAATATTGCTATCTTAGCACATAAACTAGCACAAGCAAGAGAAATTCTGTCTCGTATTCAAAGAGCATATGAAGCACTACCGAAATGGATGCAACAAGGCGTTGTAGAATGGAATAAGGGTAATATTGAACTAGAGAATGGTTCAAAAATTCTAAGTTCTGCTACATCTTCTTCTGCGGTTCGTGGTGGTTCATTCAATCTTATCTACTTAGACGAATTTGCATTTATTCCTGCAAATCTGCAAGATGAGTTTTTTGCATCTGTATACCCTACTATTTCATCTGGTAAGACTACTAAGGTTCTGATTACATCAACCCCAAATGGTCTAAATATGTTCTACAAATTGTGGACAGACAGTGAGAAGGGTAGAAACTCATATCAAAGAATTGATGTTCATTGGTCAGATATCCCAGGTCGTGATGAAAAATGGAAGAATGAACAGATTGCGAACACATCTGAAGACCAATTCAGAGTTGAATTTGAATGTGAATTTATTGGGTCATCGAACACACTTATTCCAGGTTCTAAACTCAGAACTCTAACATACGAAACGGCTAAATATAATAGAGAAGGCACTTCGATATTTGAAGAACCGATAACAGACCATTCTTATGCAATCATCGTAGATACATCAAGAGGTACTGGTGCTGATTACTCAGCATTTGTTGTTATCGACATATCAGTAATGCCATATAAAGTAGTTGCAAAATATAGAAATAAGAACATATCACCCCTACTTTATCCACAAGTTGTAAAGACAGCGGGTAATAAATATAACGAAGCATATGTTCTTGTTGAGATTAATGATGTAGGTCAACAAGTAGCAGATATTCTACATTCGGACTTAGAGTATGAAAATTTGATGAGTGTCGCCCAAATGGGTCGAGCAGGTCAACAGATTGGTGCTGGATTCGGTAAGAATATATCTATGGGTGTGAAAACATCTAAATATGTAAAACGTGTTGGGTGTCAGACCCTAAAAGATTTGATTGTGTCTGACCAATTGATTTTGAATGATTTTGATATTATATCTGAATTAAATACATTTGTAAGTAAAGCGCAATCTTATGAAGCAGAAAGCGGCGCACATGATGACTTAGTTATGTGTCTCGTTTTGTTTTCGTGGATGACTTCTCAGAAATACTTCAGAGAACTTACTAACATGGATTTCAGACGAAAACTAGAAGAATTTAACCGTGAAATGATTGATGAAGAATTAACCCCTTTCGGATTTATTGATGATGGTGTAAGTGCATCCGAGGCAACATATGTTGATACAAGTGGTACACTTTGGTCCACTGAGAAAGCACTTAAATGGGGAAATGACTGGTAATCTATAAAACTGAAGAATACTAAATAATAATGTTAAACAAAGAATTTGATTAACCCATATTCTTCATAACAAATTGATTTATAAACAAAGGAGAATGAAATATGCCATTTCAACTAAGTCCAGGTGTTAATGTCACAGAAATTGACTTAACTACCGTAGTACCAGCCGTTGCGGCGACTGGTGGTTGTATTGCTGGCAATTTTGGTTGGGGTCCAATCATGGAACGCAAGTTGCTCGGAAACGAGGATTCGCTTGCCAATATGTTTGGTAAACCTACCAATGATACAGCGGTGCATTTTTATACTGGTGCTAACTTTTTAGCATACGGTAACAGCCTTCAGGTTGTCCGTGTCGAACAGACAGGTCAACTTAATGCAGGAACAGCAGGTACTGGTGTTCTTATTCAAAATGATGAAGACTGGGAACAAAATTTCGAAGGCGGTCAGAACGTTGTAGCAAATCAGTATTTTGTGGCAAAACATGCCGGACTGATTGGTAACTCACTGAAAGTTTCTGTTTGTGCAACAGCCGCGGCATTCCGCCAAACGCTGACTGTAGACACAGTAGGTACTGCACTCACTCTAACAGATGCCGATGAATTCCTATCCGTAGGTTCTCTTGTCATCTCTGCTGGTGAAACTAAAATCGTAACCGCAGTAACAGACGCAGGTGCAACACTTAACTCAGCATTTTCTGTTGATGTCACCGCTGGTGACGTTGTAGCAGAATGGGAATATGCAACATCATTTGATGGTGCCCCAGGTACATCACCATATGCAGAGAAGCGTGGCGCATCTAATGATGAAATTCACATCGCAGTAATTGACGAAGATGGTGAAATTTCTGGAACTAAAGGCGAAGTTATTGAAAAGTTCGCATTCGTTTCTAAAGCACCAGGTGCTTTGAATGCAGACGGTTCTACTAACGCATACAAGCAAGTAATCGCAAGACGTTCTAACTGGGTTCGTTGGGTAGACCATGCAATGGGTTCCAACACTTGGGATACAGCCGCCGCAGATACAGTTGACTATAACTCTTCACCAATTACAGTACCATCTACATGGTCACTTGCTGGTGGTGCTGATGGTTCTGCCGCAACTGATGCTCAAATCATCGCTGGTTATGACATGTTCGCAAACGCAGAAGAAGTAGACGTATCACTTATTCTTGGTGCAGACGCTAACCAAACAATCGCTCTTCACCTGATTGCAGTTTGTGAAGCACGACTTGATTGTGTTGCATTCCTATCACCTGAATTTGCAGATTGTGTGAACAACGCTGGTAGCGAAGCAACAGATATTGTTGAATTCCGTGACAGCCTGCCTTCATCTTCATATGCATTCCTAGATGGTAACTGGAAATACCAGTACGACAAGTACAACGATGTATATCGTTGGGTACCATTCAACGGTGACGTTGCTGGTCTGGTTGTTCGTTCTACTGACGAAAGAGATGCATGGTGGTCACCTGCTGGATTTAACCGCGGTCAAATTAAGAACGTTGTTAAAACTGCATGGTCTCCAAGTAAAACTTTCCGTGACGAACTTTATAAGAATGGCGTTAACCCAATTCTTACATTCCCGGGCGAAGGTACAATCTTGTTTGGTGACAAGACACTACTTGCTAAACCAAGTGCATTCGATAGAATTAACGTAAGACGTTTGTTCATCGTGCTTGAAAAAGCAATCGCAACTGCCGCTAAATACTCATTGTTTGAGTTTAATGACCAGTTCACCCGCTCACAGTTCCGCAATCTTGTAGAACCGTTCTTGCGTGACGTACAAGGTCGCCGTGGCATTTATGACTTCCGAGTTGTATGTGACGAAAGCAACAACACTGGTGAAGTAATTGACAGAAACGAGTTTATTGGTGATATCTACATCAAACCAGCCCGCTCTATCAACTTCATTCAGTTGAACTTTGTTGCTGTTAGAACAGGCGTAGACTTCTCTGAAGTTGTAGGTCAATTTTAATAACAGATAACTAGGAGAAAAAAACATGGCTTTTACAATTGACGGGTTCAGAAGTGAACTAACCGGTGGCGGCGCAAGAAGCAATCTGTTTGAATGTGAGATTACAAACCCATTTGGTGGTTCTGATAAATTCACTTTCATGGCAAAAGCATCTCAGTTGCCAGGAGACACACTAGGTGTTATCGAGGTACCATACTTCGGTCGCACAATGAAAATCGCAGGTAACAGAACATTCGCTGAATGGACTGTAACTATTATCAACGATGAAGACTTTGCAGTACGCAACGGTCTTGAGCGTTGGATGTCCTCAATCAACTCGCATATTGCGAACATTGGTACACCCTCACCACTTCTTCAGAAGTCAGAAGGTTCTATCAAGCAGTTCGGCAAAGGTGGAAACGTACTGAAGACGTATCAATTTATTGGTATCTTCCCAGTAGACCTCTCACCAATTGATGTTGCTTGGGATTCCAATGACACAATCGAAGAGTTTACATGCACATTCCAGTATGATTACTGGACTGATGTAAGCAATGCGGTCATCTAATCGTTCTGAGGGGGTCTATAAATATATTATAGGCTCCCTCATTTTGAACAATTAGATAGGAATTTTATTTATGGCAAAGTTATTCGGATTCGAAATTAACCGTGCTTCTGATGCAAATCAGGATACTCCATCGTTTGTCCCCCCGACAAATGACGATGGGGCTGTTCAGGTATCAGAAGGTGGCGTTTTCGGTCAATATATTGATTTGGAAGGTACTTCTAAAAACGAAACTGATTTAATTAATCGTTATCGTGACATGGCAGGTACGCCTGAATGTGAAACTGCAATTGATGATATTGTCAATGAAGCAGTTGTGCAAGAGGGTACTGAAGCACCTGTAGAGGTAATTACTGACAATTTAGAATATGGTGCGTCTGTTAAAAAGCGCATTACAGAAGAATTTTCGAATGTTCTACGTCTTCTCGATTTTGGGAGTAATGGCGCAGACATTTTTAAGCGTTGGTATATTGATGGTCGTCTACACTATCATAACGTAATTGATGTAAATGAACCACAAGCAGGTTTGAAAGAATTACGTTACATAGACCCAAGACAGATTAAGAAAGTCCGTAGACCTATCAAGGAAAAGGACGAAGAAACTAACGTAGATACATATAAAGAGTATGAAGAGTATTTCGTATTCAATGAAAATGGTTTAGAGGGTGCAGGTAACGGAGTAAAGATTTCTAAGGATTCTATCTCATATGTAACTTCTGGTTTGCTTGATACTAGTGGTAAGACTGTATATTCTTATCTACACAAAGCAATCAAACCATTAAATCAACTCCGTGCAGTTGAAGATGCAGTTGTTATTTACAGACTATCAAGAGCGCCAGAGCGCCGCATTTTCTATGTAGATGTTGGTAACTTACCTAAGGGTAAAGCAGAAGCATATTTGCGTGACATTATGGCACGTTATAAGAATAAGATTGTATATAATGCTTCTACAGGCGAGATTGACGGTGACAGAAAACACATGTCAATGCTTGAAGATTTTTGGATGCCTCGCCGTGAAGGTGGTAGGGGTACAGAAGTAGATACACTTGCTGGTGGTCAAAACCTCGGCGAAATGGATGATGTTCAGTATTTTCAGAAGAAACTTTATAAGTCATTGAACGTACCATCATCTCGTTTAGATAATGAGAATACAGTATCATTTGGCGGTGGCGATGAAGTCACAAGAGATGAACTGAAATTTAATAAGTTTATCAAAAAGATTAGAATTCGTTTTACACATCTATTTGATGACCTACTAAGAAAGCAGTTGATACTGAAAGGTGTGATATCTCCAGAAGAGTGGGACAATGTTAAAGATGGCATTTACTATGATTTCCGTGCAGATACATACTTTACAGAAGTTAAGAACCAAGAGATTATGCGTGAGAGACTTGCTCTTGTTTCAGAGTATGACCAATATGTTGGGAAGTATTTCTCTCGCCAACAAGTGATGAAAGACGTATTGAAATATACTGATGAAGATATTGAACAACTAGACGCTCAAATCAAAAAAGAGATTGACAGCGGTGAAATTGAAACAGATGATGGGGACTTTTAAATGACTACAGCAATTGACATTATTAAAAATGCAGAACAGACAGATGCATCGGCATTACAAGATACAGTAAATTCGGTGCTATCCAAAAAAGCATATGAGAAAATCGAATCCAAGAAAAAAGAGATTGCATCATCTATGCTTAATGTGGAAACTGAAAAGGAACAATAAAAAATGAAAACCTTTAAGGAGTTGAAACAGTCATTAAAAATATCGGAATCTGAAGATGGTCACATCCGTCTACAGGACAAAGATATTGAATTTGATATTGATAACGTTGACGTAGAGGATGTACTGGATTCAGAAGCAGACACCTTTATGATGGATGAAGATGCCATTGATACGATTAAATCAATTTCAAAAAAGAAGCAGGCGATGGATGTAAAACTTAAAGACGGTAAGTCTATTAAAGTTGATATGCAAACTGCAAACGTAATATTAAAAGTTATTGATGCCCTTAATGATAAAAATAAAACGAAGTTCACAGATATGCTAGGCAAAAGTAAAGCAAACTTTGCAAAAGCAGTTGAATTCTCATGGGGCGCAGTAAAATGAGCAAAGAGTTAATTAACGCAATTGAAAACGGCGATGCACTTGAAACAAATAAAGTGTTCGAATCCGTTATAAATAGTAAGGTAGATGAACTATTTAATGAATTTAAGACGTTAATTGCTAACGAAATGCTTGAAGAGATTGATGATGAAGATGAAGAGGTTGATGAAGCAAGAATAAAGCGTGTTAATCGAATTCGTGGTGGTGTTGTGCAAAGACGTAAAGTAGTTGCCACAGACAGTAAATATAGAACTAAAGGTGATGGAAGTCAAAGCGTTGTACGCATGTCTGCTTCTGAAAGACGCAATAGAAAAATTGCTCAAAAGAAAGCGGCTCGTAAAAGAAAAGCAAAAGGTAGCAGAGCGGCGATTAAGCGCAAATTGACTAACAGGAAAAGAACAACAAGGGGCTTCAACAAATGAAATTAATTACAGAAACAGTTGAAGACGTAGAGTATATCACTGAAGAAATTGCAGGCGAAAAGCAGTTTTATATTTCTGGCGTCTTTATGCAGGCAAACAAAAAGAATAGAAATGGGCGTGTTTATCCAGCAGACGTTCTTGAAAAAGAAGTGAAGCGTTATACTGATGCGTACATTACTGAAAACAGAGCATTCGGTGAACTAGGACATCCAGATGGTCCTACTATCAATTTAGACCGTGTATCTCATATGATTAAAGAACTTTATCGTGACGGCGACAACTTCATGGGTAAAGCGAAAATCACAGATACGCCAATGGGCAAAATCGTGAAGAACCTTATGGCAGAGGGTGCCCGTTTGGGAGTATCTTCTCGTGGTATGGGTTCACTTAAACAATCTAATGGTACTAACGTTGTACAATCAGATTTTTATCTTGCCACCGCCGCAGATATCGTTGCAGACCCGTCTGCACCAGACGCATTTGTTGACGGTATCATGGAAGGCAAAGAGTGGATTTGGGATAACGGTGTATTGAAAGAGAACACCATCGGGGAATATGAAAAGCAAATTAAACGTGCTTCATCATTTCAACTTGAAGAAGTGAAGATAAGGTTATTCTCTGACTTCATTCAAAAATTGTAGTGTTTATAAATAGATATGATAATAACTTTCATAAAAGGAGATTAATCTCATGCTAAAGAAATTTGCAGAGCAAATCAATGAAGAAGAAGTAAAAACTGAAGAAGCGATTTCAGAGGACCTTGAAGCAGTTCAGGATTCCGAAGATATGGCTGAAGAAGTAGTTGCTGAAACTTCTGAAGAAACAGTTGCCGAAGAAGCGGTTGCTGAAGAAGAAGTAGTTGCTGAAGAAGTATCTGATGAAGATGCAACTGAAGAACTAGACGAAGCCAAAAAGTCCGTTAAGTCTGAAGAAGATGACGCTGAAGACGATGACGATGACGAAGATGGTGACGATGACGATGATGATGATGACGAAGAGGAAGAAGCCGCTGAAGGTAAAAAACTCTACGCATCAAAAGACAAAGAGAAGAAGATGAAGGAAGAAGTAGAACTTACTGTTGACGTTGCAGAAGACGTTGATGCACTTCTTTCTGGTTCTGATGCTGAATTGTCAGAAGAATTTAAAGAAAAAGCGCAAACGATTTTCGAAGCCGCTGTTAAAGCGAAAGTTGCAGAACAACTTGACGCCATCAACGAAGCCGCTCAAGCGGATTACGATGCTAAACTGGAAGAAGCCCGTGGCGAACTTGCAGAAAAAGTAGATGGTTATCTGAATTACGTTGTTGAAGAGTGGGTTAAAGAAAACGCACTTGCAATTGAGCGTGGAATTCGTACAGAAATCGCTGAAGAATTTATGAATGGATTGAAAAATCTTTTCGTAGAAAATTATATTGACGTTCCTGAAGAGAAAGCAGACCTAGTTGACGAACTCGCAACTAAATCTGATGACTTGGAAGCAAAACTCAATGAAGAGTTTGAGAAAAACGTTGCTATGAAGAAAGAACTTGATGCAATCAAGGCAGAAAATGCACTTACAGAAGCAGTTGTTGGTTTGACCGACACACAAGCAGACAAAGTGAAGGCTCTGGCTGAAGGCGTAGAGTTTGAGACTATTGACCAGTACCGTGAGAAGTTAGAAACTATCAAGGAATCATATTTCCCTAAAGTAAGGGCAACTGGCGCAGAAAAAGAAGACAGTGTGGATGCTCCGCAAGCGGAATCACTATCCGAGAGCATGAGTGTTTACGCTAGAACACTTTCAAGCATGAAAAAGTAATGTCATATAAATACTAATATGAATATGTTATTTTTGAATGTTTATATTAACAGTTTGACTAAACTATAACTTTAAGGAGAAAAGATATGTATCTTTCTGAAGAATCCCAGAAAAAATGGGAACCAATTCTGGAGCATGCCGATGCGCCTGCCATCCAGGACCCATACAAGAAAGCGGTAACAGCCGTACTTCTTGAAAACCAAGAAAAAGCAATCCGTGAGCAAAATGAGCAAATGGGTCTGTTTGAAGCCGCTCCATTGAACGCTACTGGCAACGTACAAAACTTTGACCCAGTATTGATTTCATTGGTAAGACGTTCTATGCCTCAGTTGATTGCATATGACGTTGCAGGTGTACAGCCAATGACTGCACCTACTGGTCTTATCTTTGCAATGCGTGCCAAAGACGGCGCTGGCGCAGAAGCATTCTACAACGAAGCAGACACAGACTTCTCTGGTGCTGGCACACATGCTAACACTGTAGGTCCAATGGATGCTGACCCAGATACAAACGGTTACACTACAGGTACTGGTATGACTACAGCCGCGGCTGAAGCACTCGGTTCTTCTGGTGGCGGAACTTTCAACGAAATGCAATTCTCAGTAGAGAAGATTTCTGTTGAAGCCAAAACCCGTGCGTTGAAAGCAGAATACACTGTTGAACTTGCACAGGACCTGAAAGCAGTACACGGTCTTGACGCTGAAACAGAACTTGCCAACATCTTGTCTGGCGAAATTCTTGCTGAAATCAACCGCGAAGTAATGCGTACTATCTATCGTTCAGCCAAGCCTGGTGCAACTGCTGGTGCGTTTGACGTTGCCGCTGATGCTGATGGTCGCTGGTCTATTGAGCGTTACAAAGGTCTGATGTTCCAAATCGAGCGTGAAGCAAACGTAATCGCCCGTGAAACACGCAGAGGTAAAGGTAACTTTATCATCGTATCTTCTGATGTTGCATCTGCTTTGGCAGCCGCAGGTATCATGGATTACAACCCTGCACTGAACACTAACCTGCAAGTAGACACAACTGGCAACACATTTGCTGGTGTACTTAACGGTCGCACAAAAGTATATGTTGACCCATATGCAACTGGCGATTTCTGTGTCGTAGGTTATAAAGGCGACAGCGCATATGACGCTGGTATCTTCTACTGCCCATACGTGCCGTTGCAAATGGTTCGTGCGGTTGGTGAGAACACCTTCCAGCCTAAGATTGGTTTCAAAACACGCTACGGCATGGTTGCGAACCCATTCGCTCAAGGTACAACTGCTGGTGCAGGTGCATTGACACAGCGTGTCAACACTTACTACCGTGGTTTCTCAGTTGCAAACATTCTGTAATTGATACTACAAGAGTAGGGTTAACCTACCCAACTTTAAGGGAGTCCTTCGGGGCTCCCTTTTTTTGTTTGTATAAATAGTAGTGGAAACAGTAGCAACAATGCAGGTGTCGAATGTCTTTTGGAAAGATTATATTAATACAAGACTTGATTGATAGTAAACTCAGAAAAGAACAAGAACTAGAGTTTTACCAAAAAGAACTAGATAAACTAAAGCAGAAAATGTGGTGGGTACAGAAGGAAATCAGTCTCACAAATACTATAATCGACATTATCGAAACCGAGCAGGTTGTTGATATTAGAGAAAACATGAATAGGAAACTAGAAAAATGAGCGTCCAAAATCAGCCGAGTAACATGAATGAGGCAAAGATTAATAATTTCAAATTCGAAATTCAAGGTCTTGGCGTCTTCCCTTTCTTTGTTACTGATTGTAATATTCCGTCAATGACAATTGGCGAAGCAGTACAACCAAACCCTCTTATCGACAGACCAGTTCCTGGCGACAAGATAACTTACGGTGAATTGTCAGTAGAATTTATTGTAGATGAAGAACTAAAGAACTGGCAAGAGATACATGACTGGATGACGCAACTAGCATTCCCAGAATCCTTTACTCAGTTTAAAGAGGGCGAAGTATACAAAGACGCAACATTGTTTATACTGTCAAACTCTGGTAACCCAATTCTTGAAATCACATTCATTGATATCTTTCCAGTATCGAATGGCGATTTACAGTTTTCAAACGCAGGAAGTGCAGACACCGTTCTTGGTTCAGCATCATTTAGATTTAGAGCATATGAGATAAACAGACTATAATTACAAGCATATATACTTGTAGATAATGATTACAACATTGAGGTGATTGAATGAAACTTGAAGATATACAAAATCTTTGGAAAGAAGATGTGAATTTTGTAGATGACATGCTTGATGAAGAGGCACTTAAAATACCTAGACTTCATCAAAAATATTATAAAGTCTATACGACAGAAAAACTTCTACTACGCAAACTAGAAGCAGACCTAAAAATCTATCAACAAATCAAATACGAATACTATGCAGGCGAGTTAGCAGAAGAAGACTTGCGAGAGCATGGTTGGGAACCTTTTCCCAAAAAGGTCCTTCGTGCAGATATCCCTAGACATGTTGATAGCGACAGACAGGTGATTGAACGCACTCTAAAAATCGCACACCAAAAAGAGAAAGTAGACTTCTGTGACGCAATCATCAAATCGTTGCGTGACCGAGGATTTCTCATCAAATCCGCAATCGACTGGCGAAAATTTACCAACGGTGCTATCTAAATGTCAGAAAAACTTTTCGTCTCCAAGATAGACGAAGTTCACATTAAAGTAACATGTGATGCTGGTACAGCATACGAAGTACAAGACTACTTTACATTTCTTGTGCCTGGTCACCAGTTCATGCCTTCATTTCGCAATAAAATGTGGGATGGAAAGATACGTCTATACAATGTGATGACGAAAAGACTTTATCTCGGTCTACTACCATATCTACATAAATTTGCAGAGAGTAGAGACTATGAGATTGAATATGATAGTTCTGTTGAAGCGGCAGATGAGTTTTCTGCAATTGAAGCAAAAGAATTTTCTGATGAACTATCTCTACCATTTAGTCCAAGAGACTATCAGTTCAAAGCATTTATTCATGCAGTACGCAATCGCAGATGTTTATTGCTATCACCCACAGCATCAGGTAAGTCATTAATTATCTACATGCTTGTTCGCTGGTATAGCGAAAAGACACTAATCATTGTACCTACAACTTCACTCGTACACCAACTTGTATCAGACTTTGGTGACTATGGTTGGGATGCAGATAATCATTGTCATAAAGTTATGGCTGGGCTTGATAAAGTATCTGATAAGCAGGTTATCGTTTCTACATGGCAATCAATCTATAAGATGCGTAAAGACTACTTTGACCAATTCGACCTAATTATTGGGGACGAAGCACACTTGTTCAAAGCAAAATCTCTGACTAGTATCTTAGAAAAGATGACTGATACGAAGTATAGATTTGGTCTGACTGGTACACTAGACGGCACATTGACACACAAACTTGTTCTTGAAGGTCTGTTTGGTCCTGTGAAGAAAGTTACCACTACAAAAGAACTTATAGATAATAAGCAACTAGCAGAGTTTCAAATCAAAAGTCTTGCACTCAGTTACAGCGACCAAGAACGTAAAGATGCTGTTAAAATGACATATCAGCAAGAAATGGACTTTATCGTTAGACATGAGAAGAGAAATAGGTTCATAAGAAACTTGACAATCAGCCAAGAAGGTAATACACTATTACTATTCCAATATGTTGAGAAGCACGGCAGGGTTCTTTTTGATGATATAAATAGTCGTGTAGGAGAAGAAAGAAAAGTATTCTTTGTACATGGAGGTACGGATTCGACAGACCGTGAAGAGATTAGAAGAATTACAGAACAGTCAGAGAACGCAATTATCATTGCAAGTTATGGAACATTCTCTACTGGTGTGAACATTCGAAATCTTCACAACATTATTTTCGCTTCACCATCGAAGTCGAGAGTACGAAATCTACAGTCTATTGGCAGAGGTTTGAGAAAGAGTGACACCAAAACGGCGGCAACTTTATATGATATTGTTGACGATTTAAAATGGAAAAGTAAAAGGAACTTCACACTAGAACATTTCTTAGAACGTATGAAAATATACAACGAAGAAAAATTCAAAGTAAAGATGTATAAAATAGACATATGAAAATTACAAAAGCACACGGTATTAAAATACTCAAACTTGTAAGCATGGAAGATGTTATCTGTGACATGTTTGAAGGAGAAGACGCAAACGGTAACTCTGTTGTGTTTGGGAAGAACGTGTTTGCAGTGAATGTTATTACTGGGCGTAGCGCAGAGACTTCATTGATGAGCGTCACTCCGTGGATTCCATTTACCGCTGATGAGTATATCCCTATATACTATGACACACTGATTACTGTTGTGAACCCAATGCAGTCATTTAAAGACTACTATATAAATGTACAGAAGAAGTGGTCGAATGCTGATGATGAGATTGACTTCAAATCTTCAAGTGAGAAGTTAGACGAGATGTCCGGACCCTCTGACGAAGAACTAGAAATGCTGGAAGAGTTAGAAGCATTAGCAGAGATGAAAGATAAAACATTTCATTAAGCAACTAAGCATTAAATACTTCTATGCATATCATTGACAACATCTGTATAATAACAGGGTTCCTGAGATTTGTCAAGCACTTCCTGGTATTTCCTCCCAAATAAATTAATCCTATTATTCCCTTGACATTTGTATCAACATGTAGTATGATGGTACACAGTTAAAGTTGTTTCCAAGAGCAAGTGAATGACACTTGATACAGGACAAATAAATGAGGTATTTAATTAATGACAAAAAAGAAAAGTAGTAGTAATCACTACGTTGACAACAAGAAGTTTCTTGAGGCGCTTACTGAGTATCGCAACAAGGTTCTTGAAGCAGAAGCATGTGGTGACCCAAGACCTAGAGTTACAGAATACATCGGTTCGTGTTTTCTTCTTATCGCTCAAAGACTATCGTATAGACCAAACTTTATGAATTACACATATAAAGACGATATGATTAGTGATGGAATTGAGAACGCACTGGCGTACATAGACAATTTTAATCCAGAAAAATCTAATAATCCGTTTGCATATTTTACGCAAATCATTTACTATGCATACATTAGACGTATTCAAAAAGAAAAAAGACAGACATATATCAAGTACAAAGCAACTGAAAAAGCAAGCATCTTTGGTGAACTTGCTGAGTTGAGTGAACATAGTGATGACTTAGATGAAATTCACTATATTTCTAATGGTCATATGGAATCTTTCATTGGCGACTACGAAGAAACTAAGCGCAAGAAGAATGAAAAGCGTAAGAAGCGTGGTATTGAAAAACTGCTTGAAGAGCAAGAAGCAGAGAGATTGATTAATGGTGAAGACAAAGGTGAAGAATAATGAAACTACTACTGATTACAGACCAGCACTTTGGTGCTAGGAATGATAGTGTAGCATTTTTAGATTATTACGAAGAGTTTTATTCTAACATCGTTATTCCGTTTATTGATGAAAATAATATTGATACAATCATTGACCTCGGTGATACATTCGATAGACGTAAATATGTAAACTTTGCAACACTTGAACGTGCAAAGAAGATGTGGTTTGACCCACTAGCAGAACGTAATGTACAAGTACATACTCTGATTGGTAACCACGACACCTATTATAAAAACACAAACGAAATCAATTCGCCTGATTTGTTGCTGAGTGATTATAGCAATATCATCACATATCCTGAAGCACAGATTGTAGAGTTTGATGGTACGCCCATCGCTATGCTACCTTGGATTTGCTCTGGTAATTATACAGACAGCATTGATTTTATTGAAACAGCAAAAGCAGATATTCTCATGGGTCACCTAGAGTTGTCTGGGTTTGCTATGATGAAAGGTTTTGAGAATGACCACGGAATGGATAAATCTCTGTTCAATCGTTATGACACAGTATTTACAGGTCACTATCATCATAAAAGTGATGATGGGCGCATACATTATTTGGGCAATCCATACGAACTCACTTGGTCAGACTACAATGATTATCGTGGCTTCCATGTGTTTGATACTGATACTCGCAACCTCGAATTTATCAGAAATCCGTACCGCATGTTCCACAAAGTCTTCTACAACGATAGTTCAGTCGAAGAATTTACCGAATTAGAACTTGACAAAGACAAAATTTTAGAGTATACTGGTAAACAATTGAAAGTGGTAGTTCAATCGAAGAACAACCCATACTGGTTTGATATGTTTGTCGACCAGTTATATCAGTGCAATCCTGCACAAATGTCGATTGTCGAAGACCATATGAACATGGATGAGTTAGAAGACGATGACATGGTGAATGAAGCAGAAGATACAATGACTATCTTAGGTAAGTATATTGATGGTCTTGAAATTGATGCTGACAAAGGAAAGTTAAATTCTTTGATGCGTAATTTGTATCAAGAGGCAATGAGTATTGATAAAATATGATTAAGTTTAAAAGTATCCGCTGGAAGAACTTTCTGTCAACTGGCAACGCCTTTACAGAAGTTCAGTTTGACCGCTCACCCAATACACTTATCGTTGGCAACAACGGTGCTGGTAAGTCGACCATTTTAGATGCGTTGACTTTTGCTCTGTTTGGTAAACCCTTTCGTAAGATTAGTAAGGGTCAGTTGATTAATAGTATCAATGGTAATGGTGCTTTGGTTGAAGCAGAATTTAGTATTGGTCGCAAAGAATATCTTGTTCGTAGAGGTATCAAAAAGAATATCTTTGAGATTGAAGTCAACGGTATTCCTGTTGATGAAAATGCAAACAATCGTGACCAACAAGAGATGTTAGAGAAGACTATTCTCAAACTAAACTACAAGTCGTTCACACAAGTAATTATTCTTGGTTCTGCATCGTTTACGCCATTCATGCAATTGTCTGCATCAAACCGAAGAGAAGTTATTGAGAACCTACTTGATATTGAAATTTTCAGTGTAATGAATTCACTGTTAAAAAGTCGTGCAGGTAAAGTAAAGCAGGACTTGATTGATTGTAATTATAACCTAGACTTAACAAGAGAGAAGTTACGTCTACAGACTGATTACATTGAAACCCTTGAAACCGACAAAGCAGAAAAGGTGAAGCAGTCTAATGAGGAAATTACCGCATCAAGTAGCGCAATCGCAAGCCATGAGGCGCAGGTCGATGTACTACATGAAGAAGTCCGAGAATTGTCAGACACAATCACAGACAAAGCAAAGCAAGACAAATTGTTGCGAGACTTGTCAGAAATGCGTAAAAAACTTAACAGAACAGTAACGAAGCACCAAGAAGAAATTTCATTCTATGAAGAGAATGAGCATTGTCCAACATGTGACCAAAACATTGATGAACAATTCAAAGTGTCAAAAGTAAGCGATTTTCAAGAACGCATTACAAATGTTGAAAGTGCATTACCTGAACTAAAAAGTAAGATGAAAGAGACTGAAGAACGTCTTTCTATTATTGCTGATGTTCAAAGTAAAATCTCTACTCTTAACCAAGACATATCGGTTGAACAGTCTAGTATCAGTGGTCTTCAAAAATACATTTCTAAATTGCAGAAAGAGTTGAATACACTACTGACTGAAGAGACTAAAGAGAATGATGCTGGTCAGATTGATAAGTTGAAGAAGAATATTCAGATACTTTCTACAGCAAAAGAGAAGTTGATTGACCAACAGTATGTTCAAAACCATGCGGCAACACTGTTGAAAGATACTGGTATTAAGACAAAGATTATTCGACAGTATCTACCTATCATCAACAAACTGGTCAACAAGTATCTATCTAGCATGGATTTCTTTGTTCAGTTTGAACTTGATGAAGCATTTAATGAAACTATCAAGTCTCGCCATAGAGATGATTTTTCCTATGATAGTTTCTCTGAGGGCGAAAAGATGCGTATTGATTTAGCATTACTTTTCACATGGCGCTCAGTTGCTAAGATGAAAAATTCAGTAAATACAAACCTTCTGATACTTGATGAAGTTTTCGATAGTTCGCTTGATGGGGGTGGTACTGAAGAATTTATGAAGATTTTAGACACCCTAAGTAATGATACTAATGTGTTTGTTATCTCACACAAAGGTGACCAATTGTTTGACAAATTTCACAGTGTCATTCAATTTGAGAAAGTGAAAAATTATTCGAGGATTGCAAAATGAGTGAAGTAGAACAAGTAAAAGAAGAGCGTAAAGAAGTCGCTGAAATGATGAAGAGTGTTCAACAAGTTCCTGACGTAGAGAAACTTATGAAGTATTTTTCTTTTAAGACTGATTTGGATAAAAAGAATATGAAGCCATTTACAACATGCGCTCATTACCCTTTTGATAAACCACCTGTATTGAAAATGGAAGATGGTTTTGTTTTTGTTATGGAAGCATCTTTACTCGCTGAAGTATTGTTCAGAATGTCAAAGAACAGAAGCGGTCCATCAATTCATGCATCACAAGTGGGTGTCAATTATGATTTCTTTATCATTGTAAACCCAAAACCTGTTGAACAACGTGCAGATGATGAACCAGAGTATGAGACATTCATCAATTCTAAAATTAAAGCGTTATCTGATGAGGGTCATAAAGGTAGAGAGATTTCTGCAAGTTATCCTGCGTTGTATTTGAATATTGAGCGTCCAGTATTTGCAGACATTATCTATTATGATGTTTCTAATCAGGAGCATAGAGAAAGAGTACAACACGAATGGAGTAGATACTACATTCAGAATTATGCACTCAGTAGAGGTAAACCTTTCTGGAAGTTCGTTTCACCTTTACAGAAACACATGGCAATGAAAAAACGAAACAAGCGTCTTGGTAAACAGTACGCTATTCATAGACTTATTTAAGGAGAGATATTATGAATTTTCAACAACTAATTGAAGCAACAGGTCTACGCATTGTCGAAGGCGGACCATTCTTATTTGAAGACTTTGGTGATTCCTGGGTTCTTCAGTTCGATGACGCAATGACCGCAGTGTTCGTTTTAGAGACACAAGAAGTCGTATTCGTTGAAGTAACTGATATGGCAACTGGCGAAGATATTCACATGTGGATGAACCCAAAGTTCGGTGAGTATGAGAAAAAAGTATACGATGAACTTGCTGATTCCACAACGCACCGTGAAGAAGATGTTCAAAGCGTATTCAACGTCTGGCATAAGAACCAAGAGTTGTATGAAGAAATGCCAGCAGAGGCATTAGAGCAAATGCAGATTGAAGATGCAGAAGAGGGCGCAGATAGTGAAGAGCAAATTCATTAAAGCGCATATGGACGCCGCAGAAGTGTACGCACAGTTATCTTCTGCGGAACGTCTTAAAGTGGGTTGTGTTGTTGTGAAAGACGATAGAATTATTTCTATTGGATACAACGGTATGCCTGCTGGTTGGTCTAATGTATGTGAAGATGAAGATGGTAACACAAAAAAAGAAGTGCTACATGCAGAAGCAAATGCAATTACAAAGATTGCAAGAGGAAACGATAGCGCAGATGACGCAATTTTATTCTGCACAGCATCACCATGCATTGACTGTGCTAAGTTGATATATCAAGCAGGTATTGATACTGTATATTATAGAGACCACTACAAGACAGATGAGGGCATTCAGTTCTTATTGCGTAGTGGCGTACAAGTAAGTAAAATAAAATGATTGATGATTTAATAACAAAAATAGTAGAAGATGAAGCACCTGGAAAAGACGTTGCTGTTTTAATGTCTGGTGGTGTCGATAGTTTGACTTGTGCATTTTCTGCAATGCGTTTAGGAAAAAACGTACACACATATACGATGTATGTGAATGGTCAAGAAACAGTCGATAGTTTAGCGGCGAAAGAAGCGGCTGAGATATATGGTTGGAATCACCATGAGATTGATGTACCAGTCAATAATGTGAAAGATGATTTCTTGCGTCTGATGCGTTACTATGACTGTAAGAAGAAGACACATGTAGAATGTACATTCCCGTTTCTTTATGTTTATCCTCATATTAAAGAGAAGCATGTATTGTCTGGTGTTGCCGCAGATGGTTGGTATGGTGTATCAAAACGTGCAAACATTCACTTCAAGCATACGAAAGAGTTGTTTGATAAGTTTCGCAATGATTACTTTGGTGCAGAGAATCCTGCTGGCATTCTACAGCAAGAACAGTTGTGTGAAGAGATAGAAGCGAACTTAGTCGCACCTTATGTGCGTGAAAGTGTGAAAGAGTGGATGATGCGGTACGACCACGATTTCTTTAACAAGCCATATCAGAAAGCACCAATTATCGAAGCATATGAAGAATTCGAAAAACTACCCAAAAAGCGTAAACATGCTAATCTACAGTTGGTTGCTGGTATTCCTGAGTATTTCGAACAGTTGCTTGAAGACAAAGAATTGAACTATCGCAATAGGGGTAGAACCATGGACTTGGTTAGAGACTATGTAAATTATTCTGCAACTCCTTCACTTTTTGCTTGACAACCGCAGAAAAGTGTGTTACTATACTTTAAATAACCGTAGAAAAGTGTATAAAATATGAGATATGAAAAATATAATGTTGATGATGTGAAAGCACTTTCATCTCAAAAGAAGTTCACTACTATCAGTTGTTTTGCTGGTGGTGGCGGTTCTTCATTGGGGTATCGTCTAGCAGGTTCAGACATATTACTGATTAATGAGTTTGTAGAAGCCGCTGTTGAAACATACACTGCAAACTTTCCCGATACGAAAGTTCTAGTTGATGACATTAAGAAATACAGCGCAGAAGACTTCCTTAGCATGGCAGGAGTACAAAAGGGCGAACTCGACATACTTGATGGGTCTCCCCCTTGTTCTGCTTTCTCCGTTGCTGGTAAGCGAGAAAAAGGTTGGGGTAAAGAGAAAAGTTACTCTGACGGAAAGAAGCAAGTTGCAATCGAAGATTTGTTCTATGAATTCATTCGTATTGCAGAAGGTATTCAACCGAAAGTAATTGTTGCAGAGAACGTCAAGGGTATCACATTTGGTGAAGCAAAAAGTAAACTGAATGCGTTTATCAATGCGTTTGAGGCAATTGGTTACAATGTTACATACGAAGTTTTGAATGGTGCAAACTATGGCGTACCTCAAGCAAGAGAACGTACAATCTTTATTTGTGTGCGTGAAGATGTAGCAGATAAAGTTGGTTTGTCTTTTTTAAACTTGCATAACATCTTTCCTGCCCCTACAATCGACAAGCATATTTCAATGCGTGAAGCACTAGCAGATATTGAGAATGATGAAGAAGAAGTTCAGATGTTACTTGATTTTGTTGAGGGTTCATATCAGAAGAAGTTTATCACACCTCTTCCGTTCAACCCAAAGAAACATACAAAACCGAGTGACCCACAGTTTAGAGAATGGAATCCAAAGGCAAGTTGTTTCAACATGATACGCCCTTGTCCAGATATGCCATCTCCAACACTAACTCAGCAAGGTCAGAAGCGAGGAATGTCTGGTGTATTTCACCCAGAAGCAAATCGTAAGTTGACTATTAAAGAGTGTAAACGTCTGATGGGTTTCCCAGAAGACTTTATTTTGACAGGTGAATTTGATGCTCAGGTAGAGCGTCTTGGTCGTGCAGTTGCTCCATTGATGTATAAAGCAGTTGCAACTAGCATTTATGAAAACGTTTTGAAGGGATACAATAATGGCTGATTTTACTTTTGCACACCGTGAAGAGGGTTTCGATAATCACATAGACCAATCAATTCGTGGGTATTCTGTACTACACGATGACATTGTTAAGATGTCAAAATATTTTGTTGAGGACGATACAAACGTATATGATTTGGGTTGTTCTACAGGCAAGACACTAGGTGCAATGATTGAGCAAAATACATTTGCGCCACATGCTCATTATGTCGGTTTTGAAATGGCAGATGGCTTCAAAGAAGCGATGGATGAGAGAATGCGTAAGCATGAAGTTGACGACCTAGAATTGCGTTTCGAAGATGTGCGTGATGTTCATATGCACAATGCGTCTTTAGTCACTTCAATCTTTACACTACAGTTCATGCCACGCAAAGATAGACAAGAAGTGTTGAATAACGTATATGAAGCACTCAATCCGGGTGGTGCGTTTATCTTTGCAGAGAAGACATATTCTTGCTCTCCTAAAGTGCAAGATATACTGACATTCATGTTCTATGACCATAAGCGTGAGAGTTTCAACGCAGAAGATATTATGAACAAAGAACAGACGTTACGCAACATGTTAAAGCCAAATACATGGTCTGAATTGAATGAAATGCTTGAATATGCTGGTTTTAGCAGTGTTCAGACATTTTGGCAAAATCATCTGTTTGTGGGTGCGATTGCTATAAAATAACCAAAATAATCCAAAATAAACCAAATTAACCCTTGACATTGACCCCATTATGCACTATATTAGTAGTGTTGATGGGGTTTTGGTGCTTCCAAATTAATTGCGAAATAACCAAAATAATCCTTGACTTCTCTGCTTCTACCGTGTAGAATGCATATATAGAGTGAGAAAAGCGAGATACATTATGAATAAGATAGCAAATACAAAGTCCCAACTCGCCAAACTGATGGCGACAGAGAACTTAACTGTTCAGCATCAAAACGTGCCGACTGCATCTTTTGACGTAAAGAACCGTGTTCTCACCCTTCCCAATCTTAAAGATGGTTTGAGTGTCAATCTCTATGATTTGATGACAAGCCATGAAGTCGGTCACGCTCTCTGGACACCAGAAGCGGGTTGGCATGATGCAGTCTCTACTGGTGGTCCAGCCTTCAAAGGTTTTGTGAACATTGTAGAAGACGCTCGGATTGAGAAGAAAATCAAAGCAAAATACCCAGGTCTTACAAAGGCATATCGTGAAGGTTACGCTGAATTACTTGAGCGTGATTTCTTCGGTATTGCTGGTAAAGACATTACTGAAATGGCGTTCATTGACCGTCTTAATCTTCACTTCAAACTAGGTACTCTTGTGAACCTCAAGTTCGAAGGTGAAGAAGCAGAGTGGGTTCAGAAGATTGAAGCCGCTGAGACATTTGAAGATGTTATGCAGATTTCTCAAGACCTCTATGGTCAGCAAATTGAACAGGCTGAACAAGAGATGGAAGAGAAAGTAGAAGAATTGCTTTCTGGCGCTTCTGGTGACAATTCTGATGATGATGACCAAGACAATGAAGGTACTGACACCGACGGTTCTGATGATAATGATGAAGAAGGTGAGCAATTCGAAAGTGGCAAAGGCACTGCTTCTGATGAAGATGGTGACGATGACGATACTGATACTTCTGGTTCTGGTGACTATGAGGATGATGATTATGACGATTATGATGATGAAGAAATTGATGATACGCCTTCGTCTCCTGAAGAATTAATCGAAAGCCAGACTGATGCGGCGTTCCGCTCTAATGAAGGTACTCTGATGAAGCAGGGTGGTCAAGAGTTTGAATATCTTACTCTTGGTACTCTCAAGTCTGATGATTTTATCGTGCCTTTCAGTGAAATCAATTCTCAGTACAAACAAATGTTTACCTCTGCCGCTGTTGAGGCTGAAGTTGATGCGAAATGGACTGAGTGGCGTAAAAGCAACCAGAAGGTTGTGAACTACATGGTTAAAGAATTCGAACTGAAGAAAAAGGCTGATGAATTCAAGCGGGCGTCAACTGCTAAAACTGGTCAACTTGATATGTCAAAAATCTATTCATACAAGTATAATGATGACCTGTTTAAGCGTGTTACTACTGTCACTGGCGGTAAGAACCACGGTTTCAGTATGTTACTTGATTGGTCTGGTTCTATGGCTGGCAACATGGCGGCGACTATCGACCAGTTGTTGAACCTTGTAATGTTCTGCAAGAAAGTAAAAATCCCTTTTGAAGTTTATGCTTTCTCTGACCACTACTCTGCGGATACTTATTATCGTGATGGTAATGAGATGAAGCGCCTTGAAATCCGTGCCAAACAGAAAATCAAAAAAGATTATTTGCTGTCTCAGCCAGTGGGTACTTTAATTCCTTCTGACCGTCAGGTGTCTTTAATGACACTGTTCAACAGTGAAATGAAATTGACAGAATTCAATGATGCATGTAAGGGTATGTTGGCAATGCGTGAATGTCTCGCAAACGGTCGTTACTATCGTTTTGATATTCCACAAGCCTTGCAATTGGGCGGCACTCCGCTTGATGATGCATTGACCCTGATGCCTGATGTTATCAAAAAGTTCCGTGAGCGCACCCGTGTTCAAGTTGCGAACTTGGTTGTCCTGACTGACGGTGAAAGCCACGCATGTAATGCAGTTGTTCAGTATGATGGTGATACTGAAAAACGTGAAACTGGTGTTTATGTCGGTGGCTACCGCAAAACAACTGTCATCCAAGATACTGTGACCAAGCAACAATACACTGTGAAAAATCGCTCAGTTACTAATACACTAATCGAAATGATTGGCGACCGCCACAGTGTCAACACTATCGGGTTCTTCATCATGGACAATCGTCCTCGTGAAATTCGTGGTCAAGCGGCACGTTACGGCATTTACGACCAAGACGTTGTGAAAAGCATTCGTTCTAAAAAGTTCCTTGAAGTGAACAATGCTGGCTACCAGTCATACTTCTTAATCCCTGGTGGTGATGATATGACAACCACTGACACTGGGTTAGATGTTGATGCTGGTGCTTCAAAAGCACGATTGAAAACAGCGTTTATGAAAAACTCTAAGAGCAAAACAGCAAACCGTGTATTGCTAAACCGTCTGATGGAGATTGCGGCGTGATTGATGTTACTGATAATGATATCAAAATGGCGCAAGAAAACTATATGATGGCTGTGAGAAATGGCAATCGAGACCAAATCGAAGCGACAAAAATGATGCTTGATATAGTCACTTCTCACATAAACCAAAAAAACCACGAAATAAACCAAAATAAACCAAAATAATCCTTGACATTCTAGGCAAAACCACCTATAATGTATATGTTGATGGGGCGAAAGTGTTCTCCCCGATTTGTGAAAACTCTAATGAGGCTATATTATGATGAAAATGACAACTGAACAGAATTCCTTCGTTGAAGCCGCTGTTGCAAAGTTTGGTCCTGTTGTGACCAAGCAAGAAATTTGCGACCTCGCCGAAGAGATGGGTGCCAAGCGCCCACGCTTTATTTTTACTAAACCTGAATTTCGTATTGGTCGTGGTCAGTATCGTCTGCCTACCGCTGATGCTATCACCGCTCAGACTGTAGCGCCTGCTGTTGAAGCACCTGCTATGGCTGTTGCTCAAGTCATCCCGATGAAACCTGTGACTATGACCCAGACTATTTCAGAAAATTTTGTCCCTGCCAAAGATGCGCTTTATGTGCCTTTCGGGTTCTTCAATGATTTGAAAAACATTCTTGTTTCTAAAATGTTCTATCCTGTCATGGTGACTGGTCTATCTGGTAACGGTAAAACGTTCATGGTCGAACAGGCTTGTGCGGCTTCAAACCGTGAGATGATTAAAGTGTCTGTTTCAATTGAGACTGATGAAGATGATTTGATTGGTGGCAATACACTAGTCAACGGTAACGTTGTCTATCGTGAAGGTCCTGTTCTGAATGCGATGCGCCGTGGTGCTGTTCTTGTTCTTGATGAGATTGACCGTGGTTCTAACAAGTTGCTTGCAATTCAAGCAATCATGGAAGGCAAGCCTTACATCAACAAAAAGACTGGTGAGATTGTTGAACCAGCACCTGGTTTCAACGTTGTTGCCACTGCTAACACTAAAGGTAAAGGTTCTGATGACGGTCGTTTCATCGCCGCTCAAATCCTTGATGAAGCGTTCCTTGAGCGTTTCCCAATTACTGTTGAGCAAGAGTATGCAAGCACCTCAGTTGAGAAAAAAATTCTCGGCAAAGTGTTCAAGTCTCTGAAGATTGAAGATGACGGGTTCATCGGCAAGTTGGTTGACTGGGCAGATATCATTCGTAAAACATTTTACGAAGGTGGTGTTGATGAGATTATCGCCACTCGCCGTCTGGTTCACATTGCCCAAGCCTACGCTATCTTCGGTGAGAAGATGAAAGCAATTGAACTTTGTGTGAACCGCTTTGATGAAGAAACCAAAACTTCATTCCTAGACCTCTACACCAAAGTAGATGCTGAGGCGATTGTTTCAACAACCGAAGAAGGCGAGACTGCGCCTGAAACAAAAGACGATTATGCACCATTCTAATTCGGAGGGCGGCGCAAGGGGGGTTTGTCACTTGACATTCCTCCCTTTACCTGTTATTATGGCTATATTATTTAAGGAGATGAGATGACAAAAAATTGGAAAACATCAGAGACTGGCGCAATGCGAGAAGCGATTGGTGTTCCTTACTTTCGACAGTTGCCTTTAGAGGCGTTAGCGGCTGGTGCCGCGGCACTTGAATATGGTGCAAACAAATACGATAATCGAAACTGGGAAAAGGGTCTGCCCTACCAGCAAATGATTGACAGTCTGAAAAGACATATTGAAGATTTCGAACGTGGTCGTAATTACGATGACGGCGAAGGTGGTAGTGGTCTACCCCATGTTGCCTTGATTATGTCCTCTGCAATGATGCTTAGTGCATCTGTGATTAGAGGTATTGGTCAAGATGATAGAATGCCTGCTGTTGATGAACATGCAATGACCGCAAAAGAATGTGCTAAGTGGATACATATGACACTAGCAAATGCTGATAATATATTAAATGGAGAAACCGAATGAAAATTAGTAATGATACCTTGAGCGTATTGAAGAACTTTTCTACTATCAATACTGGCATTGCCGTTGATGGTGATACGCTACGAACTGTGAGCAGTCAAAAGAATATTCTGGCAGAAGCAAATGTCTCAGAATCCTTTGATACTCCATTTGCAATTTATGACTTGAACCAATTTATTGCAACAATCTCGTTGTTTGAAAACCCAGATTTTGAGTTTGGTGAAAACTCTGTTGTTGTTTCTTCAGGTAAGAACAAATCAACATACTATTACACCGACAAAACAATGATTGTCACACCTCCAGATAAAGACCTTTCACCTCTATTAGAGAGTGCAGAAATTTCTTTCAAAGTATCTCAAGCACAAATTGCTGAGGTTCTAAGAGCGGCATCTATTCTGCAAGCGCCAGAAGTTGCTGTTGTCGGTAATGGTGGTAACATTACATTGACAGCCTATGACAGTAAAAACTCTACTTCGAATACGTTTGATGTTGAGGTTGATGCTGAGGCAACTGGTACTTTCAACATGATATTCCGAACAGAAAATCTGAAAATGATTTCTGGTGACTATCAAGTTGAAATCACCTCAAAGGGTATCAGCCGATGGACTGGTAGTAAAGTCACTTACTTTATCACTACGGAATCTGCTTCAACCTACGTTGCTTAAATTAAATTATCTATATTATGAGGTGAAATATGCGTGATGAATTTCTTTGGGTTGAAAAGTATCGCCCAAATAAAATTGAAGATACTATTCTTCCTGCTGGTCTGAAGAAGACTTTTCAGGAGTTTGTTGACAATGAAGAGTTACCAAACCTTCTATTGTCAGGCACACAAGGTACAGGTAAGACTACAGTTGCCCGTGCTTTGTGTGAACAAATCGGTGCGGATTATATCGTTATCAACGGTTCTATGAATGGTGGTATTGATACACTCCGCAACGATATCAAAAACTTTGCTTCTACTGTCTCGCTTGGCGGTAATCGTAAAGTCGTAATTCTTGATGAGGCAGACTATCTCAATCCACAGTCTACTCAACCTGCATTGCGTGGGTTTATTGAAGAGTTCTCAAAGAACTGTTCTTTCATTCTCACCTGCAACTTCAAGAACCGTATCATTGCACCCTTGCATAGTCGGTGTTCTGTTATTGATTTTAAAATCGGTAATGCAGAGAAACCTAAACTAGCAGGTCAATTCTTCAAGCGTGTTTTGAATGTTCTTCAAACAGAAGAGGTGCAAGCAAACGAAAAGGTTGTTGCTGAACTAATCAATCGACACTTCCCAGACAATCGCCGTATTCTAAATGAATTACAGCGTTATGGTGCAAGTGGTACTATTGACGAAGGTATCTTGCAGGTATCGAGTGATGCAAACTTCAAAGACCTTGTGCGTGATTTGAAATCTAAAAACTTCAAAGAGGTCCGCAAATGGGTAGCATTGAACCTTGACAATGACCCTGCCCAATTGTTTCGTAAACTGTATGATGGTGCATCAACGCATGTTGCATCACGTTCAATCCCACAGTTGGTCGTAACCCTTGCAGATTATCAATACAAATCTGCTTTTGTTTCTGACCAAGAAATTAATCTTGTAGCATGTCTAACCGAAATCATGGTTGAATGTGAGTTTAACTAGGAGCATATATAATGAGTAGTCCGTTTGATTATGTGAATAGTATCAATGTCACAAAGACCAATATGATGAGAAATACAGAGAATGATGAACTTGCAGAAAAAGGTTATGAACCATTTCTGACTAATCGTTCACTGTCTTACTTTGAAGATACTATCGGTATGGCGAATGAGATGAACTTTCGTTCTGGTGCAGATAAAATTCTACAATATGAATTCCTGCTAAATACTATTAGAAAGCGTAAACGTTTTTCTAAATGGATTAAACCAGAGAAAAACGATGAGTTGTCTATGATACAGGAGTTCTACGGTTATAGTCGTGCAAAGGCTGAAGAAGCGGCGAAAATTCTAACTAATGAACATATTAATGAAATTAAGAATAAATTAAGTAAAGGTGGATTGATGAAATGAACGTAGCAGTTGAAGACCTAATTGAGGTGAAGTTGGAGAAAGAAGATGACTTTCTCAAAGTGCGAGAAACGCTAACAAGGATTGGTGTTGCATCTAGGAAAGACAAGAAACTATATCAGTCTTGTCATATCTTACATAAGAAGGGTCGATACTATATCGTACACTTCAAAGAATTGTTTGGACTAGATGGCAAGCCTAGTAATTTTGCAGAAGGCGATATTGCAAGACGCAATACGATTGTAAACCTTCTTGTCGAATGGAAATTGATTTCTGTTGTTGAAGATGAGAAAATTGCAGAACCTATTGCACCCCTATCACAAATAAAAATTCTTCCCCATAAAGACAGAAACGAATGGGAACTAGTCGCAAAATATAATATTGGAAAAAAGAAGGTATCTTAAATTATGCAATTGACTGTGCCACAGCCGCTTGGCTACTATAAAATGAATGATGATGTTTTAGACCCCGTAGTTGCAACATCGGGCAGTGCATGTTTCGATTTACATGCTTATATTCCTGCCGATACAGAAGTCAAATGCCATACTGCAACCAATATTAAAATGTCAGTGTTTCCTGAGAACGGAAAACTGACAATCTTTCCTGGTGCTAGATATCTAGTACCGACAGGACTAATCTTCGATATTCCAAATCAGTGTAGTGTACGCTTACATGCACGGTCTGGTTTATCGCTGAAGCGAGGACTTGTCCTTGCGAATGCTGAAGGTGTAATTGATGAAGATTACGTTGACCCAGTGTTTGCCATGATTACAAATATCTCTGATGTACAGGTGAGTATTGAAAATGGTGAACGTGTCTGCCAAGCAGAACTGTTGTATCAACCAAACTTTGCAATCATGCCTTTGCAAAATGCACCAGCACAAAAAACTGACCGAGATGGTGGTTTTGGGTCAACTGGTGTATAAATAAAGTTGTACGCCGTAAGGGTACACAATTAACAATCTTGCTTTTTATTAAAAGGAGAAAAAAATGACAAGACTATTAGACCCGTTCTTTGCGGACGGTATCGGAACCCTGTTTGATGACATTACACGAATTCAGCAAGGAACCAAAAAAGTAACATACCCACCCTATAACGTTAGTCGAACAGGCAATCAATACTTAATTGAAATGGCTGTCGCAGGCTTTAGTAAATCTGATATTGACGTTGAACTTGTTAAGAACACTCTTGAGGTATCTGGTCAACCAGGTAATCCTCTTGAAGATGATGTTGACAAGGTTCAGTGGATTCATCGTGGAATTGCTAAACGAGGGTTCAATCATAAATTCAAAATCGCAGACAATGTAGAAGTCAAAAGTGCAGAACTTACTGACGGCATGCTTTGTATTCTGCTTGAGGAATTTGTTCCAGAGGAGCAGAAGCCTAAAAAGATTTCTTTGAATTAACATGATAATAGAAAGGGTGGTTGTTACTGCCCTTTCTTCACTTTAGCAAAAAGGGCAAGACCAAATGAGTTTTGAATTCGATTTTACAAAAGAGCATCTTGGAGAAATTATCTCTGACAACCCAGACAACTGGTATGATGCGTTATGCGAACTGTTACCCAAGTATGGGATTACAACAGAGCGCAGGGTAGCACACTTTCTTAGTCAGTGCGCCCATGAAAGTGCAGGCTTCAAACGCCTAGAAGAAAATCTAAACTATTCCTCAAAAGCATTGCGTTCAGTCTTTGGACGTTATTTTGGCAGTGCGCCAAAAGCAGATGCAGATGAATATGCACGAAATCCAGAAATGATTGCGAACCGTGTTTACAATGATACATATCGTAAATACAAAATGGGCAACACACAAGAAGGTGATGGTTGGCGTTTTCGTGGTCGTGGTCTGAAGCAACTTACTGGTCGTGATAACTATACACGGTTCGGTAAGTCTGTAGGTATGAGTGCAGAAGAAGCGGCAGAATATGTTGCAACTCCAGCAGGTGCTATTGAAAGTGCATGTTGGTTTTGGGATGCAAACAATCTAAACGATATTGCAGATGGTGATGACGTTAAACGCATGACAAAGAAAATTAACGGCGGTTCGATTGGACTAGACGACCGCAAGAAGCGTTATACTAATGCATTGAAAGTGTTAGGTATGGACGCAGAAGACTTGGCGGCAGACGATGATGACATTCAGGACATCCTAGATGATATCGGCGTACTACGCAAAGGCGCTAAAGGTGACGGTGTGAAACTGATGCAAGAAGCATTGGGTGTCGGTGCTGATGGTGATTTTGGTCCAGGTACAGAACGTGCCTTGAAAGCATGGCAAGCCGCAAACGGTCTAACCGCAGATGGTATTGCTGGTCCTG